>Ga0308419_1002343_pt1 | contig 12259 bp, 13 predicted proteins | sample HotsprSampleMS50_FD_203674 | JGI IMG/M metagenome (GOLD analysis project Ga0308419, IMG submission 203674) | Hot spring phototrophic mat microbial communities from Mushroom Spring, Yellowstone National Park, Wyoming, United States - 20090730_MS50 ... | reverse complement strand
TTTTTCCGTTTTGATTTTACAAAAGGTAAAATTTATTCTTTATCAAAACCGTCAAAAAAACTTGTCTCATCTCTTGACGAACCTGTCTATATTCGTGCGGTGTTCAGTAAAGTTTTACCTGAACAATTTAAGTTTATCCGTATATATGTTGAAGATTTGTTAAAAGAATATAGACAAAGTTCTAATGGAAAAATTAAGTTTGAATTTATAGATCCACTACAACCTAATGCAAAACTTTCTCAACAAGAAGTTCAATCTATGGGTATTATACCAATAGAATTCAGTGTTGTTGAAAAAGACAAGTTTGAAGTTAAAAAAGGATATATGGGTCTTGCTTTGTTGTATAAAGACAAAAAAGAAGTTATCCCTGTGATAAGCGATATTGAGATGTTAGAATATGATATAACTTCTGCAATAAAAAAGTTAACTATAAAACAAAAGAAAGTTCTTGGTATAGTAGATGTTCACAAATGTGATACTTTATCTTCAGAAGAGTATACTGAATTCAGACAACAGATACAAAAACTTTATGATATAAAACAAGTAGATATATCTTCTACAAGTTTGAACCAAACAGATGCACTTTTAGTTATTTCACCAAAAGAAAATTTTGATAATAAAGAATTATTCTTTTTAGACCAATATATACTTTCAGGCAAACCTTGTGCTTTCCTTATTGATAAGTACAATATTAACTTACAAACATTTTGGGCAACAAAAATTAATTCTAACATTTTTGATTTTATTTCACAATATGGTGTTGAATTTTTTACTGATGGACTTATTGCTGATTATCAATGTCAAAAAGTATCTTTGAGGACACAACAAGGATTTTTTGTTATGGAAAACATTGTTGACTATCCATTTATGCCAGTTATAACAAATTTAGAGAAAAAACATCCGTTAACAAAAAATATGGCACAAGTTGTTCTACCATTTGTTGCACCATTGAGGATAAAACCTGCTCTAAAAGATGTTTCTTACACAATTCTTATGCAAACATCAAAGTATAGTTTTCTTAAAGAAGATATATTTTCTATCAACCCGTTAACAATTGATTTCAGACCTGATAAATCTGTACAAAAAGGACCATTTATTGTAGCAGTAGAATTAAAAGGTAAGTTTACAAGTTATTTTTCTGACGATGAAAAATTTAATAAATTAAAAATTTCTATCCCAGAACGTATAAAAGAAGCAAAGGTTGATAACAGAGTATTAGTTTTTTCATCAGGATTTTTTGTTAAAAAAGAAACTACTCTTTTAGGTAATATAATTGATTATTTGTTGCAAGAATATGAACTTGTAAGTATAAGAAGTAAAAATGTTGTTCCATCAGCAATAAAAGCAGTTCCTGATATAATAAAAGTTTTATATAGATATTTTATAATGTTTTTCCCACCAGCTGTTGTAATTATATTAGGTATTTTAAGATGGTATTTTAGAAAAATTAAAACTGTATCTTTATGAAAAAGTTTGTTAATTGGATATTTGTAGTTATACTTTTAGTTATAATTTTAAGTATAAGAATTTTTGTAAGAACTTATAACACAACAAAATTTTTGTTTAAAAAACAAAATGTTTATAAAATAGAGTTCAAAGATATAGATAATAAAGATATTGTATTAAAAAAAGAACAAAATAACTGGTTTGTGTCAACATCAACAGGAACATATCCAGCTGATAAAGAAAAATTAAAACTTATTTCTGAAAAATTGGACAAGTTTGAGTTGTTAGAACTTATCTCAAAAAAACCTTCTTCATACGAAGATTATCAATTGAACAATTCTTCAGCTACAAAAATAAAAGTTTATTATAACAAAAATAAATCTACAACTATATGGTTTGGTAAAACAGGTGGGTTTACTTATAACGAATGTTATGTAAGAATTGATGAAAAACCATATATATATTTAGCTCGCGGTATTACAGCAGAAGATTTCACAAATCAGTTTTATCATTATTGCAGCAGAACTGTTTTAAAATCTGATATTGATAAAATTAGTTATATTAATATAAAAGCTAATAATAAAACCTACGAATTTAAAAAAGAGTTGGAGAATGGTACGACTATATGGGTAAACTTAAAAACTTTAAAACCAGTTGATTCAAACAAAGTTAGTGATTATTTAAAAAATTTTAACAATTTTGTTGCCGATGTTATAATAGAACCGACAGATTATGATTTAACTAAGTTAACAAAACCTATCTCAGAAATTATTTTAAAATATGAAGATAACACAGAAGTTTTGATGTATGTGTATGACAAACTTGCTGTTAAAATACGTTCAAAATGGTCAACTGATATAATGCAGTTTTATCCTATTAGAATAAAATGTTTAACTTCTAAAGGTTCTTCAATAGAAACTATTGCTGACAAAAACACTACTTTTTGTATATACGATTTTAGATACGAAAATTTAAAATCTCAACCAGGTAATTTTTAACCTATCCTTACCAAAAGTTTGTATCTCCATACCCAATTATTTATATAAAATAAGTATTGTAATTTATTTTTTATTTTTATAAAATTTTATAACAAAAAAACATATTGGTTATGTTCTTTTGACTAAAAATAATGCTAAAATTTTCAGATAGAAAAGAGTAATGATATTACAAGTTTAAGAACACTGAAAAATTCTTGTTGTAGGAAAGCTTTTCTAACCCCGACAATTTTTTATTCATTGTGGTTCTTTTTTGTCATTGTGAGCAACTCCGCAAAGAGCGGGGGAGCGAAGCAATCTCCTTACATTTGTCATTGCGGGGGTCATCCCGCAAGTTGTCCCAAAAACGTGTAATGGTTCAGAATTTTGGTAACAATTTTACGACTTGTTTAATTTTATCTAAAAATGTATGTGTTGCAGTTGGAATCCTTACCGCATAATGCGGAATTGATGAAAAAATATAACAAAAAGTATAAAAATATAACGAGATTTGATATTTTTACCCGAACAAGTTCTTGACTTCAATAAAAAATAGCATAGCCGCTGAAACTATTATACAAAACTTTAAAAACTGTTACCAAAATAGTGAACAGTTACAAAACGGAGGGATGGCAATCTATTTTTTTACAACGGGATTGTTTCGTCATCCCGCAAATTGCAGTCCCGCTACCTGCGGGATCGCAATGACAAATAAAAAATACTTGCTGGAACATTTTAGTAGTATTGAATACTTTTTTCAGTTTTTACAAATTGCTGTATATAAATTATCTGTAGTTATCATTAAAAATAGTTAACAGGATTATTGATTTTTGGAGAAAAAAATATGAAAGAAAAAATTTATGTTTTTGATACAACATTACGTGATGGTGAACAATCACCTGGTGCTTCTTTAACACAACAAGAAAAACTTAAAATTGCATTACAACTTGAGAAACTTGGTGTTGATATTATAGAAGCAGGATTTCCGATATCTTCTGTAGGCGATTTTGAATCTGTAGAATTAGTTGCAAAAAATATAAAAACTTGTCAAATAGCAGCATTGTCCCGTGCTAAAAAAATTGATATTGACAAAGCAGCAGAAGCGTTAAAAAAAGCTCGTTATCCACGAATACATACTTTTATTGCTACTTCTGATATCCATATTAAATACAAATTAAATATGACAAAAGAACAGGTTATAGAAACAGCAGTTGAAGCAGTAAAATATGCACGAAAGTTTACTGACAATGTAGAATTTTCTTGTGAAGATGCAGCACGTTCTGATATAGATTTTTTATGTAAAATTATTGAAGAAGTTATAAAATCAGGTGCAACTGTGATAAACATTCCAGATACTGTAGGTTATTCTATCCCTGAAGAGTTCGGCAAGTTAATATCAGAAATAAAAAATCGTGTTCCTAACATTGACAAATGCATAATTTCAGTACATTGTCATAACGATTTAGGTTTAGCAGTAGCAAATTCTATCTCAGCAGTAATCAATGGTGCAAGACAAGTGGAGTGTACAATAAACGGTATTGGTGAACGTGCAGGGAATGCGTCATTAGAAGAAATTGTGATGATCATAAAAACAAGGAAAGATAACCTGTTGTTAAAAAATTTTTATACTGATATAAATACAAAAGAGATTTATCCTACAAGTAAGTTAGTTTCTACACTTACAGGAATACCAGTACAACCTAACAAAGCTATAGTTGGTAAAAACGCTTTCAGACACGAAGCTGGGATACATCAAGATGGAATCTTAAAAAAAAGACAGACATATGAAATTATGAAACCACAAGATGTAGGTGTTCCTGAAAGCGAACTTGTATTAGGTAAACATTCAGGAAGGCATGCGTTAGAAAAACGGCTTGAAGAATTAGGATATAAAGTTAACGAAAAACTTTTAGAAAAAATTTTTGTAAAATTTAAAGAACTTGCTGATAAGAAAAAATATGTTTATGATGACGACATTATTGTTTTAACAAACGAAGAACTTGGGAAAGAAAAACAAAATCTTGAACTAAAGTATTTCCATATAAACAGTGGCAGTGGTGTTGTCCCAACTGCAACTATAAAACTTGCAGTAAAAATTAATTCAAAAACAATAGAATTGCAAGAAGTAGAATTTGGTGATGGACCTGTTGATGCAGCGTATAAATCAATTGATAAAATTCTATGTAAATTGTTAAAATTATCTTCAACACCTAAACTTGTAGATTATCAACTTAAAGCAATTTCTTCAGGTAAAGATGCTCAAGGTGAAGTTTTAGTAAAGTTTGAATATAATGGTGAACTGTTCAGTGGTCGTGGTGTTTCAACTGATGTAATAGAATCAAGTATAAAAGCGTATATTTCTTGTTGGAACAATTTTTTGTTAAGAAAAAGTTTGTTTACTAAAAAAATAAGGATACAACTATGAAAAAATTTCCTCAAACTATTACACAAAAAATTATTGCAAAACATTGTAGTAAAAAATATGTTGAAGAAGGTGAGTTTGTTTTAGCAAAAGTAGATTTAGCATTAAGTAACGATGTTACAACACCGCTTGCTATAAAACAATTTTACCAAATTTTTAATGGTACGAATAAACAACCAAAACTTTTTGATAAAAACAAAGTTGTGATTGTATTAGACCATTTCACACCTAACAAAGACATACCTTCTGCACAACAAAATAAGTTTACAACAGAGTTTGCAAAAAAGTTTAAGATAAAACATTTTTATTCAGGTGGTTGTGTAGGTATAGAACATGCACTTTTACCAGAAGAAGGACTTGTCCAACCTGGCGATTTAGTCATAGGAGCAGATTCACACACTTGTACTTATGGCGCATTAGGTGCATTTTCAACTGGTGTTGGTTCTACAGATTTGGCAGTTATATGGTCTACAGGTAAAATATGGCTTAAAGTACCAAAAACAATAAAAATTGTATACTATGGTAAACTCAACAAAAATGTTTTTGGTAAAGATTTAATTTTAGCAACAATAGCGAAAATAGGTGTTGATGGTGCAAATTATAAAACAATAGAATTAACAGGTGAGGTGATAAAAAAGTTATCAATCTACAGCAGGTTCACGATGACAAATATGGCAATAGAATGTGGTGCAAAAAATGGTATTATTGAACCAGATGAAACTACATTTGAATACCTCAAGAAAGTACTTAAAGTGAAATTTAACAACAAAAGTTTTGACTTAAAAAGTGATAAAGATGTAAAGTATTCAGAAACAATAGAAATTGATTGTAGCAAAATTTATCCGCAGGTTGCTTTACCACATCTTCCATCAAATAGTATAAATGTAAAAGATTTAAACCAAAAAATTTATATAGACCAAGTAGTAATAGGTTCTTGTACGAACGGTTGGTATGAAGATTTGTATTTAGCAGCAAAAGTTTTAAAAGGTAAAAAAGTAAATCCTAATGTTAGATGTTTAATCTTCCCTGCAACACCAAAAATTTATCAACAAGCATTAAAAACTGGATTAATAGAAACTTTCTTGCAATCAGGTTGTGTTGTGAACCCACCAACTTGTGGACCTTGTCTCGGTGGACATTTAGGTATTCTTGCAGAAGGTGAAAAAGCAGTTGCTTCTACAAACAGAAATTTTATAGGTCGTATGGGACATACAAAAAGCGAGGTGTATTTAGCAAACCCAGTAGTAGCAGCATATTCCGCAATAAGAGGATATATTTGTAGTGAGTGAATATGTGGACGAGCTGATGAGTGAATGTGTGGATGTGTAAAAATGTAGGGCAAGGATTTCCGCCGGAGGACGCCCGCTTACCGCGGGCAGGGACTACCTCAGGCAGTATCCTTACTTAAAATTTTAATATATATCAGTGTGATTTATTAACCACGGATTTCGGAACCGCGGATGATGCGAAATATGCAACCACAGATTACGCAGAATACGGGAACACGGATCACACGGGACATCACGAAATTAAACTACAGATTAAACGGATTACACAGAAAACTCCGAACCGATACTGGGTTATCCCACAAATTGAAGAGTACAGAAAAAACACACTTTTTTTTTGTCATTGCGAGCGACCCCGCCAAAAGCGTGGGAGCGTGGCAATCTCCTTCTGTCTGTCATTGCGAGGGTTGACTCTGTCAACCCGTGGCAATCTGCACTCATCTGTCATTGCGATACCGCAAGTTGGAAGATGCTGAAAAACTATACTTTTTTATCAGTCCTCACTACAGAATCACAACATAATTTTGAAAGCAAGAGTATCATCTGTCATATAATTAGCAAAATTATCTATATAAGTTTTTATATAAATTCTACCATCTCTGTTCCTTTTTTTCATAAATACTCTGCAAAAAATTTTGGTAGTTCTTTAAAACTTTTTATTTTTTTAAGTTTCAATCTTATATCTTCAATAAAACCTGGCAGAACATAGAAACCTGTAACAAGAATTTTTGACAATTTGGTACCTAAAAATTTTTTTATCAATAAAACTAACTCTTCTTTACTAAACATATTCGTAGCAAGATTACTTAACACAACGATGTTTATCAATCTTAAACTATAAATACTGCCTAATAAGAATCCTTCTTTTGTAAAACTTATGAATTTATACTTAAAAAACACATCACCTGATTTAACAAAAATCAGCGGTATTAAAAAAGAAAAAAACAACAACCACAAAATTTTTTTTATTGTCAAAAAAGGATTACTGTATTTTTTAAAAAGATGAAGCAAAATACAACAAAAAAATACTAAAATTTGTAAAAAAACATCTTTTGTGAACAAAACAAAAAAACAGGCCAAAAAAAACAAACCAAACTTGAACCAATTTTGTACACTAATTTTTTTACCATCAAAAATTTGTTGTGTATAAATTATATTATTTTTTACCTGTCTTTCTTGATTAACATACTTTGTTGTCCACAATGAAATCAGTCCTGTTATTGTTCCACTGAGTATTGCAAAAAATAATAAAATAGGCAAGAACAAAAAAATACTTTTTTGTGGTATAAAAAATAAATATACAATAAAAAACTGGTTTAAGTTGTGTAACACAGCACCAATTATACTTATCCCTAAACAACTTAATTTAAAAAAAGTTTTTTCTGAAATTAAATATGCAATATACATCCCTATTGTAGAAACAACAGCTGAAGAAAAACTTAATACAAACGAAATTGATAAAAGTGTACCTAAATACAACCCTGACAGAATTGTTCTCAAAATAGAAACAACCAAAGCTGGCTTTAATCCGTATTTTATAATAACTAACAAACTTATCATATTTGCTAACCCTAACCTTGCTGCAGGAAGTGGATGTGGGAAAAAAGATTCTAAAATTTGTACTGAAGAAGCTAACAATGTTAAATAAAGTATTTTTTGTTCTTCTTGCTTGTTCATATAATTAATATGTTACAGAATCAATTTTATTATAATTTTTTTCTGACGAAATTTTTATATATACCTTGTTTGGCACACAAACAATCTGTTGATATGGTCTTGAGATCCATCCTGTATGAACACAGATTTTATGTGGACAATTAGATTCTTTCATTCTCACTTTGTTATTTTTAATTTCAACAACAAAATTTTTGAAGTTCAACTCTTGTTCTTTTGCCAATGGTTGTTTAGAAATAAGTTTGTTGTTTTGATAAATTTCTACAAAACTTCCTTGGATAGAAGAGGTCTTTGAATATGAAAAATAAGTTAAAACAGACAAAAAAAACAGAAAAGTAAACAAAACTATAAAATCAAAAATTGTTGGTTTAGAAATACTTTTCACTTATATACTTTTTAATTTTTTGGGATGTTATAACTTTAATTTTGTTATTTTCTTCTTTAACAATAATGTATTCTGCATTAAGTTTTTCAGCTAAACCTATTGCTTCTTTCTCACCTAAAACAAACATTGCTGTAGTTAAAGCATCCGCCGTTACAGGATCATCAATAACAACACTTACAGAAATTATACCATTATTTGATGGATACCCAGTATGTGGATCAAAAATATGGTGATATCTTTTTCCTTCATAAAAAAAATATCGTTCATAATCACCAGATGTAGCAATTGATGTGTTAAAAAGATCTAATACACAAATATATTTTTGTCTATCTCTTGGATGTTGTACTGCAACACGCCATGGTTTTTTATCTAAAATGTTTCTTACATAAATATCGCCACCAAAGTTTAACAAAAATTTTTTTATGTTATATTCTTCAAGCATTTCTTTTGCAACTTTTAATGCATAACCTTTTGCAATACCGCCAAGATTAATTTTCATCATAGGTTTTTTAAGAAAAACAACTTGGTTGTTTTTATCCAACAAAATTTTATCATACCCAACTAAACTTAATGATTTTTTTATCTCTTCTTCTTTAGGAACAACAAAACTTGTTTTTTTAGAAAAGTTTTCAAATCCCCAAAGTTCACTTAACACACCTGTGGTTATATCAAACGCGCCATTTGTAAGTTCAGAAACTCCTATACTTTTGCTTATAAGTTCAAACGTTGAAGATGAAACTTTGACTTTATTTTTCCCAGCAGCAAGGTTTATCTTTGTTATCTCACTTTCAGATGTATATCCAAACTGTTTATCAACCTCTTCAATTTTTTTAAAAACTTTATCAACAACTTCTTGTCCATAATTTTCGTCATCGCAATAAATTTTTATCTCACAAATTGTATCCATCAAAAATTTCGTCTGAACAATCTCTTTTTTTGAACTTCTGCAACTGAACAAGCTAAAGATAAAACAAAAAATTATTAAAATCTGTTTTTTCATATGAAAAACATTTATAATATATTGATTTATTTTTCAATTTTTACTATTTTATTGTTAGGAAATTTTTATTTTTGGTAGCCGTTGGCTTTAGCCTGCGTATAGTTTAAAATGATAGTTGAAAAGTAAATTATATTAGTATGCCAACAATAATAAAAGAATCTGGTTTTAGATTATTTTTCTACTCAAACGAGTTAGATGAAAAAGTACATGTTCATGTACAATATCAATCAGCAGTTGCTAAATTCTGGTTAAAACCAGTATTCCCGCAATCTGGAGACCGCTGAAAAAGTATTCAATAATACTAAAATGTTCCCACTTTGGAAGATTGCTGAAAAAGTATTCAATAATGCTAGAATGTTCCCGCTTTGGCGGGACGAGGAGCGTAGCGACGAAACAATCTCTTAGTAAAAAAATAGATTGCCACGCTCTTCCGCAAATTGCGGAATCGCTCGCAATGACAAAAAAGTAGGTTTTTCAGTGTTCTCCAATCTGCGGGACTACAAACTATAGCATGAAACCACACGAGTTAAGAAGAGCTTTTGATTTAGTTATAAAATATCAAAACCTAATAGAGTAGAAATGGTATGAGTATTTCAGAAAAAGTAGTAAATAAACCACAAGTAAAAAAAGTTTATTTTATAAGAAATATGTTATGTGTATTGTTAGAAGACGGGAGAGAAATAAGAGTTCCTCTTGAGTATTACCCAAGATTAAAAAATGCAACTGCTAAACAAAGAAAAAACTATCAAATAATTGGTAATGGTACTGGTATCTACTGGCCTGATATTGATGAAGATTTATCTGTTGAAGCAATAATAGAAGGACAACCAAGCAGATTTTAACCATCAACTATCAACTATTGACTATAAACTATTAACTATGAACTATTAACTAATAACTATAAACTAAATAGCGGAGAGGTGGCCGAGCGGTTTAAGGCAGCTGCCTGCTAAGCAGTTGTCCGGGGTAAAACCTGGACCGCGGGTTCGAATCCCGCCCTCTCCGAATTTTTAAGGAGTAATTTTATGTTAATAGGTATAATATCAGATACACATGAAAATATGGATGTGATAAAAAAAGCAGTAGAGATTTTTAATTCAAAAAATGTAAATCTTGTAGTCCACGCAGGGGATATTATTTCACCAATTACATTTACTTATTTTTCAAAACTTAACTGCAAGATGTACCTTGTTTTTGGCAACAACGATGGCGAGAAAAAAATGTTGAAAGAAAAATACTCGCAGATAGGTTTGATCCAAGAACCTCCATTAGAGTTTGAAATAAAAGATGAAGATAAGACCATAAAATTTATCGTATTTCATGCACCACCACAAAATTTAGAAGAACTTGCTTTCTCAAACAAATATGACTACATCATTTATGGACATACTCACAAAAGAGATTTTAGAAAAATAGGAAATACTACGATCATAAATCCTGGTGAAGCAGGTGGCTGGCTTTTTAACAACAAAAGTATTGTTTTGTTAGATACAAAAGAAAACAAAGTTGAGTTTGTAGATATTTAATAATTAAAAATGAGTTATTAGTTAAGAGTAACGAGTTCAATGAATTTATAGTTAAGCATGGGTTTGTGGCGAAAAGATATCATATTAATATTCTTATACCTTTCACTATATAATACACAGCAACAATAAGTAACACAACAGCAAAAATTTTTTCAATTATTAAATTCCACTTGCCAGATTTTGGAAGTTTTGTTAAAACACTGCTGAAAAGACCTGCTAAAATTATAGTTGTAGAGAGCCCCAATGCGAAAAAGAAAAGTAAAACAGTTCCATAAACTACACTTTGTTTTGTAGAAACAATAGTTAAAATCGTCCCTAAAACAGGTGTAGTACAAGGTGAGGAAACCTTTAACATCATTCTTTCCATACTTTTTTCAGAGAGGCACCAATTATTTAAACATCAAAATATATGAGCTTCCTATACTGCTGTCATATACGATGTTATCATAATTAATTGACAAATAAAACCTTAATTCTTTAAATGATTTAACCAAATAAGCTACACCCGGCTCAAAAATATAATTCTCTTTTTGCTTCTGAACCAAAATAGCAAAATTTGTAAAAAATGAAAATTTTTCATTGATGATAAAGTATAAACTTGAAACTAACTGTGCCCACCATAAATCTGATAAATCATCCTTATTATCTTTTTCCCAAAAAGGTTTATTAATAACTAACTGTATTTTCGTTATAATAGGATCTTCTATTTTTTCTATACCAATCCCGGGTTGCAAAGAAAATATACTATGCTCTTCGTAAGACATATTTCCACTAATCTTTTTATCAACAGGTATCTGCATTCCTAATAAACAGTATATATAATCACTCATAAATTTAAACTTGTATTCCGGCAGAACTAATGCATTTCCTACCAAAAACAATGTTTCTGTTTTTTCTTTCCCATCAGGGACTTCATTCGGATAGAATGTATACCGAAAAGCAAAAGGCGTCGTAAAATAAATTGAGAAATTTCTGTTAAAAATATAACCAAATGTTAAAGACGAACCAATGTATCTATTTTGAATTTCCTTTGATATTAATCCTTTATAAGTAATATCTATGGATGATAACCATTTTTTTTTCTATATCAGGTCTGATATAAGGTACTATATCTTGTGCAAATATTATTGAACTATAAATCTTAAAAAGAAAAATAATGTTTAACAATAGGATAGTTTTGATAAAGATAGATTTTTGAAACATTTAAAGATGCCTCCGTCTTCCGTTTTTCTATTTTTTTATGTATGTTTCTCAACAACTCTTCTGAATTTGAATTCGGCTTAATAATCATAGCATATCCTGTCCATAATGATAAAAATTTATCTTTTGAAACAATTTTTCTACCTACTTCAGTATCATCTAATACAAGCCAATCATCACCTATATTGCATATTATCAGACCAAAATGTTTTACTTCTTTTTCAGGAAAATTATATTTCATATGCACTATTATCGGCAAAGATGTCTCACCTATAATCTTTATCAGTCCGCTATAATTCATCTTATATCCATATGCTTCAAATCCTTTACTTATAGCATATTCTTT
>Ga0308419_1002340_pt1 | contig 12265 bp, 13 predicted proteins | sample HotsprSampleMS50_FD_203674 | JGI IMG/M metagenome (GOLD analysis project Ga0308419, IMG submission 203674) | Hot spring phototrophic mat microbial communities from Mushroom Spring, Yellowstone National Park, Wyoming, United States - 20090730_MS50 ... | reverse complement strand
CTTATAAATTCAGAAAAAGCACTCACAAAATTTTTCTGCTGTCCTGATATTGTTATTTTGTCCGAATATGCCATATTACCCCCAAAGCACCTTTTTTATAGTTGATGATTGATGGCTAATTACATTTACTACTGCCTTTTGCCCTGCCGAACTTGAAAGATATTGATTAAGCAAGTTCGGGTCTATAACATTTACAATTTGAACAGAACTTCCTGCCCCTACAGCTGTTGGCTGAGAATTATTTATTATTTTTGCTAACTTTTCAAAAATCTTGTTTTGTTCTACTGAAAGAACTCTTTCCCCCCTCTGAAGTATCGCAGGAACTTCATCAACCCCGAGATGAAATCTTGGAATATATCCTCCTTCATGCATTATTAGCCCGCCTTCATGTCTAAATAAGCCACCAAAAAACCCAGTAATTGCCCTGACAAGTGGCTGAATAACCAAAATCTTAAGCAATTCTTTATATATTGACAATAAAATAGTTCTTGCAAGATTGCCAAAATTTAAAAATCCTTTTGATGTGACATCAAAAAATTCCATAAAGGCACTTTCCATAGAAGAAATTATTCGATTTCCTGCCTCTTTTGCCCTCATAAATGCACTACTAACCTTTTCAGAATATTCATATATCGCCTCAAGAAATCCCTCAGATAATGTGCCTGTTAGCTCTCTGATCCTTTCATTCAAATCTACAATGTTATCCCTAACCCCTTGTATCTGCTGTTGCATTAAAAGCCACGCTTCTTCATCTCCAGTCTCTGCTATTTTTTGAGCCTGCTGTTCAAGAAGAGAAAGAAGCTCTTTTTGATTCTCTATCTGTCTTCTGAGAGATTCTTCTTTTGTTATTGCTCTTGATTTTTCACCAGTTTTTATTTCTGCAAGCTCTATCCCAAGTTGCAATTGCCTAATTTTAAAGTGATACTCCCTTTCAGCCTCCTCCCTTTTCTTTAGCATTGCTATATGTGCCTTAGCTTTTAGTTCTTGGAAGGTCTCAAAACTGATAGCGTCCTGATTGTAGAGGTCTTCAAGTTTTTTAACCTTCTCTTCTTCCCAATCCTCTATTTCTCGGATTCGCTTTTCATAGTCATTTAAAAGCTCTTTTGTTATTTCATTTTCTATGTCAACCTCTTTTTGAGCATACTCTTCATAAATCTGAAGAATTTTTTCTTCTGCTATCTGAACAATAAGAGCCCTTTTATCTTGATATTCTTTTTCTGAAATAACCCCCTTTCTTTTGAAATCATTTAGCTTGTTTAGCTTGTCTGTTTCCCATTTTTCAACCTGAGCAAGCTCCTTTTTAAAACCTACTTGCCTGTCTGCTTCAAGAGATGCAAGAAATTCCTGATACTCTTCCCTCCATTTTTCTAATTGTTCAGTTTTTTTCTTATCATCCTCTATATTAAATGGTTTAATACCTTCTGCAGCCCCCGCTGATTTTTTAGTTGTTGCCCTCTTTTTCTCCCATTCATCATATCTCTTTAGCATTTCATCGCCAAGCCCGCCCTTAAATGCTTCGCTGATGTATTTTCCCGACAGCTTGAAATTCTGTGCGACTTCTGATGCTTCCTTTTTTGCCCCTGCAAAATCTCCTTGTAGCAGTTTCCAGAATGCATTCGCAACATTCCCGACTAACGCTACCCACTCCAGCATTGCCTTGATAATATAGCCCAATCTTTGCGTTAGTGGTGGTAATATAACCGACGCAATTAACCCAAGCCCATTGGCTACCATCCCTACCAGTTGCCCAAGGAGAGCGAAGAGGGGAGCAAAAGGCTCAATTATATTCCAAATTGACTCCAGCACTCCTTTTACTGCAAGCCAGCCCTTGTGTATGCCAGAAGAAATTGTTTCAGCATTCTCTTTTGTAAACTCTATTATTGACTTCAAGAAATTATTGATTTCTGTATATGCTTCTCTGAAACCTATTCTCATTATTTGATTTTTGAGAGTTTGCAGAGTAGAGCCTATTGCTCCCCATGTTCCTTCTAAATCTTTTGAAGCCTCAGAGTAGCCTTTTAGAAGATTTCCGATGTTTTGTATTATCGTCCCCTCTTTTTTCCATAGCTCTACTTTCTGTTTTAAAGATCCTCCGACCATTGCGTTTAACTGGCTTGCAAGCTGGCTATGTGCATCTACCTGCCCTTTCAACAATGCTCTTATTTCTTGCCTTAATTGAACTTCTTTTGCACCAGAGCCTTGAGATATAACTGCAACCGCATTTGCAATATTTGCGAATGCCTCAAGTTCTTCTTTATTGTCTTTCAAAAATATGCCCTGTTTAGCCATCTCTTCTGTCATCACCATCAGGTCTTGCGCAGAAGCAATTGTCTTTGCATCAATCTTCTCAATCTCATTAACTAACCATTGAGCATATTCAGTTGCCTGTCGATAATACCCAGAAATATCAGATTGCCCCTGAGACCCCGCCAAAGAGGTCATCATAGCTGCAATTTTTATAACAGATTGATTGTATTGTTCTACTGCATCGTATGCAGGCTTAAATACAGAAATTAATGCATGTCCCACCTCTTCTATCGCTGCTTTAATAGCTAAAAACTTGCCAGCAGCAAGAGCAACTTGAGAAGACATGCTATTTAGCTGTTTGTTGATATTATCAAAAGCAGCTTTAGTATTATCAATAGCAGATATAATTAATTTGACTTGATTTTCTGCCAATCTATTACCTCTATATCTCCTTCAAATTTTTTACCGATGACCTTGCAGGCTTTATTATAATCTTCTCTATATCTTTTTTTCTTATCTTCCTCTGTTTCGCCAACCAAGAAAGAAATAACAGCTTCCCTGAAAAGTATCTCTCTACTTTGATATTCCAAGTATCTTCTGCTTTCACGGAGTGTAACCCCCCATTCTATGCTGTCTTTTTTGGTTATATCCCCCTTTGCCAATATACACACCATCTCGTCTAAGATTTCTTCTGTGTCTTTGTCTTGAGTGCTTCCTGAAGTCTTTTCCAAAGAGAAGAAACCTGATTGCAAACGAAAAAATCTTCAACAACTTGCACCGCAGTGTCAATATCAACCTGAAATTCAAGTTCTTTTGCTATCTCTTCTATGTTTTTGTCTTTAACTTCAACCCCTTCAGGTATAAGAACAATCGCCATTGCTTCAGGGAGTTTATCTCCGATAGCTTCAACAAGGCTTGTAGCTCCTGCCTCTGGAGTAATGACAACATCTTTTAACAGCCTTGAGAGCTGTTTAAGTTGCCCTATAACCAGAGGTCTCTGACTATATTTCTTACCACCAATAACATATTCCATAACCACCCCTTATAATGTTGCCTGTGTATTTTTTAACACTAACTGGATAGATGATTGTTCGGTAGAGTTATCGTAATAGGCTGTGAAGGGAAGTTCAACAAAAATCCCTGCGGGTCCGCTTATTACTGGTGCGTTCGGTGAATAAATCAATTCGGGGATTTTTATTTCAAGAGATTCATTTCCAGCAGAGCCATTACCAGTGCCAAGCTTGTAATAAATTCTCAAGCTTGTTTCTGTTGAATTCATTGCCTTGTTAAGCAAACTCATAGACTCAAATAAAGCTTTGATTGTCCCTGATACCTTTACCATACCTTCTGGAAGAGAATATCTTTGCCCCTGCCCGCCAATGACATAGACAGAACCATCAAGGTTATTCTCAACAGTGATATCAACTTCTGTAACAATACCGATAGCAGAACCGCCCTCTTCAATTGTTGCGATATCAAAGCCTGTCCATGAGACTTTGCCTAAATCTGTTGGAGTGCTATCAAAAGATGAAGAGCTAACCGTTTCTTTTGCTCCCAAAAAGTCAAAGCTTATCTCCTGAAAACCTTCTGGTCTTACTGCAAGAGTAAATCTGTTGATTTTGCAACCATTATACTTAAAAAAATTCACAATATCTGTGAACCCTTTTTCAATCACAAAACTTGGCAGTGAACCACCAACTTTTAGTGTGTGTGTATAAGGGTTGCTACCAGTTGTTTCCACGCTCCCTAACAGCCCTTTAAACAGCGTGCCTATGTAAGCCTGAAGCTCTGTTTTAATTGAACCTTCAATTGCAATATTACCAAGGGCTGGTCTTGCTGCGTCCCTCGTCCCCCTTATAACTGCACTGTCAATGAGGTTTCTTGAAGATTTGAAATCTTCACTACTAAAATATAGCAATTTTGCATCTGGAGTAAGAGGGTCTGTTTTAAATGTTGTCTCCTCCTGATATATAATTTGTGCTTTAGCTCCTGTTGCCTGTGCCATTTTTTACCTCCTGCTTTGATATTTCTATAAATCTCCCTAAGAGAGATTTATACCTATAAACCAATTCTTTTAAAAATTCCACTCTGTCTGTTGGATACTTTTCCCATGCCTCAATTATTTTATTTTTCTCTTTCTGTTCATTCATCTTAGTCTTAAGAGCAATGTGATAATCCCGACTAAATTGCCAACCAGAAGAGTAATAATCCACCAGAATTTACTTTCAAGTTTTTCAAGTCTCTCTTCAAGTTTACTTATCATTCCATTTAAGCTTTGGTGCTTGATATCACACTCTCTAACTGTTACATTTCTATCATCTGGTGCCATTTCACATGCTCCATTTATTTGTGTCATAGACTACCTCGAAGGTTAATATTGCCGCACCAGTTTCTATATCATATTTTTCAACTGCCATCTCATCCCCATCCGCAAGTAACGTGTCTTGAGCATTATTCCCCCATTTTGTCTCTTCACAAATACCTATTACTTTTAAAACATCTTCTAACCCTGCTCTAACTTCATTTGCAGAAGTTCCAAAGACAGCTACCTCAATTCTCAATGCCCATCTGAATTTGCCAATTGGAGAAACAGAAAACTTTCTATTAAGAGCATCTCGATATATCAGCCCTGGCAGTTCTGGTTTTGTGAGTGGATTATCCCGCCATGCAAAAACATTTTTGCCTGCATCCGTATTAAAACCATTAGCCTTTTTAATCTTCTTTAACTCTATATCAAGAATGTCTATTATCTGTTGACGGATTGATGCCATTATTGCACCTCGCTAATAGTTAACCTTGTTGTTCCAAAGTCCATCTGTTGAATTTCTGTGATATAATAAGTTTTCCCCCCTATTATTATTGTGTCATCAATCTTCACATTGGGGACATCTGCCGTTTTTGCCTCAACAATTAGCTTATATCCTGAAACTCCTGCAAACCCATCAATGTCAACTGCAACCTGATAGGCGGTGTTAAAGACAACAGGAATAGCAGATGAAGTGCCCCCCTGAGGAGTATATGTAGCCATCTGAGCAAAGTCTGTAAAAAATATGTCCAAATCGCTATCGTAAAACATATAAAGCGCCTATTGTTTTAACCATTATTTGCTTTCCTTCTTTGTTTTTGCTTCTTCTGTAACTTTTACAGCCTTGCCCATCTGAATAAGCATTCTACCAATAGAGTCGCTCACTTCAACCACTTCTCCCTCAAAAACATCTTTGCCATCTACTACTGTGTTTCTTATGATTTTTATTTTCATACTCCCTCCTTTAGAAAAGAGGGCAGGAATACCTGCCCTCAATCAGGTTATACATCTCTTGCGTCTTTGATTGCGGCAAAACTCTCTGCATGTCTAATCCCGATGTCAACATCCTGAAGAACTCTAACTCTTACTGTGCCTGCCGCACCGCCAGTATATGGGTCAACAAGAACATCAACTGTCCCCCACTGCCCGATAATTAAATCCGCCCAGTTTCCAAATATGATTGCTGAGCAATCAGAGGATGTTCCCTTAACAAGGTTTGAAGGGACTTGGTTGCTCATTCCGCAAGGAAGTCCAAGCATGGTTGTCATCCCATCCTGCCCTGGCAAATTCTCTATAATATAAACTGGGTATCCAGAAACCTTTGGAGTGCGAGAAAGCTTTGCTATCATTATCGCATTTGTCAAGAACCCAAGAGAACCCGTAAGAGCATTATCCTGTGCAACTTCTTTCCAAAGCTGAACAATATGGTCATAGGTAGGTGCACCACCATTTGTGCCTATTGCAACAACGCCAATACCGCTTGTGTTAAGAATGCCAGTTGGTTGGTTTGATGTGCCAGAACCATTTATACATGCAAGGTCAATTGCAAGAGCAAGAATTGTAGCCAAATCCTGCCTTACAAATGCCTCTACATCTATTGAACTCTGAAGTAAGAGCTTTCTGGATATATCTGTGAACGCTCCTACTGTTTTTGGAGACATTCCAAGCTGTCCGAAAGTCTGCTGTGACTCTGTTGGTGCAGTGCTTTCTCCTACCCAGTATGCTGTTGCTCCTCCTGTCTGCTTTGGAATCGCTATATCACCAACAAGACCTCCAAGAACTCTTGCACCAAGTTTGCGAACCATCATAGCATTCCTGAGAAGCTCAATAAACTCTGCAACAAGAAGCTCTGTTGCTACTGTATATCCTCCTGCTGTGCCTGTGCCTTTCTCAAGGTCTCTTCTGCTAACAAGAGGGCTTGACAATACATCGTTAGGTATATAGAACCCCTGAGGCTCTTTGCCAATTCTCTTGGCTACTGCATCAGATGCTTCTTTCTCAAATGGTGCAAGATTCCAGTTATGGTTTGCCATTGCATTGATTGCTCTGACAATTGAGAATTGTCTAACTTCCTTTTCAGACATTCCAATGTTGGGGTCAACAGATTCTATTTTTCTTGCCTTATATACAATTTCTAAAACCATTCCCTTGAACTCATCAACACTTCTACCTTCTGAAATCGCCTTCTTTGCAAGGTCAAGGCAACCATGAGTCTCACCGATTGCAAGAATTTCTGCAACCCTTTTTTGCTCCTGCTCTAAAATTTCTTTTTTGATATCTTCCATTTTAACCTCCTTTAATTCTTTTATTTTTTCTCTTTTTTCTTCTTGTTTTGTTTCTTCTTGCTTTTTTTCTTCTGCCCCATTTTGAGTTACCTCCTTTATAATTTTGACTTCTGTTTCAAAATTTCTTCCTACCCCAACTGTTGCATCTGCGGGAATGCTAACAAGCGATATTTCAAGAGGAATCCATCGGGTCACACGATACCAATCCATGCCATTCTCTTGTTTTTCAAATTTCATCTCCTTCACAACATAGCCCACAGAGACATTTTTTCTTATCCCGTCAAGGACATCTTGGAATATCTCCTCCGCTTTTGCACTCCGTCCGAAGCGAACAATTGCTCGCCCCTTTCGGTCAGCTTGGTCAAGATATACTTCCTCAATGACCCCGACTTGGTCTCTTGGGTCATGGTTAATGAGCAGTGCCCCCGCCTTTTTGATTCGGCTCAGGTCAACTGCTCCTTGAGAATGGTCAAGGATTTCTACTCCATACCAGCGTTCTACTGGTTCTTCTGAGCTAAAAGACAGAGAGACTGTCCTCCTGTCTTTATCTATATCAGATTGTCTTATTTCAAAAGTTCTTGTCTGGATAGGTAATTTAAAACTTTTTTCTTCTTTATCTATCATCTGGAGAAGCTCATCTGCAATTTGGGCTATGTTGTCATATCCATGCTGTGCTGCCCTTTGTTTTGCAGCAATAACTCCACGACGATAGACTTTACCGTTCTTTCCGTATGGGAATTTATACCTCTCTTTAGTTTCTTCTTTTGCTTCTGTGTCTATTGCAAGAAACCAATTTGCGTATTCACTCCAATTGCCATCTCCTAAAATTTTGTTCCCGTCTTCAGCATCAAAGCTCCACTCGCTTGTTTTGTCAACCTTGCCTGCTTTAATCAGGCTCTTTGCATGGCTTACTCCTTTGCTATTTACCTTGATTGCCATTATTACCTCCTGTTAAAACTTCTTCATTCTCTTCAATTATAAGGGCTGTGTTCTTATCAATGTCTTGAATTGTAATTCCATATTTGTCCATAAGCTGTCTCTCCCTCTTAATCTCCTCAAGTATGTCTTCAAAATCTATTCCCTGCTCCGCACATATCCGAGTGCGGGTAGTAAGCCCGTTTTTAAGCTCCATAATTTTTGCTTGAACATCTTTCAACGGATCAACCCAGTCCCATCTTCTTGGTTGCCATTCTGGAGCTATGTATCTATCTATTTCTTCATATGGAACTTTTATCTTTCCTGCTAAAACAGCCATCTGGAGCCATACAGGATATAACTTTTCAAGAAATGCATCTATAAACCAGCTTTGAATGTCCATCCAATACTCACGCTCCTCAAGAGCTCCTGCCCTAATGGAACTATAATTGACACTTTCAAGGTCATTACAAAGTGTGTTATAGTTGCAACCTAATCCAGCAGAAATTCCTCTCAACATTGCTTTGACAAAATCTCCGAACTCTGCAGAAGGGTTACCAGGGTCAAATGGTTTAAAGTCAACCCCAGGTGGAAGTTTTTCCAGTATTCCAGGCTCTACTTCTGAAATGATGTTGCCCGATTCATCTACTGCTCCTGTATATTCTACTCCCTCAAGATTTTCAATAAAAAAGCCCATCTTCGCAGATGCAACTCTTGCAGCAATAACTTCTGCCTCCTCGTATGCCCCAAGCATACGAAGTTTAAGAATTGCAGTTGCCACCCACGGAATCCCTCTTGTTTGAGTTGGTCTCTCCTTGACAAAAAGATGAATTATCTCTTCTGCTGGCACTCTTATATAACGGTTGCCAAAATTCTGCCTATCCCCTGGATGTTTTTCAAAAAGCCAATATGCTACAGGTTTGCCCCATTTATTTTTTTCAACGCCCATAATGATTTTGTTCCCGTTAGAAAGTTCCTGATTAAGTTTTTCATCAAGATAATCAGGCTCAAGCAACTGAAGACTGATAGCATAAGGATTGTCAAAACCTCTTAACACCCTGACTAAGACCTCTCCATCCCTTGCAACTGTCCTGAGAGCAAGTTTGCAGATGTCCCTGAAAGAAAGAGTCTCGCATACTGATGCGTATCTCTTACCCCACTTTCTCCATTCGGCCTCAATCATTGAATTTGTTTTTATGTCAAGTTCTCCATTTTTAAATTTTGCTTTGCTCTGGAGAACTATTCCTTTTGCCCCTATAACATTTGCCTCCAGTTTGCGGAGGAAGTTTTTCATGTAATCATTGTTGCGTTCAAAATCTCTGCTTCTCTCCCTCAGCATTGGGAGAGACCATCTAAGAATTTCATCTGCTGTAAGATTAGGGGTAAGCCAATCGGCTGTGAAGCGATTGATTTTAGCTCCTTGATACTGCCTTTTGGTGGGTTTTGTTTTTCTAATACTTATTTCATATCCGAATATTTTCAATTCATGTAAACCTCACTTTTACATTGCGTCCTGTTGCTTTGCCTAATTGCTCTGCCTGTAATTCCTGTTCGTATAGCATTTTGTAGCGACGCCAAGCAGAGTAAATTTCTGTATGAGTCATATTTCTTATGCGCTTGTCTCCAATCCAATATTCTAAATCTGTTCTTGATGCTCTCCCCTCAAGTGCCTTCTCTAATGCATCAAGAACCTTTTTGATATGACTTCTGTCATCCGTTGCAGATAATATGTTTGGCAGGATTGTTAAAGTGCCTGTGCCGACGGTATATACTTCTGTTCCCTTTTTAACCCTTGCTATCCATTTATATTCGCCTTTTGAGTAAGTAGCAGATTGAGTTGAGGTAATCTCTATAAGAAAAGAATTATCTGGTTGTGCTATCGCATCAACCGTATAATAATTGTTGCTGTTATAAATAGCATACTGTAAATTCCATTCTGAGGATGGGTAATTTTCAAAGACTTTTTGCCATTTGACTGTATCTCCAGCCCTGAATTTTAATGGTTCTGATGTAAAAATGTTAGTCATTTATAACATTTATAGCATATTCTAAAAAAATTTGTCAAATGGTATAAACTTAGAAAAGAATTATTGAAAAATTACCAGCCTTTTACCCAAGAACTGGGTTTAAAGCGCCTGAAGTGTGGTTTTGGCTTATTTTCAATTGATTTTGGCTCATTTTCAATCGTTTTTGATTGATTTAAAGCCGATTTTACTTCATTTTGAGCCATTTTTGATTGATTTTGAGCCAATTCTTTTAGGATTTTGTCAATATTCGGGTTTAAAATAGCGTGTGCGGCCAAAGAATAAACCCACAGGTCAAGGATTTCATTACGAGGTCTAATTTTGATATATTCCTTAATCGCGAATCCTTTAACCAATCTATAAACAGCCTTTTCTGCTGTAAGTTGTAAAAAGTATTCTTCATCGCATTGAAGATTAAAGTGTATATATCCAGCTCCTGCTTTTTCAAGTTTTAGCCTTGAAAAAATAATGTCTTTTGCAGTTGATGTTCCTACCATAAAAAGCTTGACTTTCTGTTTCCCTACAAGTCTTGGCCTCCCTACAAGTGGAGATCCAGATGTCTGAGAACCTTTAATCGCATAAACTCTTCTGGATTGACGAGGTTTAACAAAGTCATATACTTTTTTAGTCATATATCCTGCATCTATAACACATATTGCTATTTTTAATAATGCTCCAGATTCATGTATAAAAGTCTTCTGAAGATACGCATCAAGCTGTTGCCATACCTCTTCTGTTGAAGCATATCCATGTAAGATTTTATGCTCTATATGCCATGCCTCCTCATCTTTCCCCCATCCAACGACAAGACATTCAAGCCTGTCCTCCTGAACATCTACTGCACATGTAAGCACTCCTGATCCAGCAGGAACAATCTCATACTCTTCGCGCTTTGCCTCAAGTTTGCTTTCTTCTATCTGCTCCCCTTCTTCTTCGTATGGTAAGCCCAATGAAGTATTGATAAATACTTTCATTGTCTCTTTAGATTTTTTTGCTTCCATATATCTTTGAACCAAATTAGAAAAGCTAACCCAAGGGGAGTAAAGCTCATTTAGCCAAAAACCTGCTATTTTGCCTGTCTCCCGTTCTGGTATCCATCTCCCTTTTTTAACCATTTTTATTTTACCTGCATCGTTAATCTCAACGCCGCACTGAGGGCATACATATCTTGCCGTGTCTGGGTTGTTCTCTTCCCATTTCAAATATCTAAATTCAAGCACTTGTTCAAATCCACATTTAATACATGGGACATAAAACTTTCTTTTATCGCTAAGCTCATAAGCAAGCTCTATTCTTGATGCATCTTTAATTGTTGGGGTTGAAAAAAGCCCTATTTTGCGATTCCAGAAGGTTGTTGTTCTTTTTCTTGCAAGGTCAACAGGGTCTCCTTCAACTCCTGCACTAATTGGATATCTATCAACCTCATCGCATAATAAAAGTCTAATTGGTCTTGCTGCAAGGCTTGCTGGAGAATTAGCTCCTGCAATCGCTATGAAACCGCCAGGGAAGTTTTTAAGCAAAATAGTTTCCTCTGGATTGCGTGTTTTTACATCGTGAACCTTCCCTCTGAAACATGGAGAGTCTCTAAGCATTGGTGCAAGTCTTTCTTTTGACCATGCTTTTGCCATCTCCAGTGTTGGTTGAATAACTAATATAGAACAAGGGTCTTTGTCAATGTGATAGCCAGCTATATTAAGTAACATTTCAGTTTTGCCTACTTGTGAGGAAGTCATGACAACAACGGTCTCTATGTTGTCATCGCTAAATGCATCCATGATGCCTCTTTGATACTCAGCCCTTGAAGTATACCACTTCCCTGGCTCAGCAGAGGCTTCAGGACTTAGAACTCTTTCTTTGTCCGCCCACTCGCTTACCGTCTGTCTTGGTCTCGGTCTTATTACCGTGCATGCTTGAGTAATCAACGACTGAATTTCTAACGAATTCTGGTGAACTGATTTCATATAAAACCTCATTTATTAGCTCTTCTAATGTTTGCTTTATTTCTACCATGCTCTGGGCAGACATAAGCAGGGTGGATGCTTTGACTGGAATAGCCTTTAGTTTCTCTGCCATCCTTGTTAGGGTAAATGCAAACACATCAAAAGCAGTTTGCTTTTCTATCAACTCTCCCTGCTTTTTCTTAAGTATCAACTGCTTTATGTCTGCGTTTACTTTCGTCAGCCTTGCCCTCTCCTCGGTTAGAGACAAACTTCCCTGCCCCTCAGCAAGCTTGCGATAGTAGTCAATCAAAAATTTGCACGCTTTTAATATGTCAACTTTGCCATCAAGAACTGGTGGTGCGCCATGCTCTTTTGCAAGTTGTCTGTATCTGCGAGAGGAAATTCCGAAAATTTGCTGACAGGCAATTTCAAGATTTACCCGTGAATCACTTTGAAATTTTTTTATTGCCACTTTATCTCTCCTTATAGATAGAATTGAAACCTTTGATTTTTCCTTTTTGCCTAAAAAAATCTTGCGGCTCTGCGAGC
>Ga0308419_1002338_pt1 | contig 12281 bp, 6 predicted proteins | sample HotsprSampleMS50_FD_203674 | JGI IMG/M metagenome (GOLD analysis project Ga0308419, IMG submission 203674) | Hot spring phototrophic mat microbial communities from Mushroom Spring, Yellowstone National Park, Wyoming, United States - 20090730_MS50 ... | reverse complement strand
CCTCCATTCGGCTAAAACCTCACTCTATTTTCCCCGCAGGTGCTTGTCTGCAAATTGGAGATATTGTTCCCAGTCGTAGTCGGTTACATCGTGTTTGCCGCGGCGGATGTGGTAGCCGATCCGGCTCATTACCGGGTGATCGACTTCGGGCATCTCCTGAACGGCCAGGCCATCGGTTCCCAGCAGCCGATAAACCGGATCGGCCCCCTTGGCAGACAAAAATTCCCCTTTCGGATCGGCCCAGAGGTCTTCCTGGGCGCTGGCCACATACACCGGCCGCGGGGCGATCAGGGCGATGAGCATATGTTGATCTATGGGCAACTGGTCTTCATGGCCGCCATATTTTTTGAAATTCTCGCAGAACCAATGTGGGAAGGTTTTATTGATGCGTTCGACAGTCTCGCCGAAATTGCGTCGGCTCAAGGCCGCCCCGCCGCAGCCGGAATTGTTCGAAATCACCAGGGCGAACCGCTGATCTTGGGCGCCGGCCCACAGGGCGGTTTTCCCCAGCCGGGAGTGCCCCATCACCGCTACCCGTTTGGCATCCACATCCGGATCGGTCTCGAAGTAATCCATAGCCCGACTCAATCCCCAGGCCCAGGCACCGATGGCGCCCCACTGGTTTGGGTCAGGCCGGGTCTGCCCAGGCCGATAAAACAGCGGATGCACCCCGTTTTGGAACCCGTCGTCGTAGTCCGGGTCCAGATCGCCGTAGTAGATGGTGGCCAGGCCGTAGCCACGCTTCAGGATTTTTTCCACCGGCCAGCGGCGGGCCATGCTCCCGCGGCCTTCCGCACTGGCCCGATGGTTCTTTGCCCCCGTGGCCGGATCGTCCCGCACCCAGGATTCGGTGATCGTAATCCCCGGGTCTTTGTGGATCGTGTGATTGCCGTGGAAGTTCATCCCCAAAAAGACCGGCACAGGCCGCGGCGCCCCATTGGGCAGATAGAGCAACAGGTCCATTTTCGGCCCCTTGGGATCGGCCGAGAAATAGACCCGCACTTCTTTCCGAGTGGCCAGGCCGTCCAGGGCTTTGGGTTCCACGGAGCGGACCTCGAATTTCATGTCTTTGGGCCGGCCCGGCGATTTACCGTACATATGTTCCTCGAAAAGCTGAAGGATTTCTGGCCGGCGTTTTTCCCACCAGAGTTTCGGTTCGGTAACCTTCGTCCCGTCCAGGCAAACCAAGGGGTCCGGCAACGTATAAGGCCGGACTTTGCTTTCATCGTAGTTGACCGGTTCGGCCGACCAGACCGCCCCGGACGCCAACAACCAACCGCCCACCATCCCACCCACCACTGCCCAAAATACATACAGCCGTCTCATGGAAAACCTCCTTTCAAAAATGGCCATTGGGGAAATCTGGCAGGTTTATGGTTTTCTTTGCAGGGCGTAGAGGACTATCTCCGGCGGGTGGCCGAAGTCTAGCGTTTTCCGGAGGCTCTCCATCAGGTCTTTGGGGTCTTGTTGCAGTAGGCCGGCAAAGGTGATGAAATGGCCAGCTAGCGGCGACTGCTCGATGCCCACGCCGCCGGCCCCGCCCCCAGGGGCTACCTTCATCATAACAGGCGTTTCCGGCGAAACCATGCCCAGGGCCAGCTTTTGCGGGTTGAATTTGATGGCCCAATGGACGCCGGCGGCGGCTACCTGAGCATGCACCCCATCGGCCTGCCGACCCACCGCTCCGGTCTGACCGTTAGAAAAAAGGTATTGGCCCGGTGTGGGGCCATCAGCCGCAAAGTTCTTCGGATCGTCAAAATCCCAGTAATACCGGACCGGTTCGCTCAGGATCACTTCCACCCAACTGGTCCCGGCAAACAGGCTGATCGTTTTTTCCAGTCCCTGGGGGTCCACAGCCCGGTACTGCACCAGGGCCGGCCCTCCGGCAAGCCGCTGCAACTGATGCCGGGCCGATCGGTTCGGCTCGCCCAGGTCCGAAAAGCCCGCCCAGCCGCTCTGGCCCGGATAAGTCATATCCCGACCGCCGCGGCCCTTCAGTTCCCATCGGTAAATATGTGCACCTTCTGGTCCCAGAAGGATTCGGACCTGGCTATTTTCCAGCCACACGCCACCCTCCGGAGCGGGATAGGTTCGTACACCGGACAAATACGGATCGGCTGTCTCGGCCGGATCAGCCGTTGAACTGCTTGCGGACCTCCCAGGGGGCGGTTCTCCTGTCGGCGATGGGCCGGCCGAGTTTGCTTGGGTTGTCGTCTTGTCCACGGGCCTGTCCGAGGCTTCCCGTCGCCCGGGCAGTCCCAGATACACCCAGATCGCCACGGACTGCCCTTTACCGATCGGTCCCGGCAGGAGCATACTGAGCCGAACCTGTCCAGGATTGTCCGGGCTTGGGTCCAATTGGGCGGGGATTTCCCGCATCGCCGAGCCGGCGGATGCTTCTGCCGGTGGGGCGGGCTTGGGGGAACCGGCGGAAAGGGCAAAGGCTCGGACAGCCCGATCGGCCAAACCCTCCGGCAAGCTCAGATCGATCTGCACGGGCAGTTCCCGCCGATCAGCCTGGCCGGCGCCGATCATCAGGCCCAACCGATCACTTGCCTCCGGCACAAGCCAGACCGATTCCGGTTCCAATGGCTGAGGTTCGATCCGATGCGGCCGGGTTCGGCGGGAATCTTTCGGCGGCAGAACCAGACCGAGGCTTTCGGCCGACGGCAATGCCCGCCCGGCTTGGAGTTGCTTTTTGGCCTCGGCTAATTTGTTCAAAAGTTCATCATACCACCGCACCATCTGCTCATACCGTTTCATGGTCCAATCCAGGGCGTAGGGTTTGCAATCGGCCAGCCAAAGCCGGGCAAACTCCTGGCCCAACGCCTGGTGGGCGTCCCGACTGCGCCGGACGATTTCTTCCACCTTTTCCAGCAGGGCCACTTTTTCCTGCACGGAGCCGGCCGGTGCCGCTACGGCCTTTTCATACACCTGGGCCGCTTCCAGACCGTCGAGCATCCGCTGAGCGATGAGCTCCATCCTCCGGGCGCCGTGCAGGAAGCTGTCCAACAGGTCGGCGTTGACGGTAGCCTCCTTTTGGCAGGATTGCAGGTGCTGGATGGCCGGTCGAACCAGGGCCAAAAGCCGATCGGCCGATCGGCGGATGGCCGCTGCCTGCCGGGCCGGTGGAAAATCGTTCTGCCAAAACCGGCGATTGCTCATGCCGTCCATGCCCGGGAGCCGATGGGTCTGGGCCAAAAGGGTGATGGCCTGGCCGAAATGATCCCCCCGCTCGCCGAAAAGCACCGCGCCGATCCGGCGCTGGAAATCTTCCGGTCGGGTAGCGCCGGCGTTCCAGGCGCATTCGCCGCCCCAGGCATGACCATGCCAACGGTAACCCTGCAGGGCTTCGCCGTCGTCCTCCCAGTCGGTGTTGATCATGCCCAAGGCGCCGTGTTTGGCCCCGTCCCGGACGAAGTTCTGGATGTTTTTCATGGCCACGTCAAAATCCGGCAGAATCCGGCTCCAGTTGCTGATGCCGGGACAGACAAAAAACTCATAACCGGCCTTTCGGAACGGGATGATCTGATGTTCAAAATTTTCCGCCGGTCCATAGCCCCAGGTGAGCATAATGACATCTTTGGGGATTTGTTCCAGTTGGTCGGGATGCTGGAGGATGATGTCGCCCCACATCATCATCCGCTTTTTGTATTTGTCGCGCAAGATGGCGTGGAGCCGACGGATATGCTGCACATAGACGCCGCCGACGCCGATCTTATCGGCCAGCGCCTTCGACGGCCCCTTGCCCAACCCCCAAGTCTCGTCGCAGCAGACGTTGAACATCTCAAACGGCAGCAGCGGGCACACCTCCGAATAAAGATCATCCAGCAGCCGATAGGTTTCTTCTCGGACCGGGGTGAGCACATCAGGCGTTTCCCGCAAAGGAGCGTATTTTTCGTGCCGCAAAATCCAGCCAAAATGCCCAAACGACTGCTGGTTGCCCAGAACGTCGGTGTAGTATTTTTTGGCAAACTCGACTAGGGCTTTGAGTTCTTCCGGCTGTAGCGAGCCGTCCGGCGGGCCAATGTCGGGGTGCTTTCGGAAGGCATACTGATATTCCATATAGTATGTCCAGAGATTGTGCTTCAAATACGCCCCCAGTTGGATGCTACGCTGAAGGGATGGCAGTTTGGTGCTGGGACCCTGGGTCATGTCGTCCTGGAAGCACCGCCATCGCAGGCTGGGCCAATCTTCGATCACCAGGCAGGCAATCCGATCCTCCGGCGACCGGTTGGCCCGCAGCAGTTGGCATAGGGTCTGACCGGCATAGAAAAGCCCCGCCGGTCCCTTGCCCCAAGCCACCACCTCTTCCGGCCCCACCCGGAGCCAGTAATCTTCTTCGGTCGCATTGGGCCGAAACGCCGGAGGCACAGCAACCGGTCGATCCTGCTGCGTGCCTGCCGGAAGCAACCGAAACATCGGTGCCTTATCTTCGCGCTGGAGCCGGCGGGGTTCGTCCAAACCGGCCCGTCGCATTTCTTCGCCGATGGACTGAGCTAATATATCCATATCGGCGGGGAGTTCTAAAACCCAGGGCCGTTTGAGGCTTAGAGTTCCCTCAGCAAGCTGCACTTTTTTGGGGAAGGGGACCAGTCGAAGCTGGGCCGCCGCCTCAGCCGGCTCTGCCCCATGCAGCCTCTCGCCCTCGGCGAAGCCAAACCCCAGAATCACCAGCAGAGCCGCCGCCTGCCCAACCCACCAAACTCTTTCATACCAAACCGAGTAAGCCATGAGCGAATCCTCCAGAAAGGTAACCCTTTAGCCGAATGAAGGAGCTTGCCTCTCTCCTGGCGGGAGGAGCCGGTCCAGCCGGGACCGCAAGGGAGCGGCTGGCCGAGTGATGGGGACCACTGGGAGTGCGACCAGACAGCCGCCCTCCCAGGATTTCCCCTCACCCTAGCCCTCTCCCGCAAAGGGGAGAGGGGAAAGATCGCCCTCCATTCGGCCAAAATCATACCCACAAAGTAAAAATACTTCCCTTCTTCCTGAGAGCCTCTCCGCTGCTTCCGTTCTTTGGCCAGTATACGGGACCGCTTCCCAGAATGCAACAGGGCGGAAGGGTCAGGAGAGGTGGAACCCCACAACCCACTGGGCTCCAGGGAACTTCAGCACTCCATCGCAGAGACGCAGCGCCATCAGACGGCAAGCCAATTCGCTTATTGATCTTCGCAAAACCACTAACACCCCCATGGCCAAAAACCAGGGAAAGCCGTGTCCCTACGATTTGCGAAGCTCAACAGGAGCCTTGTTCCAGCGGGCCAGCACCGTTTGGCTGTCTTTCCAGAGCACCTCGGCGCGGGGATGCCGCAGGAGGGCAGCGGCAAGCTGGGGGTTCTCCTGCCGGTGTACAATAAGATAGTCCAACTGATATTTGTCGGCCAGTTGCGGCCACTGGGGGCTTGCCCGCTCCAAGGCCAAAAAGTCCGCCCACACTTCTGGCGGGATCAAATGAACATGGCAATGCACCAACGGAACCACCCCCCCTTCGGTTCGCCAAACCAGGTAATCCGCCCACGGCATGGGCGCATAGATACGCCCCTGAAGCTTGTGTTCCAGCAGGAATTGGGCCAACGGTTCTGGAGTATCTTTGGAAAGGATGTTTTCCGGTGCCCGGCTCTGGCCGGTAAGCAGGGCATGGATCGGCGGCGACCACCATAGGCATAGTCCTACTACCGCCAAAGCCGCTGCCCATCGCCGGGCTGCGTGTTCGCCGACGGGTTCTCCTTTCGGCGACCGGGTTTTGCCGTAAAGCAACGTAACGGCAGCCGCATGAGGAGCGGCCAACCACGGCCAAACAAGCGCCCACCAGGCCAACATCCGAATGGCCGTCAGCGCTCCCACGCCGAAAACCACTCCCAGCAGGACTTCGCTGGCCCAGAGCCGCCGGGGACTCCATCGCAAAAGCACTCCGCTGGCCAGCACCGAGCAGAGCATCAACGCCCCACTCAGACTCTGAACGGTCATGGGGCGCCATTCGGAGATGGTTCGCAGTGGTTCATGGGAGGAGAAGGCGGCTACCGTGGCAAACAGTCTTGGTCCTTCGGGATTCAAGCAACTGGCCAGTGCGGCCACTGCCAAAGCAGCCGCGGCCCGCCAAACCGCCTTGTCCCGAACCAGCCGAGCCCATCGGCCTCCGGCGGTGGCCGAGCCGCATGAGTCCCCGATGCTCCACAACCGATCCCAGACCGTGCCCAGCAGATGGCAGGCCAAAGCCGCCAGCCCCACTAGAAACGATCCATGCAGATTGGCCCAGAGGGCAAACAGCGGGACCAACCCAACAACCGGCGTCCCTCGCTCCGACAGCCGAGCAATGGCCCACAACACGGCCGCAAACGCCACCATGCCGAACAGTTGCGGCCGAATCACGCCCAGAATCGGGCTGGCTAAAAGGCATCCGGTTACCCCGGCCGCTGTGGCCCAGCCCACCGGTACCCCCCGAGCCGCTGTCGCGCCGATCAGCAGGCCTACCGTCAAGGTAACCAGCACGGCATGGCCTGCCGCCAATCCTTCCAGCCCAAACAGGCGATGCCACCCATACCCAATCACCTGACTCAACCACCCGGTGGGGACAAAGCGTTCGGAAGGCAGGTCCGGACGAAAAGGATCGCCCTGCGGAAGCCGACCGTTTTGCACGATCCATCGGCCAAAGCAAAGATGGCCCCAAAGGTCCGTCGGATGCAGACGGTGAATCGATGTAATCAAAAAGACCAAAGCCAGGGTGACAATCAGCCCCAAGGCGCCTGAGGTCAAACGAGGCAGGCGAACCAGAACCTGATTCAACCCGCCCGGTTCCCCCCCGGCCGATTCTGCCCCTGGTGCTTCGGTCAACCCCCTCATGTTCCCGTCCATCCCTCAAGACCCTCTCACTCACCCCCCTGGCTTCTCCGATGGATAGGAAACCCCATTTTCCCGGGAGTTCATTTTTGGAGAATTCTAAACCAAACAGACGTTTTCCCCCAACCCTCCTCCCGATCAACCACCCCGTTCCTCCTGGTTCCCATCCGGCCAGGCAGTGCTCCGGGTACCCTATGGTCTTCGCAACACCAAGGGACACTGACGTGGCCAAAAACCAGGAAATTTCGTGTCTCTACGATTTGCCACGCTCAATAAGCCATGGGCCTTGAACGTGGTGGCCGCTTTGTTCATCCGGTTCCCAGGGCGAAGAGCAATCTGGGATTAGAGCAGATGTAAGATGCCGAGTTTTTTCATTTTGTTGTAGAGGGTAATCCGACTGATGCCCAATTCCCGGGCGGTTTCGGTGCGGCGGTAATTGTTGCGTTGGAGGGTTTCTTCGATAATGCGGCGTTCCACCTGCCGGAGACGTTCCTCCAACGTCAGTGCATGTTGGCGATCTGGGCTATGATTGGATCGCCCCGTGTTAGCAGGTCGCAAGGTACTAGGCAAGTCAGCCACTGTCAGCACGCCATCCCGGCAGTACAGCACCGCCCGCCGGATGACATTTTCCAACTCCCGGATGTTGCCCGGCCAAGAATATTGCCGCAGGGCCGCCAAAAATTCCGGTTCGATGTGTTTGAGTTCGATTTGGTGTGCCCGGCTATGTTCGATGGCAAATTTGCGGGCCAAATATTCAATGTCCCAGGGACGTTCCCGCAACGGTGGCAGATGAAAACTTAACGTGTTCAGCCGATAGTATAAATCCCGCCGAAACTTATCCGCTTCGACCAGTTTTTCCAGATCGATATTGGAAGCAGCAATCAGGCGGGCATGGGAAATCCGGGTGTCGTTGGAGCCGACCGGCTCATACTCGCCGGTTTCGATCACCCGGAGGAGTTTGGCTTGCTGTTTGGGGGCCAGGACGTCGATTTCGTCCAAAAGCAAGGTGCCCCGATCGGCGGCGGCGAACTTGCCCGGCTTGTCGGTATCCGCCCCCGTAAAGGCCCCCTTCACATAGCCGAATAGCTCGCTTTCGATCAAATCCGGTGGCAACGCCCCACACGCCACGGTCAAACACCGCTGATTCCGCCGGGGGGATAGCTCATGGATCAGGCGGGCCAAATACGTCTTGCCGCTGCCCGTCTCCCCGATCAGTAAGATAGTGACATCGTGGGCCGCTGCCACCTTCAACTCCTCAAACATTTCAAACATCGAAGGAGCAAACGTAACCAACGAACGGGTGGTCCCCCGGAGCACCCGATAGGGCAGCCCAACAAAATGGCTTAACAACTCCGAATCCAGCCCTAAGTCATCCTCCAGGAGGAGCCGATCCAACCGATCAAACTCCTCCGGAAGATACAGCACCTCGCGAACCCAACGGGATAAGTGTTCGACAGTCTCTCCGGGGCATTCCGGCTCCACTAACCCATAAATGGGGGCAGTAGCCACCGACCGGCGAATGTAGGACAGGTATTTGTTACTGGCGTGCCCGTTCCCAAGCGCCCGATCCAGATGGATCAGGACTGCCCGAATCGGGGTATCCGCCAATTTGGCTTCCAGATTATCCACCCCGTCCAGCACCATCAACTCAAATTGGCTGCCAAACCGAGATTTCACACGGTTAATCAGACTTTCGTGTCGGCTCAGCACTACCAAGTAGGGGTTCATCCGGTGTTCCCTTGCCTAAGAAGAGACCGTCAATGAAGCACCACCCGAACGATTGATTCCGGAGAAAGCCCACCTTGGCAGAAGACGAGAGCAGCCCAGCTCTCTACAGATTGTGTAGATGACTTATTTTATCCAAATACCCTATATCCTCCAGTTTAATTGGGCCGCCAAAAAACTCAAGAGGAAATCAAAAAAAAATGCTAAACAATCCCCCCAATCGGTAACTGATGTTGAACAGGAATGTTCGGAATATAAAACATCCCGTTTGGGAAGGTTTCCCAGAGCGTGGATAACCATATCTAAAACAAATACCCATTTTATGGTGGCATATGATTCCCCCGACAGGAGAGAATCCCCCTTTTAGAAGGGGGTTAAATCGACCGGTTCTTCTCGGACATTGGTTAACTGCCTATCCCGAAATGCCGGCACCGCCCAAGCGGATACCCCACAGGAAACCGGTTTGCTCGGAAAGGAAAATTCAAAGGTTTTCACCAAGCCTGATTTTTGGATAGGGTCTCAGAGGCTGTCCCGAAATTCCGTTTTAGCCGGGAGAAAAGGTCCTCTTTTTTCCTGCCACCTTCCGAAAAACCGCACAAAAACGGGACTTTGGGTAACCGGAGATGGAGGGGAAGGATCGGCCGATGGCCTCCGGAAGACAATTTCGGGACAGCCTCTAATGCGATCCCCGCGTAGGCCGGGGTGGAGCAAGCGGCACCTCAGCGAGCTTCCCCTGGGGTTCCCTTTCCGCCTGTTGGCCCCTCGGCCACCACCTGCCGATCCTTTTCTTGGTAATTTTTGACAATTCTTCCAAAGGGAGATGGATTGGAAAGGCTTGGTCAGCCGATTCCAATAAGGGTGTCCCCTGGACCCAGGAGGTCTTAGAATAACCCTAAAGTGGTATGTTATTTGCCCTGCATTGGGGATCCCGGATGGGTTTTCAGAAAGAAAGGCGGTTTCATGAATGCGTTGGTTCTCGGTGTGCTTTTGGTGGTAGGGCAACCTGGTCAACCGGCCCAGACTCCCGCTTCCTCCGAAGCCCTCCCCCAGACAGTCCAAGGAAACGGAAGTTGTGAGAGTTGTACGTCCTGTGATGGGCCTTGTACCCTGCGTGGGGGGGTAAAATCTTTGGGCCGGTTAGCCTGGGATTGGTTTGGCCCTATGCCCCAAACCTGTTACCAACCTCGGTTCGGCTGCTATCCGGGCAATGCACGCGACATCCATCGTTACCCGGCCTTCCATGGCTACTATTACCGGCAGCCCTATAACTATCGCCACTATTTTGAATATCCTTGGCATGCCCAACCGCATGAACCGCTGGGCTATTTTGCTTATCCTCAGATCGGGGAAAGTCTCCAGGAGAAAGCAGCGCCGATCGAAGCACCTCCCGTACCGGCCGGCCCAGCCCAGAGCAAATCCCCCAGCAGTGCTCAATGGCTGCCTACCCCGCCCCGGCCTCTGCCGGTGGCTAACCTCATGCCATCCCAACCGATCAAAGCACTGCCCATGCGGAATTAGTTTGACTGTATCTATTCGGCCAGGCCCCTCCAAGTTGTAGGGGGTAAACCTCAGATCGAACCCCACAGATTGGGGTCATTACTTCTGGGGGATACAGTTAACTTAATAAGATTCGGCACAAAAGCCGGCCCCCTTATCGTCCGGGCAAACTGAACTTCTCGGTAGAGCCGTACCTGTACCCACCGGACTTGCCCGGTTCCATCCCGAGCATGATCTGGCAGTCGGCAAGCAATCCCCTTTGCACCGGGCTTATCGTTCCATAACTACGCTCGGCCCATTCTCTTCGACCCTCCGCTATCCTGCCGGAATGAAAGAGAGATGTTAGTTCCGGTGGAGAAAGGCCCTATCGGCTCCAGCTCCCTTCTCGGGAGAGCGAGTTTACAAGGGGCGGTTTTAGAACTGGTGGGGATAGCCCCCCAATTGGCTACAGCTGCATTCCTTCCCAGGCCTGTTCCGGCAAGGGATAGCCGGTCTCTTGGGCCAAGATTCCCATGGCTTCCAAAAGCCGAACTTCAGCGATTTTCCAGGCAACCACCCGGTGGATCAGCGCTGCTTGGGCCTCGTAGAAAGCCAATTGGGCGGCAATTTGCGGGGGTGATGCCGCCTGAGTGGAGGGCGGCAAAAGCTGAGCGGGTTTCGTCGGGAACTTTTGCCCGCTCGCCTCAGCAGCCGCTTGATATGCTTGCTGGGCTTGGGCCAGTTCTGTCAGAGCGATTTGCACCTGATGGGCCGTTTGACGAATCTGTTCTTCCACCTCTTTTTCCCGGCGGGCCAAAAGAAACCGAATCTGCTCTTCCCGCGTGGCCGCCTCGATATGCTGGGGCGGAGTGCCTAACCACTGGGCGATCGTGGGAAACCGAGAAGGCGTCGTCCCCAAAGCCGGGTGCCACTGTTCTAAGGCACTTCGCACCGCAGTTAAATCATTGGCGTCGATACTCCGCAGAAGCCGTCGAAGTGCCCGGAGTTCAGCCCGTTGGTCTAACCCTTGGTGAACAGCCTTTTCCACATCCAAGTTGTCCGGATGGACTCGGAGAGTTACCGCCGGCCAGATCCGCCGACAGTCGCCCACCTGCCCGCCGAGCCTCGGACGGAGTTGGCTATTGATATGTTCAATCTCCCGTTCCACTTCCTCCTGCCGACGTTGCCATCGCCGGCGCTCCGCCTGCCAAGATGAGGAAGAGAACCGTTCGGAGAGATTGGCGGTCCCAGTGGAGGGTTTCGTTTCCTTTTCGTCTTTGTTCTCTTTGGCTTCCTGTCCAGGGGCGGGGGAACCAGATGGTTCGCCCCCGGAACCCTTCGGCCTGCTGTCCGGAAGGTTTTTCGCCTGGGCCTGGTCGAGCAGATGGAGGGCGGCTTGGCAGAGATCCCATTGGGCCTCCGCCTCGGCCAACCGATAGAACAGCTCCAAAGCGTCCGCAGCCGCCTGATTCCGTTCTGCCAACGCGGCGTATCGTAACAGATCACTTTGCAACGCTGCCGAGCGGGCCCGGAGGGTGCGTCCCCGGCCTACCAGCCGAGCCGCCAATTCGCTTTCTTCGTCCAAAATATTCCCCCAAACGGCATGAGCGGCGGCCAAGGCCTGACATTGCCGAGCCGTCAGCACATAATATCCTGGCGGTCGGCCTTTGTCGGGTTTCTGCCTGGAAGGTTGCTCCGACCGGCTTGCCTCTGGATCGCCCACCGGATCGAGGATTTCCGGCCAGATGAGCTGAGTCGGCCTCCCTTCGATCTGCCGAGCCTCCGCCAGGTTCATTACTCCTGGCCCAAAAATGGGCTTTTCCGGGACAGGCTTTAAGACCCGAGCTGCACAGCCAGTACCGGCTGCGAGAAACAGCCCAACGCACACAACCCCCCAAATCAGGGGGCTTTTTTCTCCCACTTTTGCCCGCCGCATCATCGGGAAAGCACTTTCCCAGGGGTTCCAGAAGGGTAGTTAAGCGTGTGTTTATCGAAATCTTAGGGAGATGACCAGAGGAACTTTTCCGAGAATGATAAGATAAATAAAATAGGAAACTTAGGATGTTTTTGTATTGGAGAGGAATTCCTTGGCGTAGATTGCCTATATTTCACAAAGCACCTAGATTGCCTTTCCAAGATCCTCTTCCCATGCCCTCCCTCTGGTTGACAAACCTTTTTGAAAGAATAAAATAACTTTTTTGGGAAAAGGTGGTCCTAGAGTGTGTAATGACGGGGTTTTTTCT
>Ga0308419_1002337_pt1 | contig 12285 bp, 8 predicted proteins | sample HotsprSampleMS50_FD_203674 | JGI IMG/M metagenome (GOLD analysis project Ga0308419, IMG submission 203674) | Hot spring phototrophic mat microbial communities from Mushroom Spring, Yellowstone National Park, Wyoming, United States - 20090730_MS50 ... | reverse complement strand
CATTTGGGGCATGAATCTCCTGACAAAGCAGGTGGCACGGGCTTTCCAGCCCGTGCACGCCGCTTGCAGGCCACACTTGGCTGTAGAGGAGGTCAGCTATGCAACCCAACCCCGTGATGGAGAAACTGGGCCTGGCGCCCACCGACCGCGCCGTCATCATCCATGCCGACGACATCGGCATGTGCCAGGCCTCGCTCACGGCATGGGCCGACCTGGTGGATTTCGGCCTGGTCTCCTCGGCGGCGACGATGGTGCCCTGCCCCTGGTTCCCGGCTGTGGCTGCCTGCTGCCGCGAACATCCCGACGTGGACCTGGGCGTGCACCTGACGCTCACCAGCGAGTGGGACGTTTACCGCTGGCGGCCGCTCTCCACGTGCGATCCTGCCTCCGGCCTGCTGGACGACGAAGGCTATTTCCCGCGTCGGGCAGAGCCGGTCCAGGAGCGCGCAGATGTGGAGGCCGTCCAGCGGGAAATCCAGGCCCAACTGGAGCGCGCCCTGGCGGCAGGCATTGACGTGACGCACATTGACAGCCACATGGGCACGGTGCTTCATCCCCGGTTCGCCCTGGGCTACGTGCAACTCGCGCTGCAGCACCGGCTGCCGTTCATCATGGTGCGTCTGGACGAGGCGGGCTACCGCGAGATGGGGATGGATGAGGCCGGCGCCGCCTTCGCCGTCCAGTTAGTCGCGCAGTTGGAGGCGCAGGGCGTGCCGATTTTCGATCACATCACCATGCTGCCACTGGACCAACCCACAGACCAGATAGATGTGGCGAAGAAGATGTTCGACGAGCTCCCGCCGGGGCTGAGCAATCTCATCATCCACCCTTCCGCCGACACGCCCGAGTTGCGCGCCATCACGCCCGACTGGCCCAGCCGTGTGGCCCACTATCGCGCCTTCACCAGCGAAGAACTGCGTGCCCACATCCGGGACTCTGGTGTGCACGTGATCGGCTACCGCGCGCTGCGCGACCTCATGCGAAGAGAGCAGTAGATGCGGAACGCCTGGTCCTTCTGGCGGCGCGGACGGCAGGCCGTCCAAATCCTCTCCTTCGCGCTGTACGTGTACCTGCTCTTCGCCGCACTGCAGCGGCGGGCGGCCTTTCCGCTGGCCGATCTCTTCTTTCGCCTCGATCCGCTGGCGGCGCTGGCGGCCATGCTCGCCGGCCGCGCCTGGATCCCCCGCCTTGCCCTGGCACTGGCGACGCTGGCGCTGACGCTGCTCCTGGGCCGCGTCTGGTGCGGATGGCTCTGCCCGCTGGGCACGCTCCTGGAGTGGGTCCGCTTCCCGGTAAGGGCACGATCACCACGCCCCTACCTGGTCAAGAACGTGCTCCTGTTCCTCATCCTGACGGCCGCACTGCTGGGCAACCTCTCGTTGCTGATCCTCGACCCGATCACGCTGCTCACGCGCACGATGACGACGGCCCTCCTGCCGGCGCTCAACCGCGCCGTTACCGCCGTCGAACAAACACTCTATCCGGTCGGTCCCCTGCGCCCGGCGATAGACTGGATCGAGCGCGTGCTGCGCGGGCCGGTGTTGCCGGTCCTGCAGCCGGTATTTGCGCTCAACATCCTGATCGCGCTTCTCTTCGCCGCGGTCCTGGCGCTCAACGCGCTGGCCGACCGCTTCTGGTGCCGCTATCTGTGTCCGCTGGGTGCGCTCCTGGGGCTGCTCTCGAAGGTGGCGCTTCTGCGGCCGGTCATCGGCGTCGCCTGCAACCGCTGCGGTCACTGCGTGGGGGTGTGCCGGATGGACGCGATCCAGGGCTATGAGATTGCCTCCGGCGAGTGCACCGTCTGCCTGGATTGTCTGGCGGCCTGCCCGGAGGGGGGAATCGCGTTTCGCGCTCCCTGGCGTCCCGACCGCTGGCGCGCGTTCGACCCGACGCGGCGACAGGTGTTGGCCTCTCTGGTTGGGGGCGCAGTGGGCGTCGCGCTCCTGCGCAGCGGTACTCACGCCAGGCGGCCCGCTCCGCGGTTGATCCGCCCGCCCGGCGCCCAGGACGAGGAAGCGTTCCTGGCGCGCTGCCTGCGCTGTAGCCAGTGTATGAAGGTCTGCCCGACCTCCGGGTTGCAGCCGACGTTCTCCGAAGCCGGGCTGGAGGGGCTGTGGACGCCGCGCCTGGTGCCGCGTCTGGGCCAGTGCGATTACGGCTGCAACGCCTGTGGGCAGGTCTGTCCTTCGGGGGCGATCCCGCCGCTCGATCTGGAACGGAAGCGCCGGACGGCCATCGGCATGGCGGTGGTGGATCGTAACCGCTGTCTGCCGTGGGCCTACGGCGTGCCGTGCATCGTCTGCGAGGAGATGTGCCCTGTGCCCGACAAAGCGATCCGGCTGGAGGAGGCGACGGTGCTGAACGCGCAGGGCGAAGAGGTCACCGTGCAGCGGCCCTACGTCCTGCTCGACCTGTGTATCGGCTGCGGCATCTGTGAATACCAGTGCCCGATGGAGGGCGAGGCGGCGATACGGGTGTATCGCAGGTAGTACGGTGAGGTCTTGGCGCCTGGTGGCGATTGGGGGCGTGGTCTGGAGACCGGCCCGAGTCAGGGGAACGCAAATATGACGGACACCCCAGGCCGGCAGGTATATTGACAGTTATGACATTCTCATTTAGAATACCGCCTGACAACTGCTATAACTTCCCGCTGCCGGTCGTCCGCTGGCTTAAAGCGGGCTTGCGGGCAGGAGGGGGATTCACTTGTCTGAGGAGGCTTGAAGTTGATGAGAGATTACACAACGGAACAATTACGCAACATTGTCCTGCTGGGCCATGGGAGTTCTGGCAAGACCTCGCTGGCAGAGGCAATGCTCTTTACCAGCGGCGCGATCAGCCGCATGGGCGAGGTGGAGAACGGCACCACGACCCTGGACTTCGACGAAGAAGAGATCAGCCGTCGCATCTCGCTCAACCTTGCACTTGCGCCGGTGGAGTGGGAAAAGTGCAAGATTAACGTGATAGACACACCGGGCTACCTGGATTTCGTCGGTGAGGTGAAGAGCGCATTGCGGGCAGCCGATACGGCGCTGCTTCTGGTGGACGCCGTCGCGGGCGTCGAAGTGGGCACGGAGTTGGTCTGGAACTTTATCGAGGAAGAACAACTGCCATGTATGGTGGTTGTCAACAAGATGAATCGGGAGAATGCCAGCCTGACCAGGACGCTGCAGGCACTCCGTGATACGTTTGGCAAGAATTTCGTGCCCATCTCCCTGCCCATTGGCGCGGAGGCAGGTTTCTCCGGCCTGGTGGACCTGGTCAGAATGCAGGCGCTGACAGGCCCGGAGGGCAAGGTGGCCGGGATACCGGCCGACATGGCCGACCAGGTGGAGGAAGCACGCCTGGCACTGATCGAGGCCGCGGCCGAGGCAGATGACGAGCTGATCATGAAGTACCTTGAAGGAGAGGAACTCACCGAGAAGGAGATCCGGCGGGGGTTACGGCAGGCCGTTCTCAACAGGACGGTCATACCGGTGCTGGTGACCGCAGCGACGGCCAACCTGGGTACTCGGGCACTGCTTGACGCACTGGTGGCCTATGCTCCATCCCCGGCCGATCGTGGACCGGTCACAGCGGAGGGAGTTGAAGGCGAAGAGAAGATCGAACCGAATGATATGTCTCCGCTGGCCGCCCTTGTTTTCAAGACAACAGCCGACCCTTACGTGGGCAAACTGACCTATCTGCGCGTATACAGCGGCCTGCTTGAGTCGGACAGCCGGGTCTACAACAGCCGGTCCAAAGAGGAGGAGCGCCTGGGTCAACTCTACGTGATGCGCGGCAAGGAGCAGTTACCGGTGCCACGCCTGCACTGCGGCGACATCGGGGCGGTAGCCAAGCTGACCAATACACTCACCGGCGACACACTGTGCGATAGAGGCCATCCCCTGTGGCTGCGGGGGCCTGACTTCCCGCCGCCGTTGTTCGCTGTGGCCGTCAGCCCGATCAGCAAGGCTGACCAGGCCAAGCTGGGGCCCACGCTGACCCGCATCTGTGAAGAGGACCCGACCCTGCGCTGGCGTCAGGACACCACCACGCGTCAGACAATCCTGGAGGGGATGGGAGAAGCGCATGTCGAAATCGCTGTGCGACGTATGGAGAACCGTTTCGACGTCAAAGTCGAGACCTCGATTCCCAAAGTTCCCTACCAGGAAACTATCACGAAAGTCCACTCCGACCAGTACCGGCACAAGAAGCAGACCGGTGGGGCAGGCCAGTTCGCCGAGGTCCACCTGCGTCTGGAGCCGCTGCCGCGCGGCGCCGGCTTCGAATACGGCTGGGAGGTATTCGGTGGGGCCATCTCCCGTTCCTTTGAAAGCTCGATTGAAAAAGGCATCCGCCAGGTGATGGAACAGGGCGTAATCGCCGGCTATCCCGTCGTGGACGTCAAGGCGGTGGTCTACGATGGCAAGGAACACCCGGTTGACTCGAAGGACATCGCCTTCCAGATCGCGGGCCGTGAGGTCTTTAAGAAAGCGATGCTGGGCGCCGGTCCGGTGCTGCTGGAGCCGATCTACCGGGTCACGATCACCGTCCCGGAGGAATACACCGGCGACATTATGGGGGACCTGAACACCAAGCGAGCACGGGTATTGGGGATAGAGCAGAGCGGTAGAAAGAGTGTCATCACGGCTTTGGTGCCACTGGCGGAAATGCAGCGTTATGCCAGAGACCTGCGCAGCCTGACACAGGGACGTGGGTTGTTCTCAATGGAGCTGGACCATTACGAGCAAGTGCCTCCACACCTGGCTCAGCCCATCATCGAAGCACATCAACGGGAGAAAAAAGAGGAGTAACGCGATTGCTCCGCCGGGAAATGGAAAATCCGAACCCTGCTCTCCTGCGTGCAGGCGTCCTGGTGCTCTCAGCCTACATCGCGGCCCAGATGCTCTCGGACATTTTGAGCCTCAAAATCGCGCTGGTGGCAGGGTTCAGCGTTGATGTGGGCACTTTCATATACCCCTTCACCTTTACGCTGCGTGACCTGGTGCACAAGCTATTGGGGCGTACTGCGGCGCGCACGGTCATCGTCGCTGCCGCAGTGATCAACCTGGTGATGGCAGGACTGTTCTTTTTCGCCGCGTGGCTTCCTCCAGACCCGGCCTGGCCGCTGCAACGCGAGTTCGCCGCCGTACTCACCCCGGCCTGGCGCATTGTCGTGGCTTCCATTATCGCCGAAGCGGCAAGTGAGTTCACAGATACCGAGGTGTATCACCTGTGGGTCTCGTGGATCACAAGACGCTTCCAATGGATGCGCGTGCTGGTCAGCAATGCCGTCAGCGTGCCTCTGGATAGCATGATCTTCTGCTGGGGCGCTTTCGGCGGGCTGATGCCCGCTGCGAGTGTCTGGTCAATCTTCTGGGCCAACGTGCTGATGAAGGGCGGTATCACATTGCTGAGCCTGCCGGGCATCTACCTTGTGCCGGAGAGGGGGGATGATGCAGGAAAGCGAAGCTTACCCGTCGGGCCATAAATCCGGCTTCGTCGCCGTCATCGGCAAGCCTAACGTCGGCAAGTCCACGTTAGTGAACCGGCTGGTGGGGCAGAAAATAGCCATTGTCTCCCCACGGCCGCAGACAACGCGCCGTCGTATCCTGGGCATCCTCACGCGCGAGGATGCCCAGATTATCTTTGTAGACACCCCCGGCATCCACCGCCCCCGCCACAAACTTGGCGAGGTCATGGTCGCGACCGCCAGGTCCGCCATCCCTGATGCCGATCTGGTGCTCTTCGTGGTGGATGTTTCGGAACCACCCACGGAGGAGGACCGGATGATCGCCGAACTGTTAAATAGCGGTACCCTCGCGCCCGTCGTCCTGGTGCTAAACAAGATGGACCTGCTCCCGCCGGATAAGGTCAGGCCCCACACCGAGGCTTACTGGGAACTCGTGCCCCGGCACCGGAACTGGATGATGACCGTAGCCACCGAAGGGGTCAACCTTGACAAATTGCTTTCCGTCATCCTGGAGGCGCTGCCGGAAGGCCCTCGCTACTACCCGGCCGAGTATGTTACCGACCAGCCTGAGCGGGAGATTGCAGCCGAGCTGATCCGCGAACAAGTGCTCAATCTCACCCGCCAGGAGGTGCCTCACGCGGTTGCGGTCGTCGTTGAGGAGTTCAAGGAGCGGGAGAACGGGGTTGTCTACATAGCAGCCAACATCTTCGTCGAGAAATCATCCCAAAAAGGGATCATTATCGGCAACAAAGGCCAGATGTTGCGCCAGATAGGGGAGGCGGCGCGCCATGAGATTGAGCGCATGGTGGGAGGCCGGGTCTATCTCGACCTGTGGGTCAAGGTGAGCAAAAACTGGCGACGCGACGAGCGCGAACTCCGTCGCCTGGGCTACAGTATAACCTGAGGCCTGGAGGTGCATATGGCGTATTTTTACCCCGAACCTTCGCACACATTCAGTGAATATCTGCTGTTGCCTAACCTGACCGAGAAACACCACGTCCCGGAAAATGTGAGCCTGAAGACACCCCTGGTGAAGTTTAGAGAGGGGGAGGAGCCACCACTGCATTTGAACATCCCCCTCACTTCCGCGATCATGCAGGCCGTCTCTGACCACAACATGGCGATTGCGCTGGCCAGGTGCGGTGGCCTCTCTTTTATCTACGCTTCCCAGCCGATCGAGCAGCAGGCCTGGATGGTGCGGGAGGTCAAAAAATTCAAGGCCGGCTTCGTGGTAAGCGACTCGAATGTCACTCCCGATACCACCCTGGCAGAGGTGCTTGAGCTTGCCAGGAAAACAGGCCATACCACCATGGCGGTCACCGATGACGGCAGCGCGCGTGGTAAACTGCTCGGCATCCTGACCAGCCGCGATTACCGCTTGAGCCGCACCGATCCAAATACCAAAGTGAGAGACCTGATGACCCCCTTCTCAGAGCTTGTGTACGGAAAGGAGGGTATCTCGCTTCACGAGGCCAACGATCTCATCTGGGAGCACAAACTGAGCACCCTGCCCATTGTGGATGATGAACAGCGTCTGTGTTTCCTGGTGTTCAGGAAGGACTATGAACAGAGCAAGGAGAACCCCAATGAGCTGGTGGACCGTGAGAAGAGGCTGATGGTTGGCGCCGGCATCAACACGCGTGATTATCGGGAGCGCGTGCCGGCGCTGGTGGAGGCCGGGGTGGATGTCCTCTGCGTGGATGCCTCCGATGGCTTCACCGAATGGCAGCGCGATACGCTCCGCTTTGTCAGGGACAGGTACGGGGACGAGGTCAAAATCGGTGGTGGCAACGTCGTGGACCGCGAGGGCTTCCTCTACCTGGTCGAGTCCGGCGCCGATTTCGTCAAGGTGGGCATCGGCGGGGGGTCCATCTGCATTACCAGAGAACAGAAAGGGATAGGGCGCGGACAGGCCACCGCTCTCATTGAAGTGGCCCAGGCCAGAGAGGAGTACCTGAAACAGACCGGCATCTACGTGCCCATCTGCTCCGATGGTGGGATTGTCCAGGACTATCATATCGTGCTGGCACTGGCTATGGGCGCCGATTTCGTGATGATGGGCCGCTACTTTGCCCGCTTCGACGAAAGCCCGGCCAGGAAGACGGTCCTTGGAGGCAGCTTCGTCAAAGAATATTGGGGCGAGGGATCGAATCGGGCACGTAACTGGCAGCGCTATGAGCTGGGCGGCGATGCCAGGCTTACCTTTGAAGAGGGGGTTGAGGGATATGTGCCCTACGCCGGTAAGTTGAGGGACAACGTCGAACTAACCATCTCCAAGATTATCGCCACGATGTGCACATGCGGTGCTCTGACCATACGTGAGTTACAACAGAAGGCCAGGATCACCCTGGTCTCGCCCGCCAGCATACGCGAGGGCGGGGTCCACGACATTATCCTGGGCGAGAAAGAAACGGCGCACAGCAGGGTTTATTGAGCTGTGCAGGTTTGCGGGCCTTTCCACTTTGTGGTATAGTACTGGGCGAGGTACAGGCCGATGAAATCTCTATCCGGGCAGCCCATATTTGTCGCGGTACTGGTAAGCGTGGCGCTGGTGGTGGGGGGCATCATCGCCGGCCTCCATACACCGACCAGCGCTGCCTCCAGCCCGCTGGAGGCGCAGGGTAACCCATTCGCTCCGCGTTACCAGGCCGCCGTGACCTGCACATTATCCGTCACCACCACCGATAGCCTGGAAGTTCTGGGCATTTACAACGACAAGCCAGATCAGGCATTCTCGGCAACCCCCCCGGGGCGCAGTGGCCTGGCCCTGGCCCCCGGCAACAGGGGCCAACATGTAACCGCCAAGGACGACTGGTTCAGGCTGGATAATACCACCCCTGGCGCGACCTACCAGATCGAAGCGATCCCCGAGGCAACAAACAACTATAACCTGGGATTGATCATCTACGACTCCTCACTGACGGCGATCATCACCGACTCCAACCCGACGGATAACTACCAGGCCCAGGCCAGCCTGGTGGCCAGTGGTATTGGCCCCTATTATTTCAAAGTGTTCCAAATTCCCTCCACCGCATGCTCGGGCAGGACGTATAAGCTGAATTTAACCATCACCGCACCCGGGACGGACCCTTATGAGCCGAACGATACGAAGGCCGACGCCTACATTTTCCCGGTGACCACCTCGGCCAGCGCCACAAAAGCTAACTTCGTGCCCCCCGGCACAGACCAGGACTGGTTCGCGTTCTATGTTAAGTCCGGCCGGTACTACCGGGCTTACACTACCAACCTGAGCGGCGTTGATACCTACCTGGAAGTCTTCACAGAGAACATGCAGCGCATCGCTGCGGACAACGATGGGGGTGGAGGGTTTGCCAGTAAAGTCGAGTGGCAGGCCACGTACAACGGCTATTATTACATCCGTGTCACCAATATGGTGGATACCAGCAAGCCAGGTGACACCTATGACCTGATTATCTCGGAAGTAAGCACGGCCACCGCCACGCCCGGCGCTGCCCCCTCAAGCCCCAGCGCAGACCGGTGTGACCATACTGAGCTGGGCAACTATGACTTCGATCACGCCTGTGTCATCGCTGCCAACAGGTCCGAGGATTTCAACTTCGTGCCACCCCCATACGGTGGGCCGGATAACGATTTCTTCAAGATGTGGGTCAAGCCTGGACTGCTTTATGAATGCAAGACCTCGGACCTGTCACCGGGTGTGGACCCGAACATGATCATATACGACCATAACCGGAACGCCATAGCCGGTAACGACGACGTCGAGCCGGGGAACCTGAACAGCCGCCTGGCCTATTATGCCAGATATGAGGGGTGGCTGTATATCCTGATCGGATATGGCAACCGTACCCCGCCGTCCATAGCCGATACCAAATACACACTGCTGTGCGAGGTCACAGTGTCCGGCGCAGCGACGGCAACCCCTGCTCCGGCGCCAACTGCCACACCACAATCTGTTGCCCAACCGACGAGTGTCCCGCCCGCCCCGCCGACCCCGGTGCCACAGGCGGGTCTTTCTGTGCGCACGCTTACCACGCCCACCCCTGTGCCGGCCGTCACGCCGGCTCCTCGCTTCGTCCCTATAAAAATCATCGTCTACTACGACGCCAACGGCGATGGCCAGCCCGGTGCAGGGGAAGGCATCGGCGGTCTCTCGGTGCTGGCCTATGAAGCGGCCACAAACAAACTGCTCGCCCAGGGATTTACCAATGAGCTGGGCAGCCTGGAGTTTACCGTCGCTGCTCAGGGACCGGTGCAGGTGAAGGTGCCCTTCCTGGGCTTCAGCCAGCTTGCAGGCATAGAAGGGGCCGACATCCACTTACGCGTGCCCCCCACCCCAGGCTCACCGGGAGGGACACCCTGAGCGAGCACAGCCCTCTCTCAACCCCGGCGATGGAGCAGCCATCCTCTGTCGGTAGACGCAATGCCTGCCTGCTGATACTGCCCCTGGTTGGCGGCATTCTTTTGCTTTTGTTTGCCGTGTTGCTGCTCCTGTTTCTTGGGTTGCGCCATCTTTTCGTAAAGGAGCCGACCCTGCCCGGTGCACCGTTGGAAGTGGTCAGGCTTACCCCCACTCCTGGAGCGACCGTAACCGTCTCGCCGCTCCCCACCCCGGCTACAGGTTGCGAGACAGTCATCAGCAATGGCAATGTGCGGGTAGTGGCCTCGCTGCCGGTCTCTGTGACGGTTGGAGACCGCTCGTTCCCGGTTGCAGCAGTTATCCCCGGCGAGAAATGGACTTACCCCACCGGTTATACCGGGCTGGCTGCGTGGGCCTGTGGTACAGTGGTCAACTACGTGGTGGCTTTGGAGCCCGGTTCACAGAATGAGGCGCTGCTCGCCGGCCTGAGGCCCGGTGATGAGATCAGGCTACGCCTCTCCAGCGGTACCGTCCTTCTGTTCCGCTTCGTCGAGCGGCGCGAGACGACGGCCGACGATGCGCGCGTTTTCGAGCAGACACGGCCGCGTGTCACACTGATAGTGGAAAAAGAGGGTGGAAACTGGAATGTCGCCACGGCGGACTACGTTTCCGAAGTAGAGGCGGTCCAGCCACAGGTTGGCATACCTGCACAGCCCGGTCAGCCGGTACGTATAGGTAATGTCCAGGTCACCCTGCTCAAAGGCTACGCTGTTAGGGGAAGAGGTGAACTCTCCCCCGGCACCATGTACTACCTGGTCGAGTTCGCGGTCCAGAACACCGGCGAGGCGGCGCTGAACTCCGATGCTTTCAGCATGCAGTTGCAGGACGGAGCAGGTAACCTCTACCTGCCCTCGCTCCAGGCAGCCACGCTGGGTGAAAACGGGCCGCTCAGTGGGGAGATCGCTCCGGGGGCCACGGCGCAGGGTACGGCTGGCTACCTGGTGCCCGAAGCGATGGCCGGCCCGACACTTGCCTGGATTTTCGTCCCTGGACCAGGAGCGGGGTCGTGGGCCAGTGTGAGCATCCCCTATCAGCCGGAAAGCACACCTTCCCAGCCTGCCCGTGCTGAGGTCACACTGAACGAGGATGGCACTTTTCTCAGCAGCGGTGGGAGCATTCTGGTGATCGGGGGAGAGGTACGGAACATCGGTGGCGAGCCGCTCAAGGTGGAGGCGGATGACATAAAACTAACCTCCAGCGCGGGTACAGGCGAGCTGCGCAGCGCAGCTCCTCCGTTGCCCTGGATCATCGAGCCAGGCCAGGTGCAGGTGTTCGAGCTGCAGTACGAGACTCCTGATGCACCCACCGCGTTGCTGATGCTGGCAGGATATTCCTTCGAGATTCGCGGGCTTAAGTGAATTATGCACCATTCCTCCTTTGGGACGGAGAGGATTATGAGCTATCTCAGGGACGAAATCCACGAGCAACCCCATGTGCTGGCCAATCTGTTGGACAGACAGGCTCAAGGCGCTGCCCGTATCGCTGCGGCCATCCGCGCCAGAGGTGCGCGCTATGCCGTTATCGCTGCCCGGGGCACCTCAGATAACGCAGCGCGTTATCTCCAATATCTTTTCGGGGCTCTCAACCGTATGCCGGTGGCACTGGCGACCCCCTCTCTTTTCAGCATCTACCAGACCCCGCCCTGGATCGGCGAGGCGTTGGTGTTGGGGGTTTCGCAATCCGGGCAATCGCCTGATATTGTGGCCGTGGTCGAAGAGGGGAAACGACAGGGGGCGCTTACCGTCGCCGTGACCAATGACCCCGATTCACCGCTGGCCCGGGCGGCCGACTATGTGCTTCCCCTCGAGGCGGGCCAGGAGCGGGCTGTCGCTGCGACCAAAACGTATACCGCTCAACTGGCAGCGCTGGCATTGCTGGCGGTGCAACTGGCCGGGAATGAGGAGCGCCTGAACGAGCTGAGGCAGGTACCGGCGGCAGTGGAGAGAACACTTGCGTTGGAGAGCACCGTCTCCCAGTTCGCCCAGCGTTATACCTACGCCACCGAGTGTGTTGTCCTGGGCCGTGGCTATAACTACGCCACCGCCTTCGAGATCGCGCTCAAGCTCAAGGAACTCACATATATCGTCACCGAGCCTTACTCATCGGCCGACTTCCGTCACGGGCCTGTGGCCATCGTGGAGCGAGGCTTCCCGGTCATCGCCGTCGCGCCACAGGGAGCCGTCTACCATGACATGCTGGCCCTGACCCGCGAGCTGGCCGATCGTGAAGCCGAGCTGCTCATCATCTCCGACCAGGAGGAGGCACTTCGGCTGGCCAGCACACCGCTGCGGCTGGAGGCCAGCCTGCCGGAGTGGCTTTCGCCGTTCACTTGCGTCATACCGGGGCAGTTGCTGGCGCTCTACATCACGCTGGCGAAGGGGTATGACCCCGACCATCCGCGCGGCTTAAGAAAAGTCACGGAGACGCGGTAAAC
>Ga0308419_1002331_pt1 | contig 12297 bp, 10 predicted proteins | sample HotsprSampleMS50_FD_203674 | JGI IMG/M metagenome (GOLD analysis project Ga0308419, IMG submission 203674) | Hot spring phototrophic mat microbial communities from Mushroom Spring, Yellowstone National Park, Wyoming, United States - 20090730_MS50 ... | reverse complement strand
ATGGTTCACTGGTGACAGAGTCTCCTGATGTTATGTGGGGTACTGATGGGAAGAAGTTTTTCAACCATCGTGACGGTTGGTGCTGGTTGTTTGCAGTAATTGATCATTTTAATTCAGAAATTATTGGGTATACGGTAGTCAAGAAGGGTGATCGTTTTGAAGCCACACGGGCAGTGCAACATGCGATAAACAAACGCTTTGGTTCACTTGAAAAAGACGTCGCAAAAGGTGTGAAAGTGAGGAGTGATCGAGGAAGCCAGTATACGTCAGCATATTATATGCAATCCATGAGTCACTACGGAATTGAGATGAGCCATACATGGGCAAAAAGTCCTGAGAGCAATGGTATCATAGAGAGATTTTTCAGAACAATTGAGGAGCAACTTTTCAAACTACATGATTTCGAAACACTTGAAGAATCAGAAAAAGACATTGGAGATTTTATTGAGTTGTACAATAAGGAGTGGATGCTTGAAAGAATTGGTTATATTTCACCTAACGATGCATTAGAAAACTATTATAAATTTTAATCAAAAAAAGTGCTTGACGAATAGGGGCCACAAAGTATGATGTAAATCAAAAGATTGAACCGAATACCAAAGGAGAATTGTTGATGGTGTTTGATAAGGGGTTTGTGGTAAGTGAAAAATAATAGGTGGGGTAAATTAAAAAATGAACACCAAAAGTTTGAGTGAGATAGAATAAACCAAACTGGAGCTGATCCATGGAAAAGATTCTACCTGATAAGTACATAAGAGAATTTAGGGAAGAATCTGGGGTGCAGTATAGGCTTACCCACTATTGCAAGATTTACCTTAATGAAATTCTAATATACATAATTTCAATGTTTTTTTTTGGTACTCTTATTTATTCAAAATTCCAACAGATATACAAGAGCACATTGTGATCACTCAGCGTATGGTAAAAGGTTCTATTCCTCCTTTCGCTAATTTTTTATATTACTTAACCATATATACTTTTGCATTTTTCCAAAATAGTACCCAGCTACTTTCTGTTGCTTCAATAATTGTTTTGTCATTAGCAGTTACTGCCAAGTTCGCGATAACGAAACGATTCATCATTTCACAGGTAGGCAAAATCCAAAAAAGGAACATACCAACAGACCTATTCTTATGGTTGTTTCCTAATCTGTTACTTCTAGTGTTTAGTTTGCCAACAAGTAGTGCCTTGAAGGGTCAATTCTATTTGGGACAGATTCCGCCAAATGTGTGGCACAATTCCACAACAATTTTTCTAATGCCATTCGCCCTGATGCTATTCTGGCTATCTTATAGACAGATACTTGAGCCTAAAAAAACCAGGATTCTGCCTATTACTATATTATCTATTTTAAATTTAATAATAAAACCAAGCTTTTATTTTGTTTTTGCCTTCATATATCCTTTAATGCTGTTAAGATTTATTGGTATAAAAAAAGAGTTTTGGTTAAACCTTCTCCCTATAATTATCGGTTCCACTATTCTTGCTGGAGAATATTACTATATATATAAAGTTATTGGTCCAGTTTTGGGTACTTCATCAATCGCAATTAGACCCTTTGTGGTTTGGTCCCACTACTCATCAAATATTATTTTTTCAATCATTGCATCTACATTATTCCCATTAGTTTATCTAATCTTCAATTGGAAAACGATTTTTCGAGATGTGCTCTTAGGGTATGCCATGCTATTATACCTTGTTTCGATTCTGCTGTTCTCAACTTTAACCGAAATCGGGCAAAGACAGTATGCTGAGAATTTTGCATGGCAGTACATAATCTGTAACTACATTCTTTTTATGGTGGTTTCCATACGGTTTATACAACAGGTTGTATCTATTGCAAAAGTCAATTGGCCGAATAAGTTAGTGTTAACGTCATTCCTATTGCACGTTCTATCTGGGGTTCTGTATTTGATAAAAGTCTTTATTGCAAAAAGTTATTGCTGAATACTTATTTACTATGTACTTCTTTACAGTGTGCAGGAGTGGACTTACATGAGGTGGCGCATTCAGTTCAACCGTTATGCCATAATGGGCATTGCCTGCGATACCACTGACTACTTGCTCTATCTGCTGTTCGCTTATTTGGGTACGAGCTACATACACCACTTGAGTTTTTTAATAAATTTTCATCAGGCTGCCTCACGCAAAAAAATGGCTTGACGGCGGTATCCTAAGCTGGTACAAGCACCCTTTGCATACTCGGCGCAATATACTTAAAATCAGAGGAGTTTGAGGGAAATATAAACAAGAAAGGAGGAGAAAAAACGTAGCATGACCTCTACGACTTTGAGGCATAAAAATGTCTTGGACAATGAGCAGCATATGAACGAGTGTACATCTGACTATTCTCTAACTCTCTCTGTTGTCGTTCCGGTCTATCGCTCGGCGCAGACTCTGCGTGAGCTCTACAGCCGTATTACTTTGGCCATTGAACCCATTGCTCAGGATTTCGAACTAATCCTGGTTGAAGATTGCGGTGGGGATGATTCATGGGAGGTTATCCAGCGCATTGCAGAGAAAGACGGGCGAGTTCGCGGAATTCGCCTGTCTCGCAACTACGGCCAGCATAATGCCTTATTATGCGGTATCCGCGCTGCTCGCTACGATGTGATTGTTACTATGGACGATGATTTGCAGAATCCGCCGGAAGAGATCCCCAAGCTTCTGGACAAGCTATCCGAGGGTTATGATGTGGTTTATGGCGCACCGGAGCGGGAACAACATGGTTTTTTACGCGACTGGGCATCCCGTATTACAAAATATATGCTGCAAAGTGCTATGGGCGCAGAAACCGCAAGGAAGGTCAGCGCCTTTCGTGCCTTCAGGACAGACATTCGCAGGGCATTTGAAAGCTATCGCGGTCCACTTGTTTCTATAGATGTCCTATTGACATGGGGTGCGAGCCGTTTCGCCTCCGTTACCGTAAGGCACGAACCACGTAAAATGGGCGCATCCGGCTACACATTGCGCAAACTCATAATCCATGCAATCAACATGATGACCGGCTTTTCCACTATGCCGCTTCAAGTGGCAAGCATAATCGGTTTTATATTTGCTATATTCGGCACACTGTTGCTCGGTTATGTCGTTGTGCGTTATTTTGCAAGCGGTGGCAGCGTGCCAGGTTTTACCTTTCTTGCATCCATTATCGCCATATTTTCCGGCGTTCTGCTCTTTGCGTTAGGGATTATCGGGGAATACATGGCGCGCATGTACCTGCGCACCATGGACCGTCCGCCTTATGTAATTCACTCGCAAACCGATGGGACTAAATCTTTTAAGGAGGCCAGAGATGGAAATCCTGATTAAAACGCCGTGGGAGACCAGATGGCTTGGCAGGGAAAGCTTCATGCTAAATGAAGATTGGTTGCCTGTATTTGATGCACAGACATTGTCCGGGGAGATAGCCAGGGCGCGTGACGAGCATGGCAACATATTTATATCAGCCCGGGTCTCCAAGCAGCACCACGCTATTATTCCTGCTATTCAGAGGGAAGGATTTTACTTTGTTGAACAGACACTGGATCCTCATCTCACATTTGAAAAATCTGATGTATTAAAACGGTTCAATGCCGATCCCATATCTTTTGCGCCATCCCACTACCGTGAAAAAAATCTGAGGGTTATGTTGATGAATAAAAATGACCCCGTTCTTCAATCTAAGATCATGGAATGCGCCCGTGAATCATTTTCAGATGACAGGTTTCACATGGACCCCACCTGTCCCAAGGAATTGGCGGACCTACGGTTTTTTAACTGGGCAAAGGATCTGATTGATAATCCAGAGGTTGAGATTTATATCGCGGTGGTTGGTGAAGATGTGGTCGGCTTTCTGGTACAAAAACAAGGGCATATCATTTTAGATGGACTTCTGCCAAGCTACACGGGCAAGGGGCTGGGTAAATTCTTATGGTTAGAATCCCTGTCAAATATGATGACCCATGGTCTTGAACATGCCACTACTCGCATATCAGCCAACAATGTCGCAGCGTTAAATTTGCATACGAGTTTGGGCTTTAAGTTTAAAAACCCTGCCGCCATGTTTCATTATTGGGGATAAGACATGATTGGTGGTCAGATGTTACGTTACATTCTTGTTGGATCGACATCCAATATTGTGCTCTATCTTCTCTATATTGCCCTGACCGCCCTTGGTGTTGGTCACAAGATGGCGATGACAGGGCTTTTTTTGCTGGGAGTATTTCAGACCTTTATTCTTAATAAAAGATGGACTTTTGCCCACACTGGTGATACCAAGCGCAGCCTGTTCCGTTACCTGATAGCATACGGGGGTTGTTACCTGCTCAATCTATCGATTTTAATCCTCTTCGTGGATCACCTTGGTTTTTCTCACCAGATTATACAAGGCGCGGCAATCATGCTTGCCGCGGCCTTGCTGTTTTTGCTCCAGAAATACTGGATATTTACGAATGCCGATAAGCCCGGGGCAACTGGCAAAGGAGTTGGCGTGAAGCGTTGCCCAGCCTGCGCTAAACGGTTTAATTCTGTTGATTGGCAATGTCCGGCTTGTGGCAATGAACCTACAAAGATTGACGGCTTCTTGGCCTTTGCACCAGAACTGGCCTACGAGGGCAAGGGCTTCCGCCCTGAGTATTTCGAGGAATTGACCCGCCTTGAAACCGGAAATTTCTGGTTTGAGGCACGCAATAAGCTTATTATTCATGCCTTGCAAAGATATTTTCCTAAGTTTAAGTCTTTTTTTGAAATAGGATGTGGCACAGGATTTGTGCTTTCGAAGGTTAGGACTGCTTTTCCTCAGGCTGTCCTTGTAGGTAGCGAAATATATACAGCAGGCCTTGCTTGTGCTGCGCGCCGAGTGGCCGGCGCCGAACTTTTGCAGATGGATGCTCGCCGTCTTCCCTTTGAATCCCACTTTTATGTTATAGGAGCTTTCGATGTTTTGGAGCATATCGATGAAGATGAAATTGTGCTGAATGAGATGTATAAAGCTTTGAAACCCGGAGGCGGAATCATCCTGACTGTTCCTCAACATCCCTGGCTGTGGAGCTATCAGGATGAAGTGGCTTGCCATGTTCGTCGCTATACGGCGGAAGATATTCGACGGAAGGTTGAAGGTTATGTTATGGATGCATGGTTTGATATTGTGAGAATGACATCCTTTGTCTTTTTTTTGTTGCCTTTTATGTGGGTGTCGAGGAAATTGACACGCAGGAAGTTTTCAGATCCACTTGCTGAACTAAAAATAGGCCCTCCGCTGAATGAAATATTTAAAGTTGTGATGAAGCTGGAGGAGATGGTAATAGAACTTGGTGTGGATTTTCCCGTTGGGGGGTCTCTACTGATTATTGCGAAAAAGAGGTAGCCGATGGATTTCATACCGTTTAACAAGCCCTATATGACCGGCAAGGAATTGTGGTATATCTCTCAGGCTCACAATAAGGGGTGGTTAGCAGGAGATGGTTATTTCACCAAACTCTGTCATGCCTGGCTGGAGGAAAAGACCGGCGCAAAAAAGGCGTTACTTACTCATTCCTGCACTGCCACTCTGGAGATGGCGGCAATTCTTGCCGATATTAAGCCAGGCGACGAGGTCATTATGCCTTCCTATACCTTCGTCTCCACCGCTAACGCCTTTGTGTTGCGAGGAGGAGTGCCGGTGTTTGTGGACATCCGTTCGGATACTCTAAACATAGATGAATCGAAAATAGAGACGGCGATTACCGAAAAGACCCGAGCTATAGTGCCCGTCCATTATGCCGGCGTGGGCTGTGAAATGGATACCATTATGAAAATCGCAGAAAAATACGATCTTCTTGTTATAGAAGATGCAGCTCAGGGAATTATGGCATCCTATAAGGGAAAGCCTCTGGGAAGTATTGGCCATCTGGGAGCGATCTCCTTTCACGAAACGAAAAACATTATATCCGGAGAAGGAGGTGCTCTTCTCATAAACGATGAGAGATTTATTGAACGAGCAGAGTTCATTCGAGAAAAGGGAACTAATCGTAGCAAGTTATTTCGTGGAGAAGTGGATAAGTACACATGGGTGGATATAGGATCTAGCTATTTGCCGAGCGAGCTTATAGCAGCTTTTCTTTGGGCTCAGATGGAAGAAGCCGAATCCATAACGGCAAGACGTTTATCCATATGGCAGACTTATCACGAAGCATTTGAAAAACTTGAGATAAACGGTTGCTTAAGGCGACCTTACATTCCGCATTATTGTCAACATAATGCCCATATGTATTATCTTTTAATGCCTGATGTAGAAACCAGGAGCGCCTTTATCAGCTATATGAAAAATCATGGTGTTCATTGTGTTTTCCATTATGTGCCGCTTCACACGGCCCCTGCCGGCCGTCGGTTTGGGCGTGTGCACGGGTCTATGGAAAATACCGCAAGGGCTGGTGATTGTCTTGTCAGATTGCCTTTGTGGGTAGGGTTGGAAGAGCAGCAGGGATATATTGTTGAAATGGTTCTGGGTTTTTTCTAGATAAATGAGATGAAAGGCACAGCAACTATATGTCAATGATCAGGAACAGAAGCGCCATTATCTTAGCTGATATAGTGAATCTGAAAGATATCAAATCCAAGTGGCTTCAACTCTTTGCCGTTTCTTGTGTGATATTGATCTTGGGAGACGCCCTGTTTTTTCACTTCATTACATGGAAATTATTTTTTCATTCAGATTCCGCAGTCAAAAATATCCTCGCTGAAGAAATTTATTCCAGTAAATCTCTGTTTCCTAAGGGATGGATTTATGTAAATGGCGATTTGTGGTTTTTAATGCCCCAGTTGTTGGTTCTTCCTCTGCTTCTTCTTTTCAAAAACAGTTTTACGCTTCACGCTGTAGCAGCCTCGGCAGAAATGGGATTATGCCTTGGGATGGCATGGTTGATATTGAAAGAAACAATAAGTAGGTCTGAAGCTAGATTAACTGTTCTGGCTGTTCTTGCATCGGGTATATCTCCCTATTTTGTGAATTGGGGTTATGGGGAAGGTGCTTATGATTGGCAGACATTTCTCATATTTATAGTCTATTGGCTGTATATCAGATCTGATAACTTATCCTACCATGGCAACAAAAAAATAGTATTGTTGTTCCTGATATCATCTTTAGTAATTGCCATTATTACTGTAAACAATCCTATACGTATCGTTGTATACGGAATTGCCCCTATGTTGGCGGCAGAACTGGCGTTGTATCTAATAAATGGTCAACGGGTTCAATTCAAATTCTGGGGCTCCGCTTTTTTGGGACTTATGGGAGGGGTATTTGCTTATCGGATGATTACAAAAAACGTGGAATTCGCGTGGGGCGCCATGAATTTGACCTTTCGCTCTGGCGAACCACAATTAAAGGAGTCACTTGGAAAGGTGATTTTTGAAATAAGTTCTTTGTTTAATATTATTCCCAGCGCGTCCACCAAACCTACAATGTTGCTTTTATTGTGGCATGGAATATCAGTTGGAATTCTGACAATTGTAGTAATAGCATCTATCAATGCTGTGCGTAATGATAAAACTGTTCTGCGAATTATGGCGATTCATGGAATAATTTCTTTCCTTGCCATATCATGGGCCTGCCTCGTTATAGCACCGCTTGCAGAAGCGACTTCTAGATATCTCATTTCCCCCTTATTCCTGTTGATTATGTCTATAGGGGCATGGGTGGATAAGATTAAGACAGATCGTGTTCGCAACGGAATCATTGTTTTAATATCGCTTGGCTCAGTATTTGTAGCATCTCAGAATTATGTAATGCCTATAAGTGGTAAACCAGTAACTAATAAGATGACTAAGGTATTGAACATCTTGAAGGAGCGCAACCTTACAACAGGATATGGAACTTATTGGAATTCTCATGTTGGTACAATTTTGTCAGAAGGTGAGGTTATTATTAGACCGGTGAATAGACCGGTGAACATAAGCGGCAACTTTATCACTCCATTTTTTTCGTGTAGTTCAAGAAACTGGTATTCAACTGAACATGTTGATGCACATGGCCGAACATTTGTTTTGTTTACTGATGATGAATTTAAAACCTTAAAGAAAACAGATTTTGAAATTTTCTATGGTGCCCCTCTGGAGCAACTATCTGGTGGAGGGTATCATGTCCTGGTTTTCCCATATGACATCATGGGCAAATGGCGGCGATATGCTACCAATTCTAGTTTGGATGTGGCACGCGAGATTGTAAATTATAAAATCTCTCTAAATTCTAAAGAGGAACTGCACACAAAACCAGGCGAGAAATACCTTGTTAAGTATAATTTCTCAAATCTGGAGAAATTTCCATTATCCTCTTTTTCATCTTCCAAACCATTTAATATCGGCTTTCATCTTTATGATGAAAAAGGCACTATGCTTCAAAATGATTATGCGAGGCAGCAGATAGCTATTGACGGTAATGCCAGCATCGATCTAACAACAGAGTTAATTGCTCCCATGGCAGTTGGGACATATAATGTAAAAATAGCTTTGGTTCAGGAAGGGGTGCGGTGGTTTGAGAATGGGGGTGTAACTTTCCGATTAGTGGTCAAAGAATAAAAAGAAGACAAAAACAGGTGTGACAAAAGAACAAGAAAACATAAACCAAAGGATCTTCCCTCTGTGCCAATATAAGTGAGACATTTTCCCCTTGTCAAATTGGAGGAGGGCGGGGAGTTTAGGTTTTTCACTCTCATGGTTCTAAATGCGGGAATTTTCCCATTATGGTTATCTAAGTACCCAAAGTCCTTATAGTGGGTGAGGGTGTTCTAAAAATACAATTTCACCGTGTTTATTGGAGTCCAGTGAGAGTGGCATAATTCCAAAAAAACTTCGCGAAGGGGAGGGATAGCTGGAAGAGATGTGGCGGTCTAGGCTAAATTTCATCCTTTATAGCTTCCTCCGTACTTTCTTTCGGAATAAAACTTCTCAATCCAGCCTGGAGTGTGAGAAACACTGAGCTTGTCCGCACACTTACGATGATACATTGATTATTGCTTTATGGCTTTTCCAAACTTCATGGCAGCTTTCTTACAGAGAAACACAGGAGATGGTTTCGGTCTGAAACTGACATTGAGTGTTTCCAAATGGTACTAGAAAGACTTCAACAAAGCAGCATTAGTAATTGCCATTCAGGTTTTTGCAGGTCACTATCAGATTTGCGTCTATACTTACCTTGTGTTGGGATGCTTGGCGAGTATATTGGGCGGATATAAACTGAGGTAAAAATACGGTCATTGTATATTGTCAGGAGGTTATAAAATGCCGGTACCTGTGAAAGACAAGCCCCGCAATAGCGTGGTGTTTTTGGTGTATTTAGGTGTGTCTTTTATCTATTTTGGTAAAACAATTCTTAGCGGTAAGCTATTAGGATGGGCTGATGCACTCTTTTATTATTATCCGATAAAATTATACTATTCGCTTAAGCTTCTAGCAAATAATGAAATTCATCTTTGGCTTCCTTACGAATATTTGGGTTTGCCTTTGTTGGGCATTTTGCAACCTGGCCTTCTTTATCCTCTAAATTTCCTGTATTTCGTCCTTCCTGCTCCTTTTGCCTTCAACTTAAATTTTATTCTTCATTATGTTTTAGCCGCATTCTTTACCTATCTCTATGTAAGACTCCTCGGAATAAGACCATTCCCAGCTTTTATAGCCGGCTTAGTGTTTGGTTATTCAGGATACCTCCTTGGTTATGTAAAAGCCTTTACTTCTCTCCAAAATGCAGCCGCTTGGCTACCTCTAATTCTTTATCTTTATGAAATGTTGCGTAGAACTTTAAGTCTAAGATATGCTGCACTAGCTGCTATTATCGTTGCCATTCAAGTATTTGCCGGCCATTACCAAATTTGTGTGTATACATACCTCATCCTAGGTCTTTTTACTTTTTATTATTTCTTTAGAATTGAAAGAGAAAAGCGAATCAGATTTTTCCTCCTCTCCCTAGTACCGATTGTCTTTGGTTCCCTAATAGCGTTGCCGCAATTGCTATCCACAAAGGAACTGTCTAACTTCGCTTGGCGTCCAAGTCTAGGATACGATTTTTTCACGGGTGGATCTTTTTCACCCATTTTATTATTAGTATGGTTCCTCCCGTTCACTAGTGAACTGTGGCCTCACTGGCCAATTGCAGAAATAACTCTTTCTCCAAATAGTGCCCTTCACGCAAATTTTGGCAATATGGACAGTCATTAAACTTAGAAAAGAAGAAGGCACCCATACCTTCTTCTGGGGATTAATTGCTATAATTGCGTTCTTCTTAGCACTTGGACAGTATAACCCACTATATCATTTAATGTATTATGTACCTGTTTATAACCTTTTTAGAGTTCCTGCAAGGCACCTATTGGCGTATAATTTTGCTATTGCCGTTCTAAGTGCCATAGCGTTAAATCGCTTGCTGTATACTTGTGATGTAAAAAACTTAAAAGGCTTAACAGTAGCATCAGTTATTGTCACCGCATGTAGCACACTTCTTGTAATACTTATTAAAATTCTTATTGCTGATCCCTTAAGCACAACCATTCTTACTAAGCAAGCTATTGATACCATCGCTAGCGTTGTAAGTTTAAGCAACTATAATTTAGCCATAACCTTCCTGTCTTATTTATTGTTCATCGTTTGGCTTTTTGTCATGTACAAAACTAGTAGCTGTTCACCTCATAGAACTCTTGCTCGCCGTATCACACTTATTATCTCATACTGTCTCATACCTATTCTTGTTATTTGTAACGGTTACTATCTCGACCGTGTGCGGCCAAATAACCCCAAAATACTTGACGTCAACCATCTATTTCAGAATAATACTATTTTTGAGTATATTAAAGCAAACACCTTTTGGGATAGAAGTGTCTTTGTAGTTCCTCATTCCAATTTGTCCAACATCCCCGCAGAGGTTCACACTCTCAACGGATACGATCCTCTAATGACTTCTGCTGTTGCCGAACTACTTTATATGCATTGTTGGTGGACTTCCAGCAACTGGGCCGGACTCCTACAAAACAATCTTATATTGAACACCCTCAATGCACGCTATGTGATCGTACCCCAACAAGACGTGCAGAAATACAGGCTCGAAGAAATTAAAACGGCCGTTGGTGTGCCGAGCTTCCTGAACATTCCCTTGGGGCAATGGGAGCTTATAAATAGCAAAAAGACAGGATCGGATGGCTCAGAATACATCCTTGCATCGCCTGATGGTAAGCAGGTGAGCATGATTAAACAACGCATTTCCCTTAAGCCTAATGCGTATTATTTGATGAAATTGGAAGTTAAAAGAATGAGGAATGAACCTCAGCGAGAACTCTCATTTGATCTTTGCGGTGGACCAGGTTACGACAGCCCCGACCAGGAGCTTGATGTAAATGGAAGAGCACTACAAAGGGACTATCGAGTTTTTGGCCGCATTATAAATACCGGTAACATTCCACCTCAGGTTGATCTCAGAGTTTTCACATTTTCAACTGAACCTATTGTAGTCAAAAATATCGAGATTCAGGAGTTGAGTAACTTCGGCCCGCCCTATATAGCCGGAGATGTTTCTAACATAAGCATTGAAGAATCGCTCTATAAAAAAGTGTTTGAAACCCCTGAGTGGGTGGTTTACGAAAACAGAAACTGCCTGCCTAGAGCATTTACTGTGAGTAAACTTCAGCCGGTTCGTGATATGCAGGAGGTAAAATTTCTATTTGAAACCTTCCAGATTAACCCATCAGAAACAGCTCTTGTGAGCGAGGATGATCTGAAAAAGATCGGTCGAAGAGAGTTTGTAAAGGGAACGACAATAATTGAACAATATGATACAAATCGCATTGTTGTTAGAACTAATGTCGTCGGTGGTTCCGGCTTTCTTGTACTGTCGGATCAATACTTCCCGGGATGGAAGGCCTTTGTAGATGGCAAGGAGACACCGATTTATAAAGTACACGAGATAATCCGAGGTATTGTGATCCCCGAAGGAGAACACAAAGTAGAGTTTGTATATAGGCCGTGGAAGATTTACATATCCATTTTTATTGGAGCTGTGGCTCTTGTGGCATGTTTGGTGGCTGTTTTTAGAAGAGGCTGGACAGTTGTATCCAGTTAATAATACCATTGTTGCCGCAAATAGCAGTAAACATAGAATATTTTAGTTCAATCACAGAGCTTCAAAACATTTTAAAATCAGGTGAAAAATTAATTATCTATGGCAATGGCCGAAGTTATGGCGACCAGGCTTTGGGGAAACATGTTGTTATATCAAAAAAATATAATTATATAACACAATTTGATACACAAAAAGGGGTTATCACCTGCCAGTGTGGTGTAACATTGGAAGAAATT
>Ga0308419_1002327_pt1 | contig 12303 bp, 12 predicted proteins | sample HotsprSampleMS50_FD_203674 | JGI IMG/M metagenome (GOLD analysis project Ga0308419, IMG submission 203674) | Hot spring phototrophic mat microbial communities from Mushroom Spring, Yellowstone National Park, Wyoming, United States - 20090730_MS50 ... | reverse complement strand
TAAATATCCAGCGCTTTACCCTGGTAGGGGCTACCACGCGGGCGGGCCTCATTTCTCCCCCCTTGCGGGACCGCTTTGGCATAATATACCACGTGGATTTTTACTCTCCCGAAGAACTGTGCGAGATCATCCGGCGCTCCTCCGCTATTTTAAAGACCCCCATTGACGAAACAGGGGCTATGGAAATAGCCAGGCGCTCGCGCGGCACGCCGCGGGTGGCCAACCGTCTTTTGCGCCGGGTGAGAGATTACGCCGATGTTTTGGGCGACGGGACTATCGACGGGGAGACGGCGGCCAGGGCCCTGGCCATGGAAGGGATAGACGAAAAGGGCCTGGACAGCCTGGACATAGCTTATTTGAGGGCGATTGTAGAAAAGTACGGCGGCGGGCCTGTGGGCATTGAGGCCATTGCCGCCGCCCTCAACGAAGAAGTAGACACGCTGGAGGACTTAGTGGAGCCCTACCTTTTGAAAATCGGCTACGTCCACCGGACGCCGGGGGGGCGCCGGGTGACGGCCCGGGCCGTCGAGCACTTGGGCCTCTCGCCGGGAGGTGAAGGCTTTGGACCAAAGTAGGGCCCCCCTGTGGGAGGCGCTGTGGGATCACGTCCGGCAGAAGAGGGCGTCGCTGCACATTCCCGGTCACCGGGGGGGCAGCGGGCTGCCGGCTGAGCTGGTTTCTTTAACCGGCAGCCAGGTATTCGGCCTCGATCTCACCGAGCTGCCCGGTCTGGACGACCTGCACAGCCCTAAAGGGGTAATAGCCGCCTCTTGCGTACTGGCGGCCAGAGCTTTTGGGGCGGATACGAGCTTTTTTCTCGTGAACGGGACGACTTGCGGCCTGCAGGCCCTGGTGATGGCGGCGGCGGCCGGGGGCAAAGAGCTGCTCATACCCAGAAACGCCCACCGTTCGGTGTTGGGCGGTCTGGTTATGGCCGGGGCTGACCCGGCTTATTTCGTACCGGAAATTGTGGAGCCCTTTGGTATCGACGCGGGTTTTTCCCCAAAGGGCGTCGAGCGGGCGCTGGCCGAAAACCCCCGTACGGGAGCAGTTTTGGTGGTGCGCCCCAATTACTACGGTGTGGCGGCCGACCTCGAGTCCACGGCCGGATTCCTCAGAAAGAGGGGCCTGCCCGTAATGGTGGACGAGGCCCACGGCGCGCACTTTCACTTCCACCCCCAATTGCCAAAAAGCGCCATGGCGGCGGGTGCGGCGGCCTGTGTTCAAAGCGTGCACAAGGTAGGGGGATCGCTGGGACAGAGCTCGCTGCTCCACCTGCGCGGGGGATCGATCGGCGAAGAGGAAGTGGCGCGCGCTTTGTGCCTTTTACAGACCACCAGCCCCTCTTACCTGCTCATGGCCTCTTTGGACCTGGCCAGGCGGCAGCTGGCCCTGTCGGGAGAAAAAATATTAGACCGAGTGCTGTCTTTGTCCTCGGAACTGCGTTCGTCCCTGACCGGGGTGCGGGGGCTGGAGGTCTTGGAACCCGGGCACCTGCCGCCCGGCGCAGAGCTGGATCCCACCAGGGTAACGGTCTGCGTGCGAAAATTGGGCCTTACCGGCTACCAGGTTAAGAGCCTTTTGGCCGAACGCTACCGCGTTTTTGTGGAGATGGCCGACACCCAGAACATCGTGGCGGTCGTCTCTTTGGGCACCAAGCGCGAGGACACCGCCGCGCTGGTATCCGCCCTGCGGGACATCGCGGCCAGGGAAAAAGGGAAGGTAAAGGGCGCGCCGGCCGCGGGGCGGCTTTTGCCCCCGCCGTTTGTGAAGAGGCTGCCGCCCCGCCGGGCCTGGTTTATGCCGTGGGAGGCCGTAGAACTGGATGCGGCCAGGGGGAGGGTCAGCGCCGAGACGGTGGCGGTTTACCCGCCGGGCATACCGGCGGTGTATCCGGGGGAAGAAATCACTCCAGAAGTGTACGAGTACCTCAAAGAAGTGGCCGGCATGGGGCTGCACTGCCAGGGGCCTTCCGACCCGGCGCTTAAAACCATAAGAGTGGTGGTAGAATGAAAAATTGCGGGCGGGGCGTGCTGATCGTCTTCGAAGGAGTGGACGGTGCCGGCAAAACCACTCAGATAAACCTGCTGGCCGAAAGATTGGCCAAGAGCGGTTACTGCCCGGTGATGACCAGGGAGCCGGGGGGTACCCGCTTGGGGGAAGCCGTGCGGGAGCTCCTATTGGACAAAAAGTACGGCAGTCTTTCCGTTAAGGCAGAAGCCCTGCTGTACGCCGCGGCGCGCGCCCAGCACGTGGAAGAGTTGATTGCGCCCGCGCTGCAGGAGGGAAAAGTGGTCCTGTGCGACCGCTTTACCGATTCTACTTTGGCTTACCAGGGTTACGGCCGGGGTGTAAGTCTTTCCACCCTGGAAGCGGTTAACGAATTTGTCTCTTGCGGGGTGAGCCCGGACCTGGTCTTAATCCTGGACCTGTCCCCCGAAGAGGGGCTGGCCCGCATTGACAGGTCCCGGCGTCCGGCCGACCGGATGGAGGGAGAAGAGGCCTCCTTTTACCGCAGGGTAAGGGAGGGCTACCTGAACCTGGCCGCCCGCCGCCCGGGCCGCTACCGGGTGGTGAACGCCGGCCGGCCGGCAGAAGAGGTGCACGAAGAGATCTGGCGGGCGGTGGAGGGGGTGCTGGGGTGTACACCTTGAGAGACCTGGCCGGCAATGAGCACATAAAAAGGGCCCTCTTAAAAGCGGTAAGGGATGGGAGGGTGGCCCACGCTTACCTCTTGGCCGGGCCGCCGGGAGTGGGCGTGAAAACGGCGGCTTTGGCCCTGGCGCGGGCCCTCATCTGCCCTTTTCCCCAGGACGGCGATGCCTGCGGTTTGTGCCGTGACTGCCGCCAGGCAGCCGCCTTGACTCACCCCGACTTTCACCTCGTGCAGCCGGCGGGGTCTGCCTTCAAGATAGATCAGGTGCGGGCGGTTCAGCGCGCCTGTGCCCTTAAGCCTTTTAGGGGAGGGCGAAAAGTCTTTTTGCTGCCCGGGGCCGAAAACATGACCGCTGAAGCGGCCAACTGCCTTTTGAAAACCTTAGAAGATCCGCCGCCGGCAGTGGTGTTTATTCTCACTTCGAGCCGGCCGCACGCCGTTTTGCCCACTGTCGCCTCCCGCTGCCAGCAGTTTTTTTTCCGGCCCCTGCCGGCCGCTTTGATCGCGCAGGTTCTCACCGGGGTTTACGGCATGGGGGGCGAAGAATCCGCCGCCGCGGCGGCTTTAGCCGGCGGCAGCCTGGGCAGGGCCCTGGAGTGGGCCAAAGGGCTGTCTGCCAAGAGAGATGAGGTTTTGGAACTGGCCGAAAAGCTGTCGTCGGGCGGCCTTATGGAAAAACTGGAGCTGGCAGAAAAGGTGTCTTCTGCAGGCGGCAGCCGGGAGGAAGCCGCGTTTTTGCTGGACACCCTGGCGACGTGGTACCGCGACCTCCTGGTGTGGGGGGAAACTGAGAGCGAAAACCTTTTGTGCCACGCCGACCGGGTCGATCGAATAAAGGAGCAGGCGATCTTGTGCCCGCCGGGGCATCTTTTGGCTGTGATAGAGAAAATAATGGCTGCCAGGAGCAAGCTGTCGGCCAACGTCAGTTTAAGGCTTTTATGGGATTCACTTTTTTTGAGCATAGGCGGGCCACCGGCCCAAGAAGAGGAGGTGAGAGGTAATGCCTCAAAAAGTGGTGGGCGTCCGTTTTAAAAAAGCCGGAAAGATATACTACTTTGACCCCGGGGAATGTGAGCTGGCGCAAGGCGACGGCGTTATTGTAGAAACCGCCCGCGGCGTCGAATACGGAAGAGTAGTCACTGGGCCTGCCGAGGTGGAAGAAGAAGAAATTGTAGCGCCGCTGAAAAGAGTCATGCGGCGGGCTACCGAGGAGGATGTCCGCCAGCTGGAAGCCAACCGCCAAAAAGAAAAAGAGGCTTATGCCATATGTTTAGAAAAAATAGCCTCCCACAACTTGCCCATGAAACTGGTGGGCGCAGAAAAGACTTTTGACGGCAACAAGATCATTTTTTACTTTACTGCCGACGGCCGCATAGACTTTCGGGAGCTGGTCAAAGACCTGGCGGCAGTTTTTAAGACCAGGATTGAACTCAGGCAGATCGGGGTGCGCGATGAGGCAAAAATGATGGGGGGGCTGGGCTGTTGCGGGCGTGAACTCTGCTGTGCCACCTGGCTGTGTGATTTCGCTTCCGTTTCTATCCGGATGGCCAAAGACCAGAGCCTTTCCTTAAACCCCGCCAAAATCTCGGGCATTTGCGGCCGGCTCATGTGCTGCTTGAAATACGAAAATGACCTTTACGAGGAGGCCAAAGGACACTTTCCCGAAGTGGGCAGCCGGGTGTCCACTCCTCACGGCGAAGGCAAAGTTACCGGTATCAATATATTTAAAAATACAGTTAACGTGGAATTGAAAGAGAGCAAAACAGTAAAGGAATACCCGCGCCAGGAAGTGGCGGTTTTGGCCGTTCAGGGCGCAAAGCGCAAGGCGGTTTGTGCCGGTGAACTGGCAGACGAAGTGTCAGCTTTAGAAAACGGACCGGACGAGTCCGGTACAGGAGAGATGATCCTTGGAGAAATTATTGAAAATGGTCAAGGAGATGGAGTGGAAGCTGGTTTCTCTGCTGGGGGAGATGCAGGAACTCAAATCTAAAGTAATGGACTTAGAAGAGGAGAACGTGCGCTTAAAGAGCGAGCTGGCCGCGCAGTACCGCCGCGGCTTTGAAGGCGGGCCGCGCGGCGGCGCGTTAAAGCGAAGTTTTTTAAGTCTTTTAGAACTCTACGACATGGGTTTTCATATCTGCAACCTGCACTTTGGCAGGAGGCGGAATGTGGACTGCCTTTTCTGCATGGCCTTTTTGCGCCGGGATCGGGGAGAAGAAGAGCCGGAAGCTTAAGTGAGAACCGGGGTGAGCCATTTGGGTGAGGAAAAGAAAAAGGGCACCCTTTACCTGTGCGCCACGCCCATAGGCAATTTAGAAGACATCACCATAAGGGTGTTAAAGGTGCTGCGGGAAGTGGACGTGATCGCGGCGGAAGATACCCGTCATACCCAAAAGCTGCTCAACCGCTACCGCATCCGCACTCCTGTAACCAGTTTCCACCAGCACAACCGGGTAAAAAAAGGGGAATACATATTAAAAGAGCTGGGCGAAGGCAAAGACGTGGCCCTGGTTACCGATGCCGGGACTCCCGGCGTTTCCGACCCGGGGGAAGAATTGGTGGACGAAGCGCTGGCGGCCGGCTTTAAGGTGGTGCCGCTGCCCGGTCCGAGCGCCTGCATTACTGCTTTGGCGGTATCCGGGCTGCCGGCTGGCGAGTTTTTTTTTGCCGGCTTTCTGCCGGCTTCCCGCCCTGCCAGGCTCAAAAAGCTGGAAGAGCTTTTGGAACAAAGGGGAACGCTGATTTTTTACGAGGCTCCTCACCGCCTGGTGCAAACCTTAGAAGACATGCGCTCTGTACTGGGGGACAGGCGGGCAGCCGTAGCCAGGGAGCTCACTAAAGTGCACGAGGAAGTGGTGCGGGGCACGCTGGGAGAACTGGCACAGCGCTGGCGCACTGAAAAACCGCGCGGCGAATTTACGCTCGTGGTGGACGGTGCGCCTTGTCCCGTCAGGAAGACCGGCGATTTTACCGACGCCGAAATTTTTGAGTTGGCCCGTTTGGTGGGGGAACTGGAGGCAAAGGGGGTAGAACGGAAAGAAGCCATCCGCACAGTAGCGCGCGGTTGCAGAGTTCCCCGCCGCGAGGTTTACCGGGCCGTTTTAGCTGCCCGCGGTGAAAAAGACGCCGGCGAATAGTAGCCGGCACCTTAAGCCCGTCGAGCTTTGAAAAGAAAAAAGACTTACCGTTTAACTTCAGTAAGTCTTTTAACCAGCTAATTACATAGCTTTGGCATTTTCAAACATGGCAATGGCGCATTCCCGGCAGACCAGCTTGCCCCGGTAGTGCTGGACGTCGGATGCGTTTCCGCAAAACACACAGGCCGGCTCGTATTTTTTGAGGATGATTTTTTCGTTGTCTACGTAAATTTCCAGAGCGTCTTTTTCGTCAATGCCGAGTGTCCGCCTGAGCTCGATGGGTATTACTACCCTCCCGAGTTCGTCGACTTTTCTGACGATGCCAGTTGACTTCAAGCTTGTCCCCCCATTCCGTCAATTTACGACAAAATATTTAAATTTGCTCATCTAAATGGTACCAACCGTGCCATTAAAAGTCAACCCTTTTTTCGTTATTTTTTACAGAGTTTTTTGTGATGGCAGCAAAACTTGACAATATATCTCACGCTCCATTAAAATCACCTTGTCAAGTTTTTTTGTGCGACTTGCGGCAGTAATAACTCCCGCCCCTGGCCCAACGGGGCTAGGGAGTTTTTTAATAATGATAAACGGGGAAGGAGAATCTTCAAAAAGTGGAAAAAGGCAAGTTTTATATCACCACCCCCATTTACTACCCCAGTGACAACCTCCACATCGGTCACGCCTACACTACGGTAGCCGCCGATGCCGTAGCCCGCTTTAAGAGGCTCACCGGCTACGACACCTATTTTCTCACCGGTTCTGACGAACACGGCCAGAAAATAGAGCGGGCTGCCAGATCAAAAGGGTGTGAGCCCAAGGAATACGTGGACCGCATCGTAGAAGGGTTTGTCCACCTGTGGAACAGGCTGGCTGTGGATTACGACGATTTCATCCGCACCAGTGAGCCGCGCCACAAAGAGGTGGTGGCCCGGGTATTTCAAAGGCTCTACGACCAGGGCGATATTTACAAGGCCAGCTATGAAGGCTGGTACTGCACGCCGTGCGAGGCGTTCTGGGCGGAGAGCAGGCTGGTGGACGGCAACTGCCCGGACTGCGGCCGCCCGGTAGAGCTTTTGCGCGAAGAGAGTTATTTCTTTCGCCTCTCCAAATACGCCGGCCGCCTGCTCGAACACATCGAAAAAAATCCGGATTTCATCCAGCCGGTCTCCCGCCGCAACGAGATGGTGAATTTTGTTAAAAGCGGTTTAGAGGACCTGTGCGTTTCCCGGACTACTTTTAACTGGGGTATACCCGTCCCTTTTGACGGCCGGCACGTCGTGTACGTCTGGGTAGACGCCCTCACCAACTACATATCCGCCCTGGGTTACGGTACGGAAAACGATGCCCTGTTTAAAAAATACTGGCCGGCCGACGTACACCTGATGGGTAAAGATATTGTGCGCTTTCACAGTATTATTTGGCCAATCCTCCTCATGGCGCTGGGCTTGGAGCTGCCCAAAAAAGTGGTGGGCCACGGCTGGCTCCTCTTAGAAAGCGGCAAAATGTCTAAATCTAAAGGCAATGTAGTGGACCCGCTGGTGCTGATCGACAGATATGGAGTAGACGCCATCCGTTACTACCTCTTGCGGGAACTGCCCTTTGGCACGGACGGCTATTACAGCGAAGGTGCGCTGGTGGAAAGGATCAACCAGGACCTGGCCAACGATCTGGGCAACCTCTTCAGCCGCTCCCTGGCCATGGTGGAAAAGTACTTCGGCGGCCGAGTGCCCGCTCCGGAAAAGTTCACGAGGCCGGATGAAGAACTCATTGACACGGCGGTTTCCGTTCCGCCCGAGGTGGAAGAGATGGTTGACAAACTGGATTTAGCTGGTGCGCTTTCTTGTATCTGGCGGTTGGTGGGACGGGCCAACAAGTACGTGGACGAAACGGCTCCCTGGGCTCTGGCGCGCCGGCCGGAAGACCGGGGGCGCCTGGGCACAGTGATGTACAATTTGGTGGAAACCCTGCGCTTCATCACGGTGCTCATCTCTCCCTTTATGCCTACCACGCCGCCCAAGATTTGGCCGCAGCTGGGACTGGAAGAACGCCCCGACCTGCATACGTGGGATTCACTGCGCTGGGGGGTATTCCCGGCCGGTGTGACTCTGCGGCGAGGTGAGCCCCTCTTCCCCCGCATCGTTACCGGTGAGCAAGAGCGGTAAAAAGTAAAGGCGATAGGCGGTGGCTGCAGTGTCAATTTTTGATACCCATGCGCATTTAGACGACAGCGCTTTTGCCGGTGATTTTAATAAAGTGCTGGAACGGGCCCGGGCGGCGGGCGTAGCTTTAATTTTAAACGTAGGTTTTGACCTGGAATCTTCCGCAGCTGCGGTGGGACTGGCCGGAAAATACCGCGAGATTTACGCGGCTGTGGGTATTCACCCGCATGAGGCGGCCGGCGCCGGACCGGATTATCTGGCAGAACTGGAGCGGCTGGCCGCTCACCACAAGGCGGTAGCTATTGGGGAGATCGGTTTAGATTATTACCGCGATCTCTCGCCGCGCCGCGTGCAAAAAAAAGTTTTTTTAGAGCAGCTGGAATTGGCTAAAAAGCTCGGCAAGCCGGTGATCATCCACGACCGGGACGCCCACGGAGATGTTATGGATATCTTGCGCCGGGCGGCGCCGGGCCTGGCCGGCGGGGTGATGCACTGCTATTCGGGCAGCTGGGAGATGGCCCGTGAGAGTATTTCTTTGGGTTTTTATATTTCCCTGGCCGGGCCGGTGACTTACCCCAATGCCGTTCGCTTAAAGGACCTAGCCGCGCGCCTGCCGGAAGAGTACCTGCTGGTAGAAACCGATGCCCCGTACCTGGCCCCCCAGGCTTTTCGCGGCAAGAGGAATGAACCCGCTTTTGTCGTGCACACGGTGGGTGAAATTGCCCGTTTAAGAAAAAAAGATCCCGAATATATTGCCAAAATTACGGCTGAAAACGGCAGGAGATTGTTTAGAATTGATTGAATACTTTAGCTTGCGAGTTTTTTTATCATAAGGAGGGGCGTGGGGCGTGGAAGGTCAGAAAAAAGGGCTGGTTGTGGTAAACACGGGTAACGGCAAGGGAAAGACTACTGCTGCCCTGGGTACTGCTTTGAGGGCTTGGGGCCAGGGGCTTAAAGTGCTGGTACTACAGTTCATAAAAGGCGGCTGGAAGTACGGAGAGCTAAAAGCCGCCGAGCGCTTAGGGGAAGGTTTTGAGATTCGCCAAATGGGAGAGGGGTTTATTAAAGGTCCGCAAGACAATTCTTTAGAGGAGCACCGCCGGGCTGCCCGTGAAGCCCTGTCCCAGGCCAGGCGGGAAATTTTTTCTGGAAAGTACGACCTCATTGTTTTAGACGAGATCCTTTACGCCGTACACTACGGTCTGGTAGAATTAAGCGAACTTTTAAATATTATAAAAGAGAGGCCTTCGGGCCTGCACCTGATCCTTACCGGGCGTTACGCCCCGCCGGAAATTATTGAAGCGGCCGACTTGGTGACAGAAATGGTGGAGGTAAAGCACCCCTTTGCGTCCGGCCTGCCGGCCCAAAAAGGCATAGAGTATTAGGTGTTGGGCCTGCGCGATTTTTAACCGGCCGAATATTTGGCCGGCCAGCATTTATTGAATTGAGGTGGTGCTATGCGGCGGGTGCCAGTAGTCATGGCCTGGGTGGTCAATGCTTTTGAAAACAGCAGCGAACACTCCGAATATTACCTGGATCTAGATACGGGAGACGTAAAATTTTTTTGCCCTATGGACTTTCCAGAACACGCCGGGGCTATGAAGAGGTTTGATTCTCAGCCACAGAGGTATATAAGGCTTCCCAAGAAGGAACGGGACTTTGCCGTAAAAATACGCAAAGATTTTGTGGAAAGCTTAGAAGAAACCGATCTAAAAGAGCTGCTGGCAAAATCGGTAGAAAGTGAACTAAAATTCCGGAACGCGCTCATGGAGTTTTTGCCCGAGCGCCGCAGGTGGTACAGTTTTCAGAGTGAGCGCAGCGGCGAGTTCTTGAAAAATTGGTTTTTAGAGCGCGGCATTGAACTGGTGGAAAAAGAGCCGCCGCCGGTGCCGGGCGGTGCGCCGGACATCCGCGGGTCGTAGTGGATGGCAGTTGATTAATTAAAAATAATGGCGAAATAACGGGGGAAGGCCTGCCCCCGTTTGCTTTTTGCGCGTGAAACGACAAAATTAGTTTATAGCCAAAACCGACAACTTATAGTAAAATATAAGTGTGTTGCCGTCACATCCGGTTTTTGGTCCTAGGAAGTCTGTATTAAGGAGGTCCTAGATGGCAGTTAATAGATGGGCGGATAAAGCTGCACGGGCGGTAAGCGGTTTGGGCCGGGCCAGGCGGGCGGCGGCCGTGACGGTTTTGGTTTTGCTGATAGCCGGTGCATCAGTCGCTGCAGCTCAAAAGAGCGTGACCCTGCAGGTTGACGGCACGGAAATCCGTGCCAGAACATTGGCCCGCACGGTGGGCGATTTTTTAAAGAGCCGCGGGGTGGTGCTCTTAGATAAAGACGAGGTCACGCCTTCCCCGGATGCTCCTTTGCTAAACGGTACGGTAGTTACGGTAAGCCGGGCGCAGGACGTGTGTATTGCCGTTGACGGAAAAGAAATGGCAGCCCGTACCAGGGCACTCACTGTAAGAGAGGCTCTGGCGGACTGCGGCGTTGTGCTCGGGCGGGAGGACGAGGTATCGCCTGCAGTGGATGCACCGGTGGCCGCGGGTATGGTGATTTTGGTAACCCGGGTGCAAACTGATGAGTTAGTTGAAGAAGTTCCGTTAGGGTTTGGTGTGCAAAAAAAATATACGGTTACCCTGCCCGCCGGGGCAACTAGGGTAGCGCGCGAGGGGAGTGAGGGCAGAGAGCGCCGGGTTTGGCGGGTAATTTACCGTGACGGCAGAGAAACCGGGCGTTTACTGGCCTCCCGGGAGGTAGTAGTTCCTCCCACAGATGAGCTTTTACTGGTAGGGAGCGGCATGACTGTTTCCCGGGGCGGGGAAAATATCCGGTACGCCGAGTGCAGGGAGATGCTGGCTTCCGGTTATACTTACACGGGCCGGGCCACTGCTTCGGGTGTGGCGCCTTACTACGGGGTAGCTGCGGTGGATCCCGCCGTAATACCTATGGGCACCAGGCTCTACGTCGACGGCTACGGCTATGCCACGGCTTTAGATGTAGGCAGCTCTATTGTGGGCAACCGGATCGACCTATTCTTTGAAACGCGCGCCGAGGCCCTGGAGTGGGGCCTGCGCTGGGTCAAGGTGTACGTTTTAAATTGATTAAACTATTTTAGTTATGCGGGCCGGCAGGCACCTAGCGGAAGGAAAGCCCGTGACCGGGTCGGCAAACTCCTCGCTGGACAGGACATTGGCGTTGGCTTCCCCCCAGCCGTGCGGCATGAATATAACCAGCGGGTGAATATCGCCGGTAAGTTTAGCTTTAATTTCCACGCTGCCCCAGGGAGTTTTTACTGTTACCTTTTCTCCTTCGGCAATTTTTAATTCCGCGGCCGTTTTAGGGTGTACCTCGAGCAGCGGTTCTGGTGTCAGGCGCCGCGTGGAGGTGATGTTGCGGAAGCGGGAATGCAGGTAAGAGATGGTCCTGGCCCCCGTAGTGAGGATTAAGGGGTAGCTGGTTTCACTTGACGAAGCGGCACCCCAACTTTCCAGGGGGTCGCAAAAAACGGGCAGGGGGTTATATCCGTATTTGGCCAGTTCTTTTGAGTATATTTCCACTTTGCCGGAAGGGGTTTTAAACCCAGTACGCTCGTACTTCTTCGGCGTCCACTGTTCATAGACGTAGCCAAATGGCAGGGCTTTGAGGTCTTCGTAGTTTAACCCGAGAGGCTTTAAGCGAAAATTTATGGCATCGCGCTCGCACGACCAGGGAAAATATTCTTTGTAGCCCATTTTCCAGGCTAGTTCTACCCATAAATCCCAATCAGACCGGCTGCCTTCTCCTTTTGCCAGTGCGGGAGCAAGGCCGATAACTGGAGTGCCGTAAACCCCGGCGTTTTTCCAGATTTCGCATTTTTCCAAAAAAACAGCTGCCGGAATAACAATATCTGCCAGCTCGGCTGTTTCTGTCATAAAATGGTCGGCTACAGCGAGAAATTCGAGGCGTTCAAGGGCGCTTTTAGTAGTGCGGTGATTGGGCCAGGTGAGAGCGGGGTTGCTGCCGGCAATTACCATGGCCTTTATAAAGTAGGGCTTGCCCTCTAAAATAGCCCTGCTGTAAAAGTTGGCCTGGGCCTGACCGCTGTACTTGTAGAAGAGGGGAAACTCGGCGCGGCCGACGGCCGGTTCGAGGCTTTTTTCGGGCAGGCAAGTACCTGTTTTTAATGAAGCGAGCTTGGGATCGGGGACAAATATGGCCCCGCCGGGCACGTCCAAATTGCCAGTTACTGCCTGCAAAATGCAAATAGCGCGCAAGGCTTCAAAACCGTTGGAGCTTAATTCTACGGCAATTCCCGTAGATATGCAGGCGGGTGAAAAAGCGGCGTACAGGTGCGCCGCTTCTCTT
>Ga0308419_1002325_pt1 | contig 12313 bp, 9 predicted proteins | sample HotsprSampleMS50_FD_203674 | JGI IMG/M metagenome (GOLD analysis project Ga0308419, IMG submission 203674) | Hot spring phototrophic mat microbial communities from Mushroom Spring, Yellowstone National Park, Wyoming, United States - 20090730_MS50 ... | reverse complement strand
GTCTACGAGATCGAATTCATTGGCGCCTTCGCGCGGCGGGTTGTACGGCAGCAGCCACACGTCACCGTCGTAGCTGCCCATGAAAAGATAGTTGCTGCCGGCCTCGTCGGTGTAGGTCATCCGCCGGACCAGTTCGCGCCCGATCATGCGCGCCTGTTCGGGAGAGATCTGGCCGGCGCGCTGCTGCTGGCGCACCGGCTCGACCACGCTCAACGCGATTTGCACCAGCCGTTTCAGCTCCTGGCGCCGGAACTCCACGGTGCGGTCGGCATAGCCACGAGAGAAGAAGACGAACAGCACAGCGTAGCCGGCCAGCACAAGCAGCACGGCAATGGAGACGCGAACCAGGCTGCTCTCGAACAGCGCCAGCAGCCGGGGAAGACGATGGAGCGGCATGACACAGTGGCAGGCGCTTGCGCCGACAAGCGCCTGGACCGTCACAGGTCGATGCTACGCATTGACCGCGCCGGCGCTGACCAGCCCGATGCGGACTGCGTACAAGGCCGCTTGCGTCCGGCTTTGCACGCCCAGCTTGGACAGAATATTGCTGACGTGCGTCTTGACAGTCTTCTCACCAATGGTCAGCGTAGAGGCGATTTCTTTGTTCGACTGGCCCTGCGCCAGCAGGCGCAGCACTTCGGTCTCGCGCTCGGTGAGCGTTTCCGGGCTGTCGGGCACGCGCACCTCGCGCATCAGCCGCGCGGCAGCCCGGGGCGAAAGCTGCACCTGGCCGGCTGCCGCAGCCTTGATGGCGCGGCACAGTTCGTCGGCGTGGGTGTCCTTGAGCATGTAGCCAATGGCGCCGGCCTTCACCGCGCCAACCACCGACGCATCTTCCAGCACGCTGGTCAGCGCAAGCACCTCGGTGTCAGGCAGTTCCCGCCGGATCGCCCCGATCGCGGCAATGCCATCCATAACCGGCATGAGCAAATCCATCAGCACGACATCGGGCTTCAACTCGCGCGCCTTCCTGACTGCTTCGGCGCCATCGGCGGCTTCGCCAACAATCTCCAGGTCCGGGTCAAGCGACAGGAACATGCGCAAGCCCTGGCGCACGACCATGTGATCATCGGCGATCAAAATGCGAATCGTCATTGCTCTCGTCCTCCGTTTTGCGAACAGGGGCGGTCGTCGGCCTGCGCCACCCTCTTCAAACGCGGCCTTCTGTCAGCCGGCCTACAACCGGAACGCCGTGAGAGCGCTGAATGCCGGCCGGGGCGCAACGCGCGAAGCAGACGATGGCAGATGTTGATTCTGTCTGCGTCACCTGCCGCCATGCGGTCCACAATGATGGCGCAAGGCAACGCGAGGGATTATAGCATCGAGGTTTTGAACGATTTGGGCGTCGAATGACCCGCCCGCAGGTTTGGAAGCTGCGGGCGGGTCAGTGTCACCTGCGACAGGCTCAGGCAACGCCGCCCCGTACAATAGGCCGCGCCCGACCCATTGCCCGGCGGGCGAGAGACAGACGCCTATGACAACTCACACTCTGAACTTGATCCCGCCTCTCGACGAGAGGGAAATCCCATTCGACCGGGCCGCCATCCGCCTTCACCCGGAGGATGACGTTGCCATTGCCAGGACCAACCTCGCCGCCGGCCAGACCCTGCGACTCTCGGACGCGCAAATCATCACAATCACACAGACGATCCCCTGCGGCCACAAGTTCGCCCTGCGCGCCATTCCAGCCAGCCAGGCCATCCATCGCTACGGCCAGATCATCGGCCTGGCCAGCGCCGACATTGCGCCGGGCGAACACGTCCACACGCATAATGTCACCGTTCATGCGTTTGAACGGCCAGACGAATGGGGCGCCGACGCGCGCCCCCTCGCTCCCATCCCCGCCGGCGAGCAGCGGACATTCATGGGGTATCGCCGGCCCCAGGGCCGCGCCGGCACGCGCAACGTGATCGCCATCATCAGCACGGTCAACTGCTCGGCCCACACTGTCCGAGAGATTGCCCATCACTTCACGCGGGAGCAACTGGCCGGCTATCCCAATGTCGATGGCGTCATCGCGCTGACGCACCACGCCGGCTGTGCCACGGGCGTAGGCGGGGCCGATTACGTGTTGTTGCAGCGCGTGCTGGCCGGCATGGCGCGCCATCCCAACGTCGGCGCCTGTGTGCTGGTCGGCCTCGGTTGCGAGGCCAATCAGATCGCTGACCTCGCGCGGAACTATGCCCTGGACGCGGGAGGAGCGGGCAGCCCGCCTCACATGCTGACCATCCAGGACGAAGGCGGCATCCGCAAGACTGTGCAGGCCGGCATCGCCGCCGTTGAGGCGCTGCTGCCCGTGGTCAATGCAACCCCCCGCTCGCCCCAGCCGGTCTCCGAGTTGATGGTTGCGTTACAGTGCGGCGGCAGCGATAGCTGGAGCGGGGTGACAGCCAACCCGGCGCTGGGGCTGGCTGCCGATCGGCTGGTGCAGCACGGCGGCAGCGTGGTGCTGGCCGAGACGCCGGAAATTTACGGCGCAGAGCATCTGCTGACGCGGCGCGCCGTCAGCGCCGAAGTAGCCGGCAAGCTGATACAGAAGGTGCGCTGGTGGGAAGCGCACGCCGCCCGGCTGAATCTGGAGATCGACAACAACCCCAGCCCCGGCAACAAAGCCGGCGGCCTGACAACCATCTACGAGAAGTCCCTCGGCGCGATCGCCAAAGCCGGCAGCGCGCCGCTGGCGGACGTGTTCGACTATGCAGCGCCGGTGACGGCGCGCGGGTTCAGCTTCATGGATTCGCCCGGCTACGACCCGGTGTCCGTCACCGGGCAGGTGGCCGGCGGTTGTACGCTGGTGGCGTTCACCACCGGTCGCGGCTCCGTGTTTGGGTTCAAGCCGGCGCCCAGCATCAAGATTGCCAGCCACTCAGACCTGTACCGGCGTATGGAGGACGACATGGATGTGAACGCCGGCCGCATTCTGGACGGTGAACCGATGCAGCAGATTGCAGACGAGCTGTTCGAGTTGATGATCTCAGTGGCGTCGGGCCGGCGCACCAAAAGCGAGGCGCAGGACGTGGGCGAGGCCGAGTTCAACCCGTGGATGATGGGGGGCGTATTGTAGGCCGGCGCGCCGGCGTGCCACACCCCTGCCCCTTCTTGCGTTACACTGGGCGGGCGTCATCGCGGCGCATCGCAGGGTTTCGAGACATCGCGCCGCAATCGCGCGGAGCCAACCATGACCTACTCACCTGCTCACTCCCCGACCCATCTCGCATCGCTCGACTGGCCGTGGCAGTCCGAAGACCCGGCCATTCACATCATTCTCGTGTCCGACGAACAGTTCATCAACCTCGCCAACCGACCCGACGAAGCCATTGAAAAGATCTTCCCGCAAGACCCCGAGCCGATCAGCCTGCGCGAGCACTGCCGGCGCGGCGCCGAACGCGGCGCAACCAAGCTGCTGATCGCCTACGACTACTTTTTCGGCGGCAGTTCGCGCGGCCTGTACCCAGACACGCCCGAATTCCAGGCCACGCTGAAAAAGATCAGCGACGTGGCCCAGGCATACGGCCTCAGTCTGGAGCCGAGCATCCTGTCGCCGCTGGAACTGGGCGCCGGCTACAAGGCCCGCGCCGGCGCAGGCCCCGGCCAGGCCGGCCGCTGGATGCACTACCGCGAGGCGCTGCGCGATCCGCAAACCGGCGCCTACTCCGCGCTGATGTGGCAGCACACCCGCTGGTGCAACAACAAAGGCCCCACCCCGGTGACGCTCATCGGCGCGCGCGCCTTCGCCTTCCGCGAGCAGCGCATCCCCGGCACATCGTTCTTCAGCGTCGATCCCGATGGCATCGTGGAACTGGAGCCGCCGGCCATCGAGCCGATGCCCGGCACAAGCCCCTACACCGGGGCGCTGGCCGGCGGCGAAGCACGCCAGGACATCATGTTCCAGGCCACCCGCATCCGCGCCCACGGGTCGGGCGGGCCGGCCGGCCTCGACCGCGTCCTCGTTGTCCTGATCTACGACACCGACGAGATGGACTACTTCAGCCCGGCCGCGCCGCAGTTCCTCGATGCGCTCGTCAACGAATATCATCAACACGGCATCAAACTGGCCGGCCTGTACTCAGACGAGATGCACATCCAGCAGGACTGGTCCTACCACACCCACTTCGACAACGGCCAGTTCAACCTGCGCTACGTGTCCGCCGGCTTCGAGCGCGCCTTCGCCGCAAGGTATGGCGCTCAGTACGCCGACTTCGCCAGGTGGCTGGTTTACTTCACCGCGCACCAGCACGACTTCCTGCCCACTCACGAGCCGAAGCTGCCCAGTCAACACGTGTTCGGGGCGCATCGCGCGGCCATCGCCGCCACATTGCAGTTTCGCCGCGACTACTATCACTTCCTGGAAAGCGGCGTGGTCAATCTGATGAATGGCGCGCGCAAAAAACTGGAGGCGCTGATGGACCGCGAACTGGACGCCTATTACCACTCCACCTGGGCCGAGTCGCCCACCTGCGACGCATGGGCGCCCGGCGGCGTGCAGGATAGCTGGTCGCCGGCCGAGCATCGCAGTAAGTACGAGTACACGCCCGACTTCCTGTGGTCGAACACCGTGCATCAGGCCGCCTCGGCCTGCGCCAACCAGTTCCTGTGGAACGACTTTCTGACCGGCGGCAACAACGACACGCCCGAGGGCGGCTATGCCGATCGCAACTACTACGCCCGCGCCCTGGCCTGCTCGCTGGCCGCGCTCAACCGCCGGCCGCTGGCCAGCGCCGGCATGTGGGGTATGCCTCAGCCCGTCGCCGATCGCATGATGGCTGTCAGCGAGGTCTATGGCGCCCTGGGCCATCCCATCTTCCGCGCGGTCGAGGACTACGCCCCGCGCAGCATCGAAGTGCTGTTTCTCTATCCCCAGGACCTCATGTCCGTGGATGAGCGCTTCGGCAGTTGGATGTCCTTGTACGGCTACGCCAATCTCATCACCGCCGAAAAACTGGTGGAGTACGGCCGCGTGACCGAAGACGGATGGCTGGAAGTGGCCGGCCCGGCGATCACCTCGCGCTATCGCGCGGTGTGTGCGCAATACGAGCCGTTCCCATCCGAAGCCCTGCTCGACCTGCTGAGCGCATTTGTGGAGAAGGGCGGTCTGTTGATCTGGTCGAGCGTCCCGCCGCTGGCCGCGCAGGCCGGCGCGCTCGACACCCGGCAATGGATGAGCGACGTGTTTGGCGTGGAACTGCTGCCCATCGACGATCCTCTGGGACAACCCATGCCGGGCCGGCAAGTCGCGTTCAGCGGCGCGCTGCGGCGCGTCCCCGCGCAGACGATCCTGACCGACTTCGTGGTCGATCGCGTCTTTCCGGTGAAGCCAATCGGTCGCGCCCAGCCGGTCGCCACCCTTGCCACCGGCCGTCCCGAAGGGGCGTGGTGCGTGGGCGCGCGCAAAACCTGGCGCAGCGGCGGCCAGGCAGTCTACCTGGGCTTTCGCCCGCGCGACGATCAAGCTGCCTCCACCGGCATCGAGACGCGCACGTGGTTCGAGGCGCTGCGCGCATTGGGCGCGTATCCGGCCAGCGGCGTATTCGATGAGAACGACAATCCCAGCGTGGTGTCGCGCACCGGCAACTTGCTGGCCTGCGCGTTCGCCAACGGCGCACTGGCGGTCTGTCCACATTTCAAAGACTATCCAGAAAACTGGCCGGGCGGCTTCTTCCGCGATCAGGAGGTGGACGCCCGCATCATGACTGAGAATCCGCCGCCCGACGACTTCTTTGAATTGCGCGATTGGCGCGTGGCCGGCCAGACGGTGAGCTATGCCGGCCGGCATGCGGCGGCCTGGCGTCGCGATGCAGCCGGCGCGTTGGTCGCCTTTGCCGGCCACGATTGCACTGACATCGAGATCGACGGCCAGCGTTACCAGTGGTCTGATGCGCCGGTGGATATCGGCTGGCACCCCCTTGCGCCGGAGCAAGCCACAGAAGGCTACCGGCCGCTGTATCGCGTGTGGTGCGGAACGCCGGGCCAGGTGCGCGCGCCATTAGCGTTGCCAGCCGGGCCGATCGAAGTGTGGCTGGGCGCGCACATGCCGGGCAGCCGGTCGCGGCGGCCGGCGCAGGGGCGGGCCGGCTATGGCGAACGCCAGGTCGCGTTTCGCGTGGAAGACGGCGCGCTGGCGCTCGACATCGACGACACGCTGGCCGGCCACTGGCTGTACGTGGTGGCGCCGGCGCAACAAAGCGTTATCCCATGAACCCATCTCTCACCCTCTGGTACGACGCTCCTGCAAAGAACTGGAACGAAGCCCTGCCGGTCGGCAACGGCCGGCTGGGCGCGATGGTGTTTGGCGGCGCGCAGCGCGAGCGCCTGCAACTCAACGAGGAAACGTTCGGAAAAGTAGTGGGCAAGCCGCCGGGCTTGCCCGCCAGACTTGCCCACGCTCCCCGCTGCAGACGCGCAACAGCGCGCATCACCTCACGTTATCAAGTGTGGGATTATTGCCTGCGATGAGGTGGCATGATGAAGCGATGGTTTGTATTGGCATTGACCGGCATCCTGGCGTTGACTGCGATGGCGACACCGCTTGAAACCCGCGCAGACGCGCGCGCAGACGCGCGCACGGACGCGCGCAATGACAGGCAATCGCGCGCGCCGGCCCCTGCGCAGCCCCGCCCCATCATCGTCGATCACACCGCCATCGCCCTGTTCGACCGCATCCCCGATCGCTACATTCGGGCGGCGCGCGAACTGCGCATGATCTACTTTGACAAGTCTGTGGGGGCAAACATCGATAGCGGCCTGGATTGTCTGCAATATCCCTCGGCCAACGCTGCGCCGGTCGGCTGCAAGCGGCCCGATCCGGTCACGGGTCAATCGACCGGCCTGGTGGCCAGCATCAAATACGACCGCAGCAGGTGGCGTTATCAATGGTGGCCGCAGCGGGGCTGCGGCGCATGGTACGAGTTGGTGTCCTGCTTCATCGCGCAGGCCGGGCCGATTGCCGCTCAGTACGATGTGCTGTCGTTTCAGTTCAGCTATGGCGAGGTGGGCGCCGGCTCGACCATCGCAGACAAGTCAGCCGGCTTTTTTGCCAACAACAAAACCGTCAACGACATCTACGACTACGAGGCGTTTGCCGCCCGCTATCCCGGCAAGCAGTTCATCCTGTGGACGACCAGCCTGTCGCGCGGCGTGGGCACTGCCGAGTCGACCGACTTCAACAACCAGATGCGCGCCTATGCGCGGGCCAACAACAAGATCCTGTTCGATGTGGCAGACATCGAAGCGCACGATCCAGCCGGCAAGCCGTGCTTCGACAACCGCGACGGCGTGCGCTACTGCGAGCCGAACAATCCCACGAAGTGCGAAAACTTCCCTGACGACAAATTCGACTACCCGGCCATCTGCCCGAACTACACTACCGAGATGAACGCCGGCCACCTGAACAGCATGGGCAAGGTGCGCCTGGCGAAGGCGTTCTGGGTGCTGATGGCGCAGGTAGCCGGCTGGACGCCTTGATGCTCAGGCGCGGCTATCGCTCGCGCTTCATGCGCTCGACTTCCGCATGGTCGAGCCGCGGCCCCGCGCGGCCTGCGATGCCCAGCGCCCGGCGTTGCGCGTCTCGCCAGCGTTCCAACCGCTCGGCGACGGTCGCTTCGTAGCCCACCCCGCTGGGCGTGTAAAACGTCATGCCGGCAATCTCGCGCGGCAGGTAGTTCTGCGGCGCCCAGTGCTCGTCGAATATGTGCGGGTACACATAGCCCTTGCCGTGGCCGAGTCCCTTCGCGTCGCGGTTGGCGTCCTTGAGATGATCGGGCACGTCGCCGGCGCCTTCCTGTTCGATTTGTCTGCGGGCGTTGAAATAGTGCGTGGCCGAGTTGGATTTGGGCGCGGTGGCCAGAAACAACGTCGCCTCGACTAACGGAAAGATGCCCTCCGGCATACCCACCCAGTCCAGCGCCTGTGAGGCGGCCGCTGCCACCACCAGCCCCATCGGCTCGGCCAGGCCGATATCTTCGCCGGCCAGGATGAGCAGCCGGCGCATGATGAAGCGCGGGTCTTCGCCGGCGTAGACCATCCTGGCCAGCCAGTACAGCGCGGCGTCGGGGTCGCTGCCGCGCACGCTCTTGATAAAGGCGCTGATGGTGTCGTAATGCGCGTCGCCTTCCTTATCGTACAGGATGGCCCGGCGCTGGATGCTGTCCTGCGCCACGGCCAGGTCGATGTGCACCACGCCATCGGAGCCGGGCGGCGTCGATTCGACGGCCAGTTCCAGCGCGTTCAGCGCGTTGCGGGCGTCGCCGCCGGCCACCCGCGCCAGGTGCGCCAGCGCGTCGTCGTCGATCGCAATCTGGCGCGCCCCGTAGCCGCGCTCGGTGTCGGCCAGCGCGCGCCGCATCAACTCCTGCACATGCGCGTCGGTCAGCACGTTGAGCTGGAACAGCCGCGAGCGCGAGATGAGCGCGCTGTTCACTTCAAAGTAGGGGTTCTCGGTGGTGGCGCCGATCAGGATAATGGTGCCATCCTCGACGTGCGGCAGCAGCGCGTCTTGCTGCGCCTTGTTGAAGCGGTGGATTTCATCGACCAGCAGAATGGTGCGCCGGCGATAGAGCTTGCGGCGTTCGCGCGCCTCGGACACCACGCGGCGGATGTCGGCCACGCCGGCCATGACGGCGTTGAGCGTCTCGAAGTGGCTCTGCGTGCGATTGGAGATAATGCGCGCCAGCGTGGTTTTGCCTGTGCCGGGCGGCCCCCAGAAAATGATGGACGAAAACAGCCGGTCGGATTCGATGGCGCGGCGCAATAGCCTGCCCGGCCCAACAATGTCTTCCTGACCGACAAACTCATCGAGGGTGCGCGGACGCATGCGGTCGGCCAGCGGCGCCTCGCGCCGGGCATGTTCAGCCGCCGCGTTGTCGAACAAATCCACAGCCATATAAGGGATGATACACGCGCGCCGGCCCGGCGCGACCCCTCGCCCCAAAAACAGGCTAAATGTCACTAGCCCTCACAACGATCGACGGTTAGAAACGTACTGTGCAGGCGGATGCGACCCGCGTTGCCCGGCCTGGCGCTGCGAGCCACATCATGCCGCGCCAGCATACAAACCAGGAGAGAACCGTGCTTGCCGTTTTCGATGTCCCGGTAAGAACCAGCGCCCAGAATTTGGAGCGCGTGTTGATGGCCGGCCTGCCCATGTTGCTGGTCTTTGAAACCCCAGATTGCGAACACTGCCGGGCTATGACTCCCACGCTCGAAGAACTGGCGCGCGCCTATGTCGGCCAGGCGCTGATCGTGCGCGTCGAAAATGTGAAAGACGGCGCGCTGATGGAGCGCTATCGCGTTGCGCGCGTGCCGACGCTGGTGTTCTGGCGCGGCGGCCGCGAGCGCGCGCGCATCGAAGGCGCCGTCAACATCGAAGCCGTGCGCGCGCATCTGGAATACCTGCTCGAACGCGGCCCCGAACCCAGCCCTGTCAGCGGCCCCAGCGGATTGTTAGGAAGTGAGCCGACGCCCGGCGCGGCCAGCGACGCCGAGAAGGCAGACCCTGTTCGCGCGGACGCTGCCCGCGGCGTGATCGCCGTCACCGACGACACGTTCGAGACGCGCGTCCTGCAATCGCCCCTGCCGGTGCTGGTGGACTTCTGGGCGCCGTGGTGCGGTCCGTGTCGCACCGTGTCGCCGCTGGTCGAAGAGATCGCGCGCGATTACGCGGGGCGCTTGCGCGTGGCCAAAGTGAACACCGACGAGAACCCGCGCTGGGCCGGCCGGCTCAGCATCATGGGCATCCCCACCCTCATCCTCTTCAAGCGCGGGCGCGAGGCAGATCGCATCGTGGGCGCCGCGCCCAAATCCGTGCTGAAACAACGGGTCGAGCGGTTGCTGGCCTCAGACTGAGAGCGGCTGCACGCGCGGCAGTAATGCCTCGACCTGGACGCGCTCGAACATGGCCGCGCCCGGCTGCAAGGTGTTGGCCGCGCCGGCTGCAATGCCCAGACGCAGCGCGTCGCGCAACGGCCAACCCTGCTCCAATCCCCATGCCAGGCCGGCGAACAGCGAGTCGCCGCTGCCCACCGGAAACATGCCGCCCGTGTCCGGCGCTGCCCAGCCGACCGTCTGGCCATGCGCATCGACGCCGACCGCGCCCAGTTTGCCCAGTGTGATGAGGACGGCTTGCGCGCCGCGTTGCTGCAATGTGTGCGCTGCGCGCAGCGCATCGGCCGGCGTGTCCACTGGGTGCTCGACCAGATCGGCGGCTTCGTGCTGGTTGATCTTGACCAGCTCGGGGGTCAGCGCCAGCGCGCCGGCCAGTTGCGGGCCATAGGTGTCGAGCCAGGCCGGGATGCCGGCAGCATGCGCGCCGGCCACGATGTCACGCAGGGCATGTGGCGGGGCGCCGGGCAGAAAGCCGCCGCACACCGACAGCGCGCGACTATGCGGCGCTAACTGCGCTACATGCGCCGCGATGCGCGCCCAATCGCTCTCATCGATGCGCGGACCGTTTTCGTACACCTCGGTGATGACGCCGTTGCTGGCGTCGACAATGTCGAGGCACACCCGCGTCTGGCCGGCCACCCACACCGGATCGCTGGCAATGCCCTCTGCTGCAGCCAGGTCGCGCACCATGTGGCCGATGTGGCCGGCCAGCGGGCCGGCGACCACGCACTGACCGCCCAGACAGCGCAAGGCGCGGGCAAAGTTGTAACCCTTGCCGCCGGCCTGTTGGCGCATGTCGGTCGTGCGAAACGTGCAGCCCACCTCGAAGTGTGGCAACACCACCGTCTTATCCAGCGCGGGATGGGGAATGAACACCAGCAGCATGGCGCGATTGTCGATTGGCGAGTGACGATTGTCAATTGACGATTGAGGATTGACGATTGACAATTGAGGTCTGTGTTGCACACCTGTATTCCGGCTGAGCGCGCCGGCGAGATGAAATCCTATGTCCCAATCTCAACCCCAGCCCCAACCCTCCGACAAACCGTATTCGTTGTTGTTGAAAGGCGGCCGCGTCATCGATCCGAAGAACGGCATTGACGGCCTGCGCGATGTGGCCATCGCCGGCGACACTATTGCGGCGGTTGCGCCCGACATCGACCCGGCGCAAGCGGCCAAAGTCGTCGATGTGTCGGGCCACATTGTCACCCCCGGCATCCTCGATATCCACGTGCACGTGTATCACACCCGCGCGCCCGAAGGCGATCCTGAAGGCTTGAGCGTGCTGGCGGATGGTCACTCGTTCCGCAGCGGCGTGACCACGATGGTGGACACCGGCACTGCCGGCGCGCGCCACCTGCGACACTTCAAACACACCGTCATCGACCGGGCCAAAACCCGCATCTTTGCCTACGTCAACATCGTCGATCAGGGCATGATCGGCGACTTCGAGCAGGACCCGCGCAACTTCGACGCCGAGCTGGCCGCCTCGGTTGTGCTGGCCTATCCCGACATCTGCGTGGGCGTCAAGGCGGCCCACTACTGGACGCACAAGCCCTACGATGAACTGCACACGCCCTGGGCGTGCATCGATCAGGCGGTGAAAGCCGGTGAGTTGTGCGGCAAGCCGGTGATGGTGGATTTCTGGCCGCGCCCGGAGCGCACTTATCCCGATCTGTTGTTGAAGAAGATGCGGCCGGGCGACATCCACACACACGTCTTCGCGCAGCAGTTCCCGATCATCGACGAACGAGGCCGAGTCTATGACTATCTGTTCAAGGCGCGTGAGCGCGGCATCATCTTCGATCTGGGCCACGGCGCGGCCAGCTTCTGGTTTCGCAACGCGGCGCGCGCCATCGCCGACGGCTTCGCGCCGGACTCGATCAGCACCGATCTGCACACCCACAACATGAACGGGCCGGTGATCGACATGCAGACGACCATGAGCAAGGTGCTGAACCTGGGTGTGCCCTTGCCGGAGGTCATCAGGATGTCCACGATCAACCCGGCCAACGAGATCGGCCATCCCGAGCTGGGCCACTTGAGCGTCGGCGCATGCGCAGATGTGGCTGTGTTTGCGCTGCGCGAGGGCCGATTTGGCTTCGTCGATTGCGGCCGGGCAAAGATCATTGGCGATCGCAAACTGGAATGCGCCCTGACCGTGCGCGCCGGCCAGATTGTGTTCGACCCCGGCGGGTTGAGCATGCCGCACTGGACAGACGCGCCGTCCGAATACTGGCGCCTGCCGTAAGAGAATGAATGAACCGCGAAGAATCAAAGGTCACGAAAGGCAGAAGCATTCAGGTTCTCTAGTATGATCCAACGGGACACGGTATACCGTTTTGTATCAGGTTCAAGAGACCGTCACAAAGTGATGGGTAGCCGTGTCCCTTACTCGACAAAGCCGAACAGTTATCTGGGCTTTCAAGCCCGT
>Ga0308419_1002322_pt1 | contig 12319 bp, 8 predicted proteins | sample HotsprSampleMS50_FD_203674 | JGI IMG/M metagenome (GOLD analysis project Ga0308419, IMG submission 203674) | Hot spring phototrophic mat microbial communities from Mushroom Spring, Yellowstone National Park, Wyoming, United States - 20090730_MS50 ... | reverse complement strand
GCTGGCGTATCTTGCTCTCCTTCTCGGCGATCGTTCCGTCTCTCTGGCTTGCCTGGAAGAACCCGACCACGGCCTGCATCCACGCCTCATGCTCTATCTGGCCGACATCCTCCGCCAGGCAGTGGCAGTACCCCAGGATGAAGATGACCTCCCTGCGTCCGATAGGAATGGAGGCAGTCTCACACCCCAGATTCTGATCACCACCCATAGCCCTGAGTTGATGGACTGCTTTGACCTGGAGGAGGAACAGGATTATCTACAGGTCTACATTGCCGAGCGCGATGAACTTGGCAAAACTGTGTTCATACCCGCCACAGCCGCGGAATTTGCCCCCTGGTTGGAAAAGTATCGGCTCGGCGAGGCCGTGCGACGCCGCCTTGTATGATACCAACCCGGTCGCTATGCCTGACATCCAGATGTTCGTTGAAGACGAACTCAATGAGGCCTACGAGATCCTGGCCGCCAAAGCCATCGGCGCTCCTCCGCGTCGTTCTCGCGCATCGGGTGCAAACCATATCCGAGCAGCAAAAGCGACGCTCGATCAATTAACCAGTTTTGAGAGTTTGCTAGACCTGACGCAACGCTCACAACGCAGTGGCCACCGGCAGGTTGTATTTGCCATGGACCGCGAAGGACACGATGCCGACCAGGGACGTGTTGAAGCGCGCCGCCGCTTTCGTGAAGCTTTTCAGCGCTTGTGCGAGCATATCGAGAATTTGCCATCTAGCGATCCGCTCAAACAACTCAGACTCGCGCGGGTGGAGGTCCGCTCTTGCCTGGAAGCATGGTTGCTGAGCGATCCCCAGGCGATTGTGGAGACGTTCGGACCGTCGGACTATCGCCCTGATACACACCAGACAGAGCATCTGACTCCTCGCCAGGCTCGCGAGGAGATTGCGCGTATTGTGCGAGAGATTGGCAGACGCAAGGACGACCGAAAACTGGCAAGAATGGGAGGACGGTCGGTCAAATCCCTGGGCACCCGAATCGCTCGCAGCATTGATCTTTCCCGAGCAAGACGTAACAATCGCAGCCTGGATTATTTTTGCGATATGATAGAGAATGATCGCAATGGCTGCCAGCAACCCTTTCCTGAACTAAACTGAAGGTTGGAGTCAGCCGAGATGCCGAATCCTTTTCAACCCCTCCAGAGCGCATTGCGCGCACTGGTCGAAAACGCCCAGGTACTGCCGGCCACCGGTCAGGCGGTCGTGGATATGGTCACGCCCGACCTGGAAGAGATTTACGACCAGCGCACCACCGGCGAGGCCACCGTTCAGACGGTCTGGGAAACGGACGCCCGCTCGCGCTATCGCTCCATCCAGCCTATCCACCGCTCCGAAGAACACGGCTTCCGCTACTTTATAGACGGCTCGGCCAGAACCTATTTCATCGGCACGGTGCTGGAGCAGGATCGCTCCACGCCGGTGCAGGTGTCCCAGGTAGGCGCGGCCATGGTAAGACGCGAGGATGATGGCCGCATCTGCCTCGCCGACAGCCGACGCACCATTTTGCTCACGCTGGAAAAAAGCCAGGTGTCCGAGTCGCTCTGGCAGGCGCTGGAGCAGGCCCTCGCGGGTGTAGCCGATTACACGTTGTGCGATAGCGCCACCAACAACCGCTACGCAGAGGCGATGCAATTACAAGAATCCCGGCCACGGGGCGCCCACCGCGCCAACTGGCACATGCGCGAACTGGAAACCGAATTGGCGCAGTCGCTTTCACGGACGCATAAAGAGTGGCTGGTCGTGGATGGAAGCCTGGGCAACGAGTTCGAGACCTGGCGCGGCGCTCCGATCATTGGCGTGGCCAAGACCTTCAGGCGTGATAGTCGTTTTGAGTTAGGCACAGGTCCACGGGCTAGAAAACTCAACCTGTTCGGATTGCTCAAGGATCTGCAAGAGAATCAGCGCACCCTCGTTTTCCCCCGGAATAACGAGGGCAAGATCGTCTTCTGGTACGTGCGCCTCCGCCCACAAAAGGGGCTGGATTATCCGCTCATGGGCGTAGTCAAGGTGGAGATGCCCAACCCCGACCGGGAACCGGTGGATAGCCAGCTTGTGGACCGGATTAGCGGCTGGCTGCTTGCCGAGCGGAGCGTGACGCCGTATGGCCGCGATGGGCGCTGGCATGCCCACCTCTATCCCATCTACATCGCCGAGCAGGTCATTCGTTCCCGGTTTTACTCCGAAGAGGTGCTCAAATCGGGCATCCGCTGGCCGTTTCAGGTTGCTACACGAGGTATGGATACATGACCAGACAGACGAGTCAACCCATCGGGCGCGGATCGGCCACCGAGCGCGACCCCAATACGGCGGAAAAGTTCAAATTCTGGATCCGCCCTGGCCAAATGGTCAATCCCTTTGACATCATTGCCGCCGAGCATTTCCCGGCCGAAGGCAGCGGTAAATCCAGTTACACCTTTGGCCTGGTGACCAACATCCAGCACATCACCGATGCGGCCGGCCACCTGGCGAACTTTATCTCCAACGATTTCGGCGAAGAAGTAGACGCAGCGCCGCAGACGCCCCGGCAGGGGGCCAACGTGGCTGAGGCGGCGGTGCTTTCCAACAGCGCTGACATCTACATGCCCGTGCAGAACGAATCGCGGGTCTATTTCGCTGATGAAGACAAAATTCACCTGGCCCTGGGCATTGACGGAATCCCCCAGGAGCGACGAGTGCCAGCCGGTTTGATCCAGATGAGCAATGGCACGCAGGCGGTGGCATACCTGGACCGGGATTTTGTGCTTGGTCCTGAGGCAGGCCATGTCAATATCTCCGGTATCTCCGGCCTGGCTACCAAGACTTCTTATGCTATGTTTCTCATTCAGTCTCTGCTGCAGAAAGACCCCAAGGATGAGATAGCAGTGATCCTGCTCAACGTCAAATACGATGACTTATTGCGCATCCACGAGCCGCGCGCGCTTTCGCAGGAGGAACACCAGCAATGGCAGCAACTGGGGCTGAAACCAGACCCGTGGCCATCGGATCGAGTCCATTATCTGCTGCCCTGCGGCAAGCACACCCAGACAACGGGACGGCCAAATTCCTTTGCCGACCCGCCGCCCCCTCACAAGGTCTACGCCTATGCCCTGCGGGAGACGGCCTCCAAGCTAGATCTGCTTTTCTCGGACATTCCCGATCCCGGCGGTACGCTTGGCTCGGTCATCGGCGAAATCATGAGCGGGATTGGTGGAAACGAGGCAGCCTGGCGGGCCGTGCAGACATGGGATGATCTATTGACCAGACCCCCTCTAGTTCAGCAGGGCATTCCTCAGAGGTTCCATAACATCCATCCATCCAGTATCGGGCGCTTCTTGCGGCTGTTGCGCAGGGTGGTCAAAACCAGGCAGAGTGGCATCTTTGTCTCTCAGCTTTCTAATCGAATGACCACCATTGAACAGGAGATCGGCGACATTCGAAGTGGACACACATATGTAGTAGACATCGCCCGGCTAGCTCCTGAAGAGCAGACCCTGGTCTTCGGCGACGTGTTGCGCACAGTGTACGGGTTGTACTCAGGCGAGGCTTTGCCTTTTGACGACTATGAACCGCCGCGTAAGGTGATTATCTTCGTTGATGAGCTTAACAAATATGCTCCGGCCCGTGGTCATGGAGAGCCTTCCCCAATCCTTGAGCAAGTGTTGGACATTGCGGAGCGAGGGCGATCTTTTGGGATAATTCTGTTCGCAGCCCAACAATTCCTTAGCGCCGTGCACGACCGGGTCACCGGCAATTCGGCCACGAAGGTTCTGGGGCGCACCGACAGCGCTGAGATCAACGCCGGCAACTATCGCTTCCTTGATCAAGATATCCGGAGTCATTTGACACGTCTGGACAAGGGCGAGTTGATCCTCTCGCACCCGATTTACCGTCAACCGGTCAAAATTCGCTTTCCGCGACCGCCGTTTCGGCAAGGTCGAGCCCAAAAATGAGTCAGAATCTGTTGCCGCCACTGCCGGAAGGTTTCGAATATCGGTTGGATTTGCGGCATCATGTGACGCCGCGGCTGCTGCAGGAGCAGCCGGTTCATCGCTGGTTCTGGTTTCCCCACAGCTTCTCGCCGCAATTGGTAGATGAAATCCTGAAGGCGTATCCGCTCCCGCCGCATGGAAGTATCCTGGACCCCTTCGTCGGGGCGGGCGCCACCGTGCGGCGCGCCTATGAACTGGGCTACCACGCCGCTGGCACCGACCTGTCGCCGCTCAGTGTGTTCGTCAGCCAGGTGAAACTCGCTCGTTTTGACCGGACATTCCTGCACCAGCAGCTGCGGTGCGTGCTGGAGTATCTGCCGTTGTCAGATGTGCCTCCCGTGCCAGAGCGATTGGCGAAAGCGTTTACCGCGCATGAACTGGCCCATCTGCTCGGCCTGCAACAAACGATCGCAACCCTTCCTAAGGCCGCCGCGGATTTTTTCCGCCTGGTCCTGTTGCGGGTGCAGCAACGCGTGAGCCGCGCCGCGCCCGACGGCGGATGGTTCCGCTGGGTGGAAAAGGAGGATCAAAGCAAGGAGATTCGCCGCTGGTTCGAGCAGCAAAGCCGCTTGCACATGGAAGATGTCGCACCACACGAGGGAAGGCCCGCACAGGTGTTCCTGGATGATGCCCGGCGACTGGAGCAGGTCAGCGGAAGGTTTGATCTGGTCATCACGTCTCCGCCCTATCCGAACCGCCATGATTATTCACGCATCTTTCACATCGAACTTCTTACGCTGGGGTTGCATGAGGAGGAAATTAAGAAGCTCCGCCGTGAGTCGGTGCGGTCGCATGTCGAGGCAAAGCGGCCCGAGATGAACGCGCGCGATTATCGCGCGCCCGACTCGCTTCAAGCAGTGCTGAGGTGTTTGCCGGAGACCACCGATCCCCGTATCGCGCCGATGCTCCAGGGCTATTTTGCAGACATGCACCTCACGTTCGAGGCGCTTGCGTCGCATCTCTCGCCGGGCGCGATCTGTGCGTTCGTGGTGGGGAATGTGCGCCACGCCGGGGTCATGGCGCCCGTGGACCAGATTCTGATTGACGTTGCCGGGCAGGCAGGTTTTACGCATGAACGAACCTGGGTTGCCCGTCTGCGCGGCAACAGCGCGCAGCAGATGGGGCGGTTCGGTCGGGAACCGGCGCGGGAGAGCGTCGTGTTTCTTCGGAAGGGGTGACAGGCAACCTGTCCAACCCCGGGGGCGGGGGGGGTGGGGAAACCTGGTTTCCCCACCCCCCCTCCGATGAACTCTATGCCCCATCACGGCATGTACCGGCTCAAGCCGCGGTCAGTCCCAACCCACAGCGTCCCATCAGGCGCGACGAGCAGGGCCTTCACGATGTTCCCCGCCAGGCCGTCTTCCGTCGTGAAGATCCGGATCGCCCCATCCACGCCCAGACGCACCAGCCCATCCGTCGTCGTGCCGATCCAGATTGTTTCATCAGGCGCGACGGCAAGGCACAGGACGCCGCTGCGCGCGGCGCCGCCCGGCGGGAGCAGGGTTTGCCATGTTCCATCGGCGGAGCGCCGCATCAGGCTGACGCCTTCGACGATGTCACCCGAGGCCAGGAGCAGCGATCCGTCGGCAAAAACGTGCAGGCCGCCTATCCCGCCCTCCGGCAAGCCATCTGCCTGGCCGAACTGCTGCCATTGCCCATCCGCCGTCAGACGGCTGAGCCCGCTCTCTGTGCCAAACCATATCGATCCATCAGGCGCGGCAGCGATCGCACGCACCGTGTTCCCCCCCAGACCATCGGCCCCGGTGTATGCGCGCCAGTTTCCCCCGGCGTCACGCCAGAAGACCCCTTCGAGCCAGGTGCCCACCCAGAGCGAGCCATCAGCCATCGCCGCCAGCGTCGTCACCCTAACGTTCGCGGGCCAGTCCGGCGAGTCGGGGATCTGGATCTGCTCGGGCAGATCTGGCGTCAGGCGCCAGAGGCCCTGCCCGGTGCCGACCCACAGGTCGCCGAAGGCGCCAACCTCCAGCGCAGTGATTTTCGACGGCAACCGATCGGGGAGAAACTTCCGCCAGTCGCCGCGCCCATCGAGGCGACTGAGACCCTGCCGCGTGCCCACCCACAGATCGCCGTTCGGGGCGCGCGCCAGGGCAGTGATCTCGTTGGAGCTATCGCCCGGCCCAGCGCTATCCTGCAGAGTCTGCCAGTTGCCATCCGGCAGCAGGCGCGTGACCCCTTGATCCGTGCCGAACCAGATCGAGCCGTCCGCGCCGGGAACGACGCGCTGCACATGCGGGGAGATCAAACCCTCGTAACCCCCGTCGCTCTCCGGCGCGGCGCCGATGAGCGTGTGCGTTCCGTCGGGGTCCAGGCGGATGGCGCCGGATTCGGTCGCCACCCAGATCAGCCCATCCGCCCCCGGCGCAAGATCGCGGAAGAGTGTCAAGCTGAAGGGTTCTTGTCCGGCCTGCTCCTCAATAACAAACACGCGTTCCAGGCGGCGGTCTGGAGCCAGGCGGAGCACGCCGGACCCGATCCCTGAGTCGGTGCGCAGGGCATTGACGGTCATCAAGACCGCGCCATCCGGCGCGAAGGCAAAGGCCGTCACCTCACCCCCCAGGTCAGCGTTGGTCAGGAAGCGCTGGCGTCCATCGGCGTTGAAGACGCGGACGCCGACAGGCGTGCTGAGCCAGACGGCGCCGTCAGGTCCTTCGGCAATGGCTACCACATGGGCAAACCTGGGTGCCAGCAGCCTCCTCGGGCCCATGAAGCGCACGGTGCGCACCCGACCATCCCGGCCCAGGCGGGTGGCGCCTCCGGGGGTGCCAAACCAGACCGCCCCGTCGGAAGCGCCCAGCGCCTCGTAGACGAACGGATGGGCCAGGCCATCGGCGACGCTGAAGCGACGCAGCGAGCCGTCCAGGCGCACCTGCACCGCGCCCGCGTCCGTTCCCAACCAGAGCGCGCCGTCGGCGTCAATCGCCAGGTCGGTGACGGTATTGCTAGGCAATCCGTGTTCGGTCGTCAACGTGAGCACCTGCGCCGACGTTGCGTCCCAGAGGGCGAGACCGCCGTTCGAGGCCACCCAGAGCGTCTCGCCGTCAAGCAGCAGATCATTGACGTGATGAACCGAGGTGAAGGTTGTCCAGCGCGGATGCGCGGGCTGCTCCGCCAGTCGCTCAACCGCCCGGCGGCGCGCCTCGGCGGTGAGAGCCAGGGCGGCGGCGCGCTCGGTCAGGCGCGCCTCGATCTCCGGCGCGGAAAGCGCTCGCCAATCCAGCAGCAACGGCAGCGGCGAGCGCAGGTAGATCGCCAGGCCCGCGATCACAAGCGCGACAATGGCGCAGGCGGCGATCCACCCCCATCGTTGTCGTATCACGGTCATCGTTCGTCGCTCCATCGGCAACGGAGGATGGGAAAACCCGATTTTCCCATGCCCCTGCGCAAGGGCTGCGGCCTCACCTTCCCGCGGGCGGGGGCGTGGGGCAACCCGGTTTCCCCACCCCCCTCGTCGAGAGCCTATGTTCACGTTAGGAGGGGTGCGCCCCGGGAACCTCCGGGCGGGAGACGCCGGGGCCGGCGGCGTAGGGGCGGGGTTTCCCCGCCCCTACGCCGGCCCGCCTCCAGGCAAGGGTTGCGCCCCCCCAGACCCTCCCGCGGGTGGGGGAATGGGGAAACCGGGTTTCCCCACCCCCCTGCTCCAGCAGCCTATGTTCACGTTAGCCATATGGGTATGTTACAATAGCGCTCATTGTTCTATCAACTGCAAACGGCCCGGGATCGCGGGCGGCCCGCCCGCCGCGGACCAGATGCGGGCCAGCGGCCCGCGCTCCCGGCCTATCTTCACGGTAGCCGTCCATGCGGCTCCGCCGCACACCGACGGGATGAAGAAAGGTTCTTCCTGCGAGGGCGCAGCCCTCCCGGACCCTCCCACCGGGCGGGGGTATGGGGAAACCCGGTTTCCCCGCACCCCTGCTCGAGGGCTGCGCCCTCCCAGACCCTCCGGCAGGCGGGGGTATGGGGAAACCCGGTTTCCCCGCACCCCTGCTCGAGGGCTGCGCCCTCCCAGACCCTCCCGCGGGCGGGGGCGTGGGGAAACCCGGTTTCCCCGCACCCCTGCTCGAGGGCTGCGCCCTCCCAGACCCTCCCGCGGGCGGGGGCGTGGGGAAACCTGGTTTCCCCACACCCCTGCTCCAGCAGCCTATGTTCACATCAGCCGTCCATGCGGCTCGCGCCGCACACCGACAGGATGAAAAAAGGTTCTTCTTGGGAGGGCTACGCCCTCTCAAACCCTCCCAGGGGCCGGGGCCTGGGTGCGCGGGCCTCCGGCCCGCGTCCGCGGGGGTATGGGGAAACCGGGTTTCCCCACACCCCTCGCCGAGGGCTTATTTTCACGTTAGGGAGTCTGACCTATGACCAGCGCGCTCGCCCAACCTGCAGCCGCCGACGTGACGCGGCAGGCTGCCGTCGTCGCCGCCCTGACCGCCACCATCGGCGCCAATGCGCTGACCAACGCCCTGCCTCTCAACGGGCAAACCATCGGCGACGTTGCCGCGCGGTTCCCGCTGCCGATCATTCCCCCTCGCTACACCTTCGGCATCTGGGGGGTGATCTACTCCGGGCTGATCGGCTACGCCGTCTACCAGGCCCTGCCGCGGCAGCGCGACAACGAGCGCCTGCGCCGCATCGCCTGGCCCTTTGTGGTAAGTTGCGCCGCGAATGTCGTCTGGCTGGTGCTATGGCACTACAACCGCTTCCGCCTGAACCTGGGGGCAATCGTAGGGCTGTTGCTGGCGCTGATCACCATTGATGCGCGCCTGGGCCATGCCCGTGGCCCCTGGGTCGAGCGTCTGCTGGTGCGGCTGCCCTTCAGCATCTACCTGGGGTGGATCAGCGTGGCGACGATCATCAATGTGGCGGTGAGCCTCTACGCCGAGGGGTGGGAAGGCGACCCCGCCAGCCGCGAGGCGTGGACCGCCGGGCTGCTGAGCATGGGCGCGGCGCTGGGCGCGACCATCGGCGTGGGCCATGGCGATCCGGCCTTCCCCGCGGTGATGGCCTGGGCCTGTTCCGGGATTGCGACCAGACAGGCCGGCACGCCCCTGGTGGCGCCGGTGGCCTGGGCGGCGACGGCGGCTTCGCTGGCATCGGCCTCCGTCGCGCTGCTGCGCGCCTACCGCCGCCAGTGAAGGGCCGGTCGCCCTCTCCGCGCCGGCAGGCCGGCGCGGAGAGGGCATCGGGAGCCTCGCGCCCGGAGGGGAGCCGAGAGCAGGACCGGCTCACCCTTCGGGCACCAGTTCGCTATCCGGTTGCGGGAGGCTCAAGACCGGCGCATGCGGCGCCGCGGGCCGCAGCGCCGTCGCCAGCACCTCGTCGAGCGTTTCCACGGCCACAAACGTCAGTTCCTCGAAGATCGCCCGCGGCAGATCGTCCAGGTCGATCAGATTGCGCCTGGGCAGAATGATCGTCTTGATTCCCGCCCGGTGCGCGCCAAGGGCCTTTTCCTTGATCCCGCCAATGGGCAGGACCCGCCCGCGCAGCGAGATCTCGCCGGTCATGGCCACGTCGTCGCGCACCAGCCGCCCGGTGGCCGCCGAGGCCAGGGCCGTGGCGATGGTGATACCCGCCGAGGGGCCATCCTTCGGCACGGCGCCCGCCGGCACATGCACGTGGAGGGCATGGGTCTCGAAGAACCGCGGATCGATGCCCAGGTCGCGCGCGCGCGCGCGCACGTAGGTGAGCGCCGCCTCGGCGCTCTCGCGCATCACCTCGCCAAGCTGCCCGGTGATCTTCAACTCGGGTTTGCCCTCAACCGCCAGCGCCTCGACGAAAATAATATCGCCGCCAACCGGCGTCCAGACCAGTCCCGTCGCCACGCCCGGCTGGTCAATGCGCTCCTGGGCCTCGTTGTAGAAGCGCGGACGGCCCAGGGCCTCGCGCACAAAGGCTACGTCAACCACCACCGGGGCCACCGGCAAGGCCGCCGCGGCATTCGCGCCATCCACCGGCTCCGGCGCCGTGGCCTCCGGCGCTCCGCCCGTCGGCTCCTGGCCTTCCTCGGCGATCTTGCGCACTAGCTTGCGCAGCACCGCGCCGATGTTGCGCTCCAGATTGCGCACGCCGGCCTCGCGGGTGTAGTCGTTGATGATCGCCCGGATGGCCGGCTCCTCGATCATCGCCTCGGCGGGGCGCAACCCGTTGGCGCGCAGTTGCCGTTCGATCAGATGGCTCTGAGCGATGCGCACCTTTTCGTCCTCAATGTAGCCGGAGAGTTCGATCACCTCCATGCGGTCGCGCAGGGCCGGCGGCACGGTATCCCAGTTATTGGCCGTGGCGATGAACAGCACCTGGCTCAGATCGAAAGGCAGGTTCAGATAGTGATCGGTAAAGGTGTTGTTCTGCTCCGGGTCGAGCACTTCGAGCAGGGCCGCCGCGGGGTCGCCGCGGTAGTCGCTGCCGAGCTTGTCGATCTCATCGAGCAGCATCACCGGATCGGCGGTCCCGGCGCGGCGCAGTTCCTGGATGATCCGCCCCGGCTGCGAGCCGATGTAGGTGCGCCGGAAGCCGCGCAACTCGGCCTCGTCGCGCACGCCGCCCAGGCTCATGCGCACGAAGCTGCGCCCGAGGGCCCGCGCGATACTCTGGCCCAGGCTGGTCTTGCCGACGCCGGGCGGCCCGACGAAGGCCAGGATCGGCTCGCGACCGGCGCGGCCGCCATCCTCGCCCAGGGCCGCCCGGCGCTGCTTGACTGCCAGATATTCGAGAATGCGCTCCTTGACCTTCTGCAACCCGTAGTGGTCCTCGTCAAGCACCTGGCGCGCGTGGGCCACGTCAATCGCGTGGCCGGTCCGCCTGCCCCAGGGCAGTTCGGCGACCCACTCCAGGTAGGTGCGCACCATCTGGTACTCGGGCGAACTGGCGTTGATGCGCTCGAGGCGCGCCAGCTCGCGCTCGGCCTCCTTGCGCGCCACGTCGGGCAGGTTGGCCGCGGCCAGCTTCTCACGCAGGTCCTCCAGTTCGACCGCTTCGGGGCTATCCTCACCCAGCTCCTTCTGGATGGCCCGCAACTGCTGCCGCAGGTAGAACTCGCGCTGCTGACGGGCCGAACCCTCCTGCACCTCCTGGCGCAGCCGGGCCTGCACCTGGAGCAGGGCCAGTTGCTTGCGATAAAACTCGCGCACCTTGATCAGCCGCTCAACCACGTCGAAGGTGCTCAACAGCTCCAGGCGTTCGCTGTAGGTGTAATCCGGCGAATAGCCGGTGTTGTCGGTGAGATGGCCCGGATCGTCAATCGAACGCACGTAGTTGCGGATCTCCTGGGTCACGCCGGGCCGCAGATCGAGCACCGCGTCCACCGCGGCGTGGACCTCAACCATCAACTGTTCGAGTTCCGGGGTGCGCTCGAACACATCGGGACGCCGGGTGAAGGTGAAGCGCGGGTAGGGCGCGCCCTGCACCTCCGCGCCAAGCTCTACCCGCACTAGCCCCCGCACCACGATGCCACTGGCGCCGCCGGGAAGCAGGCCGGATTGCTCGATACGCGCCTCGACCCCCACATGGAAGAGCTGCTCGGCCAGCGGGGCGCCGCTCTCGGCATCGGGGCGCCGGGGCACGAGGAGCACCAGGCGGTCGCTCTTCAGCGCCGCCTCCGCGGCGGCTTCGTTCTCGCTGTCGAGGGTCAGGCTGATCACGGTATAGGGAAAGACCACCGCGCCCTCGAGCGCAATCAACGGCAACGACTCGGGGACGGGCGGGGTTGTGGGGATTGATTGGCTGGCCTCACTCATAACTCCATGCTCCTGACATAGCGGAACCGGGTTCCGCGCTGCGATTATTATGGAATTGGCCGGTGGCGGTGTCAACGGCAGGAGGGCGCTCGCGGGGGGGTTCTAGCGCAATGTTAATAGATGGCGCCGCGCGCCGCCTCCGGCTGCCTGTGCTATCATCGCGCATCAACGATCACCGGGGCGCAGCCATCCAACATCCACAATCCACCATCCGAAATGGTATAATTCCTCCCTGGAGGAACGGAGCGATGCCCAAACCAATTGTCGCCATCGTTGGCCGGCCCAACGTTGGCAAATCAACGTTTTTCAACCGGCTGATCGGCGAACGCCGGGCGATTGTCGAAGACGTGCCGGGCACGACCCGCGACCGGCTCTATGGCGAGAGTTTCTGGAACGGGCGCGAGTTTACCGTGGTGGACACGGCGGGGCTGCTCTTCGGCCCCGAAGATCCCGGCCTTCCCGAGAGCGAATTGCACCGCCGCACCCGCGAACAGGCGCGCCACGCCATCGAAGAGGCCGATACGGTCGTCTTTCTGGTAGACGGGCGCGAAGGTCTGACCGCCGCCGACGCCGAAGTGGCCGAGATCCTGCGCCCCAT
>Ga0308419_1002321_pt1 | contig 12324 bp, 7 predicted proteins | sample HotsprSampleMS50_FD_203674 | JGI IMG/M metagenome (GOLD analysis project Ga0308419, IMG submission 203674) | Hot spring phototrophic mat microbial communities from Mushroom Spring, Yellowstone National Park, Wyoming, United States - 20090730_MS50 ... | reverse complement strand
CGAACCGCCCCTACGGGCGCATCGCGATGCACCCACACCCGAATACGCCGACATACCCGGCTTCTGCAAAGCGGCCACGCTCGAGGAGATCCGCAAACACGGCTACGTGCTCACGCCGGGTCGCTACGTCGGCGCCGAGGCTGTCGAAGACGACGGCGAGCCGTTCGACGAGAAGATGAAGCGGCTCGTGGCGCAACTGCGTGAGCAACAGACCGAGGCCGCGAAGCTGGACGCCGCCATCGCCGCCAACCTGAGAGCGCTCGGCTTCTGGGAGGACGCCTATGACGCCTGAGCAACTGCAGCAGCTTATCCGGGCGGGCGAATCGCTCGACGTTGAGTTCAAGGGCGAGGAACGCAACCCGTTGCCCGACAATGACCTGGTCGAAACGGTCATCTGTCTGGCTAACCGTTCCACAGAGGCCCCGGCCTGGCTGCTGATCGGCGTGGAGGACGACGGCCGGGTCACCGGCGCCAGGCCGCGCCATGAATCCGGTCGGACCGATCCCGCCCGCCTGGCTGCGCTCGTCGCCAGCCGAACCCGGCCATCGTTGACGCCTCGCGTCGTAGTGCTGCCGCTTGAGGGCAAAGACGTGATCGCGATTGAGGTGATGCCGCAGCATGTCCCCGTCGCCACAACAGCGGGACGCTATCTGAGGCGAGCGCTTGATAGTCGCGGCCAGCCCTGCTGCCTGCCAATGTTCTTCCATGAGATGCACGCCCGCCAGGCGGATCGTGGCGCAGAGGACTACAGCAGCCTGCTCGTCTCAGAGGCTCGCTGGGACGACCTTGACCCGCTTGAATTTGAGCGTTTTCGCCGCTTTATTCGGGAAAGTCACGGGTTGGGCGACGCCTCGTTGCTCAATCTGTCCGATGTTGAACTTGCCAAAGCGCTCGGCGCCGTGGAAGCCAATCACCAGGTGACCGCAATTCGTGTGCTGGGGCTGCTTCTCTTTGGCCGCGAAGCGGCGTTGCGCAGCCTGTTGCCCACCCACGAAGTCGCCTTTCAGGCGCTGACAGGGCAGCGTGTCGAAGTGAACGACTTCTTCCGCTGGCCGCTGCTGCGCGTCATGGAGGAGTTGCTGGCGCGCTTCCGCGCTCGCAACCGTGAGGAGGAACTCATGGTTGGCCTGCTGCGGGTTGGCGTGCCAGACTATCCCCCGGCTGCCTTTCGTGAAGGCGTAGCAAATGCGCTGATCCATCGCGACTACACACAGCTCGGCGCAGTTCATGTCCAATGGCACGAAGACCGGATCGAGATTTCGAACCCCGGTGGCTTTCCCCCAGGCGTGCGGCTGGATAACCTGCTGGTCACCCCGCCCCGCCCGCGCAATCCCATCCTCGCTGATGCGTTCAAACGGGCTGGGCTGGTGGAGCGAACTGCGCGCGGCATTGATACGATTTTCTATCAACAGCTCCGCAACGGTCGGCTTGCTCCAAACTATGACCGCAGCAACGAGAGCAGCGTGGTGCTTGTGTTGCCCGGCGGCAAGGCCAATCTCGATTTTGTTCGGCTTGTTGTGGAGGAAAGCCAGGCTAATCGCTTGCTTTCTCTTGACGAGTTGCTCATCCTCAACCACCTGTGGCTTGAGCGACAGATCACAACTGCGGATGCGGCCGGGCTGATTCAGAAGTCCGAGGCAGAGGCGCGCGGCCGGCTCCAGCGCCTGGTCGAGGCCGGCCTCGTCGAACCGCGCGGCGAACGCAAGGGCCGGCTCTGGCATCTCTCCGCGATTGCTTACCGTCGCCTGGGCCAGAAGACAGCCTACGTGCGCCAGCGCGGTTTCGAGTCTTTACAGCAGGAGCAGATGGTGCTGCAATACGTGGAAAAGCACGGGCGGATCACGCGCAAAGAGGCGGCCGAGCTGTGTCGGCTTTCGCCCGATCAGGCTTATCGCCTGTTGACTCGGCTGACAGAGGAAGGGCGAATCGTACGGCACGGCAGCAAGAAGGGGGCCTGGTATGAGCGCCGCGCATAAAATAACCGCGCGCGGTTATCCGGTTGCCGCGCGCGCATATTGCGCGCATATATGGCCGCCCCCAGCCGGATCGAGGGCGCGCAATCGTCACTGTCCGACCTGCTACGGCGAACTGAGAGGAGTTGAGCGATGAAACCCGAGGAACTGTTGAAAGCCAGGCGAGACGAGATTCTGAATCTGTGCGCCAGGTATGGCGCCCGCAATGTGCGCGTCTTTGGTTCTGTGGCGCGCGGCGAGGCCGACGAGAGCAGCGATATTGACCTGATCGTTGACTTCGAACCCGAACGCAGTCTGTTCGATCACGCCGGACTGTGGCTTGAGCTTCAGGAGTTGGCAGGGATCAAGGTGGACGTCGTGAGCAGCCGTGGCCTCAAGCCCCGGATTCGTGAGCGGGTGTTACAAGAGGCTGTCCCGCTATGAGAGACCCAGGCGAGCGGTTGAAAGACATACTGGATGCCATCGCGCGCGCGGAGACCGCGAAGCCCGCTGCCGCCATCGCCGCCAACCTGAAGGAGCTGGGGTATGGCGGGTGAAATGATGGAAACTCCCTATGGGCAGTTCACTGCGGATTTTGCAGTGGATCGGCTCGTCGACCTCTGTGATCCTGAAGCAGGCATCCAGACTGGGCCATTTGGTAGCCAGCTTCACCAGGAAGATTACGTACCTGTAGGCACGCCAATCATCACCGTTGAGCATCTTGGGGAGAACCGGATACTCCACGACGGGGTACCGCGCGTCTCTGATCGAGACCGGGACAGACTGTCACGGTATTTACTCCGCGAGGGAGACATCGTTTTCAGCCGAGTTGGCTCGGTTGATCGCCGCGCCCTTGTGCGGAGCGCCGAGGATGGCTGGATGTTCTCTGGCCGCTGTCTACGTGTAAGGCCCGATGCGCAGAAGATCGACTCTGGCTACCTCTCGTATTTCTTCGGACTTCCCACGTTCAAGGAGCACATTCGCGCCATTGCGGTTGGTGCGACCATGCCGTCACTCAATACGAATCTTCTCAGTGATGTCCTCGTCCCTTACCCGCAGGACCTCTCCGAACAACGCGCCATCGCGCACATCCTCGGCACGCTGGACGACAAGATCGAGCTGAACCGGCGCATGAGCGAGACGCTGGAGGCGATGGCGCGGGCGCTCTTCAGAAGTTGGTTTATCGACGCAACGCGCGATGGGTTGCCCGAGGGATGGTGCGAAATTTCAATTCTTGATTTTGCTAACTTGCTAAGTGGTGGTACCCCAAGAACCGAAGTCCCTGAATACTGGGATGGAGACATTCCATGGGTTTCCGCAAAAGATGTTACTAAAGCTCGGAACTCATTCATCCTGGATACAGAACGTAAAATAACAAAAGCCGGGGTAGAGAATAGCCCAAGCAAAGTCTTGCCTGCACTCACCACGATTGTCTCTGCGCGCGGAACGGTCGGAAATCATTGTTTGCTTGGTCAAGAAATGGCCATGAATCAAACGAACTACGGACTAAGAGCAAAGGACAATCGAAGCCACTACTTCGTCTTTTTCAGCGTCTCAAATCTCGTGGAAGAACTCAGGCAACAAGCCTATGGAACAATTTTTGACACGATTACAACCTGCACGTTTCAGCATACTAAAATTGTTCGGCCACCTGACGTTATCATTCAGCGATTCGAGTCTATAGTAGGTTCAATGATGACAAAAGTGCTGATAAACCTTCTTGAGTCAGAAACCCTCGCCGCCCTGCGCGACGCGCTGCTGCCCAAGCTCATCTCTGGCGAACTGCGGGTGAAGGATGCGGAGCGGTTTCTGAAGGAGAGAGGGCTGTGAGCTACGATCCCAACCGTCATCACCGTCACAGCATCCGCCTGAAGGGCTACGATTACAGCCAGGCAGGGGCCTATTTCGTCACCATCGTGACCCGGAATCGGGAATGCCTGTTTGGCGAGGTGGTGGATGGAGAGATGCGGCTGGACGCGGTGGGGCAGATCGTCGCTGAATCATGGCAGTGGCTGGCCGCGCAATACGATTACGTGACGCTGGATGCCTGGGTCGTCATGCCCAACCACCTGCACGGCATCATCGTGATCACCGACGGGGCCGGGGGCGGCAGGGGCGACGATGGCGGTAGGGGCGGTTCGCGAACCGCCCCTACCGCGCCGGCCAAACGCAAAACGGTTGGGCGATTGGTGGGGGCGTTCAAAACGGTATCCACCAAACGCATCAACGAACAGCGCGGCGCGCCCGGTGCGCAGGTCTGGCAGCGCAATTACTACGAACACATCATCCGCGACCAGGCGTCGTTGAACCGCATCCGTGAATACATTCAAAACAACCCGGCGCAATGGACGCTCGACCGCGAAAACCCGCGTTCTCATCCATCGCCTGCGGAGGCCGCATGAGACCTCTGGCCAAATCCACCGTTGAACAGGCTGCGTTCGCCTGGCTGGATATCACCCTTTGGAAACACAACACGTGAACGGGATGCCCGACATCGTCATCTACGACAGCGGCGAGGCGCGCGTGGAGGTGCGCGTCGAGCGCGAGAGCGTCTGGCTCAGCATGCAGCAACTGGCCGAGCTGTTCGGGCGCGACAAGTCGGTGATTTCACGCCACCTCAAGGCGATCTTTGCCAGCGGCGAGCTTGAACGCGAGGCAACTGTTGCAAAAAATGCAACCGTTCAACAGGAGGGTAACCGGGAGGTGGTGCGAGAGATCGAATACTACAACCTCGACGCCATCATTTCGGTGGGCTACCGGGTCAACTCCACCCGCGCAACGCGCTTCCGCCAGTGGGCCACGCGTGTCCTGCGCGATCATCTCCTGGTTGGCTACACTCTGAATGAGCGCCGGCTGGCAGCGCGCGGCCTGGCAGAGGCGCAACAGGCAGTCGCGCTGCTGGCGCGAACCCTCACGACCCATGCGCTTGTCACGGACGCGGGCCAGGCTGTGCTCGACGTGGTGCAGCGCTACACCCGCTCCTGGCAGTTGCTGCTGGCATACGACGAACAGCAGTTGGCCGGCCAGCCGCGACGTGCCATCACGCCGCGCGCGGCGCTGTCAGTGGAGGACGCCCGCGCTGCGGTGGCAACCCTGCGCAATGACCTTGCTGCGCGTGGCGAAGCCGGGCCGTTCTTTGGACTGGAACGGGGGGAGGCCTTGGCTGGCATCCTGGGCGCAATCGGGCAGACCTTCAACGGTGAGCCGCTCTATCCAAACGTCCAGGTGCGGGCGGCCCACCTGCTCTATTTCGTCATCAAGGATCATCCCTTCACCGACGGCAACAAGCGCATCGGCTCACTGCTTTTTCTCGAATACCTGCGCCGCAATGATCTGCTGCTGCGCGCCGACGGCGCGCCGCGACTCGCCGCGAACGCCATGGTGGCGCTGGCTTTGCTCATCGCCGAAAGCGACCGCGCGCAGAAGGAGCTGATGATCCGCCTGACGCTCAACCTGCTGGAGGATGACAGATGAGCGAACGCGCCTTCAACGAATCCGACGTTGAATCCGCCGCCCTCGCCTGGCTGGAGGCCGCCGGCTGGGGCATCGCCCACGGCCCGGACATCGCGCCGGGTGTGCCTTCCGCCGAGCGTCGGGACTTCGGCCAGGTGATCCTTGAGGGACGGCTGCGCGACGCGCTGGGCCGGCTGAACCCAACCCTGCCCCCTGAGGCGCTGCAGGACGCCTTCCGCAAGCTGGCGCAGCCCCAGGGCAGCGACCTGCTCCAGCGCAACCGCGCGCTGCATCGCCTGCTGGTGGACGGCGTGACGGTCGAGTATCGGGATGTGGAGGGCAACATGCGCGGCGCGCAGGCGCGCGTCGTTGACTTCGATGAGCCGGCAAACAACGACTGGCTGGCCGTCAACCAGTTCGCCGTCACGGAACGCAGAGCCGATTCACCAATCGCTGCGACCCGCCGCCCGGACGTGGCGCTCTTCCTCAACGGCCTGCCCCTGGTTGTGCTGGAGCTCAAGAACCCCGCCGACGAAGACGCCACCCTCTGGAGCGCCTTCCAGCAGCTCCAGACCTACCAGGCCGAAGTCGGATCGCTCTTTGCCAGCAACGCGGCGCTTATCATCTCCGACGGCGTGCAGGCGCGCGTCGGCCCGATCGGCGCTGGGCGCGAGTGGTTCAAGCCGTGGCGCACAATTCAGGGCGAGGCGCTGGCCGAATCGCGCATCCCGGAGTTGCAGGTTGTGATCGAGGGCCTGCTCGCCCGACGCCGCTTCCTCGACTTCGTGCGCGACTTCATCGTCTTCGAGGACGACGGCAGCGGCCGGCTGAGCAAGAAGATCGCCGGCTATCACCAGTTTCACGCCGTGCAGGTGGCGGTCGAGCAAACGCTGCGGGCAGCCAACCTCAACCGGCCAGACGAACTGCTCGCTGAAAGCGGCGGGGTTTACCTCGCGCGGCCGGCCGGCGGCGCGCCCGGCGACCGGCGCATCGGCGTGATCTGGCACACCCAGGGTTCGGGCAAAAGCCTGACCATGGCCTTCTACGCCGGCCGCATCATCCGCGAGCCGGCCATGCAGAACCCGACGATCGTCGTCATCACCGACCGCAACGACCTCGACGACCAGCTCTTTGCGACCTTCGCGCGCTGCCGCGACCTCCTGCGCCAGCCGCCAGTGCAGGCTCAAAACCGGGCGCATCTGCGCGAGCTGCTCAACGTGGCGGCGGGCGGCGTGATCTTCACCACCATCCAGAAGTTCTTCCCGGAGGAGAAAGCCTACCGCCAGCCGGCCCTCTCACAGCGCCACAACATCGTCGTCATCGCCGACGAGGCGCACCGCAGCCAGTACGATTTCGTGGACGGCTTCGCGCGCCACATGCGCGACACCCTGCCAAACGCCTCATTCATCGGCTTCACCGGCACGCCCATCGAAAAGACCGACGCCAGCACCCGCGCCGTGTTCGGCGACTACATCAGCGTCTACGACATCCAGCGCGCCGTCTCCGATGGCGCCACGGTGCCCATCTACTACGAGAGCCGGCTGGCGAAGCTGGCGCTGAGCGAGTCCGAGCGGCCAAAGATCGACCCGGCGTTCGAGGAGGTGACCGAGGGGCAGGAGATCGAGCGCAAGGAGCAGCTCAAGAGCAAGTGGGCGCAGCTCGAGGCGCTGGTCGGCGCGGAGAACCGCATCAGGCTCATCGCGCGCGACCTGGTCGAGCACTTCGAGAACCGCCTGGCCGCGATGGAGGGCAAGGCAATGGTGGTGACGATGAGCCGGCGCATCGCGGTGGCGCTCTACCGCGAACTCGTCGCCCTGCGCCCGGCCTGGCACAGCGAGGACGACGAGCGCGGCGCGCTCAAGGTGGTGATGACCGGCTCGGCGGCGGACCCGCTCGACTGGCAGCCGCACATCCGCAACAAGCAGCGCCGCGAGCTGCTCGCCAACCGCTTCCGCGACGCGCGCGACCCGCTCAAAGTGGTCATTGTGCGCGACATGTGGCTCACCGGCTTCGATTGCCCCAGTCTGCACACGCTGTATGTGGACAAGCCGATGCGCGGGCACGGGCTGATGCAGGCCATCGCGCGCGTCAATCGCGTCTTCAAGGACAAGCCCGGCGGGCTGGTGGTCGATTACCTGGGGCTGGCCGAAGAACTGCGGCAGGCGCTGGCGACCTACACCGAGGCGGGCGGCGTCGGCAAGACCGCGCTCGATCAGAGCGAAGCCGTGGCGCTAATGCTGGAGAAGTACGAGGTGTGCCGGGGCCTCTTCGACGGCTTCGACTGGCGCCGCTGGATCACGGGCGGGCCGCAGGATCGTCTGTCGCTGCTGCCGGCGGCGCAGGAGCATATCCTGGCGCAGGAGGAGGGCAAGGCGCGGCTGCTGGACGCCGTCACCAGCCTGTCACGCGCCTTTGCGCTGGCCGTGCCGCACGAAGAAACGCTGCGCATCCGCGACGACGTGGGCTTCTTCCAGGCCGTGCGCGCGGTGCTGGCGAAGAGCGCGCCCGGCGAACGCAAGACCGACGAGGAGCTGGAGCACGCCATCCGTCAGATCATCTCCAGGGCGGTCGTCTCGGACGCGGTGGTGGACATCTTCGCGGCGGCGGGCCTCAAGAAGCCGGACATCTCGATCCTGTCGGACGAATTCCTGGCTGAGATTCGCGGCCTGCCGCAGCGCAACCTCGCCGTCGAGCTGTTGCAAAAGCTGCTGAAGGGCGAGATCAGGACGCGGGGCCGGCGCAACGTCGTGCAGGCGCGCTCATTCACCGAACTGCTCGAACAGGCCGTGCGCAGATACCAGAACCGCGCCATCGAAACGGCGCAGGTGATCGAGGAGCTGATCCAGCTTGCCAGGGACATGCGCGCAGCCGACGCGCGCGGCGAGCAGCTTGGCCTCTCCGAGGACGAACTGGCCTTCTACGACGCGCTGGAAACCAACGACAGTGCGGTCAGGGTGCTGGGCGACGACACGCTGCGGACGATCGCGCGGGAGCTGGTCGAGACCGTGCGCCGCAACGTCACCATCGACTGGACGCTGCGCGAAAACGTGCGGGCGCACCTGCGCGTGCTGGTCAAGCGCGTGCTGCGCAAGTACGGCTACCCGCCGGACAGGCAGGAGAAGGCAACGCAGACGGTGCTGGAGCAGGCGGAAGCGCTGTCGGAGATTTGGGTGACGGCATGAGCAACCGCCCCAGCCCAGGACAACCCCGGCGGCTTGTCCTACAGCATCTGCGCTTCGGCGGCTGAGCCTGTCGCAGCCGCCGCAGCTCAGGACAACCCCGGCGGCTTGTCCTACGGCATCTGCGCTTCGGCGGCTGAGCCTGTCGAAGCCGCCGCAGCTCAGGACAAGCCCGGCGGCTTGTCCTACAGCATCTGCGTTTCGGCGGCTGAGCCTGTCGAAGTCGTCGAAGCGGCGCAGCGCGGCGCTGATGCTGCGCCCTATGAGACAGCAGCCGGCTCGCGGGTGGCGTTGGCAATATGCCGGCGCAGCGCCTCTGCCGGCTCGCGCGCAGCCAGCACGTCCAGCGCCTGGTCCCCATCCAGGATAACCATGCGGGCGACCAGCTCGGTTTGCACCAACACTCGCTGAAGCGTGGCAGCCACATCACGCTGAGCGCCCGGCCGGCCCAGGGGAATGATGATGCCGATGGGTTCAGCCGCGCCATCAGCCCCGCTGGGCGCGATCGTTTCGCGCACCCGGCGCAGCGCCACACTCAAGTGACGCAATGTGCCGGCGCTTGGCTCGCTGTCCGACACGAACAACAGACCGAGCGCCGGCAACGCCGCCGCGCCGGCCGCTTCCCGCACAACACCATATGCCCGAACCGATTCCACATCGCGGGCAGGCAACAGCCGAACCCCAAGCGCATCGGCCAGAATCGCGGCCAGGCGATCGGCGCGCTCCCGTTTGAGCCAGCGAAACTTCTGACCTTTCAACTCGCGGCTCAACGCCTGCCAGTCGCGCAGCCATGCCTGCACGCGCTCAGCCGAGTTCAGCCACACACAATCTCCCTGCCGGCCAACGGGCTGCTCGTCGCCATACGTCTCCACATAGCGCCGCAAGGCATATGACCGAAACGGGCCGGGCACGCGCGGCAGATCAACCGGCTTGACATCGCCATACCGGTAGAGCTGGCCTTTGAGCGAGGCGTCCCAGCGCGGCCAGGCCCGGTCGAGCGCGCGTGGTCGGGCATATGCCGGCATGCGTCGCGGGCGCAACACGCCCACTGCCACCGGCGCGCCAAACCGAATCGCCAGGCTCAGCCGCGAGATCAGCGCAGCAGCCAGCATCAGACCCGCCCCCGCCAGCACAGCCACCCACCACCACGGCGCATTCACGCGCAGCCACGCCGCGCTGCCCCACACCCATGCGCGCAGCCACATCCAGCCAAGCGGCGCCCGCCCATAGCCGTCGCCTGTGGACGCCTGCGCAATCTCGGCGCCCCACGCCGATGCCACGCGCGGCTGGGCGGCATCGCCGGCCGCGACTGGCAACACCGCCGCGCGCGCCAGATTCATACCCGCCGACATCTGCGCCCACGCGCCGCCCCCGCCAAGAGATACCCAAACAAACTGCTCATTCGCGCCAGCAGTATCCCCATCGCCGCCGGGCCGGGCCACAACACCATACCCGCCCAGCGGAAACAACAAACCAGCGAACTGCGCCACAGTCGCAGCGGCAGGCTGCCAGGTCTCGCTCAAGTCTGGCAACCGAAAAACGCCTGTGCGCGCCGCCGCCCATAGCGAGCCATCAGCGGCATCTCTGGCAAGGCTGCGAACATCAAAATCCGGCAGGCCGGCATTGGCTGGCCGCCACGACTGACCTCCATCGTCCGTGCGAAAGACACCCCAACCGGGCACGGCTGCCCATAGCGCGCCGGCTTGACCGCCCGACACCAGACTGCCAATCGCCGCATCAGACAGCCCTGCGTTGATCGGCTGCCACGCGGATTCGCCACTCCGTCGCCGGAAAGCCCCGCCTCCGCGTGTGCCGGCATAGACCGCGCCGCTGTCGCGGTGAGAGGCCAGCGCAAGAATGTAGGAATGCGACAGGCCCTCGTCATCCGGCAACCAGGCGCCGGCCGCCGCATTGAATCGAAACAAGCCGGCGCTGGTGGCGGCCAGCACAGCGCCCGCCTGACCATCGAGCGCCAGACCGAGCACGCGCGCCGACAGCGATTCGCCAACCCGCTGCCACGTCATGCCGCCATCCGCCGTGCGGAAGACCGAGCCACCCAATGCGCCGGCATACAGCGCGCCGTCGCGCTCATCGACCAGCAACGCTTCAATGTTCGGATCGGGCAGGTTGCGACCGACCGGCGCCCAGGTGAATCCCTGATCGAGCGAGCGCGCCACGCCGCCGCGAAACGCGCCCACATAGATCGCGCCCGAGTAGGCGCTGACCGCGATCGTGCGGGCGAACAGCTGGCGGAGACCGTCCACCAGTTGCCAGCTTGCGCCCTGATCGATAGAGCGGAACACATCACCGCGCCCGGTCACAGCGAACAGGAATCCGCTGCGCTCGTCGGCCACGATCGAAGCTACATCGACGCCGGCCAGGTCGGCGCCGGCGGGACGCCACGCGATGCGAGTCAGCGGCGTGCGGAAGACGCCATCGGGCGTGCCTACGTAGATCATGCCGCCCCCGCGATCCAGGGCGATCGACTGCGCCAGGCCGTTGCTCAAGCCGATGCTCGCCGCGCGCCAGGATGCGCCGCCGTCGCTGGATCGAAAAACGCCGCCGCCCGAAGTGCCGGCGTACACCTCGCCGGTGACCTGATCGACGGCAAGAGAAATGACATGGCGCGCAACCGGCGTTGCCTGGGCAGCCTGCCATGCCTCGCCGCCGGCATCGAGATGGAAGACGCCGCTGTCTGTGCCGGCCAGCAGACGCCGGCTGGCGGCGTCTATGCGCAAGGTCTGAATGCGCGTGCTGCGCAGACCGGCATTGAGCGGCGACCACGTCGCGCCGCGATCAGTCGAGCGCCATACGCCATCGTTCCACGCGCCGGCATACAAATGGCCCGTGCGCGGATCGAGCGCCACCGTCTGGGCGCGCAACTGGTTCAGGCCGGTGAATGCCAGGCGGAGGCGGGCGCCCTGCGGCTCGAACCTCAACACGCCCTGGTTGGTGGCTGCGTACACCACGCCGGAATCCGGGTCGATGGCAAACGACCAGGCCGGCGTCGGGGGCGCGGTAGCCGCCAGTTGTTCCCAACTTACGGCGGCGTCGACCGAGTGGAAGGCGCCACGATCCGTGGCGGCGAACAGCTCTCCGGGTCGCAGGCCTGGCACGAGCCGGGCCACAAAATGATTCATTAGCCCCCCGCCGGCCGTCTCCCAGCGCGCCCCGCCATCGCGCGAGAGGCTCAGGCCATAGCCGTCGGTGCCCGCGTAGAGTATGCCGGTTTGTGGATCGAGCGCGATGGTCGTGAGCGGCCGGCCCTGAATGCCCTGGCTGGCATTGCGCCAGGTTGCCGCGCCATCATCGGACACGAACACGCCCAGCCCAAACACGGCGGCATAGAGCGCGCCGCGCTGCACATCGACAACCACATTCTGGACATCGACATCAGCCAGACCGCGACTGGCCGGCTGCCAGGTGTCGCCGCCATCATAGGACTTGAAGACGCCGCTATTCGTTGCGGCATAGAGCGCGCCGCTCGCGCTGTCCACGGCGATATCGCGGACGATGGCCGGGAGCAGCGGGCCGACAGCCGCGTGGTCAAACGCCAGGCCGGGCGTCAACGCGTTATCGAGCGCAGCCAGGACCGGCAAAAGCAACGCCACGCACAGCGCGCCGGCAACGAGCCGGCGCAGGCGCGCCGCCAACCGTGTCGGGCGAAGGTACGCGCGGGCCGGCCGGGCGGCGACAGTGGACTCACCTTGAAAGTGCATGATGCGTAACTTGTACCACAG
>Ga0308419_1002319_pt1 | contig 12333 bp, 10 predicted proteins | sample HotsprSampleMS50_FD_203674 | JGI IMG/M metagenome (GOLD analysis project Ga0308419, IMG submission 203674) | Hot spring phototrophic mat microbial communities from Mushroom Spring, Yellowstone National Park, Wyoming, United States - 20090730_MS50 ... | reverse complement strand
TCTCGCCACAACCGAAGAACAGTGGGACACCCTGTTCGATCTGAACGTCAAAGGATCGTTCTTCGCCGCGCAGGCCGCCGCACGCCAGATGATCGCGCAGCAAAGCGGCGGGCGCATCATCTTCTCTGCCTCGGTGACCGGCGTGCAGGCGATTCCCGGCTTGAGCGCCTACGGGATCACCAAGGCGGCACTACGTCACATGGCGAAAACGCTGGCATGCGAACTCGGCCCGTATGGCATTACGGTTAATGCGCTGGGCATCGGTGCAATTTTGAATGAACGCAACCGCAACGACGACCCGGAGTACGAAGCGCACTGGGGTCGTGTTACACCTACCGGGCGCGTTGGACTGCCGACCGATGTGGCTCAGGCGCTCCTGTTCCTGGCATCGCCAGAGGCAGCGCACATCACCGGTCAGACCCTGATCATCGACGGCGGATGGACGCTGACCAGTCCTCTTCCGCCATCTTCCTGACTCCTGGTATCATACGCGCGGCGCGAACGCGCCGGTCAACAGATAATGCAGCGCGTATGAATGGAACGCCGCCCGGTTGCGGCATTCAGGAGAGAGGAGGAAAAACGATGAAACTGGCGCAAGTCGAAGGACTTGAACCGGATGTGATCGCCCGCCTCAGCGCGACAGGTATCGAGACAACGCATGATTTGCTAGCGCGCGGCGCCGAACCTGCTGGTAGAGCTGAGATTACCAGCGCTTCTGGCTTAACTGAACCCGCCCTGCTCAGCATTCTGTTCCGCGCCGATCTAGCGCGGGTGCACGGGATCGGGTGGGATTACGCTGGTCTACTGGTGGAAGCCGGGGTCAGCACAGTGACTGATCTGGCACACCGCCAGGCGGAAGAGTTGCGCAAACGCCTGGCAGCGGTCAATGCTGATCGCGGTCTGGTGAAGCGCGTACCATCGTTAGCTCAGGTGACTGCCTGGATCGACCACGCGCGCACCTTGCCGGGTGTGCTCATGTTTAGCGGCAGCGAGACATATTGATGCACTGCCAAAACGTATCGCAGCGACGCAAAGAGCGCAGATGTTTCCATCAATCGCTTGCTGCGTCTGCTGCGCATCTGCTAATAGAACAGTCAGACTGTGTTCTCAGGATCAACGCCGATCCGAGAGCGACTCGCTACGAAAGTGAGCATCCCTATGAGTGACATGTATGAACCCAAACCCGAACACAAATTCACCTTCGGACTCTGGACGGTTGGCAACATTGGGCGTGATCCGTTTGGCGAACCGGTGCGCCAGCCTCTTTCGCCAGTCGAAATCGTCCATCTGCTGGCAGAAGTTGGCGCATATGGCGTCAATTTCCACGACAACGACCTGATCCCGATCGATGCAACACCAGCGGATCGCGATCGCATTCTGCGCGAATTCAAGGCGGCGCTCCAGGAAACTGGCCTGGTTGTGCCAATGGCGACCACCAACCTGTTTGCCGATCCGGTCTTCAAGGATGGCGCTTTTACCTCGAATGACCCCAAAGTACGCGCGTATGCGCTACAGAAAACAATGCGCGCAATCGATCTGGGGGTTGAATGTGGCGCGAAGGTGTACGTTTTCTGGGGTGGTCGCGAAGGCGTGGAAAGTGATGCGGCGAAGGATCCGCAGGAAGGGTTGAAGCGTTACCGCGAAGCGATCAATTTCCTCTGCGCTTATGTGAAAGACCAGGGGTACGACCTGAGATTCGCGCTCGAACCCAAGCCGAACGAGCCACGCGGCGACATCTATCTGGCGACTGTCGGGCACGCGCTGGCGTTCATCAACACGCTCGACTACCCGGACATGGTCGGGCTGAACCCGGAAGTCGCCCATGAAACAATGGCAGGACTAAACTTCCTGCACGGCGTCGCGCAGGCGTGGGATGCCGGCAAACTGTTCCATATCGACCTGAACGATCAGGTGATCGGGCGCTACGATCAGGATTTCCGCTTCGGAGCGGTCAATCTGAAAGCTGCCTTCTTCCTGGTGCGCTTCCTGGAAAACGTCGGGTATCAGGGGAGTCGTCACTTTGATGCGCATGCATATCGCACCGAGGACTATGAAGGGGTCAAAGCATTCGCGCGCGGCTGTATGCGCACCTACCTGATCCTGAAGGAAAAGGCGCGCCGCTTCGACGAAGATGCCGAAATTCAGGCGTTGCTGGCAGAGATCTCCGCCGACGACGGCTCGATGGCGCCATTCCAGGGCGGCTACAGCCGCGAAAAGGCTGCTGCGCTCAAGGCGCATCCGTTCGACCGGGCAGCGCTCGGGCGACGCGGACTGGCATATGAGCGTCTCGATCAACTGACGAACGAATTGTTGCTGGGCGTTCGTTGAGCGGCGGAAGCAAAAACTATTCCAGCCTGCGAGGAATTCCTATGTCTGCCTGTCTTCTCGGTCTCGACATCGGCACCACTGGCGCCAGGGCGCTTCTCTGCGACGAATATGGTCACGTTCTGTCGGTTGCAACCGCCGAATACCCGCTGTCGACGCCCCAACCTCTCTGGAGTGAACAAAACCCGAAAGACTGGTGGCGCGGCGCATGCGATGCGTTGCGCGCTGCCGTTGCCCAGGCGGGTGTCGCGCCTGAGCAGATTCGGGGACTGGGCCTGACTGGACAGATGCATGGATCGGTGTTTCTCGATGAACACGACCAGGTTATTCGTCCTGCCCTGCTATGGAACGACCAGCGCACTGCGGCAGAGTGCGCTGAGATCACGGCGCGGGTCGGTGCAGAACGATTGATTACGATTGCTGGCAATCCGGCGCTTACCGGTTTTCAAGCGCCGAAAATCCTCTGGCTGCGCAATCATGAACCAGAGCGATATGCGCAGGTAGCGCAGGTGCTCCTGCCAAAGGATTACGTCCGCCGCAAACTGACCGGCGTCAGCGCCACCGATGCTGCTGACGCCGCTGGCACCCTGTTGCTCGACCTACGCCGACGTGACTGGAGTGATGAGATTCTGGCCGCGCTTGACATCCCGCGCGCCTGGCTTCCCCGTGTGTTTGAAGGTCCTGAGGTGACTGGTGAAGTGCGCCCTGACATTGCAGCGGCGCTGGGATTGCCCGCTGGTCTACCGGTTGTTGCTGGCGGCAGCGATAATGCAGCGGCAGCAGTCGGCACAGGTATCGTGCAACCTGGCATTGTTAGCAGCAGCATCGGCACCAGTGGTGTTATCTTTGCTCATTCCGATGAGATTGTGCTCGATCCGCACGGGCGGTTACACACCTTCTGCCATAGCGTGCCTGGTCGTTACCACCTGATGGCAGTTACGCTCGCGGCTGGCGGATCGTTCCGCTGGTTCCGCGACACACTGCGTGCTGTGACCGGTCAACATCTTGGGTATGACGATCTCACCACTCTGGCGGAATCGGTTCCGCCCGGCGCCGAAGGGTTGATCTTCCTCCCATACCTCAGCGGCGAACGCACGCCGCATCTTGATCCGCTTGCCCGTGGCGCATTCATCGGACTGACGGCGCGCCACACACTGGCGCATATGGTGCGTGCCGTCATGGAAGGGGTTGTGTTTTCGCTGCGTGATGGACTGGAGATTATGCGCAACCTGGGGATGGCGCCAAACCAGATCCGCGCAACCGGCGGCGGTGGCAAAAGCCGATTGTGGCGGCAGATGCAGGCGGACATCTACGCAACCCCGGTGGCAACGCTGGCTGCCGAAGAAGGACCGGCATACGGCGCCGCTCTGCTCGCCGGTGTTGGCGCTGGACTCTTCCGCGACGTTGCGGACGCGGTCGACCGGTGTGTCACCCTGACCGCCAGCGTCGCCCCCGACGACCACGCAGTCACACAGTATGATCGCGTCTATGCCATCTACCGCGATGCGTACGCCGCCTTGCGCGACAGTATGCACCGCCTAGCAGGAGTGTCTGCTTAACCGGGCAGCGCATCCCAACAGTACATTAGCAAAAACGACGGCGCGGCACGCCGCTCTCGCCCGCACGGGTTGGCTCTGCATGGCAGAGCCGAAATAGAACACGGATTGGCACGGATGTGACGGATCAGCACGGATATGGAGCATACTGTCACGATGACGCTACCGGTACCTGACGCGCAATGGTCGGGGGCACCGATAGCAGCGACCCACTGACCCACCCCGTTGCAGCCGGCGCACGCACACGGTACCAGCGCCAATCTGCGCTGCGCTCGATGATGATCACAGCATCCTGAACATTCACCTGCCCCACAATCCTGCCGCCGCCCGGTAGACTGCGGATCGGACCGGCGCGCTGCGCTGCGACAATCGGTTCCGGCGTGCGCTGGATGGTGCGAACCTGCGCCGGGGCGGCAATCGTTACTTTGCCATTGATATTGCTGATATCGATCCGAAACGTGGTCGAGAATACCTGTGAAGGTTGCTGACGAACGTTGCCGGCGGCAACTGCCTGAATACGCCGCAGCATCCCGTCATCGCAGAGCCAGAGTTGCACCGTTCCGCGCTGAATGTTCAGATCGAGCGGCGCGTTGGCATTCGTTGATGCTGGCGGTACGAGTGGTCGCCCTAACGCTCCCAGCACTGCTGGCGCCACCTCCGCGCTCGACTGGTACGCAGTGCAACGCCGCCCATCGATCATCTCGGTGCGACTACGCGCCATCTCCGCCAGCGGGAGAACATTCCCCAATCGCCGCAGCATATCATCGAGACGGTACGGCGGTGCCAGGAACGACGGCACATCGGACCCCAAACCATACCAGACCGGTTCCGTCACTCCATGGATCGGCAGTGGACCAGGCGCATAGGTGATGCCATTCACGCGCGCCGCAGTGATGCCGGTGGTCGGATCGACACCCTGACGCTCAAGGTCTAGCGTGTGCAGAACAAACGCATGATCTGCGCCATTATACTCGCCACGAAAATCGATCAGCACCTCTTCGCGCGCACCGCGAGCGCCCGCCACGACACCGGCGGCGCGAACGGTCACATCCATCTGATAGATCGCAATCTGCGCGGTGCGTTCCAACGCTGCTGCGAGCAGACGCTCCGTTTCGCGTGCTGTTGCGCTGAGCGGCGTAGCCGTCGGACGCGGCGTGCCGTCCGGTTGCCGCACCGGCGTGGGAGTGACGGTTCTGATCGTCTGCGCCCCAACCGGTGTGGCTACCGATCCGGGCATTGCTATGACCATCAACAGCGCAGCGCCGATCACTAGAACAAACAAACGAATCTGCATGGCATCGCTTCCCTCACACATATCTGGCGCCCAAAGTATACCCTAACCGACAACCAGGCAGGGCAGTACTTTTGGGTGAGCTGGAGACAACGTAAAAGAAAGCGGCATTGTATTTTTAGAACACTTGTGCTATAATTCCACACACCTTCGAGCCTGCGCCCACCCATGCGCTGCGCACGGGTCGAAACGTCTGCACAGACACAGAGGAGTTGCGCCATGCTGCGACCATTCCTGTCCCCCTACGGTGCAGTGGTTGTGCTGGTCATCAGTGCCGTCATTCTGTATCTGGACTACCGGTATGCACCGCACTCCGTCATTTTTGACCGCTCATCGCGACACAATGATATGTTATCGTTCTTCTGGTCAACAACAGGGATGACCGCTGCCTTTGCACAATCGTCGTCATCAGCGCACTTCGAGCTGGTCGGCGAAAGCGCTCCCCTGAGTCTGACCGGCGACGCGGGCTATAACGTGCTGGCAGCGCTCAACGCCCGCCACGGCGCACTGCGCAGCATTACGATTCTCCCCGAGGAAACGTGGAGTTTCAATGCCAGCATCGGTCATCCCTCTCACGTGGATGTGCGGGTTGTCGCTGGCGTACCCGGCGGTGGATGGTGCGACCTTGCCAGCCGATACGTGCAGGCGCTGCGCCCGGTATTGCCGCCTGAAGCCTTCGCTTTTCCGAATCATGTGCACACTGCTGGCATCAGTTTGCTGAACGTCGCCAATGAAGATGCAGTCGCAATCTGGAATATCGACGGTCAGCCCGGCTCGTTCGGCGGACGACAGGATCTTCAGATTACCAATACAACCAATACTGCCCTGCGTCTCGAAGTTGTCGAAGGACCGTTACCGGATCAGATTGTTGTGCGGGCATTGCGGGTTGTCCGGTGAATATTGAAGCAGGCGGATGACGCAGCCCCAGTCGAAGGCATCCAGACTAGTTGGCAACGGATCACTGGAATGCCCCCGATCCGCAAGCACGGTGGTGGTTCGTCTAACGGCGCTGCCAAGATCTGGTGCAGGAAGGGATAATAGACCGTCTCGCGCATCAGGAGGGCGGCACAGATAATCCGCTGCGCCCAAGTGAGATTGCGCTCTGGGTAGCGTGAGATAGGCTACCGGGCAGCAATGGCGCGCAGCAACAGCGACGGTTGTTCGATAATGCTGGCGACCAGGTGGACAAAATGGCGGCGCGCGACTCCAAGGCGGACGCCATATCGTACAATACGGACGACAGGCGCATGGGATCCTCCGGTCTGATACGGGTGTGAGAGCACCATCGTACCGGGTGAGTCCAGCACCTGTCCAATTGCCTGGAGCGCACCAGGATGCAGAACAATATTTCGGAACGTGTGTGTCGTGCAGTAAGGAGACCTCTTGCTTCCCGGTTCTCAGTTCCCGGTTCTCAGGTCCTGGTTCCTGGTTCTCAGGTCCTGGTTCCTGGTTCTCAGTTCTCGGTTCTCGGCTCTCAGTTCCTGGTTCCTGGTTCCCAGTTCTTGGTTCTCGGTTCCTGGTTCTTGGTTCTTGGTTCTCGGTTCTCGATTCTCAATCCCGGAGGCGCCAGTGTTCTCACTCGCCGATCATCCACACCGCCGATACAATCCACTGACCCGTGAATGGGTGCTGGTCTCGCCGCATCGCACGAAGCGCCCCTGGCAGGGGCAGGTCGAGCAGCCCGTGCATGATCAGCGTCCATCCTACGATCCGACGTGCTACCTCTGTCCCGGCAACGCCAGAGCGAACGGTGCGATCAACCCGCAGTATGAACACACATTTGTGTTTACAAATGACTTCTCGGCGTTGCTACCGGACATTCCTTCTGGCGAATATGCTTCAAGCGATGGAGAACCCGGCAGTGCCGCGCCGCCGCTGCTGTACGCAAGAAGCGAGCGCGGCATCTGTCGCGTCGTTTGCTTTTCGCCGCGCCACGACCTGACGCTGGCAGAGATGGATGTCCCGTCAATTACGCGAGTCGTCGATGTATGGGCGCAGGAGTATGAAGAACTGGGAGCGCTGCCCTTCATCGGATACGTGCAAATCTTCGAGAATCGCGGTGCGATGATGGGTGCCAGCAACCCGCACCCTCACGGCCAGATTTGGGCAACCGAGCGCCTGCCGCTGACAATCATACGCGAGGATGCTGCACAACGCGACTATCTGGAGGCGACCGGTCGCTCATTACTCGCGGACTATCTGACCCTCGAACTCCAGCGTGAAGAGCGTCTTGTCTGCGCCAACGATCATTTTGTCGCGCTGGTTCCTTTCTGGGCAGTCTGGCCCTTCGAGACCATGATCATCAGCCGCAGGCATGTCGGCGCTCTCAGCGACCTGACGCCGGAGGAACGCTCCGGCCTGGCGGACATTCTCAAGCGACTGACGATACGCTACGACAATCTGTTCCAGGTTCCGTTCCCCTACTCTCTCGGCTTCCACCAGCGCCCCACCGATGGTGCGCCCCACCCGGCCTGGCATCTGCATGCCCATGCCTATCCGCCACTGCTCCGTTCGGCGATGGTGCGCAAATTTATGGTGGGGTTTGAACTGCTTGCTGAAGCGCAGCGCGATATTACGCCAGAACAGGCTGCCGAGCGCCTGCGCGCTCTCCCAGAATATCACTACCGTGGTGCAACTCCAAACCTGTAACAATAAACTTCATCAAGGTTCAATGGTACACTATTTCCATAAGAACTGAAATGGAAGGAGACGCGATGTGTAAGTATCGATCCATTATTGAAAATCCGGCGAAATGACGTTCTATGACTGGACTGACCGCTAACGAGTTTCACGCGCCGGTTCCATTCTTCCACGCCGCATTTGAAGCGTATATAGAACACCGCACCATTGATGGGTATGTCCGGCGGTATTGTCGCTACGTTTCTCATGCAAATTCGCCGCTTCCGACAACGGAAGATAAACTGCTCTTTATTTTGACCTGCCTAAAACAAAATCAACGCAAGTGATGCAGTAACGCATCTTTCAAATGAGCCGGTCAAACGTGAGCAAATGGGTCCATCTTTTGCATGGAGCGCTTAATCATGCGCTGTCACAACAGAATCTCCTGCCGGCGCGCAATGCCGACGAACTGGCGCAGCGGTTGCAGGAGGAACCGCCGCTGTCGGCGGCTCCAACCCCCCTTTTATCCACGATGGAGCAGAACGTCTCATTTATCGTCTGAGTGAGGAAATTGATCGAGATTCGTATTACAGCGGCAAGAAGAAACGGCATGTTTTTGAGCGATACCTACGAAGAAAGGGTTCGTGATAAGAGTATCGCCGATGAAGCGAAGTATACCCTTCCAACAGCAAGTTTGCTCTATCAAGATGCCGGATTTCAAGGATTTGACCTGCCTGGTATGCTGGTCATGCAATCGAAGAAGAATCTGTACCAAAGAATGATCATGCCGCAAGAAAAGGCGGATAATCGGCGTATATCATCCGTTAGAGCGCGCATTGAACACGTTATTGGTGATGTCAAGCGATATCGGGATCATCCGTGAGGTAATACGTTCTCGTTGTTCCGAATTTCGAGATGAGGTGATGGAAACATGATACGGCTCACACAATTTCCGAATTCGATTAAGAGGCCATTCTGAAAATCAAAGTAAACCTTGATGAAGTCTAGTAATTTTTTATGATAAGATAACCTAGACAGGAACAGTTCCAGGGAGAATAGTAAGATACCAAAGGTTCCTAATCTTTTTTATATGCAAATATCCAGACGAAAGCACCAAGTAATCCCAAAAAGATAGCAGCAGCATAGAAAGAGGTTGTTTGAAAGTTGTCAAAAAAACCACCTGCTTTGAATAGGAACCCGACGATAAGCATTGCAATAAGCGCCGACAATGTTGCTTTTATCGAAGCCGTCATAAATGACCTCCTATATTGACTAACACTCACCTCTTGCGTAAATTGCACAAAAGTTGAGTTTAAGGGAGATCGTGTATTTTAGAGCCTATTCTGAACTACGATTTGCGCAGATTTTTATCGTCACTTTCGAGCAAAGTTGCTTGCTTTCTGCAAGCTTTACGGGCTTTCATAGGCAATTTGGCGGATTCTTGAACAAAGTTCACGCATTTTACCAAAGTGCATAACAGGCTCTAGACGTAAATCAACGGGAGACTCTTAAGGTGAGTGCTACTGACCTGCACAGATGACACTGCAAACCAAAACTCCAGTTCCGCAAACTGCTGCAGCGCACTTGAGAAAAGCTGACCCTGCCCATCTATAGGCAACTGCACTGGGGGCACAAATGCCAAGTACACACCGCCATAAGCAGTCAAAATAACTGCTACTTGGAACTACATAACCATTATCAGCAACTTGATAATGGCTAAAAACGGGCATATCACCCGGATTGTCCATAAATGCAGCCTCAATTTTCTCCTCACCGTTTATTTTTGAGTACACCACAAAAGCCGCATTTCCGCTAAAACTGGCAACATCTTCAAAAGCCAATGCTACGAGAAGGCCTTCATTTGTTTTAATCCCAAATAATCCATCTGGAAAAGGATGATACCCTTTCAAGATGACAAAGTCCCGAAATATTTTGACGTTAGAATTTTTCAACGCAGTCGCCTTACACTTCCCTCAAGAACGGTATGGTTAACGTTTTCGCAAGGGACCGCCGTTACGTTTTTTTATTTCATTGATGGTTGTGTTGGATTTTGGACCAGCAGAAGCTGTTGACGGATCTAGTAATAGCATTGCCAATACAAGAAATGCTGAAAATAGTCGTTTCATGTTATTCTCCTTTCCTTTCTGTAACCACTTGAGAACGCTTATTCTCCTCTAACATACAAAAAGCTGGAAAACTTCAACTCGGAAAATTCCTTTAACGGGTTTACCTGATGATACTGAATGATCGACCTGTAAACCTTCGTTACCTGCCCGCTCAATGGCTTGCGTCCCGATTACTCGGTCGCATACTTCGTTGGATAGGATCGAAGCTCACGTTGCGGCATAACAGATTACTCCTCATCAGAACGGCATGGTTGCTATCATGATACCACAAATCCGGGTTTCTGATCACCCGCTCAGATCAACCGGTCCGAACAGAACTGCTCATCTGGAAACGGGCATTCCGCGAGGATGCTCATTATACGCTAACAACCAGTCGCCGTGCGCGGCGACCAGGTTATCTCCACGACTCCCTAGAGGCGTGCTTCTCGCTTCAAAGCGAAAGCCCCGTTAAAAACGGGAGGGCGATCCAATGATCGCCCTGTAACCCTCTGTTACACGCCCGCCCAATGGCTTGCGTCCCAATCCCACTGCTACTATAGCACACTGTGCTGCAAAAAGAGTTGCGTTTTGTACCCTTCTCCGTCGCAGGTTGACAACAATTGCAAACCCTCTGTCAGGTCAACATGTCCAAACAGAACTGATCACCTGGAAACGTGCATCCCGCGCGGATGCTCATACATACGCCGGCAACCAGTCACCGTGCGCGGTAATCAGATGATCTCCACGACTCCCTAGAGGCGTGCTTCGAAGCAAAGGTCCCGTTAAAAACGGGAGGGCGATCCAATGATCGCCCTGTAACCCTCTGTTACACGCCCGCCCAATGGCTTGCGTCCCGATCCCACTGCTACTATAGCACACTGTGCTGCAAAAAGAGTTGCGTTTTGTACCCTTCTCTGTTGCAGGTTGACAACAATTGCAAACCCTCTGTCAGGTCAACATGTCCAAACAGAACTGATCACCCGGAAACGTGCATCCCGCGCGGATGCTCATACATACGCCGGCAACCAGTCACCGTGCGCGGCGATCAGGTCATCCACCAGCGCCCAGATTTGATCCAGGTCGAGCTCGGCGGCGGTATGCGGGTCGAGCATCGCTGCGTGGTAGATGTGATCGCGTTTGCCGGTCAGCGCCGCCTCAACAGTGAGCGCCTGGACGTTGATATTGGTTTGTATCAGCGCGGCAAGATGGGGCGGCAACGCGCCGATCTTCGTCGGCTGGACGCCGTTTTTATCCACCAGACACGGCACTTCCACACAGCATCCCTGTGGCAGGTTGTCAATCAGACCATTGTTCGGCACGTTGCCATAAATAACACGCGGTTGACCCGTTTCCATACTGTGGATGATCAGCGAGCCGTATTCGTGGCTGCGCACGACCTTTCCCGCCTCCAGGTCTTCGGCAGCTGTGATGACATACTCGATGAACTCATCAGTCAGATACGGGTTGGTTTTGGCGCGCGCATGCATCATCGCGCGCAGATCGGCGCTCGTCGCTTCGGGATGGTCGAGTTTGTACTGCACGAATTCCCAACCTGCCAGTTGCATCTCGCAGCGACGGATATACTCGTCCAGCGGAATATTGAAACGCTCGATCAGGTCAGGGCGATCGCGCTTGATGAACCAGGGCGTGTATTCACTGAAATGCTCACTCGATTCAGTGACAAAATAGCCGAGGCGACGGAAGACTTCATACCGCACCCGATTCCACGGCGGCACACGCCCTTCGTCATAGACCTTGCGGATGAGCGGGTAGAGGTCTTCGCCGTTGCGTTCGAACCGCAGGTAGAACGCCATGTGGTTGATACCGGCGCAGATATAGGTGATCTCCTCAACCGGTACGCCAATATCGTGCGCCAGTTGTTCGGCAGTGCCCTGCACGCTATGGCACAAGCCTACGGTCTTGATCCGGCTGGCACGACTGATCGCCCAGCAGTTGATTGCCATTGGGTTAACGTATTGCAGGAAGGTGACGTCCGGGCAGACCTCTTCCATATCCCGGCACATCGACAACAGCACCGGAATGGTGCGCAACCCGCGCATAATTCCGCCGATGCCGAGGGTGTCGGCGATGGTCTGGCGCAAACCATACTTCTTCGGTATCTCGAAGTCGATCACGGTGGCAGGTTTGTACCCGCCGACCTGGATCATACAGATTGCATAGTCGGCGCTGTCGAGCGCGCGCCGGCGATCCGTCGTCGCTTCAATCGTTGGGCGCGCATCGAGTGCGGTTGCGACTTTGTGCGCCACGACTTCGGAGGTGCGCAGGCGCTCCGGGTCAATATCGAACAATGTCAGAGTCGCGTCGGCAAGTTCGGGGAAGCTCAGAATGTCGCCCATCAGATTTTTGGCGAACACGGTGCTACCCGCACCGATGAAGACAATTTTTGGCGGCATTGGGGAACCTCGTTTCTCTTTTG
>Ga0308419_1002300_pt1 | contig 12383 bp, 7 predicted proteins | sample HotsprSampleMS50_FD_203674 | JGI IMG/M metagenome (GOLD analysis project Ga0308419, IMG submission 203674) | Hot spring phototrophic mat microbial communities from Mushroom Spring, Yellowstone National Park, Wyoming, United States - 20090730_MS50 ... | reverse complement strand
AATAGTTATTTATATATTAAGCCAAGCTTATGGATTTGTAAAAACTCCCGAATTTCCCGATCCTTTAGTTGCTCCACAAGCTAATGCTATGGCTGCAGTAATAGAACCATTAATGTTGCCTGGTGCACAAGTTCATTGGATGCTATTTATTGTAGGTGCTATAATCTCGGTTTTAATAAACTGGTTAGGAATTTCTCCACTTGCTTTTGCATTGGGTATGTTTATTCCTTTAGATTTAAATACTCCATTACTTATAGGTGGTTTGATTTCACACTATGTTAAGAAAAGCACTAATGATAATAAATTAGCCGAAGCCCGTTCTCAAAGAGGTACTTTAATAGCTTCGGGATTTATTGCTGGTGCTGCACTATTTGGGGTTTTTGGTGCTTTATTGTTATTCATTAATAATATGGGATGGGCTAAAATTAATTTAAATTTAGGTATTTGGGGAGAAGAAAGTATTGGTGGTGAAATTCTGGGATTATTTGCATTTATAGTATTAATTGCATATTTTATTTGGGATATTATGCAAGCTAAAAAAGAAGAATAGATAAATTTTAATGATGAAATTTAAGAAACAGTCTTATATAAGACTGCTTTTTTTTCAAATTTCAAAAATATAATTACGTTTAATAAATAAATTATGTTTAACAATAAATTAAATTAGTTATGAATAAAAGAGAATTTATATCAACAACAGCAGCTATAGGTTTAGCTAGTATGATGCCACTTTTTTCTCAGACAAATAACAAATTCAATATTTACGATTTAAATAATACTGTAAATCAAAGCGGAGAATATCAATTACCTAAATTAGATTATAGTTATGATGCATTAGAGCCTTATTTTGATGCTCAAACTATGGAATTACATCATTCTAAACATCATTTAGCTTATGTAAATGGACTAAATACAGCACATAAAAAAATCAAAGAATTTATTGAAACAGGCGATTTCTCTACAATTAAACATTGGGAAAGAGAATTAGCTTTTCACGGTGGTGGTCATTTTCTTCATTCTATTTTTTGGAAAGTATTATCAAAAAAACAAACTAAACCATCTAAAAATTTAGAAAAATACATTAACAATTCTTTTGGAAGTTTAGATAATTTTAAAAAATTGTTCAAAGCTGCTTCGAATTCTGTAGAGGGCTCGGGGTGGGGAATAATGCACTATGAACCAATTAGCGATAGACTTATAATTATGCAAGCTGAAAGACAAGGTAACCTAACTCAATGGGTTACATTCCCTATTTTACCTTTAGATGTATGGGAACACGCCTATTATTTGAAATATCAAAATAGACGAGCTGAATATATTGATGCATTTTTTAATATCATCAATTGGGATTATGTATCAGATCAATTCGAAAACATTTTAAAATTATATAAATAGACTATTTCTTTTTTTTGAAAAAATTTGTAATTTTTTCTATTAAATTTAAACTTTCTTTAACTGCTGAACTATCCAAAATATCGAATTTTGTATAATCTTCGGTTTTCACTATTGGGTTTTGTTCAGGAAGAATTAGTAAGAAATTGTTATTTACTAAATTATTAGATATATCATTAACAAAATTATTAAATTCATTATTAAAAGATATACCTTTGTTGCGAGAATGAATTATTGCTATCAAATCATCTTCTTGAATCCATTCTATAAATTTATTTAAATCGTTTAAATTTTGAAATATTTCGAAAGAAGCAGTAACAATTAATTTATTTGCTTTAATTATATTTCTTATATATAAATAAGTTTTGTTATTACAACAAAATGCTATTATAGAACCAGTATTATTAGATAAACGACATAATGAAATAATTACATTTTCGAAACCTATTTCTAATTCAGAATATTCAGGGATTAAGACAAATATTTTTTCTGTTGTATTCAATGGATGAACAATTTTTGCTATATATATGTTTTGATTAAGTTCGTTAACAATATTTTCTGCAATATTGCCGAATAAGAAATCGCTCAAAATATGTTTTTTACTGATTCCAATAACTAAGTCTGTGATCATCAATTCTTTTACAGCTCTTATAATTCCCGAACTTGGGCTAATATCTAACCTTACTGCTAATTGTATTTTATTATATAAATTTGGTGATATTTGTTTAATAGTTTGATCTAAAATATTTCTACATTTTGTAGTTTTTTCAATAATTTCTTCTTCGTTTTCTAATACCATAAGTGGATAAATCATTTCTGTAGAATTACTTTCTTTTAGGTATAGTCCTAATTCTATTAGATTTTTTATATTCTCGGGATTAGAGACAGGCACCATTATTCTTTGTTTTTGAGTAATTGTATCGTCTTTTGAAATATCTTCTGATAAAGCAATTTTTCTGCCATAATTTTCAGTAAAAAATGAACTTGTAATACAAGTAATTAAAATCAAAATAATTGTTCCATTCAATATAGCTTCGTTAACTAATTCAATATTGAAAGCTACAATAATAATTGCTAATGTAGCAGCGGCGTGAGATGCGCTCAATCCAAAAAGTAAATTAATATTATTCTTATTATATGAATAAATTTTTCCTGTAAAATATGCGGCAATCCATTTAGTTATCAAAGCAATAAATGATAATGTTAAAGCAAAAATTATTGATTCTGTACCTTTGGTTAATACTGATAGGTCTATGATCATACCTACAGAAATTAAGAAAAATGGTATAAAAATAGCATTACCTACGAAATCTATTTTATCCATTAATGCTGAATTATGTGGAATAAGTTTATTAAGAGATAAACCTGCTAAGAATGCTCCAATAATAGGCTCTAATCCAACAATTTCTGCTAAAAAAGCTGATGTAAATAACAATGCTAAAATAAAAATATATTGCCAAATACTTTCTGGTTCTATATTCTTAAAAAACCACTTAGTTAATTTTGGGAATAAATAATATACTATAAAAACAAATAAAGAAGAACCAATCAATAATTTTAACCAAAAAAAAGCATTTAATTCTCCAACATACATCTTGATAATAATTGCAAATAAAATTAATACAGCAGTATCGGTAAAGATTGTTCCACCTACTGCAATACCTACTACATCTTTTTTTAATATTCCTAGTCTTGATACTATTGGATAGGATACTAAAGTATGTGTAGAAAACATACTTGCTACTAATAGAGAAGTTAGTTCAGAAAATTGAAATATAAATTTACAGATTATATATCCTATAGACAAAGGAATAATGAATGTAAGAAAACCAAATACTAAACTTTTATTTTTATTTTTTTGGAAAATATTAAAATCTAGTTCCAATCCTGCTAAAAACATTATATATAAGAGACCTACAGTTCCAAAAAGAATAATTGAGCTATCTCGTTCCAAAATGTAAAATCCTTTTGGACCTAATATCATGCCTGAAATAATTAGACCAACTAAACTAGGGATTTTAAATTTTTTAAGAATTATTGGTGATAATAAAATAACAAATAAAACAATTGCGAAAATAATAACGGGATTTTTGAATGGTAATTCCAAATGTTGCAAAAAATTCATCTATCCTCTAAATTTTTTTATTAAAAATTTTATAAATTTAAAATAATTAATCAATCTAAAAATCTAAAATAAAATATCTTAAAAGTAATATAGTTAATTAATATTAATTTGTCTCATTTATTGTAAAAATATGAAAAAAGCAATTATTATTGGTTCTGGTTTTGGTGGATTGTCTATTGCTATTAGATTGCAAGCAGATAATTGGGATGTAGAAATTTATGAAAAAAATGAATTAATCGGAGGTCACGCTTATCAATTTATTAAAAATGGTTATACCTTTGATATGGGACCTTCATTAATTACAGCACCGCAAATTATAGAAGATATTTTCAATGCGGGAGGGAAAAAATTAAATGATTATGTTAACTTAATACCAATAAATCCTTTTTATAGAATTTATTTTCACGATAAAACATATATTGACTACTCAGGCGATAGCCAATCAATGAAAGATCAAATGAGTAGATTTAATAAAAATGATGCTGATAATTACGACTTATTTATCGAAAATTCTAGACTAATTTACGAAGAAGTAATTGATAAAAAACTTGGTGCAGAGCCATTTAATAAAATTTCTACAATGATTAAATTTATACCTAGAGCCCTTAAAATTAAAGCTTTTTATTCGGCTTATGGTTTAGCATCTAAATACTTCGAAGATTTTCGACATAGGTTTATGTTTTCTTTTCATCCTTTATTTATAGGTGGTAATCCATTTAGAGTTCCTGCTATTTATTTAATGATTTCTTATCTCGAAAAAAAAGGTGGTGTATGGTTTACCGAAGGCGGAATGTATTCATTAGTTAATGCTTTCAAAAAGCTATTTCTCGAACTTGGTGGAAAAATATTTACAAACTCTCCTGTTGAGAAAATTATTATCGAAAATAATACCGCAAAAGGAATAATTGTTAATGGACAAAAAATTTATTCAGATATAGTAATATCAAATGCAGATGTAACACACACATATAATACATTAATTAACGAGAAAAATAAATGGAATGGAGCTAAGAAACAGAAAATTAAATACTCAATGGGAACTGTTGTAATTTATTTGGGAGTAAAGAAAAAATATCCACAGCTGCTCCACCATACACTTATATTATCACATAGATATAAAGAATTAGTATCCGATATTTTTGATAATCACGTGCTGCCAGATGACTTCTCTATGTATTTACACGTTCCTACAAGGACAGACCCAAAGATGGCTCCCGAAGATGGAGAAAGTATTTATATTTTAATTCCGGTAACTAATCAATTATCTAAAATTGATTGGAACATAGAAGGTAGAAAATTTGTTAACAAAGTTATTAATTTTTTAGAAGCAGATTTCGATTTAGTTGATTTAAGAAAAAATATTGAAGTAGAAGAATATATCACTCCCGTAGATTTCGAGAAAATGAGAAATTCTTACTTGGGTACTCCCTGGGGTATGGAGCCAATACTTCTTCAAACAGCTTACTTTAGACCACATAATAAATCAGAAGACTTTAAAAATTTATATCTTGTTGGTGCTGGTACACATCCAGGTGGTGGATTACCTGGAGTAATGTTATCTGCTGAAACGACCAAGAAATTGATTGATAATGATTTCAATAATTAACAAATACTGGCAACTTAATGACTATTATCCATCTTTTGTTTATTCAAAAGAAATAATCGGTCATTTTGCTAAAAGTTTCTCATTTGCTTCTAAATTATTACCATTAGAAAGAAAATGGGCAACTTACTCTGTATATTCGTTTTGTAGGTATGCTGATAATATAATTGATAATCCAAGAAATAGAACAAAACAAGAATTATTGAACGAAATTAATCATCTAAGAGAAGAACTTCAATTAGCATACAAATATGGCGAATCAGAGCATCCAGCTTTAAAATCTTTTATCGTTACAGCAAAAATTTATCAAATACCTCTTAAATTTCCTATGGAATTACTAGATGGGGTAGAAATGGATTTAAATTTTTCAAATTACGAGACTTTTGATGAATTGTATTTATTTTGTTATAGAGTAGCAGCTGTGGTGGGATTAATGATGACTTTTGTTTTAGGTTTTAAAGATGATAAAGCTTTATTATATGCTGAAAAAATGGGAATAGCAATGCAACTAACAAATATTTTACGTGATATTAAGGAAGATAAAAATCAAAATAGAATATATCTACCAAGTGAAGAATTAAAAAAGTATAATGTTACAAAAAATGATTTTTATAATGAAAATTTTAATTCTAATTTTAAAAATTTAATGGAGTTTCAGGTAAATAGAGCATATAAATATTACTTTGAATCTATTGATGGAATTAAACTATTAGAGCACGAATCTCGATTTTCAATTTATGCAGCTGGTAGAATATATGCAGGTATTTTAAAAAAATTGGAAGAAAGAGGCTATAATCCTTTTTTGGGTAGAGTTTATGTACCAAAATCAGAAAAAATTATTATACTGATAACCGAATTTTTAAAAAGGAATATTTTAAACATAAATGATTGAAGCAAAACATCATAAAATTTCTAAAATTATATTTGATATTTACTTACAAAGATTATTTAAAAAAAATTTTTATTCATTTTATTTAATAAATGAAATACCTAAGTTAGATTTAGACAAACCAATAATATTAGCACCTAATCATTCTACCTGGTGGGATGGTTTTCTTGCATATTATTTAAACGAAATTTATTTTAAAAAAAGATTTTATATAATGATTTTAGAAGAATCATTAAGTAGATACAAGTTTTTCCAAAAATTAGGTGGTTTCTCCATTAATCAAAATTCTCCTAAAGCAATTATAAAGAGTTTAGATTATACTATTAATATCCTTAAAAATGATAGAAATTCCCTTTTCACTATTTTCCCGCAAGGTATTTTAATGCCATATTTTATAGAAGATTACCAATTAGCTAAAGGATTAGAAAAAATAGTAGAAAAAGTTGGGAATAAAGTTAATCTTATTTTTGCTACATTTAATATATTTTATTTAAAAGAAGAAAAACCTGAAGTTTTTTTTAATTTTAAAAGGGTTGATTTATCTGAAAAATTCGAGATAGAAAATTATATGGATATTTTTAAAGAAATGATTAAAATTACAAAAGAATCTATATTAAATAATGATAAAGGAGAAATGATTTTTAATGGTAAGAAATCAATTAGCGAAATATCGAAAAATTTTTTTGGTTTAAGGAGAAATGGAAATAATTGATTTTTATTTTTTTATTCCTTTTTTTTGTTTATTAATATTAATTTTTAATGTTACGATAAACATACTTTGGGGACCATATTTAAAAAAAATTAAAATTAATTTACAAAGTTATCCTAAAGTTTCAATATTAATTCCAGCAAGAAATGAAGAAAATAATATAAAAAAAGTGATTGAAAGCTCATTGAAACAGAATTATCCAAGTTTTGAAGTAATTGTATTAGATGATAATTCTACTGATAAAACTTATGAAATAGCAAGAAACTATGAAGCAACCAATTCCAATTTTAAGATAATTAAAGGAGAAAAACTTCCTGATGGTTGGTTCGGTAAAAATTGGGCTTGTTATCAATTGGCAAATAATGCAAGCGGAGAAACATTGATTTTTACCGATGCAGATAATTTTTTTGAAAATGATGCTGTTATTAAGACTGTTTCTATTTTAAAACAATATGATTTGGATATGTTTAGCGTTTTTCCGCAACAAATAACTACTACATTTTGGGAAAAACTAATTATACCAATTATAGATTTAATAGTATATTCGGGATTAATACTTAAAACAAGTTATTATTTTCCATTTTCATTATTTGCTGCTGCTAATGGTCAGTGGATAGCTTTTAAAAAATCGTCATACGAAGAGCTTGGTGGTCACAGTTCAGTTAAAAATCAAATTGTAGAAGATGTTGCACTTGCACGATTTTTTAAAAAAAATAAGAAAAAAATACTTGTAGGAGCAGGTACAGGAGTAATTTATGGAAAAATGTATGATAATTTTAAGCATATTTGGTCAGGATTGTCAAAAAATTTATTTGGATTGACAGACTTTAAAACAATACCTTTTTTTATAATTTTAATTTTAATGTTATTAGTTTGTGTGGTTCCTTATTTTTTATTATTTACTTTAACTAATTATTTTATTTTGATATTATTTATCATAATTTTAAATATCATATGGAGAGTTTTGTTAGCGATAAATTTTAAACATAATATTTTGTATTCGACTTTATTACATCCAATTTCTATATTATTGATTACTATTATTGGGATAAACTCTTTTTTAAAATCAAAATTTGGGGTATTAAGTTGGAAGGAAAGAGAAATTATATTGAAAAAATGATAATTAATAAAGAAATTATCAAAATATTTTTTTTATATTTTTTCCTAATAATGGGTGGATTGTGGGAATTATTAGGTTTGTTTAAAGTATTTAATCAAACTTTTGCAGGTATTATACTCATACTTTTGTCTTTATGGTGTTTCTATGAAATATACAATTACAATTTAAAAAAAGAAAATTCTAAGATTTCAATTATAAAAAGTATTTTGTTCTTTTTAATAGTTGTAATTGTAAGTTTTATAATAGAAATTATAGGTGTAAAAACTGGATTAATTTTTGGAGAATATCAATACAGTAAAGTCTTAATTCCGCAAATTTTTGATACACCAGTTGCAATAGGTTTTGCTTGGTTTAGTACATTAATTTCTTCAACTGCTATATTAAAAAAATTAATTGATAGATATTATCTAAAATTAAATATTTTGTTTAAATCACTTATAATTGGGTTTCTTATGTTTGTTTTTGACTATTTTTTAGAGCCTGCCGCAATTAAATTGAATTACTGGAATTGGCAATTAGGAATAGTTCCTTTTCAAAATTATTTAACTTGGTTTGTCATTGGGTCATTTTTTGCATTTCTTGGTTATAAATTAAAATATTTAAGTCTTGAATTTCCTAAAATTATAATTCATTTTTACATATCTCAAATTTTATACTTTGTAATAATTTGTTTTAAATAATTATAAAATTAAATTTGTAATTATTCATCTAAAATTAAGTATAAATTTATATAAATTTGAAACTTAATTTTTATATATTATTCTTTATTTTAGGCTTACATTTTACTTATGTAAGCAAAGCAAACTTTTATCTATATAATTTCAATAGTCAGAATTATCCAAAAATAAATTTTCAATTATATTTTTATGATAAGACTAATTTACCAATAACTATAGAAAATTTAGAAATTTATGAGAATAATGATAAAATTGATAATTTTACAATAAGCAAGTTAAATGATACAATTTCTAATAATAATTTATTCGTATTTGTTTTAGATTTAAGTAGTTCCGTAGATAATGAAAAGAAATCTTTGTATTATGATTTTCTGATAAATTTTCTACAAAATATAGATTTAACAAAAAATAGATATTCAATTTTTGGTTTTAATGATAATTTATTTTCTTTAATTAATCCAACTAATGATATTAAAATATTAGATGAAACTTTCAAAAAATTAATAAGTTTTGGGAATACAAATTATAATTCTATATTTAATAAAGATTTTAATGTATTAGATTTGGCTACAAAAAAAAATGAAAAATACCATTTAATTATTTTAAATGATGGGATTGGTTCTTTAAATTATGATGAAATATCGAAAATCACAAAAGAAAAAACATTAACAATTTCTTCAATTTCTTTTTATAATCCAGCCTTTGAACAATTAAAAAAATTATGTAACGAAAATAATGGTTTATATTTCGAAAATATTTCTAACAAAACAACTGCTAATAATTATTCTATAATTTTATTAAATTATTTATTAGGTTATAAACCTTATAAAATATCTTACGAAAGTTATACTTGCAATAATAATAATATTCTAAGATTGTTTGAAAAAAAATTACAAGTAAATAAATTATTTGAATTTTCAATTAATGAAGAATTGTTCCCAAAATTAGAAACAAACAAGATAAAAGGATATAATTTTGGTAAGGTGGAGATAGGGAAGTCTAAAAAGTATGAATTTATTTTAATAGCAAAGGTAAAAGATATAAAAATTTTAGATATTACAGAATCAGAATATTTTAAAATTAGTGGTATTCAAAAAGGGCAAACACTATTTAAAGATGAAAATTATAAAATTAGTATAGAATACTACGCTAATGATACAAATTTTCACTATCAGCAAATAATTTTTTATACTGACGTATGTCAGAATTTAGAAATGAATTTCTCAGCAGGAGTTATAAATAGCGAAAATTATCCAAGAGAATTAAGAATTATAAAACCAAACGGTGGAGAAATTATTGATAAAACACAAAATACTATAATCCAATGGTCTGGTATATCTCCAAATGATACATTAAGAATTGAATTTTCGCGAAATAATGGTGTTAATTGGGATGTTATAACTAATAACGCAACTAATTTATCTTTTAATTGGGATAATATTCCAAATATTAAAACTAACCAAGGATTGATAAAATTAAAATACTTTGATAAACAAAGTAGGTCTAAAAATATTAGATCATTAACTGGAATAAACGGAAAAATTATTGATTTATACTGGGCAAAGAACGATAATGATTTAATTTCTTCAAGTAGTGATGGATTCATTAGACTATGGGATGCTAATAAATATGAACCAATTAGAACAATTTATGGTGGAATTAGAAATCTAAAATTTGTATCTATTTCTAATGATGAGAAATATATCGCATTTGTTGATGAAGATAGTAGGAAAGTTAAAATAATAAATGTCAATTTAGGTGAAGTTGTTAAGGAATTTAATTTTAATGAAAATATTACTGCGATTGATTGGAGTAAAAATTCTAATTATTTAGCTGTTGGAACAAATGATGGTTTACTATCAATATTTGAATATCCAAATATTAATCCAATTTATCAAAAAAGACTAAATAATATTTCAATTACATCATTAAGATTTTCTTTAAATGGTGAGTTTATAGCTTGTGGTAATGAAGAAGGAAGAATATTTATATATGATTTAAATGGAAATATAATTTTTAACGTAAAAAATTCTGATGTAAGAATTACAGATTTATCTTGGAATAAATCTAATAAAATAATAACTGTTGCAACTACTTTGCAGAATATAAATACTTGGGATATTGATAATCAATTATTAGTTCAGACTTTTTCAGAGTTTAAAAATCCAGTAACTAAAATTGATTGGGATCCTTCTCTAAAGTATTTTATATCGTCAAATGGAAATAATTCGGTTAACATCTGGGATCCTAAAGATGCATCTTTTGTTTACAGTTTCAATTTTCATACATCTCAAATATCATCGCTAAAATTTAGTAATCAAGGGAATAGAATAGCAAGTGGCTCAGGAAATGGCGAAGCGTTTATTTGGAAATTGAGCGATATTCCATTTGAAAATCAGATACTAGTAGAAGATGTTTCTGATTCGGCTTTTACTATTACAAGTCCCGAATTTAATATTAAAAATATTGATTTTGGAACTAAAGTTAAGGGTTATACTTATGATACTACAATTTCTTTGTTTATTGAAAATAAAGGAATTCTTCCTATAAAAATTGATTCTATCCGATTGGTTGGAGATACAAAAGATAATTTTAAAATTCTAAATTTTATTGATAATAATTTTGTGATAAATAATTATTTAAATCTTCAAGTTAGTTTTAATCCCGATAATGAGAATTTATATTTGGACACAATAAATATTTATTCAGGTAATGCAATTTATAGATCTATACTGAGAGGTTTTGGAATTAGTCAAAAAATAAAATTATATCCTAATTATATAAATTTCAATGATATTCGATTAGGCGATACATCATATACTCAAGAAATAATTATAGAAAATCTCACTAATGAAGAAATTTATTTAGAGGATATTAATCTGAATATTAATGATGATTTTATTTTTCAAAATTTTAATTTTGAACCCTTATTACCATTTGAAAAAAGAATTTTTAAGGTAAAATATATTCCAAAAAAAATTGGATATTCTAGTTCTTTAAACTATATTAAATTTTTAGATATACCATTGATGTATTATATTAATCTTCAAGGTAATGGATTAGCTCCATCAATAAAATACAACAATAGCATAGAAATGCCTACAGTACTATGCGATAGAGATACATCTATTTCTAATTTAATAATATCTAATTTAGGAAATTATAAATTAATAATTGATTCTATTAAAATATCAAATGATAACTTTTTCATTAATAAGATTGATTATCCTACAGAAATAGAACCATTTGATTCCATTAAAGTAATTTTAAATTTTAAAACTGATATTATTGGTTTTCATCAAACTAATATCAAAATATTTACTAATTTGAACGATAATTTTCAAAAAGAACATAAAATAATAGTTCTTTCTAAAAAGGAGAAATTAAATTATCAATTAGATAAAAATCAAATTAATTATGTTGTAAATATTAATGAAGAAAAGTCAAAAGAAATAAAAATTATAAATAATAGTACTGTTACTTTAATCTTAAATTTAGAAAATAATTTTTCAAGTTTTCAAGTATTAAATGAAATACCATTAATTATATTGCCTAACGAAGAAAAGAAATTATTTATAAAATTTGTTGGAAAAACTGAATCTGGAGTATATAAAGATTCTCTTATTTTCAGTGATAATTGTAAAAATAAAATAGTTATTCATTTAAATGCTTATGTAAATATCCAAAATGCAAAATTACAGATACCTGAATTTATCAATTTTGGCGAAATCTATTGTACTAATTATTCTAACCCAAAAGTAATCAAGATTAAAAATATTGGTTCAGAACCATTAATTATAGATGACATATCAATAGAAGAAAAAGATTATCAAAATTTTGAAATTACAAGGCTTCCTACAAATTATTT
>Ga0308419_1002299_pt1 | contig 12386 bp, 16 predicted proteins | sample HotsprSampleMS50_FD_203674 | JGI IMG/M metagenome (GOLD analysis project Ga0308419, IMG submission 203674) | Hot spring phototrophic mat microbial communities from Mushroom Spring, Yellowstone National Park, Wyoming, United States - 20090730_MS50 ... | reverse complement strand
TTTAGAACAAACATATAAATTATCCGAAGGTAAAAATACTCCAAACCAAATTCCTGTAGATAAAGCTTTACAACTGCTAATTAAAGAAAATAATCCAAAAAATCAGCAAATTGATTTCTTAATTAAACAAACAGAAAAAGATCCCGAAGCAGAATTATTCAATTCCGTAATTACAAATAAAAAACTTGCTATTTCTACATTAATAAATGATAACGAATGGAAAAAATCACCTGTAGATTTTTATAATAAAATATCTAAAACAATTAATATAAACGGTTTCAACTCTAAATTTTTAAGATTAGAACAAAGCGAAATTAATAAACTGTTTAGCTATTTACAACGTCTAATAATTTATAATAGTTAAACTTTAAATTAAATATTATGATAAATTATTTATACATAGTTATAGTTTTAATTTTAGTCTCTGCTAATATAAAAGCTGATACACCTTTAGAAATTGGAATAGAGCACGATAAAAAATTAGGTAAATTTGTAGATTTAAATTTAGAATTTACTGACTCCGATGGTAATAAAAAGAAACTAAAGGATATAATTAGTAAACCCACAGTTTTGTCATTAGTTTATTATCATTGTCCAGGTATTTGTAGCCCACTACTTACAAATTTGGCTAAAGTAATTGATGAAGCTAAAGTAGAGCCCGGTAAAGATTATCAAGTATTAACTATTAGCTTCGACCCAAGAGAAACACCAGAATTAGCAAAAAAATGGAAAAAAAATTATATAAGTTCGCTTGAAAGACCGTTTAATGAAGATTTCTGGACTTTTATGGTGGGCGATAGCCTAAATATTGCAAAAATAACAGACCAAGTAGGTTTTAGATATAAAAGCGATGGAAAGGAAGACTTTATACACGCAGGTGCATTAATAGTTTTAGGAATTGATGGAAAGATAAATAGATATCTATTAGGAACAGAATATTTGCCATTTGATTTTAAGATGGCAGTAATAGAATCATCTAAAGGTATTTCCGCTCCACCAATTTCTAGATTATTAGCATACTGCTATAGTTACGATCCACAAGGTAAAAAATATGTTTTTAATCTAACAAAAGTTGCAGGAACTATTATATTCCTTGGAGCAGGGATATTCCTTGCAGTTTTAATTATAAAAGGCAGAAAGAAAACAAATAAAGGAGAATTAAATGTCTAATTCTACAGTTGCAACAAGCAATTATGTTAATTTTTATGATTATCAAGGTAAGTATAAGGGAATAGGTGCTTGGTTATTGAGCGTAGACCATAAACGAATTGGTCTATTGTACCTATTTTCTATGATTACCTTCTTTTTAATTGGGATGACTCTTGGTTTCTTTATGAGGCTCGAACTATGGACTACGGGCGAAACAATAATGAAGCCACAGACATACAATGCACTTTTTACACTTCACGGCGTAATAATGATCTTTCTTGTTATAATACCAGGTATTCCAGCGGGATTTGGTAACTTCTTCTTACCAATACAAATAGGAGCCGAAGACGTGGCATTCCCAAGATGGAACCTTACTTCGTGGTATTTATATACAATAGGAGGTTTATTTGTAATAGTATCTTTATTTTTAAGTGGTGGACCAATCGATACAGGTTGGACATTCTATGCCCCCTATAGTATTAGAACGGGAACGCAAGTAATTTTACCATTATTAGGTGCTTTTATTTTAGGCTTTTCATCTATATTAACGGGATTGAATTTTATTGTAACTGTCCATAGATTGCGTGCTCCTGGTATGAGTTTCTTTAAGATGCCATTATTTGTATGGGCATTATATTCTACTGCGTGGATACAAATTATTGGAACACCTGTAATTGGTATTACAATATTATTAGTTATTGTAGAAAGAATGTTTGGAATGGGAGTTTTCGATCCTGCATTAGGTGGCGATCCTATATTGTTCCAACATTTATTTTGGATTTATTCTCATCCTGCAGTATATATAATGATATTACCTGCTATGGGTGTAGTTTCTGAAATTATACCTACATTCTGTAGAAAAACAATTTTTGGCTATGGTGCTATTGCTATGTCATCGCTTGCTATAGCTTTAGTAGGAACTTTAGTTTGGGGTCATCATATGTTTACATCAGGAATGAGCGATGAAGCAAGGTGGATATATTCATTTTTGACTTTTATTGTTGCATTGCCATCCGGGGTTAAAGTCTTTAACTGGGTTGCTACTATGCATAAGGCATCTATTAAGCCCGAAACACCATTTTTATTTGTAATGGCGTTTATATTTTTATTTTCGATAGGTGGACTAACAGGTCTCGTATTAGGTTCTTTAGCTACTGATGTTCATTTGCACGATACTTATTTCGTAGTTGCTCACTTTCACTACGTTATGTTTGGTGGTACTATATTTGTATTTTTTGCTGCTCTTCACTATTGGTTCCCTAAAATGTTTGGTAGAATGTATAATACTAAGGTTGCTAATACTGCATTAGCAATAATGGTAATTGGATTTAATATGTTATATTTTACATTCTTTATCTTGGGATATTTAGGGATGCCAAGACGCTATTATGATTATTTGCCGGAATTTCAAGGATTGCACCAATTTGCAACAGTTGGTTCTTGGGTATTAATAGCAGGAATTTTGTTAATGTTAGGTAATTTATTTGTTGCTTTAAGAAAAGGTGAAAAAGCTTCGGCAAATCCTTGGGGTGGTATGACTTTAGAATGGACAATCCCTTCTCCACCGCCTCTTACTAATTTCGAAAAAATTCCAACTGTTAAATATGGACCATATGAATACGAACATTACAAAGAGGTAGTAAAAGATGAGCAATAATGCTAATACACACATATTAGAACATACTGATAGTCATTCTTCAGGGCACGTTCATCGTGATGATTATGGCTCTAAAATGGGTATGTGGTTGTTTCTATTTACAGAGTTACTTTTATTTGGTGGCTTGTTTGTACTTTATATGGCTTATCGAACAGAATATTTTACATTTTTTCAATTAGGTGCAAAAGAACTTAAAATTTGGATGGGAGCATTGAATACAATTGTTCTGCTTACTTCGAGTTTGACTATGGTATTATCAATAGTAGCTCTACAAAGAGGTAACATTAAAGGTTCTATAGCTTGGTTAATTTCTACTATCGGATTTGCTTTTGGCTTTTTGATTATCAAATATTTCGAATGGTCTGATAAATTTCATCACGGTATTATGCCTGGTGGCGAAGAATTACTAAATATGCCACAAGGTGTAAAAGTATTTTTCGGTTTGTATTATTCAATGACAGGATTACACGGTCTTCACGTTATTATAGGGATTGGACTTTTGACTTTTATGCTAATCCGAATTTTATTGGGCAAAGTAACTCCCGATAAATTTGTTCCATTAGAAAATGCAGGCCTATATTGGCACTTAGTTGATTTAATTTGGATATTTTTGTTCCCATTATTTTATTTATTACATTGAGGTTTCCTATGGCAGAGCATCACAGTAACGACGGTAGAATAGCACACGCACACGCTCCAAGCTATGGTATTAATATTATGATTTGGTTGATACTGATTTCATTAACAGTATTAACTGTTGCTATAGCTGGTATAGACTTGGGAAGATTAACTCTCGTGGCTGCATTATTGATTGCAGCCATTAAATCAGCTTTTGTAATAAATTACTTTATGCATATTAAGTTTGAAGACTTATTGTTCAAGGTATTTTTATGGTTGGTATTATTGGTATTACTTATAATTTTAGTGTTAACTGCTTTTGATGTATTTTATAGGTAAAGGATATATATATGTTTAATAGTGCTTCAAATTATGGAAATTCTGTAGATTTAGTAATGCTAATTATTGTTGGAATTTCTGTTTTCTTGTTGGTTGGTATTACTGCTGCAATGATTTATTTTGTTTTTAAATATAATAGGAAAAAACATCCCGTTGCTGAACAAATCCACGGTAACATACTATTAGAAGTCATTTGGATAGTTATTCCTACTATAATTGTGATAGTTATGTTTTGGTATGGGTTCGAAGGTTATAAAAATCTAAGAGCACAGACCGAAGGAGCCTACGAAGTAAAAGCTTTTGCCTATATGTGGGGATGGAATTTTGAATATAACAATGGTAAAAAAACTGATACACTATATATTCCTTTGAGTAAAACTACCAAAATAGTACTAACATCACGTGATGTAAATCATAGTCTTTATATCCCTGCGTTTAGATTAAAAGAAGATGCTGTGGCTGGACAAACACATTATTTGATACTCACTCCTAAAGAAGCAGGTTCTTACGATATTGCTTGTGCTGAATATTGCGGACTGAATCACTCTATGATGTACACTAAACTTGTAGTTATGAAAGATGAAGAATTTTATAAATGGCTAAATGAAGGTGTCGACCTTGAAAACACTAATGATATTAATTCTTATAAGTAGCTTAATTTTTGGTGTTGTATTGCTTTTTGCTAAAACAAACACAGAAAAATATAAAAATAAGCTAATATCAAGTCCTGACTTTGATTTATTATCAAAGTATGGATGTATCGCTTGTCATAGTTTAGACGGCTCTAAGATGATTGGTCCATCTTTTTTAGACTTAGCTAAAGGTAAAGTAAAAGTTAAAGATAGCAATGGTAAAGAAAAAGAAGTAGTAGTAAATGCTGAATATATTAGACGTTCAATTATAGAACCTAATGAAGAAATTGTAGTTGGATATAGAAAATTTTCTATGCCCGAACAAAAACATAGATTAAAAGGTAAAGATTTAGAAAAAATTGTAAAATTACTTACCCCATAATAATTTGAAAGAAAAATTAAAAATATTAAGTGAATTAGGTAAATTAAAAATAACTTTTTTTGTAGCTATTTCAGGTAGTGTAGGATATTTATTAGCTAAGGGTAATTATGACTATGGTATGATAATATCAGCAATAGGTATTTTAATATTATCAATTGGATCTGCTGCAATAAATCATATTCAAGAAATTACTACCGATGCTCTGATGAATCGTACTAAAAATAGACCACTACCATCCAAAAAAATATCTAAAAATGAAGCAACAAATTGGGCTATACTCTTCATTATAGTTGGTTTGATAATTTTATATGTTAACTTTGGATTTTTATCGTTTTTATTTGGCATATTTGCTTTAATATCATACAACTTAATTTATACCCCATTGAAGAAAATTACAGCATTTGCTATATTTCCAGGGGCTATAGTTGGAGCCTTACCACCTGCGATAGGTTGGATAAGTGGTGGTGGTGATATTTTTGACCCAAAAATAATGGTTATTGGATTGTTTTTCTTTATTTGGCAAATTCCACATTTTTGGTTTCTTATGCTAATTTTTGATAAAGATTATCAAAGGGCTGGTTTCCCAACGCCATCTCGCTATTTTAACGAGACACAATTAAAAAGAATAACCTATGTATGGGTAGTTGCTCTGGCTGCTTCGTGTATGCTAATTCCGCATTTTGGAGTTACACATAATAGCCTTACTAACTTATTACTTTTATTAGCTGGATTTGTATTAATATGGCGAACTAAATCTTTAGTATTAAATTATGATAAATCTCTTAATATTAAATTAGCATTTTTAGATATTAATTTATATGTATTATTTGTAACAATTTTATTATCATTAGATACATTATTATAGTAAATAAGTAATATGAGGTTATAAATGAATTTTTTTGACAGTTTAATTATTCCACAACCAGACTATAATCTAAATTTATTAAATGTTTTTCTTATAATAGGTTTGGCAATTTATATTGCTTACAGTGGGATAATGTTTGGTAGTACAATTTTATCTGTTTTTTTTAAGAATAGAAGTACCAGCTTCAATGATAATAATTCCCACTTTGCAATAGATTATTCAAATTTAGCAACCGAAAAAGGAATATATAGCTTTGGTTTAGGTATTGTTCCTATGCTTTCGGTTATTTTTGTTTATATGCAATTGCTACACAAAGCAGATACTAGTGTAATCAATTACCTAATTATATCATTTTTGTTTTATCTAATCGCTATAATAGTAACATTCAATTACAAAAAAACATATAATCTTTCTAAAATATTTGATGCTGTCCATTCTAAAATCGAGAATGCAGATATCGAAAAAGATGAAAATTTTACTGAAATTTACGAAGAATCAAAATCGAAATACAATCTTTTTGGTAATTTATCTATTATTTTTCAATTTATTTCTTATTGGTTTTTCTTTGGGGCTATTGGTTTAGCAATTAATCCTAAAAATTGGGCAAATGTAAATTTTGTAAATTTATTAATATCAAAAGATTCTATATTTCAATTTTTACAATTCATATCTATAAGCTTTGCAATAACTAGTATTGCATTTTTGTTTAAAAACTATGTTTGGGATAAAAAAGTAATAGAATTAGATGAATACAAAAAAATAGCCTTTAATACAAATATTTGGATAGCAATTTATTCTATAATATCAATTCCATTGTTCTTTGCACTTGGTATTTGGACTTTACCACAAAAATCAATAAATCTACCAATTTTTATAGCTTCTATACTTGGAGTTATACTAGTAATATTATCTTTACAATGGATATACGCTACTTTAAAAGAAAAAAATTATAAAATGATAAATTATGCCTTTTATTCTATTTTAATCATTGTATTGCTTTTTGCATATAAAGACAAAACTGCTTTTGCAGTAGCATCTAAAGAGCAAGTAGTTGTATTAAACGAAGAATATAAAGTGCATAAAGAAGAATTTTTAGCTTCATTAGGACTAAATAAAGTGGAAATTAATGCTGAAGAAATTTATACTGCTCGTTGCGGTGCTTGTCACAAGGCTGAAGATTCGCCTGTTGCACCTGCTCACAAAGGTATAATGGGTAAATATTTAGCACAAGCAGATCCTAAAGCAGCTCTTGTAAAATTTATTACTAATCCTGTAAAAGTAGATCCTAAATATCCACCTATGCCTAATCAAGGACTTACTCCTGCCGAAGCTGGTGCTGTAGCTGATTTTATGATACAGAAATATGGTGGAAAAGTAGAAAGCGAAAAAAATTAAATTAAATTTTTTTTAATTAAAAGACTTATTCTAAGTATTTTAGAATAAGTTTTTTTGTTTTTATAATTAAAATTATGTTAAGAAGTAAATTAGCAAGTTCAAATAATCCATTTTTGTTGCCAATTAAAGTTTTATATTATTGGTTTAATAATAAGTATTATGATATTAATCAATTTATTATATCTGCAAAGGTATTAGATAATAGTTATATTCATTTAGAACTAAAAAACGGTTTAAAATTAATAAACAAGCCATCAGATTACCCGGCACAAATCAATTTTACCGAAAGATATAAATATGGAAACAAAAAAAAGATGAATAATATTGTTGATGTAGAAAAATATTATTTTATCTATGAATTAATTGACGAATTGTATCTTAAACAAAATTATTTTGAATATTTTGATATAAGTGAAAATGATATAGTAGTTGATGCAGGTGCAAACATTGGTTTATTTACAGTATTAGCTGCTAAAAAACTAAATAATACAGGTAAAGTAATCGCAATAGAACCTGATGATGATAATTATAATATTCTTATTGAAAATATTAAAATTAATAATTTAAATAATGTTCAAGTTGTTAAAAAAGGTCTCTGGTCAGAAAAAAAAGAACTCAAGTTTAATATTGGAGTGCGTCCCGGCGAGCATTCTTTATTTGAGAACGAACAAATGAGCGGAAAAAAAATTTCAATTAAATGCGATACATTAGATAATATTTTAGAAGAATTAAATATCAAACAACTAGATTTTATGAAGATGGATATAGAAGGTGCAGAAATAGAAGCACTAAAAGGATGTAGCACTATTTTAGACATTTATAAACCAAAATTAGTAATCGAAGCTTTACACCAAGTTGATGGAATACCAACATACAAAACAGTTATACCATTTTTAAAAGATAAAAACTACGAAATTTTAAATAAAGTAACTAATTATCGTGGAACAATTTACGCTATTAAGTATTAAAAATATTTAAAGGATTTATTATGAAGAAAATAATTTTTGCATCATTGCTGATATTTTCAGTACAATATTTGTTAAAAGCAGAATCAAATTCTACAACAGAATGGAAATTCACAGGTTATGGTGTTATAATTCCATATTATGATGGTAGAGATTTCCTTAACGAGACTCATCCAATTTTTTATACAACAATGAAACTAAGAGTAGGTATAGAGCGAGAAATAGGGAATCTCCAATTCAAAATGAATATTCAAAACTCTAGAGTATTAGGCGAAGAAGCAGCTATAGTTTCAGCTAAGAATTCTGTATTTATTATCGAAGGATTTATGAAATATGATAGTATATTAAATATACCTTTATCTTTTCAAGCAGGTAGATTCCAAATGGATTATTCTACAGGTAGATTTATATCTGTAAGCCCTTGGAATTATATAGAAAGAACATTCGATGGTTTCCGTTTTTCCTACAATAAACCAAATTTATTTTTAGATATTTTTGCAGTAAAACATACAAGCCAATATATTCCACCACCTGTAAATGCAACTCCTAATGCTTTCCCATATCCCGAAAAAAGTTATACAGATTATGATATATTAGGATTTTGGTATCAAAATTTAATGGGTGATAAAAGGCAGGTTACTGGTAGTCACGAATCTAATATTTTTACCTATTGGGAAATTGATTCAAAAAAATTAGATTCTATAAATTTAAATTTAGATAGATTTACATCGGGATTTAACTATAGATGGAGTGTTAAAGATTTTGAAGCATTTTTGGAATTTGCATATCAATATGGTAAAAAAGGTGCTAAAAATGTTTCGGCATACAATGGATGTATTGAACTTAATTATACATATAAAAATTTTAAGTTTTTGTTAGGAACAGAAATTTATTCGGGTACAAGTCCAAATGAAACGAGCAAATTAAATACATTCGATAACTATCTGGCAGCAAAGCATAGATTTCTCGGATTGATGGACTATTTTGCTAATGTAAGAAATGGCTATGGATTGTTAGGAGTAAATGATTTATATTTAGGAATTGATTACAAATTGCATAAAGACTGGAGTATAAATCTAACAAATCATTATTTTACTTCAAACAAAGAAAATGCAAGTGGAAAGTTTGCCTATGGATTAGAATTTGATTTAAGTTTAAGATATAATCTTGCTAAAGGGATATTCATAGAGTATTTTAATGGAATATTTTTGCCTGATGAGTTAATGAAAGAATTTTACAAAGTAGGTAATAAAGATAGAACAGATCCTGGTTTTGCTACTTGGCTAAGATTTTCTACTAAGATATAATAAAAATATAACTTTTTTTATATTTGTAATTATTAAATTAAAATATGAAAACTTAACATAAAATTATAATTGGTGATAGTAGAAATATGATCGAATTAGATGACAATTCGATACATTATCCAAGAAATGATATTTTAAAACTTGATTATGAATTTATACTAATTTTTAAAAAGTTAGGAGAAAGTCCAAAACCAACAAAAGAACAAAAGGAATTATCAAAATTGACTGCGGAAGAATGGAATACTTTTTTTACAGGTCATTGGACGTTTTCGGGTGTCAAACAAAGTAAATACTTAGCAATGTTTCCTGAAGAATTACCAAGACGGTTAATAAAAATGTTCTCTTTTGTTGGAGAAACTGTTCTCGATCCTTTCTTAGGTAGTGGAACTACTTCATTAGCAGCAAAAAACAATGGAAGAAATTCTATTGGATATGAAATTAATTCTGAATATATTCAAATAATTAAAGATAAGTTAGGTTTTAATCAAAGCGAAATTAATGATACTAAATACGAATTTATTCAACAACAAAAATTAAATATTGATTATGATAAGGCTATACAAAATTTACCATATGTATTTATTGATCCACATAAATTGGATAAAAAAATTGATATAAAAAACTACAATTTGGCTCTAAAATAGATAAAAATAATTCTATAAAAAAAGAAAACTTATTACTAGTTAAAGATATTCTAAGCCCTGAAAAAATTTTGCTAAATAATCAATTAATAATAAGACTTTTAGGAATAAAAGAAAATCCTTTGATAAATAATGAAGCAACTTCATTTCTAATTGAAAAAATAAAAGGAAAAAGAGTATTTTTAAAGTTTGATAATGTTAAATATGATAATGAAAACAATTTACTATGCTATCTATATTTTGAAAATAAAACATTTATCAATGCTCATTTGATTAAAAATGGATTAGCAATGGTTGATAATGAGATTGATTTTAAGTATAAACAAAAATTTTTAAATCTTTTACAACAAAAAAATAATGAATAAAGAGTATATAATTGGTAATGAAGGATATAATTTAAAATTCAAAAGAGAAACTTTATTAAATTATGGAATGAACAGATGGGGTTTAAATAAATCTAGTTGTGTTGGACCTACATCCGAACTTATTAGAGAATCTGCTCCATCAAATTATGAAAATTGGGAAGAATTTTACTACTCTAATGATAAACAAAAGAAAAAAGATGGAATACATATAACAAAGGAATATTTAAGATACATTGGAGAAACATTGTATGTTAAATTAACTGAAGTGGAACAAAAATAACTTGAACAAATATCTTAAGATGAATGTATTGATTACACATATAATCTAGTGCTCAATAGGACTTACGAAGGGTATATCACAGAAATAGAAACTGTTTACTGTCAATTAGAAAGTGCAATTGGATATAAAATTGAACCAGTTTCAGATGAATGGGATAGAAAATATTGCGTTGATTTTATATTAAAATAGGTGATAAATATATTGGAATTCAAATAAAACCTATTTCATCTGGAATATCTTTAAATCATTATCAATGGATTGAAATGCATCGACAAAAACACGAAAAATTAGAAAAAGATTATGGCGGTAAAGTTTTTTTTGTATTCTCTACTAAAAATTCAAATGGTAAAAAAATAATTTTCAACATTGAAGTATTAAATGATATTATTAATGAAATTAAAAGATTATCTAACAATTAATAATTATTAAATTTAAAAATATTAATACATAACTTATATACTAAATATCATTTTAAATATTAAATTTCTATATTCTTTCTTTTTGTTCGTCTTAATATTAGTAATTTAATTTATAGGATGAATAAAATGAATTTTTCAAAAAAACTTGGTATAATTATTTTAATAATCACAGGATTTTCTTTTTTCTATAGTTGTAATGTAATAAAAGATGTATCTAGTGCTCTAACTAATATTTCAAGATTACAATTTAAATTGGAAAATATTACTAATTTTAAATTAGCAGGAATTGATATTTCTAATAAAAATTCAATTTCTGATATTTCGGCTATGGATGCTCTGAAACTTACTAATGCGTTTGCTACAAGAAGTTTTCCTGCTGATTTTATATTAAATATCGGTGCTATTAATCCAAACGATGGATCTAAAGGAACTCGCTCAACCGATGCAACTATTACTTCGCTTGATTATAGATTGCTGATAGACGATGTGCCTACTATTAGTGGTGATATATCTTCTCCTATTACAATTCCTGGTAGTGGAAGTAGTATTACGATACCTTTGCGAATGTCATTAGACCTTTATTCTTTCTTTGCCAATAAAGGTTACGATAATATTGTAAATCTTGCAATGGCGATTGGTGGTGTAAATGGTAGTGCTTCAAGGTTAAAATTAGATGTTAAACCCACTGTTAAAACTACTTTAGGACCTATTTCATATCCTTCAAGGATTACTGTAATTGATAAGGAATGGAGATAATTAATGAATTATGAAAATTTGTTAATAAAAAAAAAGAATAATTGGGCTAAAATTATTTTTAATCGTCCCGATAAACTAAATAGCTTTAATCGTAGTATGAGTGATGAATTTTTAGATGTATTGAATTTATTTGACGATGATGATAATATTAGGTCTATTGTAATTACAGGAGCAGGTAAAGGTTTCTCCGCAGGACAAGATTTAGAAGAAGCACTATCGGGGCAATATTCAGTTGAAGAAATATTAGATAAGCAATATAATCCGATAATTTTAAAAATTAGAAATCTCAAAAAGCCCGTTATTGCAGCAATTAATGGTGTGGCAGCTGGAGCAGGAGCCAATATTGCATTTGCTTGTGATGTTACTATAGCAAACGAATCAGCAACATTTATTCAGGCTTTTTCTAAAATTGGCTTAATACCAGACAGTGGTGGAACTTATTTTTTGCCTAAATTAATTGGACTAGCTAAAGCTAGCGCGCTGATGATTACTGCAGATAAAATTACAGCACAGGAAGCCGAAAAGATGAATTTGATCTATAAATGTGTAAGTGATAATGAATTCGATAAATATGTGGATGATACTGCAGAAAAATTGGCAAATATGCCAACTGTTG
>Ga0308419_1002298_pt1 | contig 12386 bp, 9 predicted proteins | sample HotsprSampleMS50_FD_203674 | JGI IMG/M metagenome (GOLD analysis project Ga0308419, IMG submission 203674) | Hot spring phototrophic mat microbial communities from Mushroom Spring, Yellowstone National Park, Wyoming, United States - 20090730_MS50 ... | reverse complement strand
CGTTGCCACGTCTCCCGTGAGGCCCTCGGGGCCGCGCCCCAGCGCGGGGAGGGCGGCCGCCGGGGCGCCGCACCTTGACAGGGCACGCTGCGGCGCGGCACAGTGGAGCGACGAGCGATCCCTCGGCCTGGGCAGTGTCTCCTCTGTGTCCGAGATCACAGTCACATCTTGAGAGCTGATCGTTGAAACTCTAGGATGCATAAAAAATCGGGGGCGAAGCTGATGAGAGAGAAAGAAGCAAGCGTTGCCGAGAGTGGGAATGCCCTAGCCCTTGGCGGCGTCGCCTTCTCGGCGCTGGCATTCTCGTTTTGTTGATTTCAGTTTTTCCCTCCTTCGCCTCCCCTGCTCACGCCTGCGGATTTATATGGATTCCGGACGCTGATTGCGAGTGGGTTTGTGTAAACGATAGCGACTGTTCTTTGACATGCAGGGACCGGTGGATTTATCTCCCGTGCCCTCTGGGAGGCGGAGGGGGAGGAGGGGGCGATGACCCGCCTCCGCCGCCCCGCCAAATCCCTACGACGCCGATGGGGACGGCGTCATGGACTGCTGGCAAAACAGTGTCGAGGGCTATTCTGGCCCGCCACAGAGCTGCCAACAGTACGGCGTCGTCGGCTACGGGCGCTCTCAACCCCACCGCGGCCGGGACCTGGGTGCCCCGGCGGGCACACCGGTGCGCGCTGTAGCCAACGGATGGATCGTTGCAGTAGGGTTAAGCGACACTGCGGGCACGTACGTTATTCAGGGTGTCGCCACGCCGGGTTTAGAGGGGACAGTTTTCATAGCGTATTTCCACCTGCAATCGCCCCCCCAACGCGAAAACGGTACGCTGTTGGAGGCCGGAAACGCTGTCGCGGTTGGCGAACAGATCGGACTTGTGGGGTGCACGGGAAGGTGCACCGGGCCCCACCTTCATCTCCAGTTCCAGGACATTGAAACATTGCCAGCTGCGTTTTGTCAAACCTACGATCCGCGAGTAGCCTTGCCTTGCAGCGGCGGCGCGCCGCACTTGGTGCGCGGCGATGGGTGCCCGTAGGGTTCCCTGGAGGTGTGAGATGGCCTTGATCAAGAGCGTGTTGGTGGGCGTGGCGGTGGCCCTCGCGGCCACGGCGGCGGGTGGGCAGTCAGCGCTGCCCTTTGCCTCGGCGTCCTCCCTGTCCGTGGAGCCCAGCACCGGCCAGGTGGCCTTCATCCGCGATGGGCAGCTGCTGGTTTGGGATGGGCTGCGGGAGCGCCTGGTCCTCCCCAAGGTGGATCCCTTCGCCGTGGTAGGTGGCTTTGTGGGCGAGCACATCCGCCTGGAGCTTGGGGACGAGGGCGGTCCCTTCGAGGCGCGAGTTGTGCACGTGGAAGGCAAGGAGCTGCTGCGGCTCACGTCCGAAGATGTGAACGCAGGCCTGGGCCCGGAGGCGAGGTTGAGCGCGAACGGGGCGGTCGTGTGGGAACGCCGCGAGGTTGATGCGCGGCTGCGCCGGCAGTTGCAGCTCGACCCCAAGGCTCCCGACGGAGCCACCGTCGTGGTCACGAGAGACCTGAGATCAGGCCGCAAGGAGGTTCACACGTTCCTCGCCGGGGCGCAACGTGCCGCTGCCTTACCCGTCGCCGACCTCTTGGTGGTCAGCGCGGACGACGCCATCATGACGCTGTGGGGCGGCGCCGTGCTGCGCACCAGCAACCGCGCCATCGCCTGGCAGCTCCCTGGCAACGGCGGGCGGCCGTGGCGCCTGTTCGACGTTCACCTGCGGTCGGGGCTGGCGGCGCTCGGGGACGAGAAGGGGAACATTCGGCTCGTGCGCCTTGCGGACGGCGCCGAGCAGGCGGCCTGGCGCTTCGCCGAGGATCCGGCACCGCTGGAGCGGTTCCTGGCCGCGTCCATGCCAGCGCAGGCCTGGCAGCAGGCCCTCGCGAAGGCTCGCGACCAGCAGCGCCGGCGAGCCGCCCAGCCGGCTAGGCAGATCGTCGCCGACCCGCCGCTGTGGGGTGTGCGCGGGGCGTACTTCTTGGCAACCGGCGCACTGGTGGCCTGGCTAGGGCCGGTGCCCGTGATTCTCCTGCCCGACCGGCAGGAGCCGGTGGCCGAACTGTGGACGGTGAAAATTGCCCTTGGCCTACCCTCCCTCACCTTCGAGCCGCGCAAAAGGCTGCAGCAGTTCCGCCGCGGTGACGGCTGGTCGGCCATGGTGTTCGATGGCCGCCGGTACCTGGAGGTGCCGCCAGGGGTACTCCCTTGGCCCCGCTGACCGCAAGGGGTCGAGGGTGGGCTGCTGAGGGATAGCTACCAGGTCCGGCACTCTGAACGCTTTATGGGCGCGCCTCGCCACCGGCCAACCGGCGGAGGACACTGTAATTTGGCCATAGCCGTGGCAGCGGCGAGGGGTCCACTCCGCTGGCCGATCCCCAGCCAAGGGGGCGGTGCGCACCCCCGGGTGCCGTCCCTAGCACCTGTCATTCAGCTCATCCCTGGACGTGCCCGGCTGGGCGAGCAAAGCCCTACGACAACGAGCCACCACTCTACCAGTGGCGGTTGCTCTCGCCGCCCGGGGGCCAGCTTCAGTTTCTGGTGCGTTTGGCGTCATACATGGCGCGGTCAGCGTCACGAATCGCCGTCTCAGGGTCGCCACCCGGCGCCAGGATCGAAACCCCCGCGGATATGGTGAAGGCAGGCCCCTCGTCGGTGGGGACGGCGACAGCCCCCGCGATCGCGGCAATCCGCTGCTGGGCGGCAACGTCATCCAAGCCCGGGGCCACCACCAGAAACTCGTCGCCCCCCCACCGGAAAAGCTTGTCGTCGGGGCGAAAGAAGCGCGGCAAAACCCGGGCTAAGCGTTTGAGACAGGCATCCCCAACCATGTGGCCAAGTTGGTCATTGATCTCCTTGAATCTGTCGATGTCGATAAAAATGATGGCAGCTCCCTCTTGGCGCGCCATCGCCAACGTGGCGCGCAGACCACGCCGGTTGGCGAGGTGGGTGAGGGGATCGAGGTCGAGAAGTTGCCGTAGCCGCTCCTGCGAAGCCTCCAACTCCGCGTTGGCGTGCCGCAGAGATTCGGCGCTCGCCCCCTCGAGGGCAACCAAGATACTCAACGCCATGAAGATCTCCGCCCCCGCGTCGAAGAACGAGCCGTAGGCCACGTACGCCATGAGAGGTTCAGCACCCCAAATGGTAGGGGCCAGCAGAGGAACGTAGTGGCCAAACAAGGCTGCCTCCACCAGCAGAGCCACGCCCAACCAAAGCGACTGAGCATGCCGGGGATGCCGCAGCACCCCGATCCCTCCGACCCCCATCAAACCCGCGACCATGACGTACTGGCCTAACTGAGCCAGCACCAGGTCGGGGGCAAACAGGCCGAGGGCGAGACTCCAAGCGCCCACGATGAGCGCCGTGGGCCCGAGGTGGAGGGAGGCTTCGAACCCGGGCCGCAAGTGATGCCGGGCCCCGGCCACGATGAGTAACGCGAACACCGTTTTCCCGGTGGTGTACACCAGCATGCCGAGGCGCGGCGATACGACGGGCGCATCCAGCGAGAGGAAGGCGAAAACCCCCGCGAGAGCGACGAAGTTGGCCCACCAGGCCATCGCCCAGAGACGTACTTGGCGCAGCCGATGGGCGCGCGCCAAGACGAGGAAAAAGAAAGCGCACAATCCGACCGCCACCAGCTGCACCGCCAGCGACAGGCGGCTAAGATCTATGGTCATAGGATCTTACCCCCCGACCTATGGTAGTGCCCCTCTTAGAAGCTCCGACTGGAGGTGGCGGCTCGCGGCTGCTGGGACAGCGGCTCAGGCCGACGACTCAGTCGAGCCCCAGATGGGCGCGGGAGCGCAGCTCCTCCAGGGTGAGAACAGCGTGCCTGAGATGCGGGATGACAATGGACCCCCCCACCACGAGACCCACGTTCAGGGCATCCACGATCTCCGCCTCGCTCCAGCCGGCCCTGCGGCACTGCACCAGGTGGTAGTCGATACAGTCATTGCAGCGCAACACCAGGGAGGCCACCAGCCCGCATAACTCTTTGATGCCACCGGGCAGTGCGCCGTCCCGGTAGGCGGCTTCGTCCAAGTTGTAAAAGCGCTTGATACCCAAATGGTCGAGCGCCAGTACAGCGCGGTTGCCCTGCCGCCGCTGCGCGATAAAGTCGTCCAACGCGCTCATCGGTCCCTCCTCCCGTGTTCCCAGTGTAGCCGCCTAGGGACCGCCCCGTCGCCAGATGCCCGTGCCTCCCCCTTTCCTTCCAGGCAGCCCCCAGGGCGTGCCCCACCCGCGCCACCGGATCCGCCATCGCTTGCCAGCGACGTATGGCCAGGCACACGTTTGCCGGGGGTAGCGCTGAACCAATACCCCGGCCCTCCGGGCGGTCCAGGCTGCCCATCCCACGCAGGAGATGCTGGCCACGGCGAACCTTTCCCCGCCTTCGGAGCGCACTCCGCCGCAACCGCCCAAGCCGTGGGTGTTCTAGCCGCGCCGTCCCCTGGACACCGGCCGACCACCCTCCAGTGAAACGCGCCGCCGCTGGGTGCGACTGCTATTGGCCGCCTGGCCGAAGTCGTTCCCCAGGGCGGTCCACGGCGCCACGGAGCGCAGCGCACCCTGGTGTCTCTTTTCGAGCCGGGGGCCCCAGGACGGATCTTCGTGCACCTTGCGACGAGAACTACGTACCAGGGTAGGTACCGGTTCCGGCAAGCCCAGGGCGGGCCCACAGGTGGCGACCAGCGAAGCCCTGCGGCGTTTCCCCAGCGCCTTGACAGGGCACGGTACGGCGCGGCACAGTGGGGCGAGAGGGGCGGCTAAAGCGCCCCGGCCGGGAGGGGATGCATGGGGCTCGACATCGACTTCGCCAAGCTAGCGCCGCAGGACGTGTTGGATATCGCCACCTTCGTGGAGCGGGAAGCCCACGACCGCTATGAGGAACTGGCCGACGAGATGGACCGCCGAGAGGCCAAAGACGCCGCCCAGTTCTTCCGCGCCATGGCGCGGCGCGAGCTGCGCCACGGTGAGCGCTTGGCAGCTCGCCGCCGGGAGTTGTTCGGCGATGCGCCGGCGCACGTGCGTGATGTGCTGTTCTGGGAGATTGAGGCCATCGACTACCGGCAGAACCTACCAGCGCTTTCCCTCCGCCAGGCCCTGGAGTTGGCGCTCAGCGCCGAGGGCAAGGCCCACGATTACTACGCCGGGGCGCTGGAGTTCCACACCCAGCCCGCGGTCGCCGAGTTATTCGAGGAGCTGCGCCTGGCCGAGCTGGAGCACCAGCGCATGATCCGCGAGGAGCTGGCTCGCCTGCCCTGAAGGGTTGGCCAGGGCGCGGCGCCCTGTACTGCGACTCGATCTTTACGCTAGACTCACCCCTGGAGTGAGCATGCTGGATGCCGCCGCCCTGCGCGCGCGCCTGGACGCCATCTTGCCCCACGTACAACGACCGGGGCGTTACCTGGGACTGGAGCGGCACCTGGTGCGCAAGCCGTGGGAGGCGGCCCAAGTCCGCCTCCTTCTGGCCTTCCCCGACGAGTACGGCATCGGCATGTCCCACCAGGGTACGCGCATCCTTTACCACATCGCCAACGCCTCACCCGAGGTGCTGTGCGAGCGCACCTTCGCCCCTTGGCCCGACATGGCGGCGGCCATGCGCGCCGCCGGCATCCCCCTGTACTCCCTGGAGAGCTACCACCCTGCCGCCGCCTTCGACGCCATCGGCATCACCCTCCAAACTGAGCTGAACTTCGTCAACGTGCCGTACCTGCTGGATCTGGCCGGCCTGCCCCGCTGGGCGGCGGAGCGCGACGACCGCCACCCCCTCATCGTGGGGGGCGGCCCGTGCATGGCCAACCCTGAACCGGTGGCCGAGTTCTTCGACGTGCTGGCCATCGGCGACGGCGAGGTGTTGCTGCGCCGCCTGCTGGCCACCCTGCGGGAGGCCAAGGCCAGCGGCGCCAGCCGCACCGAGTTGCTGCGCTCCTTGGCCGCTCAGCCGGGGTTTTACGTTCCGCGTTTTTACCGCTACCTGCCCGCCCCCCACCCGGCGGCCGGGGGGAGGTGGGACGTCTTGGACCCAGCTGCACCCCTGCCGGTGCGCCGGGTGTGGGTGGAGCGGCTGGACCCCGACGATGTGCCCCCCGTGCCCATCGTGCCCGCCGTGGAGGTGGTGCAGGATCGCCTGGGCATGGAGGTGGTGCGCGGGTGTACCCAGGGGTGCCGCTTCTGCCAGGCCGGCTACTGGTACCGGCCGGTGCGGGAGCACGATCCGGCGGCGGTCCTCCAGCGCCTGCAAGCCCACGTGGACGCCACCGGGTACGAAGAGGTGGGGCTGCTCTCCCTGTCCAGCGCCGACTACTCCCAGATCGAACCCCTCGCCCACCACCTGGCGGAAAGGCTGGCGCCGCGCCGGGTGGGGGTGTCGCTGCCGTCGCTGCGCGCCGAGTCGTTCTCGGTGGCGCTGGCCGACGCAGTGTCCCGGGTGCGCCGCGCCGGCTTTACCTTCGCCCCCGAGACTGGCTCTGACCGCTTGCGGCGGGTGATCAACAAGACCTTCACCAACGCCGACATGATCGCCGCCGCCGAGGTGGCGTTTGCCCGCGGCTGGCAGCTCATCAAGGTGTACGCCATGATCGGCCTGCCCACCGAGACCGACGCCGACCTGGCCGAGCTCGCCACCTTGGCCCGGGAAATCCTCGCCGCCGGCCGCCGCGCCGGCGCCCGGCGCGCCGAGGTGAAGGTGTCGGTGGGGCCCTTCGTGCCCAAGAGCTTCACGCCGTTCCAGTGGGAGGCGTTCGTGCCGGTGGCGGAACTGCACCGCCGCATCGCCCTCCTGCGCGACCTCTTCCGCCCTCTGCGGGGGGCCAAGCTGACTTGGAACGATCCCGCCGAGTCCGCCCTGGAGGCGCTGCTCTCCCGGGGCGATCGTCGCCTCGCCCCGGTGATCGCCCGTGCCCACGACCTAGGGGCGGTATTCGACGGGTGGAGCGAGTTTTCCAACCTCGAGGCCTGGTGGCAGGCCTGCCGGGAGCATGGGATCGACGTGGAAGCCTTCCTGGGGCCGCGGGAGAGCGCCGCCACCTTGCCGTGGGAGGTGGTGGACGCCGGCGTGCGCAAAGGGTACCTCAAGGCCGAGCGCCGCCGCGCCCTGGCCGAACACGCCACCCCCGACTGCCGCTGGGGCGACTGTACGCGCTGCGGCATCCCCGGCGATGGCGTTGACACCCAGCTGGCCCTCCCCACCCTCCCGGCGGTGGGCGAGGCGGCGCCGGAGATGGCCCGCGCCCGCAACGCCGCGTACCGCCTGCGGCCGGCGCCGCGCCTGCTGCCGCCCGCGGTACCCCTCACCCAGCCACCGGCGGTGGGTCGAGTGCGCGTGTCCTTCGTCAAAGGCGGCGACGCCCGCTGGCTGTCCCATCGCAACGTCATGGACCTCTTGGAGCGCGCCCTGCGCGCCGCCGCCTGGCCGGTGCGCTACACGGAAGGGTTCAACCCCCACATCCGCCTGTCCATGGGGCCGGCGCTGGGGGTTGGGCAGGAGGCCGCCGTGGACTACTTCGAGGTGGAGTGTCACGGGGAGGTGACCGCCGAGCTGGTGGCCCGCGCCAACGCGGTGCTGCCGCCGGGGTTGGAGCTGCAGAGGGTGGAGCGCCGCCCCCCTGGCGCCTCCCGCCTGGGTAAAGAGGTGGCGGCGCTGCAGTACCGGCTGGTGGGGGCGGGGGCGCCCGCTCCGTGGCCCTCACCCCCACCGCTGCCCGGCGTGCGGGAGTGGCAGCGCGATGGCGACGACCTGCTGGTCACCCTCGATGCCCGCCCCGGCGTCAGCGTCGGCGTGCGCGACCTCCTCGCCGCCCTGGAAACGCTGGGCACCCACCCTCCACCTGCACTGATCCGCCGCACCGTGCTGCTGGGCAGCGACGGTGTTGGCACCCTGGCTGCGCCTTCCGAGCCTTAGTTGAGAAGGGTACAGTAGAACACCACCTGCACGCGGCAGCGCTCGCACACCGCCATGTAGCCGGCGCGGCCGCATAGCTCCACCCAGGTCCACATGGGTGAGCGAACGTAGAGCCAGGTCAGCGAGTGCCCGCCGCGCCCGCAACGGGGACAGGCCACCTTGTGCCCCCAGTACCGACGGGCCACCCCGGCGCGGTAGTTGGACTGCAGCACTGGCTTGGCCTTGGCCTCTGCCACATCTTCCCAGGGAAAGATCGTGCCGTCCTCTCCGGGCAACTCAAACTCCGGCTCCGCCTCCCAGTCATTCACCCAATCGCCCCAGTAGGAGTCCCAGCCGGTCTCGTCCCGGCACGTCATCTTCGGGGCATCTCCCGCCTTCTTTATGATTTTTCATCTAGTATACGCCCGTACTTCGATTTTGCGATAGACTGGCTAGGCATTGTGCCAGAAAGGAGGCATGCCATGCGCATTCTGGTGCTCGGCGGATCGGGCAAGATCGGCTCGGCGGTGGCCTGGGATCTGGCGCGGGATAGGGAGGTCACCGCCATCGGCTTGACGGGGCGCCGGCGAGACGCCCTGGAACGGGTGCGGGCGTGGCTGGATTCCGACAAAGTCGCCGTCTACCCGGTGGGCATCGACGACCGGGATGCCCTGCTGGCGCTGATGACGCAGTACGACGCCGGGGCCCTCGCCCTGCCCGACCGGCGCAGCTCCTACAAGGCCGTCGAGACCGCCATTGCCGCCGGGCTGCCCATCGTTGACATGCTGGAGGAGTACCACCGCACCCCCGACCCCTACGAGGTGGAGGGGTTGGAGACCCCCCCGGGCATGAGCTTGGAGGAGTACGGGGAGTGGCTGCACCAGCGCGCCCTGGAGCGGGGGGTGACGTTCCTGGATGGCATGGGGTTTGCGCCGGGGCTCTCCAACATCACCTTGGGGGACGGCATCCGCAGCTTGGACAGCGCCGAGGTGGCCATCGCCCGGGTAGGCGGCATCCCCGCCAAGGAGGCCGCCGCCGCCCACCCCCTGCGCTACATGATCACGTGGGCTTTCGACCACGTGCTGCGGGAGTACATGATTCGCCTTAAGGTGATCAAAGATGGGCAGGTGGTGGAGGTGGACGCCGGGTCGGACCGGGAGCGCTTTCGGTTTACCGCCTTCGGCCGCGACGAGGAGTTGGAGTGCGCTGTCACCCCCGGCATGCCCTCCTTCATCACCAGCCGCCCCCAACTGCGCCAGTTCGCCGAAAAGACCATCCGCTGGCCCGGCCACTGGGAAGGGGTGCAAACCCTGAAGGAGTGCGGCCTCCTGGACCTGGACGAGGTGGAGGTGGGCGGGGCGCGGGTGGTGCCACGCCAGGTGTTGCTGGCGTGCATCACGCCCCGCCTGTTGCCGCGCCCCGGCGATCGGGACGTTTGTGTCATGTACAACACCCTGATAGGGAAGAAGGACGGCCGTACCGTCCAGGTAGAGTACTACATGTGGGACGAGGCGGACACCGAGCACGGCTTGTCCTCCATGATGCGCACCACCGGCTTCCCCGTGGCCATCGCGGCGCGCATGTTGGCGCGCGGCGACATCCGCCAAAAGGGGATCGTGCCCCCCGAGGACGGCATCTACGGCCCGCTGTACCAAAGGTTTTTGGCAGAGCTTAAGGCCCGCAACATCGTGATCGAAGAGCGCCGCACCCTCCTCGACTGAGCGCCCACCGTTCTGCTACCGTCCCCCCATGCTCAACTGGGTCTGGCTGGGGTTGGTGGTGATATCGGTGGTGGTGGGCGCAGCCACCGGCCGGCTGGAGGCGGTCACCCGCGCCGCCTTTGAGGGCGCCCGGGCCGCCGTGGAGATCTCCCTTGGTCTCGTCGGCATCATGGCGCTGTGGCTGGGGATCATGGGCATCGCCGAGGCGGGTGGCGCCGTGCGCCTGCTGGCGCGCGCCGTGCGTCCCTTGGCCCGCCGCCTTTTCCCCGACGTCCCCCCCGAGCACCCGGCGCTGGGGGCGATGCTGCTCAACCTGGCCGCCTCCTGGCTAGGTCTCGGCAACGCCGCCACGCCGCTGGGCCTTAAGGCCATGGAGGAACTGCAGCGCTTGAACCCCCACCCCGACTCCGCCTCCGACGCCCAGGTCACCTTTCTCGCCCTCAACACCGCCTCCATCACCGTGGTCCCGGCCAGCATCATCGCGGTGCGCGTCACCCTGGGGTCCGCCAACCCCACCGACATCGTCGCCCCCACCTTCCTCGCTTCCTGCTGCGCCACCGTGGCGGCGGTGACGGCGGCCAAGGTCCTGGCCCACCTACGCCCCTTCCGCGTGCCGCCGACAGGGGACGGCCAGGGGGGGCGCCAGTGACCGTGGCCGACCTCGCCCGTATCCTCTCCGCCTGGCTCATCCCGGTGCTGCTGGTGGCCATCCCCCTGCTGGCGGCGACGCGGCGGGTCAAGGTGTACGAGGTGTTCATCGACGGCGCCAAGGAGGGGTTCGGCGTGGCGGTGCGCATCATCCCCTACCTGGTGGCGATCCTGGCGGCCATCGGCATGTTTCGCGCCTCCGGCGCCATGGAGCTGTTCGTGGCGGCGGTGTCGCCCCTCACCGGCTGGTTGGGAATGCCGGCGGAGGTGCTGCCGGCGGCGGTGCTGCGGCCCCTGTCGGGCAGCGGCACCTTGGGCCTCGTCACCGAACTCATGAAAACCCACGGCCCGGACTCGTTCATCGGCCGCCTGGCCAGTACCCTCTACGGCTCCACAGAAACCACCTTCTACGTACTGGCGGTGTACTTCGGCGCCGCCGGTATTCGCCGCACCCGCCACGCCATCGCCGCCGGCCTGGCCGGCGACGTGGCCGGTATCTTGGCTGCCGTGCTGCTCTGCCGCTGGCTCTTCAGCTGATCTTTGCCCTCGCCAGTGGCGGCGCCGCCGTCACCGGTACGGTCACCGTGGCAGACAAGGCCCCGGCCAACCGTCACAGTCCACATCCGATCACCGTCACGCTCCTGTCGTTCAAGGGCGGAGAGCTTTTGACCGAGCACCGGTCAAAGAAGGAGGCGTGGGTTGGCGTTGGCGCTGCATGGGCGACGCTGGAGGGAGGCGGGGAGGCCGGCGCGGTGGTGGGGAGCGAAAGAGCGAAGATGGCGGACCACGGGCAGGACAAGGTGGAGGCAGCGTCCCGGAGAAGGCGGCGAGGCGGGTGACGGGGGCGGCGGAGGTGAGCCAGCAACAGAGCACGGAACACCACCTCGCGGTGACGAGGTGGGGCGCATCGCTGCCGAGATGAGGAGTCAGCTCCCAGTCGGTGCGAAACCACACCCTCGCCTGCGAGCCCGGCGGCGTGGGCCATGTGCCTGGCAATGGTCGTTGGGTCGGGGCGTTAGCGGCTACCAGGACGAAAAGGAGGCGCCGCGGGGGTCACCGCCTCCTCCGCAGCCCCACCCACCGCCTCACCCCCAAGGCATCCAGCACTGGATGAAGGTTTCGCACCGTAGGGCGCAGCCCCTCGCCCGCAGACACGGCGGCGGCGAAGCGGAGCTCGTTCAAGGGGCGGCTACTACTTCAGCCACTGCGCCAGCCACCCCAGCACCGTTTCGTGCCACTGGATGGAGTTGGCGGGCTTGAGCACCCAGTGGTTTTCGTCCGGGAAGATGAGGAGCTTGGAAGGGATGCCGCGGCGTTGCAGAGCGGTGAAGGTGGACAACCCCTGGGTATACACAACGCGGTAATCCTTGACGCCGTGGATGACCAGCATGGGGGTCTTCCAGTTCTGCACCAGCTCGATGGGGTTGTGCTTGCGGTAGGACTCGGGCACCTCCCACGGCGTGCCACCCCGCTCCCACTCGGGGAACCACAGCTCTTCGGTGTCGTAGTAGGCCATGCGCTCGTCCAGGTTGCCGTCGTGGCAAACCAAAGCTTTGAAGCGGTCGGGGGCCTTGCCGGCGATCCAGTTGATCATGTACCCGCCGTACGAGGCCCCCAGGGCGGCCACCCGCGACCCATCCAGGAAGGGGTAACGCTGGAGCGCCACCTCCAGTCCGATGAGCAGGTCTTCCAGGGGCTTGCCACCCCAATCTTGGTTGATGGAATCGGTGAAGGCCTGGCCATACCCCGTGGAGCCGTGGAAGTCGATCATGACGGCGGCGTAACCGGCGCCGGCGTACGCCTGCGGGTTCCAGCGGTAATGAAAGTCGTTACCAAAGGAACCCTGGGGCCCGCCGTGAATGAGAAAGGCCACGGGGTACTTCTTCTTGGCGTCGAAGTCCACGGGGTAGACGATGTAGCCGTAGACGGTGTCACCCTCGGCGCCGATGAAGGTGAACTGCTCCGGCCTGCCCCAGCGCGCCGCTGCCACCTTGGCATCGTTGAGGCGGGTGACGCGGCAGGCATCGCGGCAGTCGCCAGCGATGGTGTACAGCTCAGTGGGACCCAGCAGGGAGTGCATGCCGTATAGGATGCGCCCCCCGGCGGCGGGCTGGGG
>Ga0308419_1002297_pt1 | contig 12387 bp, 9 predicted proteins | sample HotsprSampleMS50_FD_203674 | JGI IMG/M metagenome (GOLD analysis project Ga0308419, IMG submission 203674) | Hot spring phototrophic mat microbial communities from Mushroom Spring, Yellowstone National Park, Wyoming, United States - 20090730_MS50 ... | reverse complement strand
CTGTGGCGATTGTGTCCTCATAAGATATGCGTCCTTTATTACCAGCTGCAAAAATTATCACCGAGTGTATTGTACTATCTTGCGAAAGTCGCTTCAATATATATTCGCACGTTGCCGTCAAATTCACAAAACCAGCAACTATCTTGCAGGGTGCTTCTTTTGCTTTTGTGAAAATTTGTGTCCCATTTGTTGTTGTTAAAATTACAATTTTGTTCTCAACTTTCTCACGTGAAAACTCCAATGGTGAATTTCCTGCACCGAAACCATCAGGTTTTATGCCATTACGTTCGCCAGCCAGAATCGCATTTTCCTTATTAATAGTAGTGTATATTTTAACGGCTTTCTCGGTTGTATCTGTAATAATTATCTCTCGTGCATTATTATTAAGTGCCGTTATAATTGTTGTACTTGCGCGAAGCACATCAATCATAACTATGAGCGAATTTGTAAAATATGTGTTCTCATCTATTACGCTCGGCACTAAAAAAGCATCAATTATCATAATTTAAATTTAACATATTACTCCAACATTAAATGTAAATTTAAGTATTTTTTCTGAATAATTTAAACTTTTGAAAAGTTAAATTATTTCAAATTTTATTGTTTATCACAAAAACATAAGTTAATACTTTTTAATGAAATATTACTTGATTTATAATTTTAATATTTTTAGTTTAAATTATTCTAAATCTTTTATTGAGGTAATTATGGCATTTATTAATTGGAATGATAGTTTGAGCGTGAATGTCGAAAAGTTCGACAGCCAGCATCAAAAATTAATCGATATTGTAAACCAACTATTTGATGCAATGAGCGAAGGTAAAGGCAACGAAGTGTTAAACGATGTTTTCGAAGGCTTACTTAACTATACAAAAACACACTTCGCAAGCGAGGAAGAAGCTATGCATCAATACAATTATCCCAAAATGGAATTCCACAAAATTGAGCACAATGACTTAACAAAACAAGCCATTGAACTACACGAAAATTTAAATCGGGACAGGCTACTATTAGTGTTCCAGTTTTGAATTTTTTACGCTCGTGGTTGAATAATCACATACTTTCATCCGATAAAGAATTCGGTGAATATTTAAATTCAATCGGTGTGAAGTAATTTAAAATTTAGTTGAATTAGTAAAGAAGTTTGTACTTTATGAAATAAATAAAAAATGCCACACTTGTTAAGTGTGGCACTATTATTTAATATTAAACATTCTTTTTGATAATTGTTAATAAAATTAGAATAAAAAATCAAATTACACCGAGCTCTTTACCAACTTTTATAAATTTTTCTACTGCGAAATCTATATGTTCAGGTTCGTGTGCTGCAGAAATCTGAACACGTATTCGGTCTTTGCCACGTGGCACAACCGGGAACGAAAATGCAACAACATATATGCCTTCATCGAGCATTCGATTTGCAAAATCTACTGCTAATTGGGAGCAATTAGGATAACGTCCGAACATAATCGGTGTAATTGGATGAATACCTGGAAGAATATCGAAACCAGCATCTGTCATTGCTTTGCGAAACTTCTTGGTGTTCTCTTCGAGTTTGTCGCGAAGATAAGTCGATGCCGATAGTATTTCTAAGCATTTAATTGTTGCGCCAACTACCGCCGGAGCAACAGTATTTGAAAACAAATAAGGACGTGCCTTGTTGCGCATCCAGTCGATAATTTCTTTACGCCCGGAAATGCAGCCACCAGAAGCACCACCAAGTGCTTTCCCAAATGTTGTTGTAATTATGTCAATTCTATCCATCACACCATAATACTCATGGACACCTCGACCTGTTTTCCCCATAAAACCCGATGAATGACTTTCATCAATCATTACAAGCGCATCGTATTTTTCTGCAAGATCGCAAATTTCGTCAAGCTTGGCTATATCACCATCCATCGAAAAAACACTATCTGTTGCAATTACTTTGAAACGGCAACCAGCTGCATTTGCTTCTTTTAAGCAACGTTCTAAACCTTTTGCCATTTTGCCTGTTGCAGGATCTTCTTCCTCTACATCTCGCATATCGCTGTGCTTATAAATCCAACGTTGTGCTTTCGATAAACGAATACCATCGATAATTGAAGCATGGTTTAATGCATCTGTAATTATTGCGTCTTGTTCTGTAAATAGTGGTTCGAATACAGCACCATTTGCGTCGAAGCAGGAACTGAATAAGATTGTGTCCTCTGTACCTAAAAATTCGGACATTTTTCTTTCTAATTCTTTGTGTATATCCTGTGTTCCGCAAATAAATCTTACGGAAGATAAACCAAAACCACGACGATCTAATGCTTCGTGCGCAGCTTTCACAAGCTCAGGATGTGAAGATAGTCCAAGATAGTTGTTTGCACAAAAATTTAATACTTCCTTTCCTCTTACAATGATTTTAGCTGCTTGTGGGCTTTCTATAATACGTTCGTGTTTATAAAGCTTTTGTTCTTCTAACGCTTGAAGTTCCTTCTGGAGGAACTCTTTCATTTTTCCATACATATCGTTTTCTCCAAAATCTTAAAAAAAAGATATGCAAAATATGAAAATTTAAAATCAATTTACAAATTAAAAGAATTGTCTTAACTAAAATTAATTATTTCAATAATATTTGCATCTTACCGTTTTTAAATTTATTAATACTCAGGAGTTCCTATGGAAAAACTTAAAACTGAAGAATTACTCGTTGAACGCTCGAAAGAACTTAACACCTTATATTCTATTGAAGAAATTTTAAACAAACCACAACTAACGTTGGATGAAATTTTAAGAAAAATTGTTCTGATATTGCCCGGGGCATTTCGATTTACAAATGATTGCAGGATTAAAATATCAATCGATAGTATCTCAGCAACAAGCAATTCTTTCAAAATAACTAAAAAGCATTTAAAAGAATTTATATATGAGCAGAATAAACATATTGGGGAAATAATTGTTGCTTACGAAAATGAAAATAATGAATTCTTATCGGAAGAAAAACGTCTTATAAAAACCGTTGCCGATAGATTAGGGCATTATTTGCTTTATCACAAGCTTAAAAAATTGTTTGCAGAAAATGAAAATAAAGACGACATAACCAAAAAAGAATGGTTTGTAGTGCTTGATATTATAAAAAAGACAGACCAAAATCTATTTTCCATTATTTCTCGTAAAATGCTAAATAATCTTTTCTGCAAAGGAATTGAAGAGTCCAAGCAACTATTTTCGAAGCTCGGAACAAACATAGATTTGCAATCAACTGCTGGCGAAGAGAATCGACCTTCTAAAAAACAAGTGCTCGAAATTTCATTTTATCTTGGTAACGAAGTTTTCGAAGTTGCAGCAAAACATCTTTCGGACGACGAAATTATGTCGCTTGTGCAAAAGTGGATTTATGAGGATAAATCTCACTTTTTAATTAAAGCTTTAGCAAATCTAAACACACCGCTCCCTGAAATTGCTGATGCAATACGCCGTTTTTACAATATAAACCCAATTTCATCGAAAAAAATTACAACACCACTTCATAAAGGTATCCTTGTAGCTCTTATTCGAAGGTTTCTTACTGACCAGCTGGAATATATCGAAATCGCTAAAAATTATATAACTATTTCTGATTTTTACCATATTTTGCAAAATATGATATATACAACCGATAGTCACGGAAAACTTGGTGGTAAAAGTGCTGGTATTCTGCTCGCAAAGAAAATAGTGGAAAAATTAGATGATCCCGAAGGGCTACTCAAAAATATTAAGACACCTAAGACTTGGTATATAACATCCGATGGGCTTATGGCGTTTCTGAATTATAACAATTTGGAAGATATTATCGAACAAAAATATAAACCGCTCGAAGAAATACGTTACGAGTATCCTCATATAATTCAAGCTTTTAAAAACTCACACTTCCCTCAGGAAATTGTTAACGGGCTCTCGAATGCTCTTGATGATTTCGGAAATAATCCAATAATTGTGCGCTCTTCAAGCTTGCTCGAAGATCGTTTAGGTTCAGTATTTGCAGGAAAATATAAAAGCTTGTTCTTAGCTAACCAAGGTAGTAAAAAAGAACGTCTCGAGGCACTGCTCGACGCAATTGCTGAAGTATATGCCTCTACGTTTAGCCCCGACCCTATCGGTTACCGCACCGAGCGTCAGCTGCTTGATTTCAACGAAGAAATGGGCATAATGATTCAAGAAGTTGTTGGTAAACGTGTTGGGAAATACTTTTTCCCTGCTTTTGCTGGTGTAGCATTCAGTAACAATGAATTCCGTTGGTCACCTCGTATTCGCCGTGAAGATGGACTCGTTCGTCTTGTGCCTGGTCTTGGCACTCGCGCTGTGGATCGCATCGGCAACGATTACCCTGTTCTTGTTGCTCCTGGGCAACCTGATTTACGAGTAAATATTACTTATCACGATGTCATTACATACTCACCAAAATACATCGATGTAATAAATTTGGAAAAAAACACATTTGAAACAATTTCCATTGACGAGCTTATTCGTTCCGTACGCAACGGCTATCCTATGATTAATGAAGTTTTCTCAATAATCGAGCAACATCACATTAAGCATCCTTATGGCTTGGGTATTGATGCTAATAAAGATGAAATTATTGTAACTTTCGAAAACTTAATTTCCAAAACAAACTATATAAAGCAAATAAATAAACTTCTTAATGAATTGAGTGTAATTCTTAAAACACCTGTCGATATTGAATTCGCTTGCGATGGGGATAGCCTTTATTTGCTTCAATGCCGTCCGCAAAGCTCCGCTTTCGAAGCGCCTGGTGCCATTATACCAACAAATATCCCGCCAGATAGATTGATTTTTTCTGCTAATAAACACATTTCAAATGGTAAAGTTGGGGATATAACTTACATTGTTTACGTCGATCCTGAAGCTTATGCTCGTCAAGAAAGTCTTGAAAAATTAAAAGACATTGGTCGCGCAGTCAGCAAACTAAATAAAATCTTGCCAAAGAAAACTTTCATACTTATGGGTCCAGGTCGATGGGGAAGCCGAGACGATATACGTCTCGGAGTTAAAGTAACATATTCCGATATAAATAACACCGCTGTTCTCATCGAGATTGCTAAAAAGAAAGGTAGTTATGTTCCCGATTTATCCTTCGGCACTCATTTCTTCCAAGATTTAGTCGAATCACAAATACGTTATCTACCTCTTTATCCTGATGAAGATGGTGTTGCCTTTAATTACGACTTTTTCAACCGAACAGAAAATACACTTGTTCGGTGGTGTCCAGAATTTGAGCATTTGCAAGATGTGCTCAAAGTTATTAATGTTCGTGAAGCAACTAATGGTATGGTTTTACGTGTGCTTATGAATGCAGAAGAAAATAAAGCAGTTGCTTTGCTTGTAGATCCACTGGTTTCAGAAAAAACGGAATTCAAACAAACTGATTTAATTTTCTCCGAAACTAAAAGCGATGAACCTTTGCAATGGAGAAAACGTATGATTGAAAGCATTATAGAACATTTGGATCCTAAACGTTTCGGTGTAAAAGAGCTTTATCTTTATGGATCTGTTTTTGATGGTACTGCTACTGCTAAATCAGATATTGATTTTATTTGTGTTTTCGGTGGTACAGAAGAGCAGCGCAAGGAACTACAAATTTGGATCGAAGGCTGGAATTTAGCTCTTAGCCGTATTAATTACAATAAAACTGGATTTAAATTGAACAGATTAATAGACTTTGCAATACTAACAGAAAAAGAAATAGCTGAACAAAAATATTATGCTGATATAATAAACAAAAACAATAATAAGTCAAAAAAATTACGCTTAATTGGCGAACAAATCTAAAAACAAAATAAAATTTTGAACGTCAAAATTTAATCATAAATATTAGGAGTATAAAATGGCAAGTAAATTTTATGAACTATTAGGCGACAAAGCTGAATACTACCTTGGTTTCAACAATCCGAAAATTCCAAAAGAATCTTTAACCCTTCCATCACCAGATTTTGTTGATAAAGTATGGCTTTCCTCCGATCGCAACAACCGTGTAATCGGTAATTTGCAATGGATCTATAATCACGGACGTCTTGCTGGGACTGGATATCTCTCGATTTTGCCTGTTGATCAAGGTATCGAGCATTCTGCTGGTGCAAGCTTTGCTAAAAATCCTCAATACTTTGATCCTGAAAATATTGTAAAGCTTGCAATTGAAGGCGGTTGCAATGCAGTTGCTTCCACCTACGGTGTTTTAGGACTTGTTGCACGCAAATATGCCCATAAAATTCCTTTCATTGTAAAAATTAATCACAATGAACTGCTTACTTATCCAAACGAATTCGATCAGGTTCTTTTTGGAACTATTGAAGAAGCCTATAATATGGGAGCCGCTGCTGTTGGAGCTACAATTTACTTCGGTTCTGACCAATCACGTCGCCAAATTGTTGAAATAGCCGAAGCTTTCCATTATGCACACGAACTCGGTATGGCTACAGTCCTTTGGTGTTATTTACGTAATCCTGAATTCAAGAAGGATAAAGATTATCACGTTTCTGCTGATTTGACAGGTCAAGCAAACCATCTTGGTGTTACAATAGAAGCTGATATAATTAAGCAAAAGCTTCCAGAAAACAACGGTGGTTACCTTGCTCTCAATATGGGGGGCTCGTCCTACGGCAAAATCGATAAAAGAGTTTATTCAGAGCTCACAAGCGACCATCCTATTGATCTTACTCGCTATCAAGTTGCTAATTGTTATATGGGCAAAGTCAGTTTGATTAACTCAGGCGGTGCAAGTGGAGATAACGATTTCGTTGAAGCTGCTATTACCGCAATTGTAAATAAACGTGCTGGCGGTGCAGGATTGATTTCTGGTCGTAAAGCTTTCCAACGTCCTATGGATGAAGGCGTGAAGCTTTTGAACTTAATCCAAGACGTTTACCTTGATAATGAAATAACAATTGCTTAGTTTTTATAAATTATCTTTTTTACAAAAAAAAGACATCCGATGTTTTTAAACATCGGATGTCTATATGCAATATGAATGTATTAATCCAAATTTTTCTCAACAAATTGCCAATTAACTAATTCCCAAAAATTCTCTATAAATTTTGGGCGCGCATTGCGATAATCAATGTAATATGCGTGCTCCCATACATCAATTGTGAGTATGGGCTTATGTCCATCTGTCAGTGGAGTGCCAGCATTGGATTTCTGCACAATTCCCAGTTCACCAGTGGGCTTTCGAACAAGCCAAACCCAGCCTGAACCAAAAAGAGTTGTCGCAGCAGTTGAAAATTTTGCCTTAAATTCATCAAAACTGCCAAAGTATTTCTCAATTTCATTTAAAGCTTTGCCTGTGGGTTGACCACCGCCATTTGGTGAAAGGCAATCCCAAAAAAAAGCGTGATTGAATACTTGCGCGGCATTATTAAAAATGCCACCTTCGGACGTACGAATAATCTCCTCGAGCGATTTGTTCTCGAAATCTGTGCCTGAAATTAAATTATTGAGATTATTAACATACGCAGCATGATGCTTACCGTGATGATACTCTAAGGTTTCAGCGGAAATGTGAGGCTCCAAAGCATTGATATCGAACGGTAAAGGTGTTAGTTCGAATTTCATAACTACTTCCAAATTATGTGAAACATTTATTTGAGGACTATTCTTTTGCGAACGTATTTGTCCTGCCCGATACGCACTTCAGCAATGTAATCTCCTGCTGGCATACGCCGACCGTTGTCATCGCGTGCGTTCCAAGTAATTGTGTAATTGCCGGGCGACTGCAATCCTTTGAAAATAGTTGCTACAGCGACAGCTTGAACAGAATATATTACAATTTCAACATCAGCAGTAATTGCAAGTGTGTATTTTATGGTTGGTGATAAATCTTCCACAATTCCTAAAAAACGACCAATAGTCTCGAAATCCAGTTTTGCACCATAAGGTGAATATGTTTTTACAAGTGGCACATACATTGAATTAATAATATTGATCTCTCTTTGAGTAATTTCCACACCGCTTGGAGAAAATGTCCCTTCGGGCAAATTTTCAAGTGAACGTAGAGCCGAAACCCATGGATCTTTCTCCGATTGCTTTAAAAGATAACGCCATAGCGGTTCAGATAACTCTAAATCAAGCCTTGCACGTAAAGAAAAAGGTAGATTCAAATCCAAAGCCTTTTGGAAAGCACTGTCCTGTTCCGGTGTAAAAACGTTTCTGTTTCCCTTTGGTAGCTGAGTGCCTATTGTATCCTCAATTATATAAGCTTTGCAAAAAACATAACTTGCAACAAATATGAGTATAAATGTAAATTTCTTTATCATTAGAATTCTAAAAATTAACAATTACAGTTTTTAATTTAAGTCTTTTTTTTGTATTATGAAAATATTATCAAATTTTGAGCTTTTTTCTTAATGTTTCATAGCTAATTTCTCGTACTTCGCCAGATGAAAAGCCTTCTATTGTCAATTCCTCAATTGCAAATCGCACAAGCCGCAGCGTTGGGAAACCTATTTTAGCTGTCATTTTTCGAACTTGACGATTTTTTCCTTCGGTTAATGTAATTGAAAGCCAAGTAGTAGGAATATTCTTTCGGTAACGTATTGGAGGTATTCGTTCTGGTAAAATAGGATCTTTTTCAAGAATATTAACAATTGATTGCTTAGTTCGATAAATTCTACCTTGTAGATTTATTTCGACACCAATTGCTAACTTTCGCAAATCTTCATCTGTTGGTGAACCTTCAACTTGCACATAGTATGTTCTTTTATGCAGCCTTTTAGGTGAAAGCAAAAGGCTGTTCAAACGTCTGTCGTTTGTAATTATGAGCAAACCTTCGCTATCGTAATCAAGCCGTCCAACCGAATAAAAATTTTTGGGAAAACCGAAAATCGATAAATTTGCCTTTCCATCGCTTGAAGTGAATTGCGATAGAACTTGATAAGGTTTGTATATTACAAAATATTTCAAATTGCTCAAACGCCACACCATCTATCGCCTGCATCGCCAAGACCTGGCAAGATGTATTTATTCGAATTAAGTTCTCTATCTAATGCAGCAGAGATTATCTTCACGTCAGGAAATTCAGTTATAATTCGTTCAACACCTTCTGGAGCCGCTATTATTGTGCAAACTGTAAAGTCACTTGCCCCTTCAAGCTGCAGGCGATTTATTGCAGTGCAGACTGAGCCACCAGTGGCAATCATCATCTCCAATATTACAAATTTAGTTTGTTCGTGAAAATCAGCCTTAGAGAAATAATATTCGTTAATGCTGAAATCCTTTTCATCACGCGACAGTCCAATAAATGAAATTTTTGCAGTAGGCATCATAAATTGAAAAGCATCAAGCAATGCAAGCCCCGCTCGTAAAACAGGAACAAGCACTATGTCGCTTAATATTTCGCTGCCTATATGCTTTTCAAGTGGTGTATCAATCTTCTTTTGATAAAGTGGCAATTCCGAAAAAGCCTCTATTGCAAGAAAATGCGAAATTACATTAGTTGAATACCTAAAATCAAAGTTGTTAGTGTTTTTGTTCCTTAAAATTGTCAGATGGTGCTCGATAATTGGATGTTTTAAAACCTTTATCATACATATTTTATTCCTCATCTTCTTTCACATCGTCCTTTGCTAAAACTTTTTCCAAATCAAGCAGTATTAAAAGTCTGCCTTCAAGCTTTGCGATCGATGTGATGAAATCCGAGCTTATGCCGCTTACCATTGGTGGTGGTGGCTCAAGCACACTACTACTAATTCGTAAAACTTCGCTTACACTATCGACAATGAATCCAACAATTTTATTTTCTTCTTCTACAACGACGATGCGTGTATCTTTTGTGTACGGTGTTTCTTTCAAGTTTAGCCTGCGTCGCATGTCGATAATTGGAATCACTTTACCTCTTAGATTGATAACACCAATAACGTAGTGCGGTGTGTTTGGCACACGTGTAATATCAACCATACGGATTATTTCTTGCACTTTGATAATATCTACGCCGAATTCTTCATCGGCTATTCTAAAACTTACCAATTGAAGCAATTCGTCAATTGCCTCGCTGGTTTGTTTTTGAATATTTTGAGTTTCATCAATCATATTACATCCTCTATAATTAAATTATAACATTTTTTGGCACTGTAAAGCTAAAGATTGTTCCTTTCCCAACCTCACTTTGTACAAAAAGTTTACCGTTAGCTTTTTCAATGTATTCTTTACATAGAATTAAACCTAAGCCACTTCCTTTTTCCCCATTTGTTCCTGGTGTAGATTTTATTCTTTCAATATGAAACAAGTTTTTAAGCACTTCATCTTCAATGCCAATACCATTATCTTTAACTGAAACAACCCAAAAATTATTATCATCTTTATATTCTTCTAATGAAATTGTTATTTCAGAATTTTCATAAGAATATTTAATTGCATTATTTAGTAAATTTCTCAATACAGTTTGAATTATAAATTCATCAAAATATGCTAAGGTGTTGCTTTGAACAAAATTGATAATCTTTATTTGTTTATTATCGGCATTTGGTTTAACTAATTGAATTGTATTTTCAATTAAGTAATATAAATCACTTATTTCAGGCTGATAAGTTATGCCTTCACGTTGTAGTCGAGCCCATTGCAACAAATTTTCGAGCAAATCGTAAGTATTTTTTGATGCATTGTAAGCAACATTAATAAGTTTCACTAAATCTTCAAGTTTTTCATTTTCAGTAATCATAAGTTTTAGAGTTTCCAATACAGTGCGAATACCCCCAATAGGGTTTCGCAAATCGTGAGCTAAAATTGAAATGAATTTGTCCTTAGTTAAGTTAGCTTCACGCAATCGTTCTTCTGATTGAACAAGCTTCTCGTTGAGTTCTTGTAGCTTATGAGCCTCTCTGATGATATCTTCATTTAATATTTTTAGTTCCAAGTTTGCTTGTTCAAGCTTTTTCAGTGTTTCTTGAAGTTCTTCTGTGCGTTCTGCAACTTTTATCTCTAAGCTTTCGTTTAGTTCGAGGATTTTTTGCTGGTATTTTCTCTCTTGAGTAATGTCTATTATAAATAATACAAATTGATCTTCATTATCAGAGAATGATTTAACATAAATATTTGTGATAATTTCATTCTTGTGGCAAAATTCCCATTCAAAAGTAACAGTTTGGCTAGCATTTTTGGTTTCGTTCAGAAATTTCAGGAATAATTCGCTCGATGGTATATTTGCTAATTGTTGGTGTTTTGATAAATCAATAATATTTTTATTTATTAGTTCTGATTTATCAATTTCAAAAAGTTCTGTGCAAGCCGGATTGCAATCAATTATCTTTAAATCCTGCAATATTAATATCCCAACTGGACTTGTCTCAAAAAGATTATTGTAACGAAGTCGTTGACTTATAATTTCTTGTGTTTGCTCTTCAATTTTTCCCAGATACTTATTTATCTCTTCAACAAGGAATTGAATTTCATCTTGAGTATTGATAATTAGTTTATTGTTTATTCCACTTGAAATATTATCAGTTATTTGCTTAACAGTATCCTCTATAGGTTTTGAAATACGTCGACTAAATATGCTTGAAACAATTATTCCACCTGTTAAAAGAAGTAATACCAGTAAGTACGAAGAGATTCTAATTAAATATACTGATTTGTAAACATCATCAGCATAACCTGTCGAAACAACAATCCAATTAAAAACTGGGACGTGTTCGAAAAATGCAATTTTTTGTAATGGTTTGGGTTCTTGTGGATTTTGCCATTTATATTCAACGTAGCCGCTTTTATTCTCGAGCATATATTTTACAAAGCTATTATCTTTACCACTCTCTTCAAATATGTTATAATATTTTGGCATAAATGGATGCAGTAAAGCTTTACCAGTAGAATCAAGTATGTAAACATAACCATTTTTAATTATCTTGAGTGATAAAACCATATCTCGAAAATCATCAATATTTACAAGTTCGTTAAACTCTTCTCGGTAACTTGATGCTGATATTATCCAATCGAGTGGCTCAAAATATGTCATATAGAGTGCTTTTGGACGCTCTACTTTTTCACCTGGATTTTTCCATTGATATTCTAAATAGCCTTCCTTAAATTGTGCTTGCTTTTGAACAAAATCATATTCGTAAAAACTTCTTTTTTCTAATTCTTTGTAACGATGAAACTCTAATATGCCTTTTGAATTAATTATATATGGATAACCTGAGGTGCCAATTTTTTGCTTTATTAAATAAGAACGCACCCTTTGATTAAACTCATCAAAACTTATTTCATTTTTTTTATATAGTTCGTAATAGTGAATAATGACTTCTTTATTTTTTTCTGCAATGGCTTTTAGGTGATTTCTTATGGCAATTGTTGCTGAATTGTGAATCATCGAAGTAACTAATTTAGTATATTTAGTAAGCTCATTCAAAGCACTTTTTTGAACATAAGGAACTT
>Ga0308419_1002294_pt1 | contig 12389 bp, 9 predicted proteins | sample HotsprSampleMS50_FD_203674 | JGI IMG/M metagenome (GOLD analysis project Ga0308419, IMG submission 203674) | Hot spring phototrophic mat microbial communities from Mushroom Spring, Yellowstone National Park, Wyoming, United States - 20090730_MS50 ... | reverse complement strand
TGTCCCTTATGAAGCAACGACGACCTACGGGGCTGGTACAAGGAATGGCCCGGCCGCCATCATCGCAGCTTCCCGACAAGTTGAACTTTATGATCATCGTCGGGGATGCGAGCCTGCCGGAAGACTCGGTTTTGCCACATTACCACCGCTGGAAATCCATTGCGAATCGCCCGCAAAGATGATTGCCAGAATCGAGGAGGCGGTTCTGCATATTTTTGGGGGAGCACCGCAACCCCGGTTTTTGGTGGTCCTTGGCGGTGAACACAGCATTTCTGCGGGGGTTTCTCAGGCAGCGGCACGCATCTTTGATCCCCACGAGATTGTTGCCGTTCAAATTGATGCCCACGCGGACCTCCGCGACGAGTTCGAAGGTTCACCGTATAATCACGCCTGTGCGGCACGGCGGATCCTCAATTCACTGCCGCTTTTCCAGATCGGCATCCGGAACATTTCGGAGGAAGAAGACGCATTTCGTCGGAAGGCCCAGCGGCTTGTTACGATTTTCGTCGAGGATTGGACGGCAGCCGCGCATGAGCGATTGGTCGAGTTTGTCCGTAACAAACTCGTCTATTTGACGATCGATCTCGATGGTTTGGACCCCTCGATCATGCCTGCGGTAGGGACGCCCGAACCTGGCGGGCTAGCGTGGCACCAGGTGCAGGAGATCATTCGTCTCATTGCACAACATGCGCGAGGTGTGCCTATCATGGATGTGGTCGAACTGGCCCCGATCCCTGGTGTCCTTGCACCCGATTTCCTGGCCGCCAAGCTCATCTATTGGGCGGCGGCGGATTTTCTTCTTGGGGATAACAGGGAATCCGCGTAAGACGCAAGTATTTCGGATATCGTTCGTAAACCCTGTGCGATGGTCTGATTTCGCTACGGAAACTCGCTGGGTAGTTTTACGGGTGCGCTGACCGACATCAATCTGACCGAGCCGGGCGAGATACCCATTTTTGCCAAAGTTCGGGCGATTCCAGAAACTTGATGAACACGCCGCCGATCACGGGTCGGGCGCGAAAACCACGCACCCTGGCATCGTGAGTCCAATACCAGTCCGTCAGTGGAACACGATCCGGCGTTTCATCCACAAAGCGATAGAGTGGCTTCATCAAGGCGTCAAAATCTTCGCCAGAATCGGCCAGCGTCGCCGTCCAAACTTCCCAATCGGTCTTTGTGAAGAGGGCGCGATTATCAAGCGGCAACCCATAGGGTTGAAGTTGCCTCTTGTAGAAGGCAACTTCTTTCTGCCGAACGTCTGCGGGGAAGACATTCAAGCCAAATAGTTTGTCCCAAACGAGATTGTACTTCTGACTCCAGGTCCCTGGCTTGTCGAATGCCAGCCGATAGTGATCACCATCATCGGCGGCTTGGACCCATTTAGCAGCGAATTCCTCGGCCAGCTTACGATATTTGCTGGCTTCCTCGGCCTTGCCAGCCATGCGGCAAATTTCGGCATAACAGGCAAAGGCCAGGGTGGCCTTGACCGAAAGATTGCAATTGTGAGCCAGCGGCCCGGTGAAATCGTCGGTACAAAGTTGGTTCTCCGGGTCAAAGCCCTTGTCTTCCAGATACCTGGCCCAGCGTTCGAGGAGATGTGCGTATTGTTGGGCAAAAGTTATGTTGCCGTCCAGTCGCGTGATTGCATAAGCAATAATCAGGAGATTAGCCGACTCTTCCACCGGCATTTGACGTTCCTCGCTGGTTTCGCCACCACCATAAACCTGACCGTTGGCCAGCGGATAGGTGCCCAGGTCATGTGGGGCAAAGGGGAACTTCCAGCGGGGACTGGCCGCATAATCAAGCACAGGAACCACGGAAGCTTTCAATAATTCATTATTGAAAAGCATAAAAATTGGCGCCGCTGGATAAATGACATCCACGGTACCGATACATCCGTTGCTGAAGCATTCCTTTGAAAAGAGCATCGGTTGCCCCTGCGGACCTTCCACCAGTTTGTGGGCCCCCAGGGTATGTCGGTGGGAAATCGCGATCAAATTGGCATAGCCCAGACCACCCAGTTTTCTGGCGTCGCCGAGCAACTCCTGATCGAAGGCCCGGCAACGGTGGGCGAGGGTCGGGAATTGCTCATCGGCCGCCGTGAGAACTTCCAATATGTTTGCAAACTCCTTGCGCCAATAAGGCCGCAACCGTTGTCCCATATATTCGATCGAGAAGAGATCATCGTATGCCAGCAGCGCTCGCCAGGGGAATTTTTTTTCGGACCCAATCTCGCCGGAGTGCATCACGGCGAGCACCGGCCAGCGGTCGTTGGCTGCCCGGGGTTTATTTCCATCGTCACGTCGGGGAATACGTCCGTTGTTACAGAACTGATTACGTGCCGTCTCGTGATCACTCACGGCGGTGGCTGTTTGTGCGTGACGTTGCACGGCAACATACGCATAACCCCAGTCGATCCTGATGTTGTCGCCTTTCTTGCCGAGGATCGGTTGGGCCACCGTCCCAATTCGCAGCCAATCCAGATCACCCGCCTGGCCGCGGCTCCATGTGACCCTTTGATCAGGTTCATTGACAGCCAGCTCGCCTGTGACATCAAAGTAAACATCGACCATCCGTTTTTTCCCATCAACCGAGCGGACACACCAAACCAGGTAAGTTACAGGCCGGGATAGCAGAGCCATGTCGTGCGGCAATGCAGGCGTCAAAAACGTCAATTGCACTTCCACCTCATTTGATCGCCATGTATAAGTCGTTCTCGTTGGCGTGACCTCGACGGATGTTTGGTCTAATGCCGGAATATCCGCAGGAGCCATACCCATCAGCCGATACGGTTTGCCGTCGATCCGGATCAAACTGCAGAGAGCATGGATTTTGCCAGTCCAGTGACGAGGCCAATCTTGTGCCAAATTGTCACCAAATGACCAGATGCTGAAATAAGGGTCATGGACAACCAGTGGAACAGCAGGGGGACGACCTGCCGGACCTTCGTTCCCAAAGGCACGATAGTCGAGACAAAAAGTCAAACAACAAACCGCGAGAACGCCAACCCGAATGAGCGCACGAGACTTATTCATCGTGTCATACCTCGTGAAGTCAGATGAACGCCAAAAACACGCTAATTTGACATTATGTCCAGTTCAAATGTTTGTGACCACATGTGGGCGGTTAGGAATGGACTTGACCTCGCCAGTCAATGCCGCTTATATAAGCCGCACTGCGGACATCGCCTGAGGGAAATTGTAGAGAAGAATGCGCAAAAAGTCTGTTGCTTTCGCTTCGCTTGCCGAATATGCTGGTGTTAGTTGTTACAAGGGGTGGTCTGATGTCGTACAACTGATAAGGAAAGCAAGTCTATGCACGATCTGACTTTTTGGGCACACAGCGCTAATGGCGATGGGCAAGGTGTTTGGGAGCCTCTTCGACAGCATCTTCAAAATGTCGCTGATCGGGCGGCGAGCTTTGCCAGCGTTTTCCATGCAGGAGAGCAGGCCCGGTTGGCGGGGCTACTCCACGACCTCGGCAAGTACGCAGACAGGTTCCAGGATTATCTTGCAGGCAAGGTCGCTCGTGCTGGTGACCACTGGTCGGCCGGGGCTTTTCAGGCCTTATTACAGGCGCGGAAGCTTGGAGTGGTACCGGCAATGGCCATCCTGGCCCATCACGCCTGCCTCGAATACCTGGAAGTTAATCTTAAAAGATTTGCGCTCGCGATAAAGCAACGACTATCTAATAGCGAGCGTGTTACAGAATCTAACTATGAATTACTTTTAAATCGCTTTATCCATGACGGGCTAACGCTTCCCCAAATTAGCGACGGTATTTCAGTAGAAAGCGAGCATGCGGTCTCAGCGATGCTGGATGCCAGGATGCTGTTTTCGGCCCTGGTCGATGCAGACTTTTTGGAAACGGAAGCCCATTTTAACGGGGACGCGCATCAGCCGAGAGTCCCTCGCCCTGCAGGGCCGCCGCTGGATCATGACAAAGCCATCGAGGCCTTTGAGCGGTTCGTTCAGTCGCTGAGGCAGAACCGCCGCGATGATCCGTTAACACCGCTTCGTGAGCAACTTCAGGAAACGTGCAGGCAAAGGGCGAATGATCCCCAGGGGATTTATACATTATCGGCACCAACGGGGTTGGGAAAAACCCTCGCTATGCTCGCCTTCGCGCTATATCACGCGAAAAGGCATAACCTGCGTCGCATTATTCTCGTCATGCCGTATATCAACATTATTGATCAAACGGCGTCCGTGTATCGCGCCATATTTTCCTCCGAGCAAGGTTTTTCAGAAGGTTTTATCCTGGAGCATCACAGTCTGGCCGACGATTCTGCGGATGGTAAAAAACAGGAAGAGGAAAATGAAAAAGATTTACGGCGATTGCTCGCAGAAAACTGGGATGCACCGATTATTCTGACGACCAATGTTCAGTTTTTTGAATCGCTTTTTGCCAATCGGCCGTCCCAGTGCCGTAAGCTCCACCAGATTGCCCGAAGTGTGGTTCTCTTTGACGAAGTTCAGACGATTCCCACTCGCCTAGCGGTTGCTACGCTTGCCGCGATCGCTCGGTTAACGCAGCCCGACGGCCCCTATGGCGTCACAGCGGTCTTCGCTACGGCAACACAACCTGCCTTTACCGTGCTTCACGAGCGTGTCCGGAAACACGCACCCTCCGGCTGGCAACCGAAGGAAATCGTTTCAGATGTCGCAACGATCTTCCAGGCAACGGCGGAGCGGGTGCACATTACATGGCGCGACGAAGAACCCACTCAATGGGAGTCGCTTGCCGACGAATTGGCCACGCATCGGCAGGCCCTTTGCATCGTCAATCTGAAACGGCATGCGACTGCCCTCTTCGAGGCACTCTCGGAACGGCTCGCAGAGAGCGAGAAGCCGTCGTTATTGCACATTTCGACGAATCTCTGCCCGCTCCATCGCAGGGAAGTCCTAGCTGAGATTAATCGGCGACTTAGAGATGACGAACCCGTTCGGCTAGTTGCTACGCAGTGCGTGGAGGCGGGCGTGGATTTGGATTTTCCCGTGGTCTATCGGGCCTTAGGTCCACTGGAAGCCATTGCCCAGGCCGCCGGTCGTTGTAATCGGCACGGGAAGCGTAAATCTGGCCAACTGATTGTGTTTCAGCCGGCGCTCGAGGAAAACGGAACACAGCGACTCTATCCGCCGGGTTACGAAGAAGCTGTCTCAGCCACGGACTTCTACATCAAACAACTCCGTGCCCGTGATCCGACTAAATTGGGGATGCTACTGAGCGACCCCGCCGGCATCGCGGACTACTATATGCTATTTTATAAAATAGGTGGTTATACTGATCCGACAACAAAGCTGCGGCAGGAGAAAGATCTTCTCGATGCTATCGATGCGGGTGATTTCGAAAAGGTGGCAGAATCTTATCGGCTTATTAACAAGAATGCGGTCCACGTTTTGGTACCTTATCAACCGAAATATTATCAGGAACTCTTGGACAAAATTCGCGAAGAAAAGGGCAAGACCGGCTTTCTCCGCAATTGGATTCGCGAGGCCACGTGGCATAGTGTCGATATTTTTCGCCCGAAAGAAGACTCGCCGGTCTGGAATTACCTTCAGCCGATTGAGTTTTTTTCTTCCAGACGTTCTTCAAGTGCAAAAACAAATTGGTACTATCTCCTTCCGAGTGTGAAATATGATGAGAAACTCGGTTTAGTCTTCTCAGATGATGACGTGTCATTTGTTGTTTAGCGGCGGTTCAAAAAGGAGGCTAAGCTATGGCCGAAGTGCACCAGCACGTTTTAGAGGTGTGGGGTGATTTCGCCTGTTTCACGCGCCCCGAGATGAAGGTCGAACGCTATTCATACCCCTGTCCGACGCCCAGCGCCGCGCGGGGAATCTTTGAGGCGATCTATTTTAAGCCTCAGTTCTATTGGCAGGTCGATCGAATCGAACTTCTGGCCATTCCAAAATACATCCCTCTCCGTCGGAATGAGGTCAAGGACAAGATTCCCGTATCGGCTGTGAAGAAGTGGATGGCCGGAAAGGAAGAACCCAAACCCATCTATGCCGACGGTGACAAATCGATTACCGGAAGTGACGAGAAAGGCCGAACGCAGCGGCAAACCATGGCCTTGAAGAGTCCCCGCTTCCGCCTGACCGCGCACATTGTCCCTCGCCCTGGCTGTGAGTCCCAACAGACGGCTTACGACGAGCAATTCATCCGTCGGGCATCCCAGGGAAAGTGCTTTTATCAACCATGCTTCGGTTGCCGTGAGTTCTCCGCTTTCTTCCGGTATCTCTCGCTTTCAGAGGAATCCGCGAAGCCTGTGGATTACAACCAGGACCTCGGTTGGATGCTCTATGATGTGTTCGACCTGCGGAAACCCAACGGCAGTGATGCACCACCGTTTATCACACTTTTCCCTGCCACAATTGATCGCGGTGTCCTAGACGTTCCACCTTTTGAGAGCGACTCTGTGCGAAAACCAGAGACTCGTTGAAGGAGGCCAAATCATGCTTCACTATCTCGTGGATTATGCCCAGCGCGAAGGGATTATCCAGCGTCCCGGGCTCCAAAGTAAACCGATCAAATGGTTGCTCGTTTTTTCCTCGAACGGCGAGTTCCGCCAGGTCTATGATTTAAGCGGAGGTCAAAAGAAGAGCAAAGGCCGTGATTTTCCGTCCGTTCCGCAAGCACCGGCTAACTGGCTGCTAGCTGGCGGGCGATCACACTTCCTTGTGGAGAGTCTGGCTACCATCGCTGATTGGCCAGACAAGCCCGAACAGGCGGAGAATATTGCTGCGAAACACGACTTCTTCGTGAATTTTCTTCGCCAGGCCGGGACCGCGCAACCACCAGCATCCCCGGTCCCCGAGCTTGTACCCATCGCGGATGCCCTTGAGGACGCTTCCACGCTCGAGGCGATCCGCGCAGAGCTGGTCAAACACAAGGCCGAGCCTACGGATGCTGGAACCGTGGCCCTGGAGACGGGCGGTGCCCCGCGAATCTTTGCCGAAGAGACCTGCTGGCACGACTGGTGGTTCCAATACCTGGGCCAGATCGGATCAACATCGGATCAATCCAGTGGATCTCGGCCAAAACGGTCGGCGCCTAAGGGAACGATGCTCGATTTGTTGACGGGCGATCCGGTGACGCCTCACAAAACGCATCCCAAGATCAACGGCCTGGCCGACATTGGTGGGCTATCGACGGGCGACGTCCTGGCAGGATTCGACAAGGACGCCTTCACCTCCTACGGGTTGGAACAGGGTGAGAATGCCGCGATGAGCGAGGAAAACACCACGATCTACACTACGGCGTTCAAGCATCTTATCGCCCATCGCTGCCGCAAAATCGCCAGCCCTAAACAAGGGACGGGTGTCAAAGTCGGCTATTGGTATAGCGGCATTGTGCCTGAGGACCTGGACCCCACCCTCGACATTTTTGAAGCCCAAGAGCCGTCGCTCATGGAGATCAAACAGGCCGAAACTCGTGCCGCCAAGGCCTTGCACGCGATCCAAAGTGGGGAACATCCCGAGCTGGAAACCTACCGCTATTACGCGATCACGCTCTCCGCCAATAGCGGTCGGGTCATTGTGCGGGACTGGATGGAAGGCAGCTTCGAGGAGCTTGTTGACAACGTCAATGCCTGGTTCAATGACCTGGCCATTATAGCAAGAGACGGGCAAAGCATCATCACGTCTTTCAAATTCATGGATGTCCTGGGAGCGACGGTCCGCGATCTTTCCGAAGTCCAGGCCCCCGCGGCGGCCGCCCTCTGGCGCTGTGCCCTCAAACGCATGCCGATTCCCTACGAAATCATGGCGCAAACGCTGCAGCGCGTTCACATTGATATCGTCCAGGATGAAACGCCTCGACATAGTCGGTTCGGTTTACTGAAGGCCTTTACCATCAGAAGTGAAAGGGTTCCAGCTATGACAGCAGAACTGAATCCCAACGAAACGCACCCTGCCTATCTTTGCGGCCGAATCATGGCCCTGCTCGGTTCTATTCAGCGCGAAGCCCTTGGCGATGTTGGAGCCGGAGTGATTCAGCGCTATTATGCGGCAGCCAGCGCCACACCAGCCCTGGTGCTCGGTCGGCTCATTCGCACGGCTCAAATTGCCCATCTCCCCAAGATCCAGCATGAAGGCCTCCGCTACTGGTTCGAAAACCAGCTCGCCGAGCTCTGGAGCAAGATGAGCAGCGCACCTCCGCGGACGCTGACTTTGGAAGAGCAAACGCTCTTTGCCATGGGGTATTACCATCAGTTGGCCACTCGTCTCAAAAAGGACGACGCCCAGTCTAAAAACGCCGCCCAAAACGCAACACAGACCGCATAACCTGCGAATACGCCCGCGGGTAACTGTGCTACCGAAACACATGCTCCGGTTTACAACATGATGAGGTAATTCAATCCAGTTCGAGACCTTACAGTTCAGAAAGGAGATGAGTCATGGCGCAAGCGATTGCAAACCGTTACGAGTTCCTCTATCTGTTCGATTGCGAAAATGGCAACCCGAACGGCGATCCCGATGCCGGTAACGCACCGCGGATCGATCCAGAAGATTTGCACGGCCTGGTCTCTGATGTGGCCATCAAACGCCGCATCCGCAACTATGTGCAGATCGCCAAGGGAAATAAGATGCCTCATGCGATCTTCGTCGAGCACGCGACTAACCTCAACAAGCCCATAACTCGGGCACACCAGCAGGCAAACGGTAAGTTGCCAGGTTCCAAGAAAGCCTCGAAAGACGAAGTCGAAAAGGCACGCAAGTGGATGTGCCAGAACTTCTTCGATGTCCGTACATTCGGTGCCGTCATGTCCACTGGTCCTAACGCAGGACAGGTTCGCGGCCCAGTCCAGGTGACCTTTGCCAGGTCGTTGGATCCTGTTTTACCCTTGGACATCTCCATCACACGAATGGCCGTCGCCGAAGACGTCCCCGGTGCCAAATCCTGGGAGGACTATGAAAAATGGGAGAAGGAACACAAGGAAGACGAACTTCGCACCATGGGACGCAAGTCCCTGATCCCCTACGGGTTGTACCTTGGCAAAGGCTTCATCAGCGCCCATCTTGCCGAGGATACCGGTTTCAACAGCGACGACCTTCGGCTCTTCTTCGAGGCCCTGCTCGGCATGTTCGAGCACGACCGATCCGCCAGCAAAGGTGTTATGACGGTCCGCACGCCGGTCTTCGTTCTCAAACACGTCGGCACAGACTCGGATTTGGAACAGCGTAAGCGCCAGGCCATGCTGGGTTGCGCACCCGCCCAGGTCCTCTTTGAGGAAATCGTAAAAGTCAGGCGCAAAGACGGCGTGGTCGCCGCCCGTTCGTTCCAGGATTACGAAGTTATTGTGCATGAAGACAAGGTGCCCAAGGGGACAGAACTACTCCGTCTTCCCAACGACTTCGACAAATTATGTTAACGCCCTGATTGGTAGTGGCTGATTGACTCAAGGGCAATGACCTTCCTCCTATTGATGTTCGCAAATTCTAGAGACACCAGAATGTCCGGTGTTTACCCTCGTCTGTGTCTCCTGGTTATGCAAAGGTCAATAAGAGTGAGGGTACAAGCGAGATTGGTAGTGACGAGCGGACGGGTCGCTGGATGGGATTTGTCCCGCCCGGCGCCCGTTTTCCGTATTGATGACACAGCCGATAAGTTTGGAGTTTTCCATCATGTTCGACGACGATGATCTCATCCCGATCTCGGCCCTTGCTCAATTCACCTATTGCCCACGCCGCGCCGCGCTTCTGTTTCTTGAACAGCAATGGGCAGACAACATCTTCACCGTAGAAGGCCGACATGTCCATGAACGGGCTCACAAAACAGGTCGAAAAGAGAAGATTCCGGGCGGCTATCTGGTTCGTGGCCTCCTCTTAAAATCCGAACGATTGGGTATCATCGGAGCGGCTGACGTGGCTGAATTCCACGAGAATAGCGATGGTAGCTTCAATGTCATCATCGTGGAATACAAACGCGGAAAACACAAACGCTTTGGCCAGCTCGAATACCGCATCCAGCTCTGCGCACAGGTCATTTGCTTAGAGGAAATGCTAAATCTGCGGCTCCCCTCCGGTGCGCTGTTCTTTGCCAAATCGAAACACCGGTTTGAGGTGATATGTGATGAAAAGCTTCGATCACTCGCAGAAGAAACTGTCGAAAAAGTTCGCCATTTGTTACGCAATGCCCACACTCCCCCTCCCGAGTACGGTCGAAAATGCCGCGGCTGTTCCATGGTAGACATCTGTATGCCCCGAGCCGTTGCCCGACGCGATGTTAAGGGTTACATCAAGCGCATGTTAAGTGAACTTGATTGAAACCACGACAATCTGGCACTGAGACATCCGGAAACGCGACCCATGAAGCACCATCTCAACACGCTGTTTGTGATGACACAAGGCGCTTATCTCAAAAAAGACGGGGAAGCCGTCGCGGTTCGAATTGAAAAACAAACTCGCCTTCGCGTGCCTCTTATCAATCTCAGCGGCATTGTCTGTTTCGGACGCATCGCGTGTTCACCACCTCTCTTGGGGGCTTGTGCCCGCGCCGGAGTTGCTGTCGCCTTTTTCACCGAATACGGACGTCTGTTAGCTGTTGCCCACGGATTTACGCCCGGCAACGTCCTCTTGCGCCGTGCCCAATACCGCTGGGCGGACGATCCGCAACAATCCGCCAATGTTGCCAAGGCCATTGTTCTCGGCAAACTTGCCAACTATCGGTCTGTCCTTCGCCGAGCTGCCCGGGAACAAGAGGATCCTGCTATCATCCAGGACCTCCAACGAGCTAGCGAACATATAACCAGTGCCCTTCAGCTCCTCGAAGGTCCTACAACACTCGACTTCGTTCGAGGACTCGAAGGCCAGACCAGCGCTTGTTACTTTTCCGTCTTTAACCATCTTATTTTGGCCCAGAAAAACCACTTCAGGTTTACCACACGTTCTCGACGACCACCCCGTGATCAGGTCAATGCCCTGCTGTCGTTTCTCTATGCCCTTCTCCTGGCCGATGTCCGCGGGGCATGCGAGGCCACAGGCCTCGATGCGGCCGTTGGCTTCTTGCACCGAGATCGCTCAGGCCGCCCAGGATTGGCTGTCGACATGATGGAAGAACTCCGCCCCGTGCTGGCGGACCGGGTGGCCCTGACCCTGATCAATCGTCAGCAGATTAAACCAAAAGATTTTATCGTCCAACCAAGTGGCGCAGTGCTCCTCACCGAGTCCGGCCGTCGTTTGGTGTTGCAGGAATATCAGGCGCGAAAAAACGAGACCATCGTGCATCCCTTCCTCAACGAAAAGATGACTCTGGGCCTGGTCCCACACATTCAAGCTAGACTGTTTGCCAGGTATTTGCGGGGAGAATTGGAGTCGTACCCTCCGTTTCTCCTCAAATGAAAAGGTGCACCTGATGTTTGTCGTTGTAACGTTACCACGTCGTGCATGCGACAGATCTTTAGGTGATGCGGAAAGGCACACTTATCGTGCCCGCAGTTCGGAGGGACACGCTTGTCGTGACAGTTCAGAGGACTACGCTTGTCGCGCCCGCAGTTCAGAGGGCTACGTTTGTCGTGGCCACAAAAACGCGTCGCAACCCCAAATGCCGTTTTTGGGCTGAATTAAAAGGATAAACGAAATGTTAGTTTTGGTGACATACGATGTCTCAACGAAAGACAAGGCCGGTCAGCGGCGATTGGCGCGGGTAGCGAAGAAATGCCTTGACTACGGACAAAGGGTCCAGAACTCTGTCTTCGAGTGTGTTGTGACGCCCGAACAGTACGTCACCTTGCGAAAGGAGCTGGTCGATCTGATTGATCCCGAACAAGATAGTTTGCGGTTTTATTTTTTGGGGAGCCGGAATCGACATCGGGTAGAGCACGTGGGAGCCAAGCCGACGCCGGATTTGGAAGAAGGCCTCCTTTTGGCTTGACCCCCCCTTTTGGGCCAAAAATCGCGAACCCCGAGTGATGCGAAAAACCCCGGGGGGTTCGCGGATGACGTAACATATTGTTTGAAAATGATTTATGAATTTGACGCGTTTTTCGGTCGGCCTTTTGAGACTTGTAGGAGGGGGGGTTCGCGGAAACCACGTCGTAAGTTATAATTCAAGCTTTAGTTAGGCAGGGGGGGGGTCGCCCTCCGTGCGAGGGCGCGGATTGAAACTTGGGAAAGTAGAACCCATGTATCTACCTCGACTTTTGGATGTTTAAGTGTTTCAATCCGCGCCCTCGCACGGAGGGCGACTTCGTGTTCCGTATCCGTCGCTCGGGCCAGCGGTGTTTCAATCCGCGCCCTCGCACGGAGGGCGACCAGACCCAGAAGGGTCAGTGTCGTTTCCAGAAAAGTTTCAATCCGCGCCCTCGCACGGAGGGCGACTTGATGAGGAGGCAAGAGCCTCCTTTGGAGAGCGTTTCAATCCGCGCCCTCGCACGGAGGGCGACC
>Ga0308419_1002289_pt1 | contig 12400 bp, 13 predicted proteins | sample HotsprSampleMS50_FD_203674 | JGI IMG/M metagenome (GOLD analysis project Ga0308419, IMG submission 203674) | Hot spring phototrophic mat microbial communities from Mushroom Spring, Yellowstone National Park, Wyoming, United States - 20090730_MS50 ... | reverse complement strand
GAAGCCGCTCCCCTTCCGGCAAGGGGAGCAGGCCTGAATCAGGACGTGGCCCGAGGGGACCACGCCCTTTCGCTGGAAGTAGGTGGTGGCCGGCGCCACCCATAGGTAGCGCCGACCCTCCCTATCAATCTCCCCGAGAACGACCGCCCGGCGAGCGGCCTTTTCCTTGGGGTCTCTCGGGTCGAGAAACCCGAGTAAGACATCGAGTTTCATACCTATCTCCTTGCCCCGGCCAAAGGGCAAGAAACTAAAAAAATCCCCCATCAAGTGGCCCACCGCTGATCAGACGGTGCATGATGGGGGATTGAAACCACTTCGCAACGGGATGCCGTTATCCAGGCTGATAACGATTGCAACAACAGAAATTCGCGGTATCTGAAACAGACGCAGGCACGGAGCCTGTTTGATTCAGCCGCCTGCGGCGCCTCGCCAAGGCGTTCCTTTCCTTTTCCGGCTCAAAAAGAAAAGCCTGCCAGCGGCAGGCTTTCGATAGAGACTAGAGACTGCGCAAGACGTCGGCAATGACGTCTTGCATAGGCCCCTCGATGCGCAGCCTCCCCTTCTTGAGGTGGCGCGCATAGATCCACAGGTGCTGACGCACCTGTGGGTTGACCTTCCACGCCTCGCGCAGACGCAGGCGGTATGCGCCGGGATCCTCTCCCGGCAGCGCCGCGAGCAGCGTCCTTGGCGCGCCTGGCGTGGTGTCGAGCAGGGCAAAATCGTAGGCGCCGATCATGGATCAAGCCTCAACAGTGGCCAGTTTCTTTTTCTTGGCAACGAGCGCCACGCTCGCCTCTGAGAGGCGCTCGTCGGTGTGGGCATCGATCACTTCTTGCGGCCAGCCGAGCTGCTCGGCGGCCGCCTTGTAGTCTATCGCACCGACACGCTCGTACACGCGCAGCCCCCAGGGGCCAACGAGCGTGCGCCCAAGCGACTGCGCCAGCGTTTTGGCTTGTGCCGCCAGCTCCTCCAGCCGCGCCTCGGCGGCAAGGGCGGCGATCGCCTCCTTCTCAGCCAGCTCCGGCGGCCAGTGCGTGACGTCCGGCAGCGGCTTGATGCCACCGGCGACCACCCACGCGCTCGGACGGCGATAGGCTTCCAGCGCTGTCTCGTCGACCCCGAGCTCGCCGATGACCGCCTCCCAGTCCACCCGCTTCGTCGCGCGGGGTTTCTGATGCCGAATGGCGAATGCCTGGGGCTGGTAGCCCTCGGCAACGGCACGGCGAAGCCGCTCCTTAGCCGCCTCCGCCAAGGCCGCCTCGCTCTTGGCCTCGGCCAGACATGTGGCGAGGGCTGTCCACTGCGCGCCGCCCACCGGGGCGATGCGGCGCTCGACACGGCTCCAGAATTCCACCAGGATCGGCAGCATCGCTATCGCCAGGGGGCGCAGTCGCTCAGACATCGATGTTACTCGCACCACCTCTTGCGCCTGGCTGTCCCAAGGGCAGAAATGGATGCGCTCGTTGCCCGCCCATGCCTGCGGATCGCCCCAGGCGACCATGGCCTGGTGGGCAAGCTGGGGCTGGTAGTAGCCCACCACTTCGCCCGCGCGAGCCAGTTCCACCACGTGCCGATTGGGGACTTTGATCTCGACGATTTCCCCGTCGAGAGTAATCCCGTCGAATGAGGCCCGCATCCACGGGCGGTCTTCTCGCTCGCCGCAGGCGGGGGCGATGAAGCCGAGTTCAGCTTCGACCGCCTGGCGCACGGATTCTTCGAGTTCCACGCCGCGTCGCATCGCGGCGTTCATGGGCGTTGCTTTGCCCATGCCGAGCTTTTCCCAGAATAGGGATTGCTCGGCCTCCCGCTCCATCCATGGGGCGGGCTCAACCAGGCCGCGGGCGGCGGCCAGCTGCGCGGCGTCGGTCGCGCCGATACCCTGGGCGCGCCACTCGAGCCAGGCGGCGCGGTCCTCAAAAATGATCTCCTTCATGGACCTCTCCTTGCAACCAGCGCCCCACCGCGGGGCGCTTTCTGTGCAAGGAGCAATGCGTCATCGGCAGCAGATAACAAAAATGGCGCAGGCAAAAAAACGCCCGGGGAATCCCGGGCGTCTGGTGAGGCGCGAGTCTCAGGCCGCGCGGTATTGCTCGATGTCGCCACCTGCGGCCAGAATGTCGCGCACCCATTGCGGCTTGCGCCCCGGGCCGCCGGACCACGTCTGACCACCGGGTCCAATGTAGCGCGGCTCGCGCTTGCTGCGCGAGCGCGAGGCCTTGACCGAAAACTTCCCCCCCAGATCCTGCACCGTCAGGCCGTATTCGGCCATTTTGGCGCGGATCTCGGCAACGACGCCCTGGATTTCCTGGCGTCGAGCCTCTTCCGCTTGGCGCAGCAGCGCTTCGGCTTGGGCTTTGAGTTCAGCGTAAGTTGCCATGTATGACTCCTTTCTGTTGGTGAATGGCGAGGCCGAGTATAACACCGTTGCCACAAATTGCAACAGACGATTCACCGGAGTTGTTTTTCGATCTCGCTCGCAGACGCGAGCCCCTGGATACGCTTGCCCGACGCATATACGATGACGGGGGTGCCGTTGATACCCTTGGACAGGGCGAAGTTGCGGATTTCCTCGGTGATCTTCTGGCACTCTGGTGTCGACTGCGGGTCACGAATACCCCCTCCGACGGCCTCTTTCCATGCCTTGAGGCGATCCTTTGCGCACAAAACAGCGGCCACCTGGTCGTCTGACCGCTGATACGCCAGCGGGACATACACGATGCGCACGTTTTGGAGCTTCTCCAGCTCGGGTTCCAAGCGCTGGCAGTACGGGCACTTGGGATCGGTGAAAACATACACCGTTGCTTGAGGCTTGCCGCGCACTTCGGAGAACGTCCAGCTCGATTTAATCTCCTTGGCCGGATCGAAGCGCAGGAGCTCGTCTTTGCGCTCCTGCGTCAAGTTGCGGCCGCTTTGCACATCGATGACCTGCCCGACGATGAACGTCTTGCCGCTGGCATCGAAGTACACCGGCTCGCCGTTGACCACACCCTCGAACATACCCGACGGCAATGCCCGCAAGTCCTTGATTTTTAGTGAAAACTGCTTCTCTATTTGAGCGGCGGCATCCTGTACCGAAGCGGGAACCGACCGAGCCAAAACAGCCCCTGCGGCAAAAGAACACAATGTGGCCAAAAGAAGGTTACGAATCGACATCGATGGATCTCCTGTTAAAAATGACATTGCGGGTCTTGATTATACATCGATTAGCGAAAGTTGCTCGCCCGGCCCCGGGCCTTCGGATGACAATACTTTGCGCAGCCAAAGCCTAAAGTGCGCGGCGTCGACCGGGCTAGCCGGATAGCCGTCTTCACGCAGATCGATCGGGCGCTTGATGGCTTCGGCGGCAAAGCGCTGCGCGTATTCCTTGACGCGGTGTGCTGGCATCGTCTGGATGCGCTGCAGGATTTCCTGTTTCTTTTGCTCGTACACTGGGTCGATAGGCGGCGGCATGGCCGATGCGCTCGTCTGCGCGGCGGAAGATGCCGATGTCGCTGCGGGGGCTGCTTTGGCGGCCTCGGGCAACGCGGGGGTGCCCGGGCTTTGCCAAAGAGATTTCAGGTAACCTGCCGGATTGCGAATGCCCTTGGGATTTTGCTGGCGAAGCGCGATGATGTGCTGGACGATGCTGTGCAGCCGCACCGGGTCTTCCTGTGCCCACGGCTGCCACAAGCCTTCCGAAATACCGAGATCCTGTAAGGACCGCAACAGCCCCGGGTCGATTGCTGGTTCAATCGGGATGGGCGGCGGCAGGGCCACTTGCACGCCAATGGGACTCGCGGTGACGTCGATGACGTCGTCGCTCTCGATGACCAGCGCGTCTTGGGGTTTGAGCTCGACCGCAAAAGACAGGTGCGTCACACGTCGCCCGTTGCGCTCAAACTCGGGCCGAATGAGCACGTTGCTCACGCGGTTGACCTCTTCGATGGCGGGTGCGAGCACCTTGCGGTTGAACTCCGAGAAGTCCGCGTAGGAGTGCCCCGTGTGCGCGCCGAGCAGACGCCGCCAGCGATCGATGTCGATCACGCGCGTCTTGCCGAGCTTGGTGAAGCGCACACAGGTTTCGTACAACGCCAGGCCCGCTGCCGTCGAGAAGCTGTTGGCCATGCCGACGTCGATCTTGGTGTAGGTGTCCGGGTTGTGCAGCTGACGGGCCACCGCTGGGTCGTAGCGCCAGCGGCAATAGCCGTCCTTGATCTCGGCAAAAGACATGAGCGTCATCACCTGCCACGACCAGCGATCCTTGGCGTCGCAGAGCAGGTTGACTTCGAGCTTGGTCTGCGTGAGGCGATCCAGCGATTGGCGCGCGTGCAGGACGTTGCGGCTGTCGTAGCCGAGCAGGTCAAAGAGCGAGCGCACATCGATCTCGTGCGTGCTGTGCTCAAGCAGCCGGTCATACGCCACTTGCAGCAAGGTGTTGTAGAGCTTGCGCTCCAGCAGCGACAAGACCCCCTCGATGTGGATGACGGCGTTGTGCTTTTTGAGCAGCCGCCCGAGGAACGCGCGCCGATCGCGCCCGGTCATGCCGGCGGTTGAGCGGATGACCGCGATCGCGCCTTCGGCGACTTTTTCTTCTTTGTCGTTGTAGATATATCGCAGCGGCAGGTCCACAGCCTTCCCCAGAAAACGCCAGATTAGCGGGCGCGCAGCCAAGACGCGAAACAGGGCAATTTTAGCACATACCAAAGAAAAGCGCGAGACAGGCCTGACTCAATGGCATATCGATATAACTATCAACGGCTTATAAACCAAACCTCAAGCGATGTCTCACCACATGATTTGGCGCATGCCAAAGAAAAGCGCGAAACCGACCAGAGATGATCGCATATTCCATAAATCTATCAACGGCTTACAGCGCACACCTCGCCCTACTTGTCACCATTGGCACCACCCGCGGCCACGGGCGCTCACGGGGCCGGTCGGCGGGCAAATACCCCGCCCGGTATCACCCCTGTGGAAAACCCTCTTCCGGGTCGTCAAAAGATCTGTCGTCCCTGCAACTTAGCCGGCCTACATGAGAACCCTACTGACGCGTGTGGGGATCACAAAAGTTTCCGGGTTCCATCACAAAAGTTTCCGGCATACGCTCTAAGGTTTATGCGCCAAGCCCTTGTTCTATCTCATGTTATCGAGGGCACCAAAATGGTGCATACGGGCCTCAGCACAAAAGTTTCCGGGTTTCAGCACAAAAGTTTCCGGGTTTCAGCACAAAAGTTTCCGGGTTTCAGCACAAAAGTTTCCGGGTTTCGTCGGCCGCGAGCCTCGTAAGTCCTTGAAAAACCGTGAGTTTTTGCGGGGCCGGGGGTGCCTAAACAGTATTTAAACGTATATTAAACACACACAAAGCGCGCGTGCGCGCGCGTGCGTGTGTGTGCGTGCGCGCGTATGCGCGTGCGAAGCGCCATGCCATTCCAATGCACACCCAAAGCCCAATCGAGCAATGGTTGGCGAAAAACCACCCGGTCGGCACGCCAACGCGATTCGGTCTTTCAGGGCGCGAAGTCCATGATTGGCACGCTAACGGGCCTGCCGCGTAGGGGTGTGATCGGCGCGCCACCGAGGGGCGGGCCAAAGCAGCGATCCACGCAAAACGCACCTCGCTCGGAACAAGCAGAGTCGAGCAGCCGCGCCGCGCGGGCAGGCCAATGCAAGCCTGGTCGCGAGCGGCATCGGAGGTCGCGCAGGCCGCGCAGGCCGCGCCAGAAGCCTTCAGAAGGCCCGTAGAGGCGATTTTTCGCACCAGTCCAGCCCGCAGGTCGTCCGCTCCCAAAAAAATCGCTCTTAGGTCCGTTTTGGCGGCCCGCGGCAAGCGGCCGACTGCGCGGCCTGTGGTCTGCCGCGGTCGCAGCGACCGCTGCGCCTTGCTTCAACACAGGTGGGCACGGGTGGGCGAGGCCAGCTTCATCGGCGACCGCAGCCCCGCCCTGCCCTGTCGAGCCACGGGCACCAATCCTGCCGATACCCGGTCCTCGCCACCGCCGACAACTGATAACAAAAGAGCTGTTGCATCTCCCGAAAATGTTGCTACAATGGAAGCCACCTTGTCTTTTCCCATTGGTGTGGATGGCCCCGCCACGGTGCGGCGCTACGCCTAACGCGAAGGAGCTTTTCAGTGATTCCACATAGTTTTCGCTACGTCAACCGGATGCTCAACATTGCGTACCTGACGGGCGTGGTCCGGCACGATCCCAACCCCGATCCTAACGGGCCGCGTCGTTTCTTTCTGGGCCAGACAAGCAACCCGGCCCTTGACATCCCGATTGATCTGCCAACCCCAGATTTCGTCATGCCACCCCAGGGACAGCTGCGCACCGTCATCGCGCACGTGCGCGGCACAATTGGCGAATACGGCAAGACGGCGGTCGCCGAGGCCATTTCCGTCACGCAAAGCTCGGTGCTCAACATCAACCCGATGAGCACGTATCTGCTGGGCTTTGCCAAGCGCCTGCCGAAGGACAAAATCGCGCCCGAGATGCCGTACAACGCGGCCGGACAGCTCAAGCAAGAGTTTCTCGACCAACTCAAGTCGATCGAAGACCTCAGACCCGAAGAAAAGGCCATCATCGAGCTCTACGAGGAAATGTCGGGCCGCATGCGCGGGCGCTTTGACAGCAAGTCCAACGTCGTGCTCATGGCCGGGTTCGTCCATCGCGCCAACTACATCCCGCCGAACGCGCACCAGACACACGGCAGCGGCATCATTGATCTGCGCCAGCACCGCGAGCTCGATCGGATTGTGCCGATTCGCGTCGTCAACAACAAGGTCAGCACCATCCTCAAAAACATTCGCCCGGGCTACACCATCTCGCTCAAAGGCCGACTGCGCCGCAAGGTCATGCCCACGCCGGATGGCACGGGTATTGCCAGCGACATCCTGTACGTCGAAACCGATATGCTCGATGCGGCCAACCAGACGCAAATCCTGCCGCCGCCGCCGGCGTGGTTCGTCGAGTATCTGCGGCAAGACGATGAGGAAGACGCCGCCGAAGAGGCCAAGGAAGCCGCGCAAGAATAAAGCCGTGTCCCGAAGAGGACGCCCCCATGGAACAACCAGCCGAAGACGACGACCTCTCGGCAGATATGCTGGCGCTGCTGGCCGCCGCCGTGCCCGAGGTCAAGTCGCGCAACGAGGACGACGAGGATGCGCCGGATGCGCAGACGCTGCAGCGCCTCTATGACGCCTCGATGCGCGCGTCGCAGGAACTGTTTCGCAGCGTTGAGCACACCCCCGTTTTGTCCGACCTGATGGGGCCGGATGCGGACAGCGCCGACCCGCGCCAGACGCAAGAGATCACCGAAGACGACTTCGAGCCCGAAGACTGGCCCATTTACCGCGCGCTGCGCACGCACATGCGCGCGCTCGTGTCGCTCAACACCCCGCCCGCCCAGAGAGCCAGCGAGATGCGCTGGCTCATGTGCCCGATGCCCGACCGACAAGGTCTGCGCTTTGACGACGCTTGCCACGCGCTGATGTCGCGGCCTTATGTGGTGCGCACGCGCGCGCTGTATCAGCTCTGGCGCAACGGGATCGATGCGGCCTTCGAACTGCCGGGGCTGTATTTTCCTTTGCCCAAAGGGCTGGCGTACGAAATCGAGGGGCATCCGCAAATGTTCGATGTCGCGGGCCGGGTCGCGATGGCCAAGCTCGTGTGGCAGCACCCCGGGATTCTGGTCGAAGACGCGATGGAGCAAGCGCTGGCGCGTGGCATTGCCTCGGGACCAACGGCGCTGGCGGCCCTCATCGACTACGGCTATGTCGGGCAGACTCCGCAGCGGCGCCTGTACTTCATCACGCGCAATCCATCGCAGCTGGGCTTTCGGGCGCGGGCAAATTTTTCCTGGGCGCTGTCGTTGCCGCAGATCGATTGATGGCGCACACGGTCCTCACCTCTCTTTTGCGCCAGGCGTTGTTGAGAGGCGATGCCGACGCCTGGCAACAGATGCGCCAGCTGGTCACGCGCTGCGCGGCGATCGGCAGCGCCAAGGCCGGTGCGTCGCACCTGGCCGAGGACGTGGCTGCCGAAGTGCTCGTGCTCATGCACCAGTCGTTCCTCCATCGTCTGCAGGACAACTCGCCGATCGAGCCGTTTTTGGTTGAAGCCAGCCGCCGCGTGGCGCTCGCGATGCGGCGGCAATTCGATGAGCACATGCACGTTGATGTGACCGACGAGGACAGCGATGGTGCAGATCCGCCGGAAGCGCAACTCGAAGCGCCCGATGAGGCGGTCGATGCGCGGCTGGATGCGCAGCGCGCGAAAGAGCGCATCCGGCAATCCACCCAGGCGTCCTTTTGGCGCAGCAGCGGCAAGCGCAAGTACGAGCGCAGGCAGTACCAGTCGGGTGACAAGCGTTTTGCGCAAGCGCTCAAGTCCGAGCGAAAGCGCAGGGGCTGGACGCAGCGACAGATGGCAGCAGCGATGGGTATCGGGCTGGCGACCTACATCAGCTATGAGCATGCGTGCGTGATGACGCCGAACCCGGCCGTCATCGATCTGCTCAAGAAAATGCAAAGGGAAAGGTTGGATTGAGTTCGTATGGACGAAAGTTATATCACCAAAACAGCGCTGCTCAATCGCCCGGGCTGGACGGCCAGTCTTGTTGCCCGCCTGCTTGGCGAGCCCGATAAGCGAAAGAAAGCCTTTGGGATCAAGCAGCCCTTGGCGCTGTATGCGGTGAGCCGCATCGAGCAGGCGGAAGCGAGTGCGGATTTTGTCGCGGCGCAAAACGATATTGCCAGGCGCAAAGCCGCCGCAGCGAAGGCGGTTGAAACCAAGATTGCCAAGCTGATGGCGCAGATCGGCGCGATGACGGTGACGGTACAGCGCCACAAACTCGCGCATGTCAGGCGCATGGCGATTGAAAGCTACAACGAAAGAAATTGCTATGCTTGCGCCACGGAAAAAGACGATCCCGCGTTTCTCGATCGTATCACCGTCAATTTTATACGCCACGAGCTGACGGAATACGACACCGCCTTGTGGGAAGTCGCCGGAAAAACCGGCGTCGCACGGGCCGTGGCCGAGATTCGTCGGCGCGTGTATTCGGCGATTGCGCAAGCGTATCCAGAGCTCAAGCTCGAATGCGAGCGGCAAATCAAGGCTCGCCAGTGCGTGGCTGAGGACTTGTCTCAGGCGGCCTGACGTCTTTGGGCTTTTCAGCGGATTGCCGCGCCCTGGCAAGTGCTGCTTGGAGATATTCAAGCCGCCCTTCAAGGCTTTTGCGATCGATCAAGTGGTCCGTCGGGATTGATTCTAACAGGGCATTGACTTCGGCGATCTCGGACTCGACGGACTCGATATAGAGATGGTTGTCTATCATTGATTATCCTTTGCGGCCGCGCGACTGCGAAGCTCAAATCAACTGGCATATGCGGTCATGGCACCAGTCTGGTGCGGTCCATGGAGTTTCATCCTCATGCGCGGGAGACCCCGTCCTTTAGGGCGGGGAGGGATAGCGCGGCGGCGATGAGCCGCCCCTGTTCCCGCATCTCCTTTCTTCGGTTGCTATCTTTTGTCCATGAATACCCATACCCGTCTGCACGCTGAAGCAACGCGCAAAATCGGTGATGGATGCCTTGTACCAGCCCGGTTGCGGACTGGATGTTGAAGCTGCCGCTGGCTCGAATGGCAACGCGCCCCAGGTAGGTGCCCACCTTTTTGCCGGTTGTCACGACCGCACGCACCAGGTCCCCGGTCTGAAACCCGAATGCACGCTTGCTGCGGGTTAGGTATCCACGCGGAAAGCCGTGCTTCGTCAGGCGCGTGCGCTGGTAACTGCCGCGCCCTGTGCATTGGATTTTCAGCGTCGGAACCCGCCAGTTGGCAACAGCGTGGACTTCACCCACACAGGCCGCATCCAGGGCATGCGCTTTAGGGATGTTGAGGCGATGCCGGTTCCACTTCGTGCGCCCGCCTGTGCCGACTTCTATGTCGAGGCCTGTGTCCTGGAGCCGTTGCCACAACGCCCAGCGCGTGCTGTTGACGGCTGCGGCGTCTTGGAGTGGCGCTTTGCGCTGCGCCTCGATGCGGGCGAGTCGCTTTGGGTCATGCGCCAGGAACTCGGCCAAATCCCGGTTGGCTTTGCGCTGGTTGCAGGGCCGGCAGGCCAGCGCGAGATTGCTCACGCGGTCACTTCCGCCCTTCGAGCGCGGATGGATGTGGTCGACCTCTAGCGGCACGTTTTCTGCATCGCAGTAGGCGCACTTGCGGCCCCACTTCTGCAGCAGGTACTCACGCACCTCGTAGCCAAATAAAGAGCCTTGCTGGTACTCGACGCCAGAGATTTCCGGGTTTTGCAGCGCTTGGGTGTCAAACCGCACCAGTTCCTGCGACAAGGCTGTTACTGGTGCCCAGCGGCACAGCCGGCGCACCCAAGACATGATCGTGTCCACGCGGTGTTGCAGGCTGGGCGCAAGCCACCCATGACGCCGGGTTCGGTTATCGAAGCGGGGCTGACGGTAGCGCAGGTTCGCGCAGCGCCGACGCCGACGAAACGCCGCACGCTGCCCGAGTGCATCGCGGATCGCGTGTCCCCGGTGAGCGAGCTCGGCCAAGAACAGCACATGGGCGCTGCGCTGCACTTCGCCCGTGTCGGCATCGACCTCTTGCGACTCTCGCACCAGGGCCACGCCCGTTGCCTTACTACCGGGGTCTAGCTTGAGCCGCACGGGCTGCAGGGCGCAATCTTCCTGCTCACGATCCACCAGCCGGATGGTGAAGGGCACCAGCCGATGCACCCGCGCTCGACCACGCTTCAGCAGCAGCCGTGCACGCTTTTCCGAGCACGGCATGAGCGGTTTTTTCCTGCGATCCAATACAAACACTGCCATCTCAAACTCCTATGCCCTTACGGGCCTGGTGACGCGGGCATTTCTGCCCATCTCCCCTCGGGAATGTCTGCAACCGGCTCCATCCTTTCGGATGCGGTGGGAACCTTCGGCGCTTTGCCTTTCGCCAGCATGATCCCCACCTTCCAGGGTCCGGGACTGAGGAAGCATCCCGGAGTGGGTCTGACCGACCTGTTGCAAACGTAGCGGGTTGGCTACCGCTTTCCCTGGTCAACCGAGCTCGCTCTCGCAAGCTCCGCCCTTTAGGGCGGGGTAGTTGACTGGTTGTCGGCATGATGACGGCAATAAAATTTCGGTCAGAAAACTCCACGAGCGCCGGGCCTTTGCCGTTATGACCGATTCCAACCCAGACCGCATCAGAGTCCGCACTCAGGATTTCCTGGACCTTGCCCAGCATGCCGATGTAGTGGGGGTTGAACTGCGCAATCTTGCCCGAAACTTTCTTGGGAATAACTTGTCGCCAATTGGGAAATGGGGTTTCGAGACTGTTGCCACTGATGGTTGTGCCATCGTATGAGATGTTGACTGGATAGTAGTGTGACAAAATTTCATCACCGTCTTTGCTGAGCCTTACCAGTTGGTCGACGATTTCGATCTTGACGCTACCGCTTGGTGTGACTGACTTGAAGAGATCGACAGGCACAACGACATCCAGAATAGGAAAGATAAAATTTTCCGGCTTTTGTTGAATGCGCGCCACGGCCAGCATGTGGCCGTTGGTGGCCACCAAGCGTGACTCGACTTGCCTGATTTCGAAGCAGATACCACCAAAGCATTCCTGATCGTCGGAGTTTCCGCAGAAAAGAGACAGCGCGGCTATATATCGCGCCTCAATGGTCAGGACCGTATTTATGGTGCATTTATTGGATATTTTGGCTCTCATCATGCCGACAACCAACTAGACTTCAACCCCATCTATCCAGGCTTGCAATTTGGCGGCAATAGCGCATGCGGTCTGCTTGTCTTTCGCGTCACAAACCCACAGATTGTCTTGCGGCGCGTACTTGCTGACAAGATCAATCCTGAACATCGTGGCCTCGCTTTCTTCGCAAGCCCATTCGTATCCAATCTTATCATTGATTGGCGTTACTATAGCACACTCAAAAAAAGATGGATTGCAGTCTTCGGTGTGCTCTGCAATATCTTCAATACCCATCATTAGCTATCCTCAGACATTATCCAGACGCCCGCGCCTTCAGAGGAAGGCCTCAGGCGAAGCCCGTTTTCCTGTGCCGTCCGCTTGAGATCAACCGGGCACAAACATACGTGCGGCAGCAGATCGGCATCAGAATAGCCGCACGACGAATCCGCAACGATCACCCCTTCGTTCCCAAGCGATTCGCGGAGCGCGCCGATGGTCTCGATCCGCAATCCACGAACGATAACGACGTCGCACATCACAGAACCCCGGTTTCAATCAAAAACAGGCCGTACAAACCATTGTTGGACTTGTTCGATCTCCCCGTGACACTCGATGCCCCTCAGAGTGAACCCGTCGGCGCTAATATTGGTCACCTGGACATCGATCATGGGATCGATCACGTGTCGCCCATCGCG
>Ga0308419_1002288_pt1 | contig 12401 bp, 14 predicted proteins | sample HotsprSampleMS50_FD_203674 | JGI IMG/M metagenome (GOLD analysis project Ga0308419, IMG submission 203674) | Hot spring phototrophic mat microbial communities from Mushroom Spring, Yellowstone National Park, Wyoming, United States - 20090730_MS50 ... | reverse complement strand
TTTTAACTCTTCCAAATTTACAAACTTAAAACTAACATTAAAATCCCTAAACACAATCCATAAACCCAGTATGCCTGCAATTATAGAACCCAAACTACTTAATAATGGCACATACAAATAATCAGACGATTCTTTAACAAACACAAATATAGCAACAGTAAATATAACTCTTGCAAGAATGTTTAAAAATGTTATATACTTCATTTTCTCCATACCTTGAAAAAACCACACTGGAAACAAAACCTGCCCCACAACCATTCCAAATGTTAAGAAATAAATTATCCAATCTTTTCTAAACTTTTCAAAAAAAAATATTATAACAAACATCAAAATTAAAGAAATAATCATTAAAGCGAGTTTAATCACCATAACAGAACTGAAAATCTCAGAAACTTTTTCTTTATTTTCTCTATTTATTGAAATCTCTCTTGTTGCAGAAAGGTTAAAGCCGTAATCAGTTAGTATCATAAAATACCCAATAAAAGCTTGCGAAAAAGCAATAAGTCCGAATTTCTCGGGTCCTAATACTCTAACAAGATAAGGGAAAGTGATTAAAGGTAATATATAGTTTGCAATCTGAAGTACTGATAAGGATAAAAAATTTTCAATCAGTCTTTTTCTTGTATCTGTTGCAAGAAATCTTTCTTTAAAATTGATTAAATGCATATCTTCGTCCAATTTATCTTTTGGATCTAAAAGAATCTCATACATTTTCTTAGCTCAAAAATCATTCTCAAAACTCACATTAACACAAATTTTAAATCTCTTACCGCTTCTAAATATTTTTTCAACATCACTACCAACCAATCTATTCCAACCAAGATTAACAGTTTCTACTCATTCAGTTACATCTCTTACAGTAATACATGGAGCTCTTAACCAAATCGCTTCTTTTTGAACCCCGCCAGAATCTGTTATTATTGCTTTAGCATTTTTTTCTAATTTTAACATATCAAGATAGCCAACAGGGTATATCAATTTGATATTATCATTTTCAAGCAAATCATCTAGTACATAATAACTTATCATTTTTCTTGTCCTTGGATGAATAGGAAATACAACTATCTTATCCATCTTGGAAAATGCAGTCAACATATTTTTATGCCTCTCATAATTATCCATACTTTCAGCTCTATGGATTTTGTCAAGATAATATTCATTTGGTTTTATATTTAGCCTTTTTAAAATATTACTTTCCATATCGCTAATTTTAGAAAAATGTAGTAAAGCATTAAACATCACATCACTAACAAGATAAACACCTTTTAAAATTCCTTCTTTATTTAAATTCTCTACTGCAGTTTGAGTAGGACAGAAAAGAATATCTGAGATATGGTCAGTTAAAACTCTGTTTATCTCCTCAGGCATCCTTTTGTTAAAGCTTCTTAAACCAGCCTCTACATGAGCTAATTTAATATGCAATTTAGATGCTGCTAACGCACCAGCTAAAGTAGAGTTTGTATCTCCATAAACAATGACTAAATCCGGATTTTCTTTTAATATAACTTTTTCTATTTCAATTAACATTCTTCCAGTTTGTTCCCCATGATTACCAGAACCTATACCAAGATTATGGTCTGGCTCAGGTATTTCAAGCTCTTTAAAAAACAAGTCATTCATGTTTTCGTCATAATGCTGACCAGTATGAACTATAAAACTTTTGAAAATGGTGCAAGTTTTATAAACTATGCTCTTACTACTGTTAAAATTTACATTTATAACCTCTATCAAACGTGAGACGTAAGAAGTAAGACGTGAGACGTAAGAAGTGAGACGTTAAAAATTTTTCTCTCACATATCACGTTTCACCTCTCACGTTTCACGTTTCACGTCTCACTTTCACATACCTTATCAATCCAAGAAGTTTAGCCTTTAATCTCTCTAAATCATCAAAAATCTTTAAATCATGAATGTATCCAAGTTCTTTTGAAATTATTAACTGAGTTTCTAATTCAGCAATAGAGCCTAACGCAATATAAAGAAATTGAACAAATTCTTTTTTATTTTTTCTGGCTGCACCTTCTGCAATATTGCTTGGTATAGAAACACCCGAACGCCTAATTTGAGATGTCAAACCATACATTTCTTCCTTAGGAAAACTTGATGTTAAATTATATATTAACTTAACTAACTCAATCACATCTTTCCATACATCCAAATCTTTATGCGTCTTCATCTCTCCACCTCTCACGTCTCACTTTTCACATCTCACTTAGTTTCCAAATCACATTATAAATAACCTTCTCATCGTACAATGGTTCAATAGGTAAACTCAAAACATTCTTAGCTGCATACTCGCTGTTTTGTAAATTTCCATAAACCTTCATACCATTGTTTATAAACACCTTCATTTTATGAAGTGGATAAGGATAATAAACCATGGTTGATATGCCTTGTTGTTTAAGTCTTTCTTGAACCTCCTCTCGGTTTTTACCAGTTAATAAAATTGTGTATTGATGGAATACATGATAAGCTTTTTCTTTTTCAATTGGAGTTTTTAACCACTTTATTTCTTTTAAACTTTCTGTAAACAATTTTGCTATCTTTCTTCTTCTTTCATTAAAATCATCTATGATATCAAATTTAGCTAAAATTATTGCAGATTGAAGAGTATCAAGTCTTGCATTGTATCCTATATGGTCAACGTTATATTTATCTTTTCCTCATTTCCTTTCCAGGATACAAAATACCATTATCCTCTACTTGTTAGATAAACTAAATCAATATCGTAAATTTTCTTTGGGTTTTGTTGTATTTCGTTTTCTATTTTGTACTTCAGAGCTAAAATTGATTCATGAAGTCTTAATTGCAAAATTGTATAAACTTTTTTGCCGGTTTCTTGTTCTACTTTTTTAAGATGCTCTATTTCTTCTGGATTTATTACTAATGGTTTTTCACAAATCGCGTCAGATCCATTTAATAATGCAAACTTTATATGTGGTTCGTGAAGATAGTTTGGTGTTGCAATGCTAATATAATCAATCTTTGTATTATTTTTATTAAATTCATTTATAAAATTATAAAATAATTCAAACTCTGTAAAAAAATATGCATTTGGAAAATAGCTATCTATTATTCCAATACCATCATAAGGATCGTATGCGGCTACTAATTCATTATTGGTTTCTTTAATAGCTTTCATATGTCTAGGAGCAATATAACCACTTGCTCCCATTAAAGCAAAATTTTTTTTGGTCAACTTTTACCTCCGAAACAGCAAACTTGGTTTAAGCTTTAATTACTTTTGGATGTTTTATTTTTATTAAATTTCTAGTATCAATAATAAGCTGTGCGTTTTCTAAAATAAAGTTCGGGTCATATACTGAATGATCTGTAACAATTACAACTACATCGTAATAGGAAATATTTTCCCTTGTTAAATCTGTCGAATGCATTTTAAGATGATATTTTCTTAGTGGGGGGATTTCTGGTATATAAGGATCGTTGTAATCTACAATAGCGCCTTTGTCTTGAAAAATTGTAATGATTTTTAATGCAGGTGATTCTCTCATATCATCAACATCTTTTTTATAAGCTACTCCTAAAATTAAAATTTTCGCGTTTTTAAGGGACTTACCAACAGAGTTAAGTGCTTCCATAGTTCTTAAATAAACATAATAGGGCATGTTATCGTTTATTTCTCCCGCTAATTCTATAAATCTCGTATGGAATTCGTATTCTTTGGCTTTCCATGTTAAATAGAATGGGTCTACTGGAATACAATGCCCCCCTAAACCTGGTCCTGGATAAAATGCTTGAAAACCAAATGGTTTTGTCTTTGCAGCTTCTATGACTTCCCATATATCAATACCCATTCTATCAAAAAGAAGTTTTAGTTCATTCACTAAGGCAATGTTTACTGCGCGATAGATATTTTCTAATAATTTTGCAGCCTCGGCAACTTTTGTAGATGAAACTGGAACTACTCTTTTTGTAATATTGCTATAAAGAGAAGAAGTTAAATCTAAGCAATTTTTGGTAAAACCACCAACGATTTTAGGTATAATAGAGATGTTAAAATCTTGATTACCAGGATCTTCTCTCTCTGGAGAAAAAGCAAGGTAAAAATCTTCTCCAGCTTTAAGACCAGATTTTTCTAAGATAGCCTTCAAATCTTCATCAGTAGTACCCGGGTATGTAGTTGATTCAAGGACAACAAGTTGTCCTTTTCTTAAATATTTTGCTATTGTTTCACCAGTATTAAATACATAGGTCATATCTGGCTCGTGGTATTTGTTTAACGGTGTTGGAACGCAGATGATTATCGCATCAACTTCTGATAGTTTTGAGAAATCAGATGTTGGATAAAAATTTTGAGAAATTCTTTTTATATTTGAACTGTCTATGTGTTTTATATAACTTTCACCAGCTTTGAGCTTTTCAATTTTATTTTCGTCTATTTTTCGCGGTTTTTTCAAGAATCTTTTGTTTTAAAATTTTATGATTCATACATTTTCTCTTTTTCTATTTTGTATTGCATCTTTGAGCAGTGCGATAAAAATCCCTAAAAATAAACCACCAATAAAACCGATAGCAGTATAAATTAATGGTTTTGGTATTATGGGATCTGGTAGTAATCGAATTTCGCTTGTTGGAAGGATCCAATTTGAGTTTTTTAACCATTTTTCGATATGTCCTTTTTCGGTTAATAAATCGGCGACTTTTGTTGGATCATACATAATCTGATTTTTTGAATTTATCTCTAAAATTGCTTTGTTAATCGAATTATGTCTAAGGTTTAAATTTTGTGATACTTCTTCGCGTTTTTTGGATAATATATCGTTGTTAATTATATTTATTGCAGTTTCTAACTCTTTTTTTGCGTTTTCGGGAGATTTAGATTCAATTTCTATTTTTCCAATAAAAGGAGAATTTTTAACAGGTAAAATTTTAATGTTTTTCAATTCTGGGTAAGATTTAATGACTTCTTGAATCTCAGAAATATTAATAACATTATTTATATTATTTATATTATTTATATTGATAATTGGAACTTCGAAGAATACTTCTGCTTTATATACTTTGGGAATCATTAAAGATATGATGATTGCTAATATTGTGGAAATTGCTGTTATTCCAATAATAAGCTTTTTTTGTTTATTAAGTTTATCGAGCAAATCGAATAAGTCAATTTCGTCTTCGTAAATTTCGTTTTCTTTCATAATTTCTTTCATAATAATCCAAAAAATTATTTTAGTAAATTATGTCAATAAAAAAATAATTATAAGAGTTTAGTGATTCCAGCATTGAATTTTTATAAATTAAATAAAAAATCATCAAGATGTATTTTTTTTTATGATAGATTTTGCACAAATAGAGATATAAGTTTATATGATACAAGATAGCTACACCACAAAAAAACTTTATCCTGTTTGTTTGAATTTAGAACTACGCCACAACGTTTTTTTAAGAGAAATTACTCATATGTATTTTGATGGTAATTATGATCTCGCAATTTATTCTCTTTTGAATAAATATCTAAGTCATCTTTACGAAATAAGAATCAGCCCCTACAAAAAAACAGAGACGGCAACCTACCAGCCAAAAACGAAACAGTATAGAAGATGGACAATCAAAATGAATCCAGTACTTTGGAGTAAATTATTCGAAATGCGACATTTTATTGGTTATTCTATTAGTGGATTAATAAGAATTCTAATAGAGTGGGAGATGCAATCCTACGGATACGACATAATTCCATGGATTGCTCTACCTATTATACAACAACAAAATGGTACGGGCAACATTCAAATACATTCACCTGAACCAATGTTAAATAATTATTTTTATAAAAAACAAGGATTTTATATGGCAAGAGAAATTATTGCTAGTTTTGATGATCAATTTTATTGAAGTTATGAAAAATTTATAAATAAATTATACTATATCTTGTTATTTCTTGTTTTTCTTTACTTTCTCTTTTTTCTTGTCGGTAGAGTATTTTTATTTTCGTATTATAAAATTTCTTTACAATGTAATTATAAAAATCAAACTTATTTTATGCAAGAGGTTTTTATTTTGGGGTCGGGAAATGCTTTTAACATCGATAAAAGAGGGCATACTGCTTTTTTGCTCGATAAAAAATTTCTTATTGATTGTGGTGCTACTACGTTATACAAGATTCAGGAGTTCAACATCGATTTGACTTCTTTAAAATATGTTTTGATTACGCATTTTCATGGTGATCATTTTGCGGGATTGCCTTTTGTTCTGATTTATTTAAAATACATTCTCCATCGAAGTGAACCTATAAAAATTGTTGGGCCGATAGGCCTTAGAGAAAATTACCAACAATTGATGAATTTAACTTATCCCGATATGGAATTTCCTTTTCTGGTACAATTACAAGAATTACAAAAACAAGAAGTAATCTTTTTAGAAAACTATCAAATCAAAGCATATCCTATTACGCATAAAACCGAAAGTATTGGTTATCGAATCGAGGATGCTCAACATTCCTTTGCTTTTACAGGCGATACTATCCTAAACGAAGAGGTGTTTACTCTTATGGAAGGAGTCGATGTTGGAATTGTAGAACTAAGCTTATGGGATAATCCCGATAATAAAGTGATGCATGTATCCTTAGAAGAATTGATTCGTCTTCGCGAAAAAATTCATGCAAAACGGTTATATTTTAACCATATTACAGATTCTTTAACAAAAGAAGTTTTAAAGCTTTCTAAAAATTATCCAGGTTTTGGCATACCTTTATCCGACGGCACAAAGATTTATTTTTAAAAAATCAAATTAATTTATAATCATTTTTTATAATATTTTTATAATAAATTTCATATTCTTCTGGCCTTACCAAATGAATCTCAAAAGGAGAAAAAGGATCAATTTGTTTTTTGATGAGTGTTCTGATAATTCGATTTTCTTCCCAATTCGAAGATAAGTTTTCCGAAATAATCATTACATCGATATCACTATTAGGAGTATGTTCATTCCTTACAATAGAACCAAAAACCATCACCTGAATATTTTTTCCTAGTAGTTCCACTGCAATTTCTTTGATTTTTTTTGAATATTCTAAGTAATTTAGAAAATACTTCTGTTTTTCTTGTTGGATCTTTTTATAGACCAAAATCCAATGGTTCATTCATCCTTTCCTCTAAAAATTTTATAAAATTTTTATAATTATCAATCAATTTTTCTATTAAGTTTTTGCTAAATTCTTTCGGAAAATATCTACTTGTAAAATAAGCATCCGAAAGATCATCAAAAAATAATTCATTTTCTTTCAAATAATCATGAATTTCTTTCGATTCGTAAGCCTCACTCAACATTTTGATAAGTTGAACCAAGTAATGGGTTTTAGGCCATTCTCCCATTTTTTTTGCAAGAAAATATTTTACTAAAAGCTGACACGATTGTTCCAAGTTAAAAGCAGCTAAATCATAATCTCCCTTCTCGAAAAGATAGATTGCATTATGATAGAATTTTTTGCTTTTTTCTTTTAAAAATAGCATTCAAATTCTAGCTTTTCTTAATCTTTTAATAGAGTAAATTCTTTTTTCCTGATTTTATTCTTTATAATTAATTCAATTCAAACTTATGGTTCTTCTATATTTTAGACAATTTCTATTTGACATTTTTATGTTCTTTAAAAAATAGCAGTATGAAAATTGATAACAAGGTTGTCTTAATTACGGGAGCATCTTCTGGCATAGGAGAAGCTCTGGTAAAAGAATTTGCTCAACATCATTATCATTTGATTTTGGTTAGCCGAAATCAAGAAAAATTAAAACAGATCATGCAAGAGATTTCTTATCCCTCAAATCAATTTTTGATTGTACCTTTCGATTTAACAAAGTATAAAGAGTTGCCCACTTTGGTTCAGAAGATTGTTCAAAAATATCCAAAGATTGATGTAATCATTAACAACGCAGGGGTAACACAACGCTCTCTTGCCAAAGAGACTACCATAGAAACAACAGAAAAGTTATTTGCCTTGGATTTTTTTTCGCCCATTTATTTAACTCAACTTCTTTTACCTTATTTGAACGAACCAGCAAATATTACCGTCATTTCTAGTGTTGCGGGAAAGTTGGGTTCACCTTATCGCTCTACTTATGCTGCGGCAAAACATGCTTTACATGGGTATTTTGATTCTTTAAGAGCAGAGTTGCACAAAGAAAACAAAAAAATTCAGGTATTGATTGTATGTCCTGGTTTTGTTAAAACCAATATTTCCCTCAATGCCCTCAAAGGAGATGGTTCTACTCACAACCAATTGGACGAAGGAATCCAAAAAGGTTTAGATCCTCAATACGTAGCAAAAAAAATCCTTGATGCTATCCAACACGAAAAAGAAGAAATATTAGTTGCAGGTTTTAAAGAATCTTTTGCTGTATTTTTAAAACGATTTTTCCCAAAATTTTTATCTAAAATATTAGTAAAAGCAAAGGTAACTTGATCATTGTTTTAAATCCAAAAGTAATCCGCGAATTTCTTTTAAATTTCTGAGTATTTCGAAGGCGGTATTCTTTTTGGATTGGATGGCTAACATCATTTTATGTAGTTTATCATCGATTACTTTAACATAGGACAAAATTACTTCTTTTCCCGAGCTTGTTCTTCGTTTTATTGATTCTATCTTCATATTTCGTTTTACCAAAATTTCTGCAATATGTTTCACTATTTGTTTGTATTTTTCTAAATGTTCTTCTGTTGGATTTTCGATGAGTTGTTTTTCTACATCAGGTAATTCTTTCCATAACCGATTTAGCTCTGGTTCTTTTTTTTCTGGTATCAATTCTTCGATAAGTTCATCGAAGGTTTTAATTTCTTTTTTATTTTTATTAGAAGAGATTTTTTCTTTTTCTTTCGTCTTTTTAACAGCAGAATTGTTTAAAAGAGGAGCTAATTTCGCTTCGCTATGGGTAGTATTGAAATTCGATGGATTGATGACTTTCATACTAAAATCACTATCGGAATTTTTTGGATTTATTGTCGACTTTTTTAAGATTTTTTATATATTGAAAGCGAGATATTTTTTAATTGACATTAGAACTAGAATTTCGGTTTAAGTTTAAATATTTGATTTTAAAAAAGGAATCCTATGCCAGATATAAATAATCCTCTAATCGTTCAGTCCGATAGAACCATGCTACTTGAGGTTCACAACCCACGTTTTGATGATTGTAGAGCCTTTTGTAGTAGGTTTGCGGAATTAGAGAAAAGTCCAGAACACTTCCACACTTATAGAATTACTGCTTTGTCCCTTTGGAATGCAGCATCCAGTGGGATGACTGCGGAAGAAATCATCGCTGGACTAGAAGAATTTACCAAATACCCCTTACCAAAAAATGTCATTAACGAAATAAAAGAACAGATTTCTCGATATGGAAAAGTCAAATTGGTCAAAGAAGAAGATGGGGAACTTTATATCATTTCGGAAGAACCGAATTTTTTAAAAGAAATTGCTCATCATCGTTCTATTCAGAATTATATAAAAGAATTTCAGAACAATCGGATTGCAGTCCTTAAAGAATATCGAGGACATATTAAACATGCTTTGATCAAAATTGGTTATCCCGTAGAAGATTTAGCTGGGTATGACGAAGGGGCTGCTTATAACTTTAATTTTAGAGCAGTGACGCGTTCTGGAAGACCATTTAGTATGAGGGATTACCAACGCAAAGCTGTAGAAGTCTTCCATGCTGGTGGTAGTAAATATGGTGGTTCTGGTGTGATTGTTCTACCTTGTGGTGCAGGGAAAACCATTGTGGGTATTGGTGTAATGCAACTTGTGGGTGCTTATACACTGATTCTTGTAACCAATACGCTGTCGATTCGTCAGTGGAAAAACGAAATCTTAGATAAAACCGATATTCCCGAAGAAGACATTGGAGAATATAGTGGCGAAAAAAAAGAAATCAAACCCATTACAATTGCCACCTACAACATTGTAACCCATAGAAAGAAAAAGGGAGGTGATTTTACTCACTACCATCTTTTTAGTGCTGCTAACTGGGGACTAATTATCTACGACGAGGTTCACCTTCTTCCTGCACCAGTATTTCGCTTAACTTCGGAACTACAAGCCAAAAGAAGATTGGGGTTAACAGCAACACTTGTTCGCGAAGATGGTTTAGAAGAAGATGTATTTTCTCTGATTGGTCCCAAAAAATACGATGTACCTTGGAAAGAATTAGAAAAACAGTCTTGGATAGCAAATGCAAAGTGTATAGAGATTCGCGTAGATATGGACGAAGAGTTAAGAGCACAGTATTCTGTTTCTGACGATAGAGAAAAATATCGATTGGCTTCCGAAAACCCTGCTAAATTAGACGTGATCAAAGTAATCATGGAAGAACACGGAAAAAACAACATTTTGATCATTGGCCAATATCTCGATCAGTTAGAAAAAATTTCTAAAAAGTTCAAACTACCCATCATTACAGGACAAACTCCCTTATCAGAAAGAGAACGTTTGTATAAAGCTTTTCGAGAAGGCAAAGAACCTTGTTTGATTGTTTCGCGTGTTGCAAACTTTTCGATCGATCTACCCGATGCACGTGTTGCAATACAAGTAAGCGGTACATTTGGTTCAAGACAAGAAGAAGCACAACGATTGGGTAGAGTATTAAGACCCAAAGGAAACGATAATATGGCATATTTTTATACCATTGTAAGTCGAGATACAACAGAAGAAACCTTTGCACAAAACCGACAACTCTTTTTAACAGAACAAGGTTATGAATATCAAATCTATACATTCGATGAATACTTAAAAATGCGCGGAAAAGCAAGAGAAATCATAACACAGAGGTAATGATGAAAAAAACAATTTTTATTACTGGTTCAACCGATGGTATTGGGAAAGAATTAGCAATACGATTAGCAAACGAAGGGCATAATGTAATCCTACATGGAAGAAATCCAGAAAGATTAAATCATGTTATATCAGAAATCGAAACGAAAACAGGTAAAAAATGCAAAGGGTATGTTGCGGATTTAAGTAATTTTGAGCAAGTTTCTACGATGTGTCAGGATATCCAAAACGAATTATCCGATCTTGATGTTTTAATCCATAATGCTGGAACCTACGAAAAGACTCTTCAATTCAACCAAGATCAGATCGAAAAAACTTTCGCTGTAAATTATGTATCGAACGTACTAATAAACGAAAAATTAATGGATTTTTTTACTAAAAAAGAACGGCAAAATAACTTACGAATTATCTTGGTAAGTTCTATTGCACACCAAAGTGGTAAGTATAGTTTAGACAATTGGTTTAAGCCAACATCTTATAATGCATACCTGGCTTATGCCAATTCAAAAATGGCACAAATCATGTATTGTTATTACGTAGCGCCCTTTTTAGAAAAACATCGTATTGTGATTCATACAATGCATCCTGGGGTAATAGACACAAAAATCCTTCGCGATAATTTTGGTATGAAAGGTGCACCAATTTCCGAAGGCATAAAAACGATGTATTACTTGGCAATGTCGGACGAAGTAGAAAATACAACAGGAAAATATTTTGTAGATCAAAAAATTCATCGCTCTTCGCCAGATACTTACAACGAAGAATATCAAAAGCAATTATATTTAAAAACAAAAGAGGTAATTAAAAATTATTTATAAATACTATTATAAACTAAATATAAAAAATGTTTAAATTCTTTCTCGGTTCCAATAGAAAGACCGATTTCGCAGGTTAGGTTGCTACTACAATATTCCTTGAATGTTTCTTTTTCTAGTCTTTTTTTTATGTTTTTTGTAGAAGATGTGAACACCTCTGGTACAAAAATGCCTTTATCTCCTGCAAATCCACAGCATTCCGAATAAGGAGAAACTTCAACGCTATCAGATATTGTCATAAGAATTTCTTTTAATTTTTCTGTTAATTGAGTTTTTTGTAGAGAACATAAATTTTGTATATAAACATTTTTATAAATTTTTTTAAATTTATCGGGTTGACTTTTATACAAAAGATAAATCCATTCGATGGAATCTAATATTCTAAAAGATAAAAATTCTTGGTTGGTTTTAAATGCATAAGTACAAGAAGTATTGTCGATAATAATGGGAATATTTGGGTTAAGCTGATTGAATAAGGATTGGGTTTTATGCTTCATCTTAGATTTTGCTAAGAAGAATCCTTTACTTTCGTAGGGCTGAGAACAACAATAGCCCGAAGAATTAATTACTTGAATGTTTAAGTTAAAAGCTTCTCCAATTTTGGGAATTAAATAAAATAGTTCTAAATAATGAGGAATTTTAAGAGATCGCGAAATACAAGTAGGAAAATAATAATAATCAATTTTTTTTAAATCTTTTTTATTATATTTTTTAATAAAATTCTTATAAGAAGTTCCTTTGATATGCTTGTAATAATATAAAGGATTTTTGAATAATTTATGTAAAATTGTTTGGATTTGATTCATAAA
>Ga0308419_1002278_pt1 | contig 12440 bp, 10 predicted proteins | sample HotsprSampleMS50_FD_203674 | JGI IMG/M metagenome (GOLD analysis project Ga0308419, IMG submission 203674) | Hot spring phototrophic mat microbial communities from Mushroom Spring, Yellowstone National Park, Wyoming, United States - 20090730_MS50 ... | reverse complement strand
CCTCAAGATTCAAGGACTCGGTCCCAAGAGCATCGCTCAGATCTGGGAACACTACCGCGTCAGCACCATCGACGATTTGGAGCGCCTCTGCCGCGAGCAGAAGCTGCGCCTGCTGCCCCGCATGGGCGCCAAGCTCGAAGAGAAAGTGCTCCGCTCCATCGCCGCTTACCGCCAGAGCGCGGGCCGTTTTCTGCTCAGCTTCGCCGACGAGCTGGCCGGCCAGTTGACCGCCTGGCTGGCCGCCGAGAAAGGCGTGGAGAAGGTCACTCCCGCCGGAAGCCTCCGCCGCGGCAAGGAAACCGTCGGCGATCTCGACCTGCTGGTCACCGGCCCCCGCGCCGCCGCCGCGCTCGACCGTTTCGCCGCCTACCCCGAGGTGAAGGAGATCCTCGGCAAAGGCGAGAACAAGGCCAGCGCGCGGGTGGGAGAGCAAAGCATCCAGGTGGATGTGCGGGCTCTGCCGGCGAAAAGTTTCGGCGCCGCGCTCCAGTACTTCACCGGCAGCAAGGAGCACAATGTCGCCCTGCGCACCCGCGCCGTCAAGATGGGCCTCAAGCTCAGCGAGTACGGCCTGTTCCGCGCCTCCGACGACAAGCCGCTGGCCTCAGCCGCCGAAGAGGAGATCTATTCCGCTCTCGGCCTGGCCTGGATTCCGCCCGAGCTGCGGGAGAACTGGGGCGAGATCGAGGCCGCCGCCGAAGGCCGGCTGCCGCTCCTAGTCGAGACCGCCGACATCCGCGGCGACCTGCACATGCACACCACCTCGAGCGACGGCCGGGCCACCCTGGAAGAAATGGCCGGCGCCGCCAGGGCCCTGGGCTACGAGTACATCGCCATCACCGATCACTCCAAGGCTCTGGCCATGGCCAATGGGCTCGACGAAAAACGGGTGCTCGAATTCGCCGCCCGGGTCCGGGCGCTGGATCACCAGGCGCTCGGCATCCGCGTGCTTTCAGGCATCGAGTGCGACATCCGCCGCGACGGATCGATGGACCTGGCGGATGAGGCGCTGGCCGCGCTCGATATCGTCGTCGGCAGCGTCCACAGCTACATGAACCTGGATTACGCCGAGATGACCGACCGCCTGCTGCGCGCTCTGGAGTCGCCCTACCTCCGCGTGCTGGGACATCCCACCGGACGGCTGCTCCTACAGCGCGAGGCCTTCCCGTTCGACTTTGAGCGCGTGGCCGAAGAGGCGGCCCGGCGGGGGGTCCTGTTTGAGATCAACGCCAGCCCGGAGCGCCTGGACCTCCACCCCACCCTGCTGCGCGCCGCCAAACAGCGCGGCGTGAAGTTCGTCATCTCGACCGACGCGCACCATCCCAAGCACCTCGCCAACATGCGCTACGGCGTCATCACCGCCCGCCGGGGCTGGCTTGAGAAGACCGACGTTGTCAACACCCTCCCCCTGGCGGAATTCCTGGCGGTCTTAAAGCGGGGAAAACGGCGCTGATGCTCTGCCCCAGGGTCCCTTTAGTAATACCAGTCCCGCACCCGCACTTCGATCCCGCTTCCCTCCAGCGCTTTTTGTAAAACTGCCAGATCCGAACCGCGGTAGTGGTAAGGATAAATCATCCTGGGCATAATCAAGCGCGCCGCCTCCGCCACCTCCTCCGGCGTCATGGTGTAAGGGAGATTCATCGGCAGGAAGGCCACGTCGATGTTTTTCAGCTCCCTCATTTCCGGAATCACTTCCGTGTCTCCGGCGATGTAAGCCCGGATGCCTCCGAAGCTCAGCACGTATCCGTTGCCTTCCCCTTTCGGGTGGTAAAACGTGCCCGGCGAAGGTCCGCGCTTGAGGTTGTAGGCCGGCACGGCCTCGATCGCCCATGCGCCGAAGTCCTTCTTCTCCCCATTGCGGATCACCGTGACTCCCTCCAACTTGCGGGCCACGGCCTCCGGACCCAGGATCAACGTCCCCTCCTTGCGCAGCCGTGCGACCGCCGCCGGGTCGGTGTGATCGCCGTGCGCATGCGTGATCAGGATCAGATCCGCGGCCGGCAAGCCCTCGTACCGGTTCGCCCCCACGGGATCCACGTGGATGACCTTGCCGCCGCCCTCGATCATCATGCTGGCATGGTTGATGATCGTCAGCCTCACCGGCCCTAAATCCGTCATTCCCTCATCCACCGGCCGCTTCACCTGTCCCCACGCGGCCGCCGCAATCATCACAGTGAGCACTATTCGCCTCGTCACGCGGATCGTCCTCCTTGGCGCATCACGCCGTCAAAGCTGCCTGGGGGAGGAACCCGAAACGGTCTGCCCGAATCGCCTCCTCCCGCCGATTCATCATACTGAAGAAAGGGGGGCGCTGAAGGCGGCCCCCCAGACATGCTAGCGTAGAGATGAGAGGGTCAGCGGCATGCTGCCGGAAGAGGATGTGGCCATCCGGGCGGAGAATCTGGGCAAGAGATACCGCTCGGGAGCCCAAGAGCTGGTGGTCTTTGAGGGGCTCAGGCTACAAGTGCGGCGCGGCGAGCGCCTGGCCGTGATCGGGCAAAGCGGAGCGGGGAAATCCACATTGTTGCATCTACTCGGCGGCCTGGATCGTCCCAGCGAGGGCCAGGTTTTCATTGGTTCGCAGGAGCTGACCGCGCTGGACGAAGCGCGCCTGGCTGAGCTTCGCAACCGCACCATCGGCTTCGTCTGGCAGGCCCACTGCCTGCTGCCGGAATTCACCGCCTTGGAGAATGCCGCCATGCCTCTGCTGATCCGGGGCGCCGCCCGGCAAGAAGCTCTTGCCGCAGCGATGCGTTCGCTCGAGGAGGTGGGCTTGGGCAACCGCGCCACCCACCGGGCCGGGGAGCTTTCGGGCGGCGAGCAGCAGCGTGTCGCTCTAGCCCGGGCGCTGGCCGGTAGGCCCAAGGTTCTGCTCGCCGACGAGCCCACCGGCAACCTGGATGCCGCCACGGGCGACATGATCATTGGAATGCTTGAGGACTTGCACCAGTCGCATGGGCTCACTTCCGTCTATGTGACCCACAACGCCTCGTTTGCCAGGCGCTGCGACCGTGTGCTCAAACTGGAGGCAGGCGAGCTGAAGCCGTGCTCGCCGGAGGACGCAAAGTCGTATGTTTGAACGTTACACCGAGAAAGCCCGTAGGGTGATCTTTTTCGCCAGGTACGAAGCCAGCCAGTTCGGCAGCCAGTACATCGAGACCGAGCACCTGTTGCTCGGCCTTTTGCGCGAGGACAAAGCCCTTGCGAACCGTTTCCTGCGTTCTCCCGCGGCCATCGAGTCGGTGCGGAAACAGATCGAAGCTCACACGACCATCCGGGAAAAAGTCTCCACTTCGGTGGATCTGCCCCTGAGCCACGAATGCAAGCGCGTTCTGGCTTACGGCGCGGAAGAAGCCGAGCGCCTCAACCACAAGCACATCGGAACGGAGCACTTGCTGCTGGGCCTGCTGCGCGAGGAGAAGTGCCTGGCCGCGGAGATCCTTCACGAGCGGGGTCTGCGGCTGTCGACCGTCCGGGAGGAGATCGCCCGCTCCGCCTCGGAGAAGTTGACCGCCAGCCGCCCCAAAGAGAGTTCGCTGCTGAGCGAGTTCAGCCGCGACCTCACCCAGGCCGCCGCCGACGGTCTTCTCGACCCCCTCATCGGCCGCGAAAGCGAGCTGGAGCGCGTCATTCAGATCCTTTGCCGCCGCACCAAGAACAACCCGGTGTTGATCGGCGAGCCCGGCGTGGGCAAGACCGCCATCGTCGAAGGCCTCGCCCAGCGCATCGCCGACGGCGATGTGCCTAGTTTCCTGGCCGACAAGCGCATCCTGGCCTTGGACCTCTCGCTCATCGTGGCCGGCACCAAGTACCGCGGCCAGTTTGAAGAGCGCCTCAAGACCATCATGAAGGAGCTGATGGAAAGCCAGAACTCCATCATCTTCATCGACGAGCTGCACACGCTGGTCGGCGCCGGCTCCGCCGAAGGCTCGCTCGACGCCGCCAATATTCTCAAGCCCGCGCTCTCCCGCGGCGAAATCCAGTGCATTGGCGCCACCACTCCGGCGGAGTTCCGCAAGTCCATCGAAAAGGACCGCTCGCTCGAGCGCCGCTTCCAAGCCGTCAAGGTCGCGCCGCCCACGGAAGCCGAAGCGATCAAGGTGCTGTTCGGCGTCAAGGAGCGCTACGAGAAGTTCCATGCGGTGGCCTACACCGATGAGGCCATCGAGACCGCCGTCTACAGCTCCAGCCGCTTCATTCCGGACCGCTTCCTGCCGGACAAAGCCATCGACCTTATCGACGAGGCCGGCGCCCGCGTGAAGCTGCGGCAAACCATGCTGCCGGAAGAAGTCGCCGAGATCCAGAAGCGGATCAAGTTCATCGTCCACCGCATGGAGACCGCCATCGCCAACCACGAGTTCGAGAAGGCGCGCTACTACTCCGACGAAGAGCGCAAGGAGCGGGAGAATCTCCGCCGCTTGCGCGAGAAATACAACCTCGATGACTCCTCCACCGGCGTGGTGACCAAGGACGACATCGAAGACGTGGTGGCGCGCTGGACCGGCGTTCCCATGACCGCCATCCGCGAGGAGGAGGTCAGCAAGCTGCTGCGGATCGAAGAGGAGCTTCACAAGCGGGTCATCAGCCAGGACAAGGCCATCAGCGCGCTGGCGCGAGCCATCCGCCGCTCCCGCGCCGGGTTGAAGTCGCCTAAGCGCCCGGCCGGGTCGTTCCTGTTCCTCGGTCCCACCGGCGTCGGCAAGACCGAGGTGGCGCGCGCGCTGGCCGAGTTCCTGTTTGGCAGCGAGAAGGCGCTGATCCGCTTCGACATGTCGGAGTTCATGGAGAAGCACTCCGTCTCGAAGCTCATCGGCTCGCCCCCGGGCTATGTGGGCTACGAAGAGGGCGGCCAGCTCACCGAGCGCGTCAAGCGTTCGCCCTACTCGGTGATCCTCCTCGACGAGATCGAGAAGGCGCACCCGGACGTGTACAACATCCTGCTCCAGGTGTTCGAGGACGGCCAGCTTACGGACGGTTTGGGCAACACGGTCGACTTCAAGAACACCATCATCATCATGACTTCCAACCTCGGCGCGCGGCATCTGGAGAAGCGCACGCAGCTCGGCTTCTCGGCGCCTTCCAAAGACGGCGTCCCGCCCAAGGTGGAAGACATGGTGATGGCCGAGGTCAAGCGGGCGTTCAACCCCGAGTTCCTCAACCGCCTCGACGAGATCATCCTGTTCAACCCGCTGACGGACGCGGACCTGCTCAAGATCGTCTACCTGCTTGTGGACCAGATCAACCCCAACCTGGCCTCTAAGCAAATCCGCATCCAGATCACCGAGGACGCCGCCAAGTACATTCTGGAGAAGACCTGCGGCGACCGGAGCTACGGCGCGCGTCCCTTGCGCCGCGCCTTGCAGAAGTACATCGAGGACCCGCTCAGCGAGGCCCTGATCCAGGGGACCCTGCCGCGGCCGGCGGAGCTGGAAGTTTACCTCGGCGAGACAGGGCTCTTCGTGCGGCCCATCAACCAGGCCGAAGAACAGCTCGTCGGCGCAGGCGGCGATGCCCCGCCTCCCGGCACTCCGCTGTACACGTTTTGAAGATGGAATTGTGCGGCCGCGCCTGACGCTCCCGGCCGCAATAGGCCGGCTGCACAGCGGAAAGAGCCGTGCGAGCCTTGCGCGCAGCGCCGCCGGGCTGCCCTGCTATCCGCCCAGCCGGTTTCGAAGAATCTGATTCACCAGCGCCGGGTTGGCCTGGCCCCGCGTGGCCTTCATCACTTGTCCGACCAAGAAGCCCAGCACGGCTGTCTTGCCAGCCCGGTATTGCTCGGCTTGCTTCGGGTTGGCGGCGATGACTTCGTCCACGATCTTCTCGAGCGACGCCGCATCGCTGATCTGCCGCAATCCCTCGCGCTCGATGATCTCCTCCGGACTGGCGCCGGATGTGAACATCTTGGCGAAGACCTCCTTGGCGATCTTGCCCGAAATCTCTCCCTTGCCGATCAGCGCCACCAGCCGCCCCAAATCCTCGGCCTTCACCGGCGCGTCCTGGATCTCCTTGCCCTCCGCTTTGAGCGCTCCCAGAAGCTCGCCCATCACCCAGTTGGCTGCTCCGCGTGCGTCTCCCGCAGCCACGGCCGCACGCTCGAAGTACTCGCTTAAGGCGCGCGTGCCGGTCAAGACCTCGGCATCGTATTCGCGGAGCCCGTACTGCTCGACAAACCGCCTGCGCTTTGCCCCGGGCAGTTCCGGCATTTCGCTCTTCACCCGCTCCAGCCAGCTCTCGCTGATCTTGAGCGGCATCAGATCGGGCTCGGGAAAATACCGGTAGTCGTGCGCGTGTTCTTTGGAGCGCATGCCCGCCGTCTCGCCGGCGTCGGGGTCGTACAGCCGCGTCTCCTGCGTGATTTCACCGCCGCTTTCGATCACCGCCGCCTGGCGCTCGATCTCGTAATCCAGCGCCATTTTCAGGAAGCGGAATGAGTTCAGGTTCTTGACCTCGACCTTCGTTCCGAACTTCTCCGCCCCGCGCCGCCGCACCGACACGTTGGCGTCGCACCGTAGATGCCCCTTTTCCATGTCGCAACTGGAGACCTCCACAAACTGGAGCACCTGCTTCAGCTCGGTCAGATAGGCGTACGCTTCGTCGGAGCTGCGCAAGTCCGGCTCGCTCACGATTTCAATGAGCGGCGTGCCGCAGCGGTTCAAGTCGATGTACGAATACCGGTCGGAGTCCCGGAAGCCCTCATGCAGGCTCTTGCCGGCGTCGTCCTCGATGTGCACGCGGGTCACGCCCACGCGCTTCACCTGGCCGTTGACGCGGATCTCCACCCACCCATGCTCGGCCAGCGGCTCGTCGTATTGCGAAATCTGATAGCCCTTGGGGAGGTCCGGATAGAAGTAATTCTTCCGCGCCAGCCGCGACACCGGCCGGATCCGGCAGTTCAGCGCCAGCGCCGCTTTCATCGCCATCTCCACGGCGCGGCGGTTCAGCACGGGCAGCGCGCCCGGCAATCCCAAACAGACGGGGCAGACGTTCGTATTCGGCGGCGCGCCGAAGCTGGTGGGACAGCCGCAAAAGATCTTGGTCCGGGTCGCCAGTTGGACATGCACCTCCAGGCCAATCACCGGCTCGTACCTCTCGAGCACGCCGGAGGGCACCAATCCGCTTGCAGAAGTGGACATCGGTACCATTATAGGCCCCGCGCTCCGGCGGGCCCGCCGCTGCGCTATTGGAGGATGCCCTCGCTCGTCCGCGGCTCCAGCTTGATTTCGCCGAACGTCGCTTCGTACTGCTGGACGTTTTGCACGAGGAGGTTGGAGAGCGCTTTGGCCTGTTGCGGACTCAGGTAGATCCCCTGGAAATTCCGGATCTGCACGCTGTCGGGTCCGGTTTGGTTCACGGTCCCGAACACCAGAAAAAAGTCCCAGACGTTCAAGCGCACCTGGACGCTGTTGGCGTAAGCCTCCCGGTAGTCCGGAGTGACGGTCAACTGAATCTTCGGCTGCTGCGGATGGGATGGAGTCATGATCGCTCTCGCTCAGCTTCGTTTCTTTTCGCCGCTCTTGGCGCGGTCCATGTATTTCATCGTCTCCAAATCGAGCCGGATCACATCGCCGGTTTTCAAGAACTGCGGCACCATAATCTCCACGCCGTTTTCCAGCTTCGCCGTCTTCCAGGTGCTGTCCTGCTGCTGGTGCGCCGGGGGCGCCGTCTCCGCGATCCGGACTTCGATAACGTCGGGGAACTGCACGCTCACCGGCCGGCCTTCGATGAATTCCACCGCCACCCGCATCTCCGGTTGCAGAAAACTGGCCTGCTGCCCCATCACCGCCGCCGGAATCGAGACCTGCTCGAAGGTCTCCGGGTTCATGAAGTAACAGGCCTCGCCGTCGCTGTACAGAAAATCCATGGGCTGCTTTTCCACCGCCAGATCTTCCAGCTTCAAATCTGAGCGGAAACTGTGCTCCCACAGCGTTCCGGTGGCCAGGTTCTTCAGGCGCGCGTGCGTTGTGCCGCCCATCTTGCCCTGCCCGGGGTGATAGTCGGCGGCCATCACCTTGTAGATGTTTCCTTCGAAGCGGATCGCCATGCCGGCCCGCAGTTGGCTTGCTGTCACCATGTGCGCCTCCGGTTCAAACACAAGCATACAATGGTTCGAAGGGAGGTTTGTTACAGGTGACGGTTATGGGTTTGGACGTGGGCACCACGGGCATGAAGATCGGGGTGTACCGCGCGGAAGACGGCGTATGGAAGCTGGCCGGACAGTACTCGCAGAGCTACGAGGTCAACACGTACAACAACGGGCAGTTCAGCGATATCGAACCGGAGAAATGGCAGGCCGCTTTCACCGCGGGCTGCCGCCAGCTCGGCTCGCTGGCGGCTGAGGTCGACGCCATCGGCATCTCCGGCACCACGCCCGGCCTCACCGCCATGGACGAGACCGGCGCGCCGCTGTATCCGGCCATCCTCATGCTCGATCAGCGCTCCCGCGCCCAAGCCGCGGAAATCATCGAGCGGATTGGCCTCCGCACCCTCCTGGAGGCCACCGGCAACATGCCCGTCGCCGGCGGGTGCTCGTTGGCCAGCATCCTCTGGCTCCGGGACCACCGCCCTGAGGTATTTCAGAAAGCCGCCTGCTTCGGCCACAGCAATACCTTCATGGCGCGGTGGCTTACTGGGACCTTCGCCATCGATCCGTCCTCGGCTTCCCTGACCGCCCTCTACAACACCACCGCCAACGACCTCACCTGGAACGCCGAAATCGCTTCCGCGTTCGGCATCCGCCTCGAGCAGCTTCCCCGCCTGCTGCCCGCCTCCGAGTCGACCGGCCGCGTGCTGCCCGAACTCGCCCGCGAGCTGGGCCTGCGCAAACAGCCTCTGGTGGTCATCGGCGGCAACGACGCCGTGCTGGCCGCCTATTCCATCGGCATCCGCGAACCCGGCGACTTCGTCAACGTCAACGGCACCTGTGAAATCAGCATGGTTTGCCTCGACCGCTGCTACCCTTCCACCAAGTACAACATCCGCGCTCACGTCATCCCTGGGCGTTGGGTCACCCTCTACGTGATGAATGCCGAGGGCAAGGCCTTCGAGTGGTTCCACCGCGTCTTTTGCAGCGAAATGTCCGCGGAGTTGTTCTACCGGCACTTCCTCCCTCAGGCCGTGGAACAATGGCTGGACCGCGAAAGCACCGTCACCTATACCCCATTCCTTATGGGTTCGCGCTACAGCCAGGCGCCGCTCAAAGCCGAGTTCCTGGGACTCACCCCCGAGACGACCCGCGAGGAGATGCTGGCCGCCCTGGTGCGCGGGTTGGCCGAATACCAGCGCGAACACCTCAAGGAGATCTCCCTCGTCCAGCCCATCAAGCCGGTCGTTCACGTCACCGGCGGCGCCGTCAACCCCTCTTTGATCCGCGCCAAGAAGAAATGGATGCTGGAGCGCGCCGAGTACGTTTTCGAGGAACAGTCTTCGATGAAGGGCGCCGCCCTGCTGGCCTACGAGCGGCTTCAGAAGAGCTGAAAAAAGAAGTGGCGGGGACGACGGGGCTCGAACCCGCGACCTCCGACGTGACAGGCCGGCGTTCTAACCAACTGAACTACGTCCCCGCTCTGGGTGGGTTACAAACTCATCCTACCACGCGGAGCGCCCTGCCGCAAAGCTTGCCGCCGGCTCAGGCGCCCCGCCGAGCGCTACATCTCCAGCTTGCCGTTGTACACCATGTCCTTCAACTTGAACTTCTTCTTGAACTTCAGGTTGGGAACATCCACGGCCACTTCCACTTCCTTGTCGTCCAGCGTGAACACGTGCGCGCCGGGCTGCTTGCGCGGGAAGATCAAGAAGATGTTGGTTCCGCCCGGGTCCTGCCCGATCTGCACATCTACCGGTGTGATGGGCGCCAGCTTGCCGGAGTTCAAGCGCGCTCCCCCCTTCATCACTTCCGGCGTGAAGCCGCGTCCAGGAACGCCCGCCACACCGACGACATAGAAGTTTTCCTCCCGCGTCAGCATCTTTACGGCGTCCTCGTGGGTCTCCGCTTCCTTCCCATAACGCGACACCACAATGGCCTGCTTGATGGGCAGAGCGGTATGCCAGCGGATGAAAACGTCTTTCATGGGCGCGAAGCTGGCGCCGCCCATGCCGCCCATCGCCGCGCCCCGTCCGCCGCCCATGCCGCCGCCCATTCCGCCTCCGCCGCCCATGCCGCCTCCTCCGCCGCCCTCATCCTGGGCCACGAAAGCCATACCACCGTCTGGGCCCACGCCGCCGCCCATACCGCCGCGTCCGCCTCCACCTCCGCCACGTCCGCCCATGGGCATCGGAACGCTGACTTTGGCGGCCCACGGAGAAGACTCGAGCATCTTCTTCACTTCCTTCTCGGTCCAATCCGTGAATTTCTTGGTTTGCCAAAAGTCCGCCGCCACCATGACGCTTGCCGCAAAAATGGCGGCTAAGGAAATTGCAAATACCCTTCTTTTCATTTTGGGAAACCTCCCCCTTCCTTGCTTCACAGAAGCATACGCCCTTGCCACGGCCGCTTGCAACTGCTTACTCCCTCCTCCCGGCCGTGCCTATTTGCTTCCCGCTCCGGAGCCTTTCTTCACGGCTCCTCTGGCGGGTGCCGCCACTGGCTCTTTCAAGAGAGTCTCCAGGGTCGACCGGATGTTCTTCTCTTGAGCCGCAAAAAAGTTGTCGTCCCCTAAATGCTGCCCCCGGATCATCCCCTTCCGGTCCACGAACACGATGATGGGAACATACAGCCTCAGCATCGGGGAGATCCCCAGATACTTCAGCACCGGGTCCCGCTCATCGTAGCCCACCGGGAACGTAACCCGCGTCCTCTGCACGAACTCCGGCACCAGCATGATCGCCATCGGGTTGAACGCCACCGCCAGCGTCTGGAGTCCGCGCGGTCCGTACTCTTTCTGGATCCGCTCCATCATCTGACAGGTGTCCGCGCAATGCGGACAGTCCGTCGAAATGAACAACAGCGCCACCACCTTCCCCCGGTAGGAGCTCAGCAGCAACTGCTGACCGGTCGTGAGCTTCACCGCATATTCCGGAGACGGGCGAGGGGCCGTAGCCGCCTCCGCCGGCAACCACAACAAGGCAAGAATCAAAAGACCAACCCATCCGGCACGCAGCAATTCATCCTCCTTCGATTAACAGTGTATCCCAGCCTCCCTTGGCCCCGTTCGGGCTAGAAACGAAGGCCACGCCTCCCGCCCGGCTTTTCAGACGCCAGCTTCTCGATCGTCCCGCGCAGATTCTTCTCCAGGTCTTTGGCAACAAACTCGCTGTCGCCAAGATAGGTCCCCCGAAGCAAACCGGCCCGGTCGATGAACACCAGAATCGGAACATAAACCGCGCCCGGCGGCCGCTCCAAAAACCGGAGCAGCGCCATGGGAGTGTCGTAACCAATCGGGAACTTCGCTCCGCTGCGCTGGATGAATTGAGGCAGATCCTGCCGCGCCCGCTGGTCAAAGGCCACCGCCAGCATCTGCACCCCCCGCGGGCCATATTCGTTTTGCAGCTTCTGCATCAGTCCGCAGGCCTCGCGGCAGTGCGGACAATCCGTATTCACGAACGCAAGCACCACCACTTTTCCTAGGTGCGACGCCAGCGGGGCCTTCGTTCCGTCCAGCAACTGTACCGCGTAGTCGGGCGCCCGCCGGGGGGTCTGCGCCGCGGCGCCCGCCGCCAGGATCCAGACCAGCGCAAGCCCCGCCCATTTGCTCTTCCTCATCGTGTGGCCTCTCCTCTCAGCCTACCGTTCCAGCGCCCGTTCCTCCTCCGGCCTGAGCCCCTCGACGCTTGACACCGCCGTGCCCGCCCGGCGCGCAACGAAGCGCCCGTCGTCGCCGACGCCCCGGATCTCGTCCTCGGAAGCCGCCCGCACGTCCGGCTTCTTCCACTTGCCCTCCAATACCTTCCGGTATAGGCCCAGAAACTCCCGCGCGGTCTGTTCACTGTCCCAGTCCACACAAAAAGCCAGCACCGCCCGGCGGTCTTTCTTGTGCTCCAACAGCCGGTAGACGCCGCCCCGCCACCGCGGCCCCATGGATGCTGCTTCCGCCGCCCCCGCATACTGGCGCAGAAGGATCATCAGGTCAAGCTGGCCCAGGGACCCTTCCGCCAGCGTGCGGTATTCACGGGCGGTCTTCAACGCCGGCAGCGCCGGCGAGGTGGGTTTCTCGCCCGCAAAATACGTCTCCGGGTGCAAAATGTGGCGCGTGCTCAACGGGGGCTTCTGGAACACCAGCGCAAAACCCTCCTGCCCGTGCTTCTGAATCAACGCCTGCTGGAACAGGATTCCCTTCGTGTATGGGAACAGCAGAGTCTCCTGGATGTACAACGGCGCGTTCTCAAAAACCGGAAATTGGCCCGCCGAGGCGCTCATCTCCCGCCCCATGTATTCAGCCAGCGCGGGCGAGCTCTTCAGCGATAAGTTCATCTGCTTGGCCATGCTCTCCGCCATGATCCACATG
>Ga0308419_1002277_pt1 | contig 12440 bp, 9 predicted proteins | sample HotsprSampleMS50_FD_203674 | JGI IMG/M metagenome (GOLD analysis project Ga0308419, IMG submission 203674) | Hot spring phototrophic mat microbial communities from Mushroom Spring, Yellowstone National Park, Wyoming, United States - 20090730_MS50 ... | reverse complement strand
ATAGTCGGCGATGTCGGAACGTGTCATCGGGAGCACGACCGGGTCGGCCGTCTGGCCGCGGCGGACCTGCCCCTGCGAGAGCAGGATGAGGAACGACACGAGTCGCTCCTCGGCGGTCTTGCGCCCGAGCAGCAGAAGCTGCTCCTGAGCGGCCGTCAGCTCGTCGATCGAAAGCGAGAGAAGCCGTCGGTCGAGCCGGGGAAAACGTTCGCGGACCGCATCGAGCTTGCGGCGCGGAAACCGGCAGAGCTTCGCCTCCGTGAGCGATTCGGCGGAGTAGGAATAGTCGGTGCCGGCGGAAAGGCCGATGAAGTCGCCTGCGAACCGGAAACCGAGGATCTGCCGCCGTCCGTCGCCGAGCAGCTTGAACAGCTTCACCGCACCATCAGTGACGTTCATCACGTAGTCTGCCGGAGCGCCTTCGTGGAACAGAACGCCACCAGGCGGAAGCGTTGCCTCCGTCATCACCTTGGCGAGCTCGGCAAGCTCCGCCGGGTCGAGGGCGGCGCAGAAGTTCCGTTCGCGGGCGTCGCAATGGGCGCAGGGCGGGGGCAGGGAGCCGAGACGTTGAGCAACGACGCGAAGAGGCTCGGCCGAGGCCATGCAAATCCCCCTGTTCATTCAGGTTTCTTCCATGTCGTGAACACAGAGTAGCGCAACCGAGGCTCGGCGCCAGAGCGGAATTGACACGTGTCAGGGACGCTAGACGGAACGGATGCGGGCCCGAAAGCGCGCAGGATGAGCCGCTTCTGGAGTCGAGCCCGGGCCGCTTGCCGCCTGCCCGCACGCAGTGGCCCGCGATCGTTGCTCGTCGGCGGCGTAAGCGAAGCTCGGATGGACGCGCACGCGACCGGCGTGAGGAGGGCACCGGGCGGGGAAAGGCTCAGTTGTCAGAGCCGCGGCGCTTCCCTCCCCGCCCCGGGCTGTGGCCTCGTTCTCCGGAGCGGCCACCTCGGCCGCTGCGTAGGCGCAGGCGCTCGTGCGGCGCCGCTACTCCACCGCCTCCGGCGCCCTCTCCTCGTCGCCCTCGCCGCCGTCGCCCTCCGGCTTCGGCAGCGCAGCCACCGGTGCCTCGACGAAGGCGAAGGTCAGCGACTTGCCCTCCTCGTCCACGCCGACGCGCACCGCCCCGCCCTTGGTCAGGCGGCCGAAGAGGAGCTCCTCGGCAAGCGGCTTCTTCACATGCTCCTGGATCACCCGGGCAAGCGGCCGGGCGCCATAGAGCCGGTCGTAACCCTTCTCGGCGAGCCACATGCGCGCTCCGTCCGTCAGCTCGATCGTGACGTTGCGGTCGGCGAGCTGGGCCTCGAGCTGCATAATGAACTTGTCGACGACACGGCCGACGATGTCGGGCGTGAGGTTCGCGAAGGGGATGATCGCGTCGAGTCGGTTGCGGAACTCTGGGGTGAACAGGCGCTTGATCGCGTCCTCGTCCTCGCCCTCCCGCCCCTCGCGTGCGAAGCCGATCGCGTTCCTGGCGAGATCGGAGGCGCCCGCGTTCGTCGTCATGATCAGGATCACGTTCCGGAAGTCGACCTGCTTGCCGTTGTGGTCGGTAAGCTTCCCGTGGTCCATCACCTGCAACAGGATGTTGTAGAGGTCCGGATGCGCCTTCTCGATCTCATCGAGGAGGAGGACGCAGTGCGGGTGCTGGTCGACCGCATCGGTCAAGAGCCCGCCCTGGTCGAAGCCGACATAGCCAGGCGGCGCGCCGATCAGGCGGCTGACCGAGTGCCGCTCCATGTACTCCGACATGTCGAAGCGAATCAGCTCGATGCCAAGGAGCTTCGCGAGCTGCTTCGCCACCTCGGTCTTGCCCACGCCGGTGGGGCCGGAGAACAGGTAGTTGCCGATCGGCTTGTCGCTGTCGCGCAGGCCCGCGCGGGCGAGCTTGATGGCCGAGGCGAGCGCCTCAATCGCCTTGTCCTGGCCGAACACCATCGCCTTGAGGTCGCGTTCGAGGTTGCGCAGCGTCTCGCGATCGTCGGTCGAGACCGCCTTGGGCGGGATCCGCGCGATCTTGGCGACGATGTCCTCGACATCCTTCACCGTCACCGTCTTGCGGCGCTTGTTCTCGGGCAGGAGCATCCGCGAGGCGCCGACCTCGTCGATCACGTCGATCGCCTTGTCGGGGAGCTTGCGGTCATGGATGTAGCGGGCGGAGAGCTCCACCGCCGCCTTGATCGCGTCGTCGGTGTAGCGGACCTTGTGGTGCTTCTCGTAGTTCGCCTTGAGCCCCTTGAGGATCTTGATCGCGTCATCGAGCGAGGGCTCGGCCACGTCGATCTTCTGGAAGCGGCGGACGAGCGCGCGGTCCTTCTCGAAATAGTTCCGATACTCCTTGTAGGTGGTGGAGCCGATGCAGCGCAGCGTGCCGGACGCAAGCGCGGGCTTGAGCAGGTTCGACGCATCCATCGCCCCGCCGGAGGTGGCACCTGCGCCGATAACGGTGTGGATCTCGTCGATGAACAGGATGGCCGAGCCGCCCTGCGCCTCGAGTTCCGACACCACCGCCTTCAGCCGCTCCTCGAAATCGCCGCGGTAGCGCGTGCCGGCGAGCAGGGCGCCCATGTCGAGGGCGTAGATGGTGCATTTCGCGAGCACCTCGGGCACGTCGCCCTCGATGATCCGCTTCGCGAGCCCCTCGGCGATCGCCGTCTTGCCCACGCCCGGGTCGCCCACATAGAGCGGGTTGTTCTTCGTTCGGCGGCAGAGGATCTGGATGGTGCGCTCGACCTCCTGCTCGCGGCCAATGAGCGGGTCGATCTTCCCGGCCGCCGCCTTCTTGTTGAGGTTGATGCAATAGGTGCTGAGCGCCTCCTGGCTGCGGCGCGACGGCTTCTCCTCGCGCCCCTCGCCTCCTTCGCCCTCGTTCGTTCCCTGCACGGGGCGCTTCTCGCTCCGCCCAGGCACCTTGGCGATGCCGTGGCTGATGAAGTTCACGGCATCGAGGCGCGTCATGTCCTGCTGCTGCAGGAAGTAGACGGCATGGCTTTCTCGTTCGGAGAACAGCGCGACGAGCACGTTGGCGCCTGTGACCTCGTCGCGGCCGGAGGACTGCACATGGATGGCGGCGCGCTGCACGACGCGCTGGAATCCGGCGGTCGGCTTTGGGTCCCCGCCGCGGTCGGTGACGAGGCCGGCGAGGTCCTTGTCGAGGAACTCGGTCACCTCACGGCGAAGCCGCTCACTGTCCACCGCACAGGCGCGCAGCACGTTGGCCGCGTCGGGATCGTCCAAGAGCGACAGAAGCAGATGCTCGAGTGTGGCGTATTCGTGCTTGCGTTCCGAGGCGAGACTGAGCGCGCGGTGGAGTGTCTGCTCAAGGGTCCGGGACAACATGCGCACGCTCTCCTTGCGCTCGCGGCCTCACATCAGGGCCGCTGCCCTGGCGGCTCCGGCGGCCATTCCGCCGATCGCCCCCGCCGGGCATGATGCAGATATCGTGCCCCTTCGCGCACCGGGAAGGATCACTCCTTCTCGATTGTGCACTGCAACGGGTGCTGGTGCTGGCGCGCCAGGTCCATCACCTGCGTCACCTTGGTCTCGGCGACCTCGTAGGTGAACACGCCGCACACCCCGACCCCGCGCCGGTGCACATGCAGCATGATCCGGGTCGCCTCCTCCCGGCTCTTGTTGAAGAAGCGCTCGAGAACGTGCACGACGAACTCCATTGGCGTGTAGTCGTCGTTCAGCATCAGCACCTTGTACATCGAGGGCTTGCGGGTTTTCGGCCGAGTCTTGATCACCACGCCGGTGCCCGGCGCGTCGCCACCCTGGTTGCCCCGCCTCTCCGTGTCGCTCATGGCTGCGTGCCGTATCAACACCCCGCTGTCGCGATGCACCCATCATCCGGCGCGGCGTGCGCCCTGCCGGAGCTTCCCGATGATATCGGATCGGGGCCGAGCGTTGAAAGGGTGTGCCGCGGCCTCCATGCCGGCGAGCGTCGCGCGTGACGGTGGAGACACCGTAAACTCCGGGCGAACCGGATGCGGGCGACATGAGAATGGCCCGGGCGGCAAGCCACCCGGGCCACAACAGAAGGTCTGCCGGGAAATTCGGCAGCGCTGCCTCCGGGCGAAGCACGCGCCCGGAATTGCTCCCCTCAGGCGGCGATCGGCTTGCCGAAGGTCTTTACCGCCTGGTTCATGCGCTCGATCATCGGCGCCATCACCTTCTCGGCGAGCTTCGCAGAGGTCTCGGTAAGCTTCGTCGTCTCCGCGACCATCTTCTCCGTCGAGGCCTTGGCGAACGCAGCCTGGAGGTCTAGCGCCTCGCGCACCGACTTCACGGCGGCCAGCGCTTTGGCGTTCTCGATCCCGTCGGCGAAGGCGGCCTGGCCGAAGGCGAGCGTCGCACGCGCGAGCTCCTGCATGCCCTCGGTGAGGATCGTCGAGGACTTCACGAACGCCTCGAGATTGCCGCGGCCGAAGGCGATGGCCTCCTCGAGCGTGCGCTGTGCGACGGCCGCATGCTTCTGCGCCTCGTCCATGTTCTGCTTCAGGATGCTACGGGCCTGCTCGAAGCCCTTCTCCGCCATCTCCGCACCCTGCTTCACGAGGGTGTCCACTGCCTCGACACCGGCGTCCATCGCGGGGGCGGCTTTCGTATTGCTGCTCATGGTTATCTCTTCCTTTTCACGCGCGGGGTCGCCGCGGTCCTACGATCGGGGTCATATGGCAGCGCGTTTTGCTGCGCTGCAGCACGATCGGAAAATGGCGTGTATGATGCTCCGGGTCAAGCGCTTTGTTGCACTGCACAACGGCCGAGTCCTGCGCGGAGCGTGGCCTGCCTGCAACAATCGCCGCTAAGTGTCTGCGTTTACGCTTCTTCCGTCTGGACAGGCCACGGCGGAACCACCTACGGTCGGAGCATCGCGCCGGCGTGCACCGGCTGAAAAGGACGGGCGAGGACGAAAAGGGCGAGGACGAATGGATCACCCCCTCCTGCGGTGCGCCGGCGGCTTCCTCAGGTCCGTTCTCGCCGCGATCCTCCTCGCCTTAGCCGCCGCGCCGGCCACCGCGCAGATCGGCAGCGGGCGCTACGCCTCGATCGTGATCGACGCGGCGTCCGGCCGGGTGCTCTCGGCCGTCGATCCGGACGAACCCCGCCGCCCCGCCTCGCTCGCCAAGGTGATGACGGCGTTCCTCGTGTTCGATGCCGTGGCGGAAGGCCGCGCCCGCTTGTCCGACACCCTCGTGATCTCGCCCAACGCCGCCGCCGCCCCGCCCTCGAAGATCGGCCTGCCGCCCGGCACGCGGATCACGCTCGAGCAGGCCCTGCTTGCCATCATCACCAAGTCGGCGAACGACGTCGCGGTCGCGATCGCCGAGCACTTCGCCGGATCGGAGCCGGCCTTCGCGCGGCTGATGACGCTAAAGGCGCGCTCGATCGGCATGCGGGAGACCGTGTTCCGGAACGCCTCCGGCCTGCCCGACCGCGAGCAGGTCACCACCGCACGGGACATGGCCACGCTTGGGCGACGCATCATCCTCGACCATCCGGGCTTCTATCGCTACTTCGCGACGGAACAGTTCCGCTTCCGCGGCAAAGTGCACCGCAACCACAACCTTCGGCTCTTGACCGGCTATGAGGGGACGGACGGGATCAAGACCGGCTTCATCCGCGAGAGCGGCTTCAACGTCCTCGTCTCGGCTGAGCGTGACGGCCGTCGCGTGGTCGCCGCCGTGTTCGGCGGAGCGACGGCGGAGGAGCGCGACCGGCATGTGGCAAGCCTGCTCGACGACGCCTTCGGCGGCACGGCCCGGTTCGCCTCCCACACCTCCTTCGCCCTGGTCTCGCGCGCCAATGCCGCGACACCTCAACCGGAGCGTGCTGCGATGCAGAGGGCGGAACGCCAGGCGACGCGCGGCCGCCAGGGGCCCGTGACCGACTGGGCGGTGCAGGTCGGCGCCTTCTCGACGCGCGCCCAGGCGCTCTCGGCCGCCCGGAACGCCGAGCGCCAGATCGGCATCGCGCGCGCCGAGAGCACCGTCACGCCGGTGCGGACCCGCTCCGGCCGCACGCTGTTCCGCGCCCAGGTGACGAACCTCACGGCGGCAGAGGCGCAGCGCGCGTGTTCCGATCGCGCGCGCCGCAAGCAGGCCTGCACGGCGATCCCCCCCGCTGGCGTGGCGTCGAGCCCACGCCCACGCGACTGAGGAGCAGAACAGGCCGGCCCCGCCTGCCGTCAGCGCATCGCGCCGCGGGCATCGACGGGAAAGACGCTCTCCACCCGCCCCCCCCTGACGCCGACATACCAGTCGTAGCGATCGACCGTCGGGTCGCAGTGCCCGGGGATGAGGCGGAGCTTCTGCCCGATCGCGAGCCGGCGGTCGCCGCCCTCCCAGACGAGTTTGCCATGCTCGTCCGAGGCACCGACGTAGCGCACATCCGGCATCTGCCACACGAGCGGCAGGCCGCAATCGACCGCGACCCCCTTGTGGCCGACATCGAGCACGGCAAGGCCAGGCCGCGGCGTGCTGATCACGGTCGCGAGCACGAACAGGGCGTGGCGGAAGGTCGAGACCGGTGAACCGTCCGCCTCGAGGTTTCGGGCGTAGTCGGCGTCCATGAAGCAGAACGAGCCGGCCTGGATCTCGTTCCAGATGCCGGAAGCGGCCTCGAGCGCGAAGGTTCCCGTGCCGGCGCCGCCCACAACGCGGCAGACGAGGCCGCGCTGGCGGAGCTGCTCCACCGTCCGGCGCGTCGCCTCGGCTGCCTCTGCAATCGCCGCCTGACGCTCTTCCGCCCTTCGCAGATGCTGCGCGCGGCCGTGATAGGCCTGAAGCCCCCCGAACACGAGATGCCGCGAGCCGGCGATCCGCTCGGCGAGCGCGACCGCAGGGGGCCCGGGCGCGATGCCGCAGCGCTCCATCCCGACATCGATCTCGACGAGCGCCTCGATCCGCCCGCCGGTTGCTTCCGCCGCCCCCTCGAGCAGGGCGATCTGGACCGGGTCATCAACGCAGACGGAGACGCGCGCAAGACGCGTGAGGCCGAAGAGTCGCGCGAGCTTCTCCCGGCCGACCACCTCGTTGGTGACGATGACGTCGCCGATGCCGCCCCAGATGAGCGCCTCGGCCTCGCCGACCTTCTGAACGCATTGCCCCACCGCGCCGGCGCGCTCGGCCTGAAGCCGGGCGATCGTGGCGGATTTGTGGGTCTTCGCATGGGCCCGGAGCCTCGCTCCGGTCGGCGCGAGCAGGGCGGCCATGGTGTCGAGGTTCCGCTCGAAGGCGTCGAGGTCGAGCAGCAGCGCAGGCGTGTCGATCTCGTCTTCGGGCATGCCGGGAAGCGCGGGCGGTGTCTGCAGCATCGGCGGCCTCTCTGATGGCGTGGCGGGCGCGAGCATCGCGCGCATCCGCTGCCCCGGCTAGTCCGCTGAGAACGTCCTTGCGAGAGCAGGATGGTCGCCCAGGCCTGCGGAGGCGGACATTGCACCCCTCGATCGATGCGGATCCGGCGCCGGCCTCGCACGCGTCGCTTCGCCCGCGCGGTCGTGCACCGGGATCCTGCGACCGGGATGCCCGAGCCTGGCTGCCGAGACGCCTCGTGCCGCTCAGCCCGCGCGACGCGAGAGCGCCACCTGCACCGCCCCGCGCAGGCGGCTGAACAGTGGCCAGAACAGAAGCACGAGCCCGGCCGTCATGATCGAGCCGACGAGCCAGTTGGAGAAGAAGACGCCAAGGTCGCCTTGCGAGGACAGCATCGACTGTCGGAAGGCCTGCTCGGTGCGGTTGCCGAGCACAAGCGCGAGCACGAGTGGCGCGAGCGGATAGTCGAGCTTCTTCATCGCATAGCCGAGCACGCCGAAGGCGAGCATCACCACGACGTCGAACCAGGCGTTGTTCACCGTGTAGGCGCCGATCGAGCAGATCACGAGGATCAGGGCGGCGATCACCGCGAAGGGAACGCGCAGGATGGCCGCGAACCACGGCACCGCGAACAGCACGAGCAGGAGGCCGACGAGGTTGCCGAGATACATCGAGGCGATCAGGCCCCAGACGAAATCCGCCTGCTCGACGAACAGCATCGGCCCGGGCTGTAGGCCCCACATCATCAGTCCCCCGAGCAGCACCGCCGCGGTGGGGGAGCCTGGCACGCCAAGCGCGAGCATCGGCAGAAGCGCCGAGGTGCCGGCAGCGTGCGCCGCCGTCTCAGGGGCGATCACGCCCTCGATCCGGCCCTTGCCGAACGGCACCTCGCCGGGCCTCGCCATGCGCCGCGCCACCCCGTAGCTCATGAAGGAGGCAGGGGTGGCTCCGGCAGGCGTCACACCCATCCAGCAGCCGATCAGGGCGGAGCGGAGCGACAGCGCCCAATGCCGCGGCAGTTCCGCCCAGGTGCGGCGCACCACAGAGAGGTCGATCGCCGCCGCAGCGCCGCGGAACGCGAGCCCCTCCTCAATCGAGGTGAGGATCTCGCCGATCCCGAACAGGCCGATCACCGCGACGAGGAAGTCGAAGCCGCGCATCAGTTCGGTCGAGCCGAAGGTGAGGCGGAGCGAGCCGGTGACGCTGTCGAGCCCGACGCAGGCGAGCAGGAACCCGGCCATGGTGACGATCAGGGTCTTCAGAGGCGAACCGGAGCCCATGCCGATGAAGGAGGCGAAGGCGAGGAACATCACCGCGAAGAACTCGGGGGGGCCGAACCGCAGCGCGAAACCGGCCACGAGCGGCGCGACGAAGGTGATCATCACGATCGCGAAGAAGGCGCCGACGAAGGAGGAGGTGAAGGCGGCCGTCAGCGCCTCAGCCGCGCGGCCCTGCTGCGCCATCGGGTAGCCGTCGAAGGTGGTCGCGACCGACCAGGGCTCGCCTGGGATGTTGAACAGGATGGAGGTGATCGCCCCGCCGAACAGCGCCCCCCAGTAGATGCAGGAGAGGAGGATGATCGCGCTCACCGGCGGGAGGCTGAAGGTGAGCGGCAACAGGATCGCCACACCGTTCGCGCCGCCAAGGCCCGGCAGAACGCCGATCACCACGCCGAGCACGATGCCGATCAGCATCAGCGCGACGTTCCAGGGGTCGAGAGCGACGGCGAAGCCGTTCAGCAGGAGGCCGAGCTGGTCCATTTCCCCTCCTGTTCCAGAGGCGCGATCAGAAGCCGAGCAGTTCTTCGATGGGCCCCTTCGGCAGGGCGACGAGGAACCAGATCTCGAACACGACGAAGGCGATGACGGCGGTGGCAAGGCCGGAAGCAGCCGCCGCCGCCCAGGAGAATCCGCCGATCCGCGCCATGAACCAGGTGACCAGCAGGGCGGAGGAGAGGTAGAGGCCGAGGAGCGGCATCAGCGCCACCTGAACGGCAGCAGGGAAGAGCACGGAGGCGACGCGGAGGAGCTCCTCGCGTGTGGCGAAGCCCTCCCTCGGCCTCACCCCGAGAGCGGAGATAAGCTGTGCGACCGCAGCGGCGAGCAGGATCGCGCCGACCCAGAACGGGAAGTAGCCAGACCGCGGCCCGTCCTCGCCCTAGCCCGCGCCGATCCGCAGCGAATCGCCGATCGCGAGCGCTGCAACGATCGCGAACAGCGCCGCAAGGGCGAGTTCTGCCCTTCGCCTGCTGACCCCCTGGAAACCGCGCATGCGCCGCCGCCCAGTCAGCGCCCTGCGACGAACCCTGCCTCGGTCATCAGCGTGCGGTGACGCTCCTCCTCGCGGGTGAGCCATTCGACGAAGGGCTGGCCGGTGAGCGTCGTGAGGTTGAAGGCGCCCTGCTTCATCAGGTCCTTCCACTCTTCGGTCTGCCGCACCTTCTCGAGAAGGTCGATGTAGAAGTTCACCTGCGCCTGGGTCACGCCTGGGGGCATGAAGATCGCGCGCATCATCAGGTATTCGACATCGAGCCCGCTCTCGCGGCAGGTGGGAATGTCGCTCCAGGCCTGGGTCTCGGTCATCTTCTCGGTCACGGGCAGGCGCTGAGAGTCAAACACGCAGAGCGGCCTCAGCGCGCCTGCGCGCCAGTGCGTCACCGCCTCGATCGGGTTGTTCACCGTCGCCTCGACATGCTTGCCGACGAGCGCGACCGCGACGGCGCCGCCGCCCTGGTAGGGGATGTAGGTGAAGGGGATGCCGGTCGCCTTGGTGATGGCGGCGACGATGATCTGGTCCTCCTAGCGGGAGCCAGTGCCGGCGAAGCGGAGGCGGCTGGCCCTTGCTGCTTCGAGGAAGGCAGGAACCGTGGTGTAGGGCGCTTCCGCGTGCACCCAGAGGACGAATTCGTCGAGCGCGAGCATCTTCACGAGCGTGAGGTCGCGCCAGTTGAATGGGATACCCGTGGCGATCGGCGTGGTGAACAGGTTCGAGAGAGTGATGATCAAGAGGTGCGGGTTGCCGCGAGCCCCCTTCGCCTCGAGGAAGGCCTCCGCACCGGCGCCGCCGCCCTTGTTTACCACCACGATCGGCTGGCGCATCAGGTTGTGCTTGGAGACGATGCCCTGGATCACGCGGGCCATCTGGTCGGTGCCGCCGCCGGTTCCCGCCGGGACGAGGAACTGCACCGGGCGGGAGGGTTCCCAACGCGCCTGCGCTGAGGCGTCGCCTGGTGTTGCGGCGACGATCGCCGCAAGCGCGGCCACGGCAGCGATGCGCATTCGAAATGTCCCCGTTCGTTCGGTTCTTGGACGAAATAAGTATGAGGTTGGCGCATATCGGCCATGCAAGGAAAGATCACGAAATCGTGATCGGAAAGTCACTCGGCGCCCGTCGCTCAGGCAGGCGGCCAGGGGCGGCGCGGGTCGGCCCGGCTTGGATGGGCCACCCAGGCGCGGGCGGAGAGGATCGCCCCGTCGCTGAGAACCCGCACGGTGACGAAACGGTAGAGCTGGCCCTCGTAAGCGTGTAGGGGCGGAAGCAGGGCCAGGGGGATCGTGGCGAGGAGCCCGTCCACGCGGCCAGAGGGGTCACGCAGGAGCGTCGGGAAGGGCGCCGCGCGGAGCGTGACACGACGCCAGCCTTCGAGCAGGGCGGGACGCGCCGCCTCGAGCGGCGCGGCCGTTCCGGCGATGCGCTGGAACACCGCCGGGTCCATCAGGGTCCCGTAGAGGAACACCCGCATCGCGGGTGCCGGCCTCAGTGGCCGGACGCGGCGGCCTCGAGATCGAGCCTGATCCCCGAGGCGGCGAGCTGGTCAGCGAGCGCCGCCTTCAGACGCTCGAGCCCGGCCGGTCCAGTGGTCGACTCAGCCCGCGCCACGAGAACCGCCTGGGTGTTGGAGGCGCGCAACAGCCACCAGCCATCCTCGGTCGTCACCCGAACGCCATCGACATCGGAGACGCGTGCCCCGGCCGCCTTGAGGCGCGCCGCCACCTCGCGCACGACGTCGAATTTGCGCGTGTCGTCGCAGGGCAGGCGAAGCTCGGGCGTGTTCACCACCTGCGGCAGGGCGGCGCGGACGGCCGAGAGAGGCTCGGAGAGGCGCGCGACCACGCCGAGCAGCCGAACGGCGGCGTAGAGCGCATCGTCGAAGCCGTACCAGCGCTCGGCGAAGAACACATGCCCGCTCATCTCGCCCGCGAGCGGCGCCCCGGTCTCCGCCATCTTCGCCTTCACGAGCGAATGCCCGGTCTTCCACATCAGCGGCCTGCCGCCCGAGCGGGCGATCTCGTCGAACAGAACCTGCGAGGCCTTGACATCGCTAATGATGGTGGCGCCCGGGTTGCGGGAGAGCACGTCGCGGGCGAGCACGATCAGAAGCTGGTCGCCGAACAGGATGTGCCCCTTGTCATCGACCACACCGATCCGGTCGGCGTCCCCGTCGAAGGCGATGCCAAGATCGGCGCCTGTGGCGGTGACGCGCGCGATCAGCGCCTCGAGGTTCTTCGGAACGGTCGGGTCAGGGTGGTGGTTGGGGAAGGTGCCGTCGATCTCGGGGAAGAGGATCTCGTGCCGGCCGGGAAGCCCAGCGACGAGGCGCGCGAGCACCTCGCCGGCCGCGCCATTGCCGTTGTCCCAGACCACGGTGAGCGCCCGGTCGCCGCCGTCCCAGTCGCGCAGAATGCGCTCGACATACTCGGGCGCGATGTCGACCGGCTCCTCGCTGCCCGCGGCCTCCGGGACGACGTCGCCCGACGCCGCCATCCGGCCGATCTCCTGGATCTCTCCGCCGAAAAAGGGCTTGCCGCCGAGCACCATCTTGAAGCCGTTGTGGTCGGGGGGGTTGTGGCTTCCCGTCACCTGGATCGCGCCGTCGCAGCCGCGCGCGACGTTGAGGAAGTAGAGCATCGGGGTCGGGCCCACCCCCATGCGCAGCACGCGAAGCCCGCAGGCCTTCAGTCCGTCCACCAGAGCCTGCTCGAGCGCGGGGCCAGACAGCCGACCGTCACGCCCGACCGCGACCACCGACCCGCCCCGTCGGACGACGAGGCTTCCAAAGCATCGGCCGATCGCGAACGCATCACGCTCCGAGAGCGTGCGGCCGACGATGCCGCGGATGTCGTA
>Ga0308419_1002276_pt1 | contig 12440 bp, 7 predicted proteins | sample HotsprSampleMS50_FD_203674 | JGI IMG/M metagenome (GOLD analysis project Ga0308419, IMG submission 203674) | Hot spring phototrophic mat microbial communities from Mushroom Spring, Yellowstone National Park, Wyoming, United States - 20090730_MS50 ... | reverse complement strand
TTCTCTGTTCCGAAACCGCGAAAGCGGGTCCCGGTTGCGAACGTATATGTTCACGACCGGAACCCGAGAGCAACCGCCTGAACTCTCGGACTCTCTGGTGAACAGCCCGCCAGTGGTTAACAGGGTCGTTCGTACCGGACCCCAGCGCCATTTAGAACCTTCGGCGGGTATGTAACCTGTAGACGAGCAGCATCAACCCGCCAGACATCGGACCGGTCGCCAGGCGAAGGCCGTTGTGGGCAAGCCCGAAAGGAGTGTTTGAAACGTGGTGTATCCGCGGGAAGTCGTTGAGCTGCAAGGAATTAGATCGTCTCGGGGCCTCATTGTTTGGCCTTAGGCACTCATTTTTGAGGCCAAAATAGGGGTCTTAGATTAAGCGGCCGCTCCATCGGTGCGCCGGGGTGATCTGTTGCGCAGGGGCTGTTTGGGCCGGGATCATGGAATCGCAACGACTCGAAAGGAATCGGCCTCCACTCCGAATGGCCGGTTTCATGGCGAATGATTACGAAGAAGGGGCACATTTTCTAAAATGACGAATGTCGAGACGTGACCCTATAGGATCTATTTTCTAAAATGACGAATGTCGAGACGTGACCCTATAGGATCTGAGGTGCTTCGCAGGGACTGGGTAGTCGCTTGATTGAGTCGCCCCACAACCCCAAAGAGGGGGTTGACACCCTTTTCGGATGTGCTATGATTCCTGCCGTTCTTTGCAATGATAACCCCTGGTGGAACAAACGGAAGTCCGTGAGAATCGGACGCGGTCGCGCCGCTGTAACCGGTTACGACCTCCCTAAAGCCATTCCGGCCGAAAGGCCGGGAGAAGGCGGGAGAAAGGCTTGATACCGGAAGTCAGAAGACGTGTTCCGCCAGAATGACCTGAACGCCTCCGCAGGAGAGGATGAGGGAAGTGGCGCTGTGTCCCAGCGCCTCGAAGGCCTTGCTGTTCCGTGTTGCGGAGCGGCAAGGCCTTTTTGTTTCGGGGGCATATCCGCGCGAGGATAGTCCGGAGACAAAGACAAGACGACAAAAAAAACAAAACTTATCACGGGGTGAGCGCTAACGGAAGTCCGTGAGAATCGGACGCGGTCGCGCCGCTGTAACCGGTTACGACCTCCCTAAAGCCATTGCGGCCGAAAGGCCGGGAGAAGGCGGGAGGAAGGTTTGAAACCGGAAGCCAGAAGACGAGCCCACCCTAGAGGCTCCCGACCTTCGCGAGAAAGGAGGAGCGGCTGACTGCTATTTGGTAGACCGCCGTTCTTCGCTGGGCGCGAAGGACGGCGGTTTTATTTGGCATGGAAACGATGAGTATACGCATTACGGCCATTTTGTTTGGAATCCTCGCCATTGGGGTCGGCTGCCGCGGGCGGAACTCGAGCTCCCCTGATTTGAACAGTCCGCGATCCCCCGCAGAAGCGCACGCTCTGATGGCGGCGTTAGACCGTCAGAGTGTGGAATTGGGATGGCCGGAAGAGGTCCTACGCCACATGCGGCATGCGATGCGCGGTCGGTTACTGGCGGCCGGGCTTCCGGAAGCGGAGATCGAACAATGGATAAAATCAGATTTGCGCAACAACAAGATAACAAGCCTATCCCCAAGGGAGATGTCTCGATGAAACGAAGAGAGGGCAGAATCGGATTCGGAACCGGAGTTCTTGCGGCTCTGCTGATGGGCGGCGGGACCATTGCGGTTCGGGCGGCCACGCACTTTTCGGAGTTCGAGGATGTGGGACTAGCGCCCGGCACCTATTGGAATGGAAGCGATTTGTCAGGCGGCTTCCGGAGCGGATGGGCCTTTTTCCGAAACGCCTACGACTCTCAATGGGGGAGTTGGGCCGGCTTTGCCTGTTCGACCGTCTCGGATACAAACACGCCCGGCTACTTCAACCAATATGCCGTCTGGATGCCTGGCACAGGCCGCAAGGGCTCGTCGGCCTACGCCGTCGCCTACGATTCGGTGTGGGACGAGCAGGTTGTGATCGAGTTTCCTTTTCCCGTCGGCGTCCAGGGCTTTTACGTGAACAACACTACGTATGCGGCGCTTTCGATGCGGGACGGCGACTGGTTTTCGAAAAAGTTCGGGGGCACGACGGGGGACGATCCGGACTGGTTCAAGTTGACCATTACGGGCAAGGATCGTAATGGCCAGACGCTGGGGAGCGTGGAGTTTTACCTGGCGGACTACCGCTTTACGAACAATGCGCTGGACTACATCGTGAGCGATTGGACGTGGGTGGATTTGAGTTCGCTGGGGACCCAGGTCAGGACCCTACATTTCACCCTTTCGTCCAGCGATAACGGTCCATGGGGAATGAACACCCCGGCCTATTTCGCGTTGGACGGCTTGACCTATTCACCCACGCCGGCGATTTTGACCGCGGATTTTGAGAACCTCGGCCTTGCGCCAGGCGAATATTGGAACGGGAGTGACCTACGGGGAGGGTTTGTGAGCGAGGGGATCTCTTTTGGCAACTCCTATAACACCACCTGGAACTTTTGGGCCGGTTTTGCCTATTCCTCGGTGAGCAACACCAATACACCGGGATATGACAATCAATATGCCGTTTGGATGCCCGGCACGGGGGTCGGGGGAACCGGCACCTATGCGGTGGCATACGATTCCCCCTGGGACGAACAAGATGTCATCACCTTTCCCGCTCCCGCCCTGGTCAAGGGTCTCTACGTGAACAACACCACGTATGCGGCGCTCTCGATGCGGGACGGCGACTGGTTTTCGAAAAAGTTCGGCGGTGAGACAGGGAACGATCCGGACTGGTTCAAGCTGACCATTACGGGCAAGGATCGTAATGGCCAGACGCTGGGGAGCGTGGAGTTTTACCTGGCGGACTACCGCTTTACGAACAATGCGCTGGACTACATCGTGAGCGATTGGATGTGGGTGGACTTGAGTTCGCTGGGGCCCCAGGTCAAGACCCTGCATTTCACGCTTTCTTCCAGCGATACCGGCGAATGGGGAATGAACACACCGGCCTATTTTGCCATGGACAACATCCAGTTCATCTATACCTTCAGTGGCCCTACGGGGGGGACGAACCTTTACGATACGCCGGTGCCTGGCTTTGTAGGACCTCACGGCGATGGGAAAGCCAATGCGCCGGGCTATCCTCATCCGAGCAATTACGTCAATCGGGCCTTCGCCGGCTGGGCGGCGGAGGTTGTGAACTATTCACCGGCGCCCGGTGTGGCCGCGCAATGGACCAATGCGGCCAAAACCCTTGGGCCAGTGACCGGCGATAACTTCGATATCGCCTCTCTCGGCGATCTCAACACAAACCAGTTGGCGGCGGGAACGCCGCCCGGCTCCATTACCCTGCGCATGAATGTTCCGATTGCCGACAAGGAAGGGCCGGACTTTGCTGTTTTTGAGAACGGATTTTCCATCGGCAGCTTGTTCTTTGGCGAATTGGGGTATGTGGATGTCTCCTCCGACGGAACGAACTTTACCCGCTTTCCGTCGGTTGCGCTCTGGACCAATGCCGTCGGGGCCTACGCGGGCTTTGACGCGCGCTATTACTATGGGCTTTGCGGCAAACACGCGAATGCGTACGGCCATTCGTGGGGGACACCGTTTGATTTGGGCGATCTGGCGTGTCATCCCGATGTGCAAAGCGGAGTTCTCAACCTGACCAATGTGAACTACGTCCGCATTGTGGACATACCCGGCAATGGAAGTTTCTATGACACATTCACTCCTTCCAACCGGATCTATGACCCCTGGCTGACCTGGGGTTCCGGTGGGGTTGACCTGGAGGCGGTCGGGGTGCTCAATTCGCCCCGCCATGCTCGGATCAGAACCCAGGTTGTCGGTCCCGGGCGAATAGACCCGTACGGGATGCCCGAAGGCATCGTGGCCGTGGGGCATGGCAGCAACGAGACATTCACCATGACCCCTTATCCCGGTTACCACCTTGTGGAGGTGTGGGTCAATGGAGTGCGCCAAGGACCTGTTACCAACTACACCTTCACCAATGTCACGGAAGACCAGACGCTGACGGCGGTCTTTGGAAGTCAACTCGTCGTCGTCTCTCCCCATGGAGCCAGCGTGCCCAGTGCCGGCACGTACTATTTCGCCCTGGGATCTCCTGTCAGCGTTTCGCTCGAGGGCAGTCCGGAGACGGTCGGCACGACGCAGTACGTTTCCCGCGGATGGGCGGGCAGCGGCAGTGTTCCCGCGTGGGGCACGGGGGCCGTGGTGCAGTTTGTCATAACGAACGATTCGGCTCTCGCTTGGCTATGGGAGACCAACTACTGGCTAACGGCGACGGCCGCGGGGGAAGGATCGGTTACAGCACCGATCGGCTGGCATAGCCTCGGTTCGGTTGTCACTTCGACCGCCACCGCGAATCCCTACTACGAGTTCCGCGGATGGAGCGGCGATGCACAAGGGGATACCAATGCGCCCGTCATGGTGGTCACCATGGATCGACCTCGGGCCCTGGTGGCTCATTTCGGGGCGGACCTTGCGAGCAACGGCGTGCCGGTGGCTTGGCTGGTGGCGCACGGGTTGACCAATGGGACGCCCGACGAAGCGGCCCTGTCGGATCGCTTCGGCAAGGGTATGAAGGCTTGGGAGGAGTTCTATGCCGGCACGGATCCCAACGACCCCAACTCCATATTCAAGATTGTGGATTTCGGGGTCGTGAATGGATCCAACTATCTGGTTTGGCTCGGAGGTACGAACGGCTCGCAGAGGCCCTTCACGGTGGAAGTATCGTCTTCATTGGGAAGGGGATGGACCGCGCTGACCAACGTGACGCGAGCGGCCTCCGGAACCAACATTTGGTGGTGGCCCGAGTCGGGGTCGAACCGGTTTTACCGGATCACGGTGAATACGGGGCCATAGCCGGGGTTCGCACGGTTGGCGGGCGGGGATAGGTGTGATGGTCAACATGAGCGGGCGGGTGGATTCAGTCGCGTGGAGGACCTGCCATCCTCCACGCGACGCCTTTACGCTAATTGAGCTCCTGGTCGTCATGGCGGTCATCGGCATTCTGGCGTCGCTGACATTTTCGACGATGAGCGCGGCACGGGAGGCTGGGCGGCGCGCCTCCTGCGCCAACAACCTCCGGCAGCTCTATCTGGCCAACGTGCTGTATGCCGAGGATCACGGCCATTATGTCGCCGCGGCGCCGGATATCTTCGGCGCGAACCTTCGGCGGTGGCATGGGGAGCGTTCCAGCGGGAATGTGCCCTTTGATGGCGCCCGTGGGCCGCTGGCCCGGTACCTTGGGCACTCGGGCGCCATTCGCCGATGTCCTTCCTTTGCCCGCTATCGTACCGAAAACGCCGCCAATGCCTTTGAAGCGGCGTGCGGCGGCTATGGATACAATGCCGTCGGCGTGGGCTCCGAAATCTATGTGTGGGGGATGAGTCAACGGGCCATGGATCGCGGAATGAGTCCCGGCATGATTCGCGATCCGGCGCATACCGTCATGTTTTGCGACTGCGCCTTTCCTCAGCCCTACGGAAACAATCCGACCTATTTGATCGAGTACTCCTTCGCCGAGCCTTGCCGATGGGTCTTTTCGCCGGGGGTCGAGTCCGGCTACCGCCCCGATCCCTCCATTCACTTCCGCCATCGCGGACGAGCCAATGTCGTTTGGTGCGATGGCCATGTCTCCGCCGAGCCGCTGGAAACGAAGGCCGAGGATCACTTCACGCGGTGGGAGATCGGATGGTTCGGCCCGGACAACAACTCGCTCTTTGACCCTTATTGAGCGGCCTTTGAAATACGCGATAGGGTAAAACAGCTTGATCGGCAGCGCCTCCGGTGATATAAGAAGGCTGGAGTATGGGAAGTGAGCACAACGACTCAATCCACGTGTATGTGCGGAGATGCTCCGCGGCTCATCTTCGCCTGTTCCGGCGCCTCCGATGTCGGCGAGATTACGGACCGCGCGGCGCGTTTGTTAACCCCTGAAGACGTAGGAAGGATGTATGGTACCGCCGGGATCGGGGGGCGGGTTTCAGGCATTCTAGCGACCGCTCGGGCGGCTTCTGCGATTTTGGCCCTGGACGGTTGTCTCCTCAATTGCGCGCAGAAGAGTTTGAAAGAAACGGGATTTACCACCTTCGCTCATCTGCGACTGGCCGATTTGGGGATGGAAAAAGGAGCAACCCCGCCCACGGAGGCCGCGATTCGCCGGGTTGCCGACGGAGTCGAGGCCCGGTTGATGACCGCCACGTGTTCGTAACTGGGAGGCTTTCCGATGAAGGGCTGGATCAGGGGCGTTATCCTCGGGCTTGTGGTTCTGGCCGGGGCGGGGGTTCTTGCGATGCGATCTCGGCGGCCGTCATCGCATTCTGCGGAAACGCTCGAAGCCCCTTCTCCAAACCGTTCCCTGCCGCGGCTGATTGACCTTGGATCCCATTCGTGTGTGCCCTGTCGGATGATGGCCCCCATTCTTGAGGAGCTCAGGGCGACCCATTCGGATCTCTTCGTGACGGAATTTATAGACGTCTCCCGCTATCCTGAGATGGCGCGTTTTTATCGGATTCGAGTCATTCCCACTCAGATTTTTCTGGATGCGGGTGGAAACGAGCAGTTTCGCCATGAGGGCTTTCTGTCGAAAGATCAGATTCTGGAAATCTGGCAGCGGCTGGGGGTGACCCGCGAAACCGCGACGCAACGCGAGGGTAAGTCGGAGACATCCGCGCTCTTAGGCGCGCTGGCCCGGGCCGTGGAGGGCTATGCGGGTTTGGCCTCCGTTGCGGCGTTTGTATGGGGGATTTTGAGTCTGGTATTAAGCCCCTGTCACCTCGCCGGCATCCCCCTGATTGTGGCGTTTATTGACGGGCAAGGCGAACTGTCGGTCCGCCGGGCGTTTGGGCTCTCGCTGCTTTTTGCGACTGGTCTTCTGATTACGATCGCCCTCATTGGGGGGGTGACGGCGGCGCTCGGACGGATGATGGGCGCGATTGGTCCCTGGGGACATTGGGCTGTCGCGGGCGTCATGCTGCTCATCGGGCTCTATTTTCTGGACGTGATCTCGCTTCCTTTTCCTGATGCCGCCCATCCCAGGCTTCAGCGCAAGGGGCTTCTGGCGGCGTTGATCCTGGGGCTTGTTTTCGGAATCGCGCTGGGGCCGTGTACCTTCGCCTACATGGCGCCGATGCTGGCCGTCACGTTCCGCGAAGCCGACACGAATCTCCCCTACGGGTTGTGGCTTCTCCTTCTGTTTGGGGTGGGACACTGTCTGGGGATTGTTCTGGCGGGCACCTTTACGGAACTAGTTCAGCAACTTCTTGACTGGCATGCGCACTCCCGGGGCGCCGTGCGGCTGAAAAGGGCGTGCGGCGTTCTGATCGTGCTGGCCGGCCTTTATCTTTTGTACACGGCCTGAGCGCCTTCGCCCCTCGACACCGGTGTTGCCTATTCGTAGGGGTCTGTGTATTATTACCAAACGATGGAAAGGATCGTCCGTCACCTGGCGTCGGCGGCGCTGGTTCTGGCCGGTGGGGCGTCGGGCTGGGCGGCCGACGTTCGGTTGGTGGCGATCGCCCCGCCGCCTTCCCTGGACGGCCGACCGTCCCCGGCAACGGTGTTCGCGGATGCCCTCGCGCAGTGGTTGCCGTTGGCCCTGGCGGAAATTCCAGGGATCACGGTGGTGCCGGCCGAACGATCGGCCCGGCTCTTTGAAAGCATGACCAGCGGGGCGTGGTTGGAGGCGGATGAGGACCTGGGCCGTTCCTTCCGCCGCTATGAACCGGCGGCGGTCCTGGTGACGGCCCGCCCTCGGGCCTCGGGCGTGGATGTGACCGTCTGGTCGGAAGAGGGGCCGGCGCCGTTGTTCCTCGAAGCCCCGACGAAGGAGCGATTTCGCGACACCCTGATTCAGGCGGCGGAGTTTCTTGCCCATCGGCTGGGTCTGTCACCTGAACAGCGCATGCCGCTAATGGCCGTTCCCCCGCTCGATGGTGAATCGCTGGCTCTTCTTTTTTCGGCCTCGCTGACCTCCGTCGCCTGGCCCCGGAATTCCGGCGAGTCGAGATTGAAGACGCTCCAGCCGGTCTGGAATCGCTATCCCACGGACCCCCACGTCTGTGCCGAAATGCTTCGGGCGGTCGCCGTTCAGTTGGCCTCACGCCGGCGCGATCAGTCCTATACCCCCACCGCGATCCAGATCGGCCGGATGGCGATTCCACCTGTTCTGGGCACGCCTCTCGATGAGGCCGTTCTCCACCTTCTCCGTCTCGATCCCGACACCTTCCTTCCCGAGGTGGAAAAGGCGGCGGCACCGCTCCGGGCTCAGGCCTGCGACGGACTTCTGGGCGCTGCGCTGGAAGACATGCTCGGGGAAAACGATGGGGAGAACGGCAGGACGGCGGAGTCCGGGGGGGTCTGGGCCAGTGGACGGTACCGCCGTGCCCAGCAGCTCGGTGCCGTTCGGCTGTTGGCCCGGCTCGGGGGGGAGTCGCCCCGGCGGCTTCTCGCCGTACTGGCCGACCACCCGGATCCCGAGGTTCGACAGGCGGCCTCTCCGCCCCCCGCTCCGGATACGTCGGCTTCATTGTCCGCTCTGTCGCGGGAGGAGTGGATGCGGCGCGCTCAGGATCCGGAGGAAGCGGTCGCTGGGGAAGCGCGCCGCCACCTGGCGGCCTACGAACCGAAGGAGTTTTGGGCCCAAACGGCATTTCGGCTCTCCATCGCCCACCCGAGGACCCGGGAAGCGATCCTCGCCGGCTTGGCGACCAACGCCGAGCCGCGGGCGCTGACGCTTTTGGTGGAGACGGCGGCCGACAATCCGGATCCCCACACCCGGGCGCAGGCCTTGGACGCGCTGGCCGCCCGAGAGGCGGATCGGGCATGCGCTCTGGCCGTTCAGGCGTTGATGCGCCGCCCCGGACATCGGCTCGAGCGGCTTCAGGCGGCGGCCGTGCTCCTTCGGCTGGCCGGGCCGGCGATGGCCGACGACCTTGCGCGGTTGATTTTGGCCGAGCCGGATCGAAGCGTTCGGATGTATCTCGAGGCGGCCCGCGCGAAAGCGGAGGGCCATCCGGCACCCACGTTCGGCGCGCCGGCACGGAAGGTTGGGGGGGCCCGGAACCTCACGTGGTTATGCGGGCCGGGAGCAGACGCCCCGAACTCCCCTTTTGACGCTTATTACTGCCTGAGCATGCCCACGGATTCCAACCTCTGGCAGAGGGCGTATCAGGCCGGAAAAATCTTTTTCGTCCGCCTCACCCCGGTGAACCATCCCGGGCTAGTGACCCTGAATCGAACTTGGAGAGACCGCTTCTGGCTGGCGCTGGAGGCGGAATTGACGCCGGAACGCTTGGCCCTTCTGGATGGCATCGTCCTGGGGGAAGAGACGATGACCTTGGCGCCTGAGGGACTCTGGGAGGAAGGGTGGCGCCTGTTCTGCGAAGAGGCGGGAGTGGACCCCGACCGGATCCGAGGCGATCCGGCCGCTCTGACCCCCTCGGAGGCCGGCCAGTGGAGAGCGTGGGCCTACGAGCGGAGCCTTGACGGATTCAACCGGATTGTAGCCTTTGTGCGCCTGCGATATCCACTCGAACGGCCAGGCCTTCAAATCGGTACCTTCCTGCCTGGCGAAATGGGAACGACGGGTCCTGGTATTCGCCGTTGGCAGTTCGATGTGGCGGGCATCTACGACTACAAATGCGACCAGCGGATGGCGGCGGTCAGTCTGGTTCGTCGTCTCAAAACGCTCTGGCCAGACAGGCCCGTGATCTGGTTGAGCCTGGGAATTGGCGGGTACGAGATGAATCCCGTCTGGTACACCCACCAGCCGCTGGAACGGCCGCTGGCTACCCCCCACATTCGCGCCTATGCCGATACGGTGGCCGCTTGGCTGGCCGGAGCCGACACGGGATGGTTCAGCACGTGGATCTTCGTAGCCCCCCGTTTTCAGAAGGGGATGTCCCTGGCGGGCGTACAGGTGAACCTCGAAGAGATCGCTCCCCAAAGCCCCGTGTTGGAACGGGCGCTTCAGTATGCCTTCCGCGGCGCGGAAGAGTTCGAGGAGCTCAAGCATCTGGCGGCGCCCCACCCAAGGGAGGAGCCGCCGAGTTTCGAATCCGAAGGGAAAGAGACCTGCCTCGTCGCCGATCTGGCGAAGGACATGGAAAAGCGGGATGAGGGGGCGGGGGATCAGCGCCGCATCCTCGAGCAGCGGCGGGAGGCGATTCGCCGCGGGTTTCAATTCTATCGGCAGTACCTCTACGAATGCGCGCGCGTCTTTCGAAGCCTCCCCCGCCTGGCGGAAGAAGGTCCGGCGGCCCTGGTTGTTCATCCAGGCGTCAGCGTCTGGACGACGCCGCCAACGCGCAATCCCCTGGTGCCGGGGCATGCGTTGCTCAACGTCTTCGATTTTGCCGATGACGAGCGCCAGATGGCGGAACCGGGCGCCGACCTCTCCCGCTATCACCTTCTTCTGGTACATCAGCCCGGGCCTTGGTCGAACGCCGTCGGAGAGGCGGTGATTCAGTGGCTCAGGGCTCAGGAGGGGGTTCTCTATCTCCATCAACCCGGCGAGATGCCCATGATGCCATGGTCGGGGGAGGTCGAGTGCCGACGCCGCGATCGGCCCGGAGGCCCAACCCCGACGGCGATGACGCTGGAGGATGAATCGGGAGGACGCCTCGACGTCGCCGGGGCGATCGTAGGAACGACCTTCACGCTGCGGGGTTCGCGGGTCCGGGCCGTGCTGCGGCGGAACGGAGATCCTGTGCTGGCCGTCTGGCGAGACCCGGCCGTGTTCCGAGGGGTCGTCCTTTTTGACGGCATCGAGAGCGCGACGCGGGAATATCTCGAGGCGCTGCGACACGTCCTGGTCGCCGAAGGAGGGGAACCGGTGGCCCGACAGGTGCGGGGGCCGATCCTCCATAGCGTACGCCGTGGGGAAGGATGGACGGCGGCAGCCTGCAGCGGGTATCACAGCGCGGTCAGCGATCGCGTTTCCTATCCGGGTGTGGATCTGCTGACGGGGGAACCAAATCCGAGGGTCGGCGGCGGGCTCAGCGCGGTGTTGACCGCCGAGCGGTTTGACGGTCTTCATCTTCGACTCGAGGACGGGGTGTTGTTTCTTTCCGAATTTCCGATGAGGCCGGGCGAGCTTCGTCGCACGGAGACCGGATGGGTCTGGACGGGCCCGGGTCTGCTTCGGATCACGCGGGTCGGTGCCCTGCGGGTGGAGCCTTGCGGCGAGGGCGAACCCCTGCCGGCGATTCCGGAGGAGGAGGTGGCGGACTGGTTGGCGGCCGAGGATCGGCCGGGTCTGGTGTGCCTGCCCGCCTCCACGACCGACGGGGTCAGCCGGATCTATTTGCGATCGAACATTCCTCTCCTTCTGCAACCCCAGGAGAGCCATACCCCATGAGCGCGTGGCAACCGACGATCCCCTTGACATATGGCGTGGCCCGTCGTCTCTATGTCCAACGCCGGCATCCGCGCCTTCTGATGGATGAGCGGGACATGGCGACCTTGCGGAAAGCTGTCCAACGCGAACCGGGCCGGCGGATCCTGGCCGCCCTGCGGCGCAAGGCCGAACGTCTTGGCGAGGAGGTGGCGGCGCAGAAGGAGGATCGCGGGATTGTCGAGGGCAACGGCGGATGGCAATCGTTATCGGCCCGTCTCGCCTTCTGCGCCGCCGACATGGCCATGGTCGCCTGGCTGGAGGAGCGGGCCGATTTGGCGGATCTCCTGGCGCGGGTGACGCGGCTGGTGATCGCCCATCGAAGCGCCGATACCGGCTGGAGCCGGGCGAGGCTCCACCTCTTTCATCTCGCCTATCCCTTCGACTGGCTGTATGGCGTTTGGCCGGCCGATGTGCGGGCGGACTATGTCCGCGCGGCCTTGGACCGCGTCCGCGAGACTGTGGCGTCGTTGGGGGACCGCTTTTTCCTGAACGCTGGCGCCAACATTCCGGTGACGATCATGCTGGATGCCCTCCGGACCCTTCTGGCGATTCGCGGTGAGAGCGGTTTGGAAGCGGAGGAAGAGCGCCTGATCGCCGACCTGGTGCGGCGTTACGAAGCGGCCGTCCATGTAACGGCCAATGCCGAAGGTTATCCCGAAGAGGATATCGGGTATGGGACGTTGATGTGGAGCCGTCTGGTCGAGGTTGGCGAACTGCTCCATCGGGCGGGACTTTTCGATGTGTACCGCGCCAGTCCGCCCTTTGCCCGCGGCGGACGCGCCATTCTGCACTTCGTTCAACCCTGGGGTGGCGCCCTGTCCAATACGGGTGATCACGGGGATGATTTCCGCGATCGAGAATTCGCCCTCGGGCGGCTGGCGGCACGCCAGCGGGATCCCTCTCTTATCTGGCTGCTCCGCACCCTCTGTGGACTTTCGCACTTTCCAGCCCCAACTGATCTGAGCTTCCGCAGTCCCGTGTCGTGAGATTTCCCTGTTGACCCTGCACGCTGTTTTGGGCATAGTCTGTAAGCGGTAA
>Ga0308419_1002274_pt1 | contig 12446 bp, 9 predicted proteins | sample HotsprSampleMS50_FD_203674 | JGI IMG/M metagenome (GOLD analysis project Ga0308419, IMG submission 203674) | Hot spring phototrophic mat microbial communities from Mushroom Spring, Yellowstone National Park, Wyoming, United States - 20090730_MS50 ... | reverse complement strand
CGCGAGGCGGAGTCCGTTGAAGGTAAGCAGGAAACCGCCATGGCAATAGCAGTGGCCCGGCAGATGCACGGGACGGATCGTCACGCCCGCCCATTGGAACGTCTTCTCGGCCGTCAGTACCATGTCCACCGGAAGATGATCGAATCCCAGATGGTACCAGGGCAGAAGGGCGGGATAGGGATAGTCCCATGGCGCTTCGATCACACGGGCCGTGAGATCCAACGCGCCCACACGGCAGCCGGGATACCGTTCGAGCACCAGCGGAGCCAAGTCATAATGGTCGCCGTGGGGATGAGTAATCAAAACAAGCTCGATCCGCTTCAGCCCGGCATCCTGCTCGAATCGCCGAAGATCCTCGATAAATCGCGTTTTTCGGTCGGGCCATTCGAATTCGCAGGGACCCGGGTCTACCATCAGGCCGCGCCCCTGATCGGTAATGAAGAGTATGCAGTTGCCAAAGGTGTCGTTCTGATAGACCCCCGGGTGCCGCCGACGATATCGACCGATCAGCGGATCGTCCCTCGTCGTGGGCGGTTGAAAATCGCCGCTTCGCCAGCGAAGTGCGGTCAGATAGCCCTCGATGGCCTCGGCCAAACGGCGGGCCGACTGGGGTCCATCCTCCAGCGGAAGCCCTGTGGACGGGAACCAGGGTTGAGGCGCTTCGTCAGCCAGGGCCCGGAGGAGCGCGGGAAGGGGCGCCAGCGAGGCGCCGCCATAATTTTCTTCCAGGTCATAGAAATTGACCAGCTGGCCGGGATGACAGATCAGATCGCCGCAGAAGAAGGCGAGGCGACGGCCACCGTGTTCGAGGAAAAAGCCGACCGGATAACGTCCATGGGCCGGAAGCGCGACGACTTCCAGTGTAAGATCCTGCCAGGGAATGCGATCGCCCACCCGGAAGACACCGGTCACCGGCAGAGGCGGGTCGGGCGGATAGAGGGTGATGGAGCCGGCAATCCCGTAGGGTTCGCGACCGAGGGTCGCCCCCCACTCCTCGGGATGTTCCCAGACGGTCTGGGCTTTGTGTCGCCATCCGTCGGGATCGGTGGCCAGTTCCCGCAAAGGCTCATGGACCAGAAGCGTGGCGCCGGGAAAGCGATCGCCTTCGCGGGTATGTTCCGGCTGGACGTGGGTGTGGAGAATGAGATCCGGCGGCGGCAGGGCGTGGCGGGCGAGCCACCGGTCGAGGGCGGCGGAATGACAGTCCACAAGCAGCGACCGCCCCCGCCGAACGACCACATGACTGGCCGCCTCCCCCACCAGCGAATAGACGATCAGATCCGGTCCCAGTTCTCGTCCTCTTCCCATGCGTCACCTCGCCTCGTCCGCGAAACGGAGAGGATATCCGGCCATCGGGACAGGCGCAATCATTCCGTTGCGGCGACCGCGTTTCCGCGGCCGGAACGGCCCTAGAACTCGTCCACGTTGGCGAGCGCTTTTGCGTCCTCGAGCGATTTTTCCATCTCGTCGGCCGTCGCGGCGATACCCCAGACGATCGTTTTCAGCGCTTCGGCGCCACAATCCGACGAGACTTTGACATTGAAAATGGCAATCCAGGAGCCGTCGTTCTGCTGGATGATTTCCCAGGCGCCCACTTTCTTTCGAGCGTTGTCCTTGAGAAGACGGTTGGCGACGAGGGCGTTGGGTTCCTGCGGCCCTTTCCAACCCACGGCCCAGATTTCCCGGATCTCCATGGGCCCCATCCGCTGGGTCGCCGTCTCTGCAACAACGATGTGGGTGCGTCCATTCTCCATGGTGAAATGGAGCTTGCAGTTGCCAGATTCCGTTTCCGTGTATTTCAGTCCAGCCTCGTTCAGGGTGTTCCGGAGTCGGGGATCGGCTTTTGAGGACGCTCCGACCTGACCCCACGCGACTCCGACCGCCATTGCCGCCAGCACGCTTACGAACCCAATTTTCATGGCCTTGGCTCCTTTCGGGTATGGCCGTTGCCTTGATGGGACTGTCCCACAAACCACCCTGAAGAACAAGACAATTACGAATATTCTCGTTTTTTACTGTACCGTTTCCCGCCGGCTGGCGCCCCGTGACCCGTACCGGTTGACTTCTTGGACGGTTTCTCGATAATAGCGTTATGACTTTGCCCCGGTGTTGGACTTGGCAGCCTCCGATCTTCCTTCTGGCGTTTCTGCTGAGCACCGGCCTCCCGGCATGGTCGGCCGAAGGGGCCGCATCAGGGCCGATCGATTCCGGCGCGGATGAAGCCTACCGCCTCGCCGTCGGGCTCCACAACGTCCCGCTGTACCGCGAGGCCGAAACGCAGTTACGGGCCTTCCTGAACGCCTATCCGCGGGATCCTCGGACCGATCGGGTGCTTTACCGATTGGGCGATTGTCTGATCCACCTCGATCGGCCCCAGGAGGCGGCGGAGACGTTCCGCCATATGGTGGCTCGATTTCCGAAATCGGAGCGATACCCGGAAGCCCTGTTCCGTCTGGCCGAGCTGGAGCATCAGCTCGGAAATCCCCCCGAGGCCCAGCGCATTTTTGAACGCTTCATCCGGGAGTTTCCCCAACACGCTCTGGCCCCTGCCGCGCGTGAAAAAGAGCAGGTGGCCGCGGTTGCAGCCCTCTATGCGCAAGCCGACCGGAATCCCGAAAAAGCGCTGGCCATGGCCAACGCCTTCACCAACCGAGCCGATGTCGTCGGGGAAGAGGCGCTATTCCTTCGCGGCGTCCTTCTCTTCAACGGCGGGCAGTTGCTCGATGCCGCCCGTTCGTTCGAAGCGCTTCTTGCCCGTTTTCCTCGGTCCAACCGCGCCGACGAAGCCCATTTCAACGCCGGTCAGGCCTATCTGCGCCGGCAGGAGTGGCCCCATGCCTGTCGGCACCTCGGCGATGTCCGGGCGACCCGCCTCGACGAGGCCAGGTACTGGAAGGGGGTCGCCTTGCGCCAGATGGGCCAGACAAACGACGCCTTCGCCGCCTTCCAGGAGGTTGTCCGCGAGCACCGCCAGAGTGAGTTTCGTCCGTTCGCCCTTCTGGAGCTCGGCGCGTTCGGGCCGCGCGACGCCTGGACAACGCTCCAGCGGGAATACCCGGCACACGAGGCAGCGGACGAATCCCGCTTTCGCATGGCGGCTGCCTATGTGACCGCGGGGCAGACGAACGAGGCGGTCCGGGTGTTGGAGGGCGTTCCCGCCAATTCCCAACGCCGCGTCGAGGCCGATCTTCTCCGCGTCGAAGCGCTGGCCGGGTGGAAGTGGCCCGATGCCGCCGCGCTTTTGACGACTCTGGAAAATCAGGGGATCCCCCGATTCCGCCTCACTCGGCCGCGCTATGCCGTCGGGATCGCGGCCCTGGACGCTCAGCGGCCGGACGTAGCGATCGGCCTTCTTTCGCAGGTTCTCGAGGATCCGGACGCCAAAGAACTCCATCCCGACTGTCACTATCGGATGGGTCTGGCCTGGGAACAGAAGGGTGACGCGGCGAACGCCATCGCGGCCTTTCAGCGTGTTTTGGCGGCGGCTCCCATGGACAGCCTCGCGCCCTTTGCAATGATTCGTCTCGCCGCCCTTCAGCGGGAGCGAGCCCCGGCCGACGCCCTTCAGACGCTTCAGCGGTTGCTGGCCGACCATCCCCGTTTTGCCCATCGGGACCAAGCCGAGGCGTTGATCGCGGAGATCCGCTATCGCGAAGGGTGGGCGGCCTTCCGAACCAATCACTATGCCCAGGCCGTGGCGTGGTTCGAACCCCTGCGCGATCATCCTCGCTACGGCGCCGAAGCCGCGCATCTGGCCGGCCTGTCCTGCCAACAGATGGGACAGTTCGAGGCGGCCGAGCGCCACTGGGCCTCTCTGCTCGAGCAGTGGCCCGCCTATCCTCTTGCCTCCGAGGTACGGGAACGTCTCGCCACGCTCCTGATCGAACGGAAGAAATGGGCCGACGCCGTGGCGCAGTTTGGAATACTGGCCGAGGCCGCCACCAATTCGCTTGAACGCGCCCGTGCCCTCCTTCAGCAAGGCATGGCCCTCTATCAGTTCAACCAGCCGGTGCGCGCCCGGGAGTGTCTGCTGGCCGCGGCCGAACACGGCGCCCCGGCGGAGAAGGCGAAGGCCCTTTTCTTTCTGGGCGAACTGGCCCTCCTGCAGAAAAAGCCGGCCGAGGCCAAGGAGTATTTTCTGAAGTCCGCCCTTCTCGTCCGGCATGAGGAGTTGACGCCCGCCGCCCTTCTTCAAGCCGGTCGGAGCCTGCTCGCCCTTAACGATCGGGAACAGGCCCGCGCCATCTTTCTCCGCCTGAAAAAGGAGTATCCCCGCTCCCCGCAGGCGGTCGAGGCGGACCGGCTTCTCCCCTGAGGACATCCCATGACCCGACGCCACGTTTTCAGTTCGACGCTGGCCATGACGGCCACCGTCCTGTTCGCCGCGGAGCCGACGCACGATCTCTCCCGACTAAGCACCTGGCAATTGATCCGCATGGGGGGCTGGCTGATGGTGCCGATCGCCCTGTGCAGTCTCTTGGCGGTCGCCTTCGCCGCCGAACGGCTGATCAATCTGCGCGCCTCCGTCGTGGCTCCCCCCGATCTCGTCCGGGATCTCGAAAACCGGCTGGCGGGAGGCGATCTGAACGGGGCCCACGAGCTGTGCCGGAAACGGGATTGCGCCCTGTCGCGAATTCTGGATGCGGGTCTGGAGGCGTATCCCCAGGGCTGGGAACGGGCGGAAAAAAGCATCGAGGAGACCGGCGCCCGGGAAATCGCCGCCATGCGCCAAAATGTGCGGCCCCTCAAGATCATCAGCGAACTGGCGCCGCTTCTCGGGCTTCTCGGCACCATCCAGGGAATGATGGGGGCCTTCCAGAAGGTCAGCACCCTCGGCGTTGGACGGAAAACCGAACTGTTCGCCGGTGACATCTTCCTCGCCCTCGTCACCACAGCGGCCGGTCTGACCGTCGCCATCCCCTCCCTCTTCTTCTATTACTACCTCGCGGGCCGGATCGAGGGACACGTTCTGGCCATAGATCGGCTCTCCGCCCAACTGTTGAGGCGGCTGTGCGAAACGGAAACCGCGGCTGCTTCCACACGCCCATGAGCCTCCTCTCCGCCACACGCCCCCTCGAGGAGGGAAGCGGCATCAACTTGACGCCGCTTCTCGATATGCTGTTTCTGCTGATCGTCTTCTTCATCGTAAGCAGCGTGTTTGTGGAAGAAGAAAAGGATATGGAGGTCCAACTGCCCGTCTCGGTTCAGGCCGAGGCCTTGACGGCCCCTCAACCGATCGTCATCAACATCCGGCAGGACGGAACGCTTATCCACCATGGCCGAACGCTCACCCCCGACGAACTCGAACGGGAGCTTAAGGCCGCCTTCGAACAGCAGCCGGGCCGCAGCGTCATTCTGCGCCGACGGTCGCCTGATCACGCGGGAGGTCGTCCGTGTGATGGACCTGGTCAAAGATGCGGGTTTCGTGAAATTCACGCTGAAGTGCCGGGAGTAGTCGGATGCGCCAGACCGTCCGCGGGGCGGTGCTCATCGGCATCGCGCTGACCGGTGTCACCCTCTGGGTTCTCTTCCGTCCCCGATACGACTACGCCTGGAAAGCAAACGCGCCTCTGCCCTCCGCGATCAACTCGCCGGATCGGGAAGACTACGAACCGAATTTCACGCCGGACGGCCGTTCGGTTCTCTTTACCCGCGGCCGCGCCGGCCACAACGCGGACCTCTTCATCGCCCCCTGGCCTCTCCGCCGAGGATCCGCCGACGCGCTTCGCCCGCTGACCTCGGTCAATACCTCCTTTGACGAGATTGGTGGCATGCCCGGCCGTGACGGCTGGCTCTATTTCTATTCCGACCGCCCGGGCGGACAGGGAGGCTATGACCTCTATGCCGCACCCCGGCGCCCCGACGGCCATTATGGGCCGGCCCGGAATCTGGGACGTGCCGTCAACTCGGTGTACAACGATTACGATCCGTGTCTCTCCGCCTGCGGGCGTTTTCTTTTCTTCGCCTCCAATCGCCACAGCGCCGGCTCAGAGGAGGATTATGATCTTTATGTCTCGGTTCGCGAGGGCCACGGGCCATGGGGTCCCGCCAAACGGCTGGCGGCCGTCAACTCCCCGGCCAACGAGTGGGAACCGATACTCGACCGCCGTGGCCGGATACTCTACTTCACCAGCAACCGGGAGCGGACCGAGCCGGACGGAACGGTTCGCCGGGATTACGATCTCTACGCGTCCGTCTTCACCCGCGCCGGTTGGTCGCCGCCCCGGAATCTGGGACCCCGCGTGAACACGGACCAGGATGAACTCGATCCCGGGTTTTCACCCGACGGCCGGCATTTTCTGTTCGTTCGGGCGGTACGAACGGCCTCGTCCTATGATGTGGATATCTGGCAGGGAACCCTCGAGCCTATCGCCCTGGGCCCGCTGGTGAACCCGAAACAGTGGCCCTGGCACGCGCTGGCCCTCATGGCGCTCATGGCGGCGCTGGTGGGGCTTCTCGCCTTTCTGTTTGCCCTCTGGCGTCGGCTGAATACGCTCCAGCGATGCCTGGTCGGATCCCTCGTCGCTCATCTCGTCGGCGCCTGGCTGCTCTCCCTTCTTTATCTCGAAACCCGTCTTGATCATGACGACGCCGCCGAGCGGAGTTTCACCCTCTACACCGACTTACCGGAAACCTTCGACGCCGAAGCGTTTGTGGCCTCCCTCTTCGATCCCACCCCCCAACCGCTCTCCACTCCGGCCGTTTCGCCCACCCCGCCGCAACCGCTTGAAATTCCCGCGGCTGATGCTGAGCCGCTGGAGAGGGAATGGTCGCCTCAGCCAATCCAACCGAAAATGTCCCTGGCGCCCGTCGCCGCGTCGCGGGCGGAGTCGGCGCCGGAGCTGATCCCCCTCTCTTCACCCGAAGCGCCGGAGGAGCCAACGCCGCCGATTCCGGCCCACCACTCGACCCCCCCGACTCTTCCGGATCCCCCATCCCGCTCATGGACAACGCCAAAAGTCATCGAACCCCCAGCGCCACGCCCTGCCCCGGCGGCCGTGGGGATGAGGGAGCCGGCCGTTTCACCTTCCCTGCGTCCCCTTTCCGTGAAAAACCCTTCGGCCTCCCCTCCCCCGCTGACACCCCTGTCGGTCACGGAGTCCCTGAATACTTCCCCGACATTGGCGAGCGCGGACTCTTCTCCCCGTACGCCAGCCCTCGAGCCAGCGTTGGCCGACGCGCGCGCGGTAGCCGTCCATCTCCCGGTAGCGCCGTTCGCTACCTTGAAAAGCCCTCCCACGATGACGGCCGCCACCACCTCTTTTTTCCCGTCAGCCGCCCGGCCGCGCCGATCCCTGGCGATCGCCCGTCCCGACGTTGGCGATTCTCCATCGCCTACGCCCGCTCCTCTTCTTCTGGCCTCGCTCAGCGAGACCGATTCCCCCCAGGCCATCCCCCATACGGAGACAAGCGAAGCGCCGGATCGGCACCCTCTGACTCCGACGGTCCGCCCTCCATTGCAATCCTTCGCCATCGCCCCTCCGCGACCTCCCGTCACGCCCGAGGGGACGATCGCTCATGAATCCGGGGAGCATACCTCGCCTCTCGCCCCGACCCCGTCGCTCCCTCTCCCTCACCCACCGCCACACTCGACGACCAGGGCGGAGATCGCGATCCCCGACGAAACCGTCGTAACCGATCAAGCGCTTATCGTTTCGGTGCGACCACCGCCGACTCTGTTCCCACGTCCTAAGGGGTTCCCGGCCGCACAGGACCGTTCGCCTTCCTCGACGCCCCTCGCCGTTTCGGGACCCCCTGTGCCCCGTCTGAATTCGCCGCCCCCGGAGGGTCCTCCCCCTCTTCGTCCGCCTGCGCATCTCCCTGTGCGAGGTCCCACTACCGGTCCGACGGCCCGACCGGCTCGCATTCGATGGGGGGAGGTGAAGAACGTGGGACCGATTCTCAATACGGACGAGTCGGAATATGAGCCCAATTTCACGCTCGACGGGCGTTTCCTCGTCTTCACGCGCGGGCGTGCCGGCCACAATGCCGACCTCTATCGCCTGCCCTGGCCACCCGACCGCGAACCCGGCGCCCGCCCTCTCCCGCTCGTCCCCGTCAATACCGACGCCGACGAGATTGACGGTTCGCGATCGGCCGATGGCCACCTCTATTTCTACTCGGACCGCCCGGGCGGTTCGGGCGGTTACGATCTGTACCGGGCGCCGTTCCAGCCCGAGGGGGATGAATTCGGCAAGGCGGTCAATCTGGGTCCTCTTGTGAACTCCCCCTTCAACGACTACGATCCGTTTGTCAGCCGAGATGGGCAACGGCTTTTCTTTTCCTCCAACCGTCACTGTGGAGGTTCGGAGGAGGATTACGATCTCTATGTCGCTGTCCGAGAAGCCGATGGATCCTGGGGTCCTCCGCAACGGCTTCCCTTCAATACAACGGCCAACGAATGGGAACCGGCGCTCTCAGTCGACGGGCTCTCCCTCTATTTCAGCTCCAACCGCGGGGGAGGATTCGGGGGGTACGACCTCTGGGTCAGTCATTTCCGGGAGGGCCGCTGGCAGGAACCGGTGAACCTCGGCCCGGACATCAACACCAGCGCCGACGAACTGGATCCGGCGGTTTCGGAGGATGGCACGGAGCTGCTCTTCGCCTCGAATCGAGACGGCGGCCACGGCCGATTCGATGTCTGGTCGGCACGGCGCGTGTTGACGGTCGCTCCGTAAAGAAGAGCGTCTCAGGCGGATTCCACGTGCCAGATCGCAGCGGCTTTCCGATCCACGTCCACCACGACCGTCCGATTTCGGACGGCCAGATGCTCGCCGGTATCGAGATCGGTGAGAGCGGTCACCGGGTAACGGGGGTGAAAACGGAGGCGGAAGCGAACCGCGTCCGGATAGTGGTTGAGGACGAAGAGAATCCGCTCGTCGCGGCTCTCGTGAAGAACCGCCGACCCCAGATTCCGCGGTTGGACAAACTCGGTCTGTCCTCCCTTCCCCCAATCCACCCATCGAACCGGAAGGGTTTCAGGTTCGATATGGACGGCGGGCTCGCCCGCCCATTGGGTCAGCCATTGCCGAAAGGCGGATCGCGTCCAGCCGTTCCTCCTCCGGCTTTTCCTGGGCGATCCAGCCGGGCGACCAGATCAGCCGACCTCTTCCGATCCGCTTCATCACGATCCCGCCGCCGCTGGCGCGGGGACGCGAGAGTCCGAGGAGTCGCAGTGGGCGGCCGCGGTGATTGACGACCGGCCAGGCGCCGGTGAGCACGAGGGTGCCGCCGCGGTTCACGAAAACCGCCAAGCGGCGGTTCGAGACCTCGTCGAGGAGGGGCGCGCCGGGCAGGAAGGCCAGCGAATAGTTCCGAAGCCGTTCGGGGCGCGCCAAGAGATCCACCACCCCGGCCTGCCAGCCCGCCTCTTCGATCAGCCGAAAGAGGCCATAGTATTCCAGAGAGGCCAGGCCGGCCGGAACCTCCGCCACGGAGGGAGGCCCGACATAGGTGTCGTTATCGGCGCACGGGGAGGGATCACCGATGGCCGTATGCTGGTGGTGAATCGGGACATAGAGGATGGCGCAGTCGGTTTGGGGCTCGAGGTCGTCCCAGTGCCGAATACGCTCGGTGACCAGGGCGACGGTGTCGCGAAGCACCTGGAGGCTCGGGCGGGGGTGGCCATGAAAACTGACGGGGGCATCCCCCCAGCAATCACGGTCGTGAAACATGAACCAGCTGATCGCCTTGCATCCCTGCGCCAGCGCGCACCGGGCCATGAACCGCATATGATCGTCCGAGACCCGAGTACTGAGCACCTTGTTCCATGTGCCGGCCATGAACTCAGCCGCCCATGTATAGTTCAGTGATGCATTCATCAATTTGAGCACACGGGCCATGGAGTGGTAGCCCGACACGCTCATGAAGGTGCCCCGATAGAAATCGTAGCCGGCCAACCCGCCGGGTCCAAGCGCCGCTTCGAAATCCGGCATCCGGGTCGGCACGCCCTCGGGAAGATGCGGGTTGAAGTTGGTCATGAAGCGAACGTCCCGCACGCCCTCCTCTTCGTAATAGGAACGAAGGATTCGCAGAAACCGCGTCATGCACCACGTCTTGAACTCGATCCAGTCCAGGTACCAGGCGAGTCCCTCGCCGATGGCTTGTGGGACCCGGCGGGGCGGCTCGACCTCCTCGAAGGAGCGAAAACGCCGGCCGTAGGGGAGCCGATCTGGCGATTCGTATTTTTCTCTGAGAAATCGGTGGTAAAAGCCGCCGGGACGGACGTTGACCGGATTGTAATCGGACTCGAGAAAGGAATCGCGGACGATGTAGCTGACCTCGTTGTCAAGATTGATCAGCGCCACACAGCCGCCGCGGCTCTGAAGGTGCTCCCGCGCAATCGGCCCCACGGCAGCGATCCAATGACGCACCAGGGAGAGATAGGCGGGGTGGAGATAGGAGGGTTGGGAACCCTCCTTCCGGGCGATCCAGTAGCCCTGGGTCATCCGGTTCTGCCAGTCCCATACCATCATCCCTGGGTCGCCCAGCACGAGCCATTCCGGAAACCCCCCATGGGGCATCTCGTTGCAGCAGAAGGGGCCGGCTCGGAAGTTTAGCAGCAGGCCGTGCTTCTCGACGAGTTCGAGAAAACCCAGAAGATTTCTTCGGGGATCGGTCCGGCCCGTAAAATCAAGAACGCCGGCCGGATGTTTCCGGTCGGGCGGAGCCACGGCATGCACTTCCCAGGGCACGTAACTAGTGACGCATCGGAGGCCGCTCTCCTTCAGTCGGAGGAGGATGGTCTCCCAATAGCGGGGTTCGAGGCGGAAGTACTGAACTTCCGCGGCCATCAGATCACGAGAGCGCGGTGCCGTTGTCATGGCCGGGAATGCTGCCACGCTCCTGCACCTCTGTCGAGTCCGAATCGCTCGCGGCGGAGACTCCGGCCCGCGATCGGAGGCGCGTGATCCCATCCGGAGAGCCGATCAGAGTTCGGATCGCCCCTGGTAGATCAGCGGATGGACGATGCCGATCGCGTCAATGGCCCTGTGAAGATCGTCGGGCAATGGCCCTTTCGCGACCGCGTCCAGGTTCTGAACGATCACGTCGCGATGGGTGAACCCGACCACGATCGAATGCAGACGGGTCTCGCGCAGGAGCCACCGCAGCGTCAGTTCGGCCATGGGGAGGCCGGATTCCAGCTGGATATCGAGGTAAGCGACGTACGCACGGTGAAAGACGGGGTCCATCCAGGCGGGCGGGTGGGACCGCCACTCCTCGACCGGGGTGGCGAGCCACCCCTTCATGAACATCGCGCCGCCGCTGACGCCCAGGTTGTACCGGTCGGTCCAAGGCAGCAGGAAATAGGCGGCATTGCGGTAGATCGGGTTGTACTGATGGGCGATCATCATCCCGTCAAGCTCGCGGCCCAGCGCACGCACGATACGCGCCAGGCGGCGCGCGTCCTTTCCCGTAATGCCAATGAAGCGCGACTTGCCTTCCGCTTTGGAGCGGCGAAGAAACTCGACGCAGGGGGCGTGGGCAAAATCGTACTCCTCGTCGTCGCGAATCAGCGGACCGCAATGATCTTCGGCGACCTCCGCCGGCACGGGATCGTCGCTCCACCACTTGCGCTGGTCGGCTTCGTGCAACTGAATGAGATCCACCCAGTCGGTTCGCAGCCGCCTCAGGCTTTCCTCGTACTGCCGCATCAGCGCGTCCGCGCTGCGATGGCCGCCGGGCTCGGAGAGACAACCGACCTTGGTGGCCAGGAACACGCGGTCGCGCAGACCGCAGAGCGCCTCGCCCAGCATGCGCTCGTCGTTTCCCTTGCCGTAGTCCGCGGCCGTGTCGAAGTAGGTCACCCCCTGCTCCACGGCGTACCGGACGCAGTCGTTTACGCCAGCCTGTCCCTGGGCCGCCATGTAGCAGGTGCCCAATCCCAGCACGCTGACTGGGACGCCGGTCTTTCCGAATACACGCGTCTCCATGTCGTTCACACTCCCTTCTGTTCAGGCACAAAGTCGCGGTTCGACGACGAATAGGCCACGATCATGTCGGCATCCACGTCGCCCACGCTCGTGGCGTTGTGGAAGACCCCCGCGGGCACAGTCAGCGTGTCGCCGGCCTTCATGCGCACGGTCTCCGCGCCGACAGTATGTTCCAGTTCCCCGGCGAGCAGGTACAGGACTTCCTCGCAGTTCATGTGCCCGTGGCGCGGGTTCGAGCGGCCGCGGTGAATGACCACCCGACCCAACGTCACCCCCTCCGCATTGCCGAGCTTGCCTCCCGCCAGCCACGTCAGGCTGCCCCAGTCCTCGGCGATCCGCCGCGCCGCCGCATCTTCCGCCTTTACCAGCTTTGCGCTCATCGTTCCCGCTCCTATGATGAATGTCTACTTCATCATCCTTGTTTATCCTCAGCCGTTCGCCAGAACGAACCGAGGAAAGTCTTCGAATATCCAGTTGTTCTTCAGCGTCTTGTAGATGATGCCGAGGAACTTC
>Ga0308419_1002272_pt1 | contig 12451 bp, 8 predicted proteins | sample HotsprSampleMS50_FD_203674 | JGI IMG/M metagenome (GOLD analysis project Ga0308419, IMG submission 203674) | Hot spring phototrophic mat microbial communities from Mushroom Spring, Yellowstone National Park, Wyoming, United States - 20090730_MS50 ... | reverse complement strand
CGATGATTTCCCTCAGTTCCATTCTGCTGGAAGAGTTTTCTCTGCGGCGCTATCCCACGACCAGGGATGTCTTGAGCCTCTTGCCCTTCTGTTTTTTTGAGAATATCATTTACAGGCAGTACCTGTCTTGGGTCAGGGTTAAAGCCTTTGTAGATTTTCTAAAAGGAAAGAAAGAATGGGGAAGGATAGAGAAAAAAGGATTTTAACCGTTTTGCTCCTGCTGTTTTTTGCTGGCGCAACCGTCTTTTACGGCCAGGAATACGACCGGGAAACAGTGCTGGAAAAAGCCAGGTTAGCTGTTCAGAAGTCTGAGTACCAGAAAGCTATTGACCTCTGCCAGAGCTATCTGGCTGGAAAAGAAGCTGATGTGGAAGTGAGCTTTGTTCTGGCCCAAGCCCAGGCTTTTAGCGGAGATTATGAGGCGGCTCTCAAAACGCTGGACCTGATACTTCAGCGGCAACCTGACCATGGAGATGCCCGGGAGCTAAAAGCCAGCGTAGAAAGATGGAAAAGAGAAAGAGACAAAGAAAAAGACAGGGAGAGAGAAACAACAAGAACAGCCGCGGCTAAGTTTGAAATCTGGGCTCAGTACCGGTCGGATGATTACAGCTCAGAAGCTAACTCGTTTGGTTCGCAGAGGATTTTTCTGGTGTGGAGACCTTCCAGCCGGCTCACAATTATACCCAGAGTGGCACATACGCGGTACTTTAACCAGACTGATTATCAATTCGGGCTGGAAGCCTATCCCAAGTTATGGAAAAAAGCTTATGCTCTGGTTGATTTGAGCTACGCCACGCCGGCTCATTCTTTGCCGCGCACCTCGTGGTGGTTAGAAATTTATCAGGGGTTTTACCGCGGCCTGGAAGCTTCACTTGGCTACTGGAAGATGAATTTTCCGGCCAGTGATGTTTCCATTGCCCTGGGAAGTCTGGGCTATTACTTTAAGGATTATTATTTTTTAGCCCGCGGGTATTATTCCTCAGTGGAAAACGGTCATGAGTTTTCCTGGCTGGCTCAGGGCCGGCGCTATTTTGGCTCGGAAAATTACGTTTATCTTCTTTTCGGCTCAGGCTCCCGGCCGTTTGAAATCAGCAACGTCGGCGACCTGGTTTTTATAAAATCAATCATGTTTGGCGGTGGCTTCAATTTTTATGTTAAAAGGCACTGGAAAGTGGAAGGCGTGTTTTCCCGGGTCAAGGAAAAAGATGGCCCGCGCCGCACCACCATTTCCCTCACCACCGGCTACCGCTTTTAAAAACGGGGGACGTCCTACGCGTTCCCTTATTTTCGCCAAGAGAAACCAAAAATCGGGGGACACCTTAACTCATCATCTTTTACAAAACAGGTGACAAAATATGGTGCGCGATTCTCATTTTCTAATTTTTTTCTACCACTTCCAGTTTTCCTGCCAGGACCAATCGTCGTCTTTATCCATGACTGCCTGGGTCATCGTAGACATCCGGCCGCCGTCGTCCTTTTTGTTTGAGCCGAGGCTATAAACAGTGAAGCCATCTCCCTTTTGATTTCTCTGCTAAGCGGTTCCAATCAAATGTTCCTTTTGCCGCTTACCATGGGAAAATTATCAGATGGTTGTTTTGCTGCTCCCGATCTTAAAAGGCAGTACTGGAGGGCGTGACCAGCGCCAGGTATTTTTTGCCCTTCCCCTGCGGGTTAAGCGCCTGAACGATAGTCAGCTCTCCGTTCTGACTTAAATCTATGAGCTCCCCCTCGTTTTTAGGGGCTATTATTTCCACCACCGGTCGGGCTATGTCGTGTTCATTAACCCGGCGAACAACTCCCACTCTGTTGTCGTTCAAAACGACTATGGCTCCCACTGGCCATAACCCGATGAACTGATAGAATTTATCCAACAATTCTGGGGCAAAAGCCTTGCCCTTTTCCATCATCATCAGCTCGTAAATTTTATCGGGCGGATAATCTTTTTTGTAGGAACGCTTGATGGCCAGGGCATCATAGACATCGCAGATGGCAACCATCTGAGAGGCCAGATGCGGCTTACGGTTGTAAGGTAGCTTTGGATAACCGCTCAGGTCATACCGGAGATGATGCTCAAAAGCCACCACCACAGGAAGATAACCGAGTGAGTCTTTGTATCTTTCCAGAATCTGAGCTCCGATGACGGGGTGGTTCTGAATCTGCTGGAACTCTTCGTCAGTCAACCGGCCTTTTTTCTTGATAATTTTTTGCGAGATGTAAAGCTTGCCGATGTCATGATAAAGAGCGGCGATGCCCAAATCCAGCACATCATCCCTGGCAAAACCGAGCTTGGAAGCCAGAAACATAACCAGCAGAGACACATTGAGCAGATGAACGAAGGTAATAAGGTCGCGCTGCTTGACTTCTACCAGGTTAAGCAGCTCCTCATGACGGCCGAAAAATTCTTCCATGATGTTAAGAAGGTTAAACCGCAAATCCAGGTAATCAATCTCTTGCTCTTCCAGAACGAGATTAAGCGAACCGGAAACGGCTTCCACCGAACTCTGGTATTTTCTTTTCAGTTCCTCTTTTATCTTTTCTGCCTCCAGGCCTTTAACCGCGGCCCTGAGCCTTCCAGCCCGGATGTTCTGGATGCCTTCCAGGACGGAGTAATCTTGCTCGGCCACCTGACCTGATTTTCTGGCCCGGACGAGGAAGCTGATGAACTGACGCAGTTCCTCACGCTGTAACCCCTGAGAAAAGACGATTCTTTCAATGCGGTTATCCTCAAGAAAAGCGATCACTGTGCTGAGTTTTTCGCTCAGGTCAAAAAAGATTTCGTCTTCCCAGGCCAGCTCGCCGCTGACCAGACCCAGCGTCAGTTCCTTCCTATGCTCAAGAATTTCCTGCAGGTTAGCGTAGAGCCGGTCGAGGAATTCGTCAAATTTGGGATGATTGGTGGAATAGATGCGACCGGCCTGAATGGTATTCATTAACAGAAGGAAGCAGAGCTTTATTTTATCTTTCATCCGCTTTCTCCTGCTTTTCCCATTTCTCCAGCACCCGTCTGGCTTCCTGACGAACCCGGCGGTTCCAGAAATCCGGACGCCGGGCCAGCTCCTCCAGAAAAGGCTTAGCCTGCTTCAGGTTTTTCTCCTCTACTATCTGAATGTGCTGGATTAGTTTTTTATTTCTGATTCCGTAGGGCGAAGCTACTTTAAAAAGTCTGTTAAAAGCTACGTACCTGGTCCGCTCGTATTTCATTAAAGGCACCAGAGCCTCGGCCTTAAGCTGCCGGTCTTTTGAATTGAGAATGGGATAGAAAAAGGTCTCATCAAACTCGCTCATCTGCTGCATGGCTCTCAGGACCTGAACTTTAACTTTTTGCTCAGCTACCTGATAGATGCTTTGCAGGGTTTTCAGGCTGACCGGAGTATCAATTCTCTTTAAGCTGCTGACCAGTTCTTCCAGCAGGAAGCCATCGTCCGCTTTTCGGCTGAGGTTTTCCAGGAATTCTGGGATTTGCGCCGGGAAAAACCGGAAAAAGGCCTGAAGCATTGTGAACGAGACTTTTTTCTCTAAGAAAATTCGCTTCAAGTAAACTTCCGGGCTATGGACGCTTTTTGGCAGCATCATTATTAAATCAGCCAGCTCGGGAGAGTCTTCACCCTGAAGGGTTAAATCTTCCAGGTAGGTATGAAGGGTGAGGAGAATTTTTTCATAACCAGGTTCGCCGGCGAGCCCGGCCGCTTTTTCCTGGAGCAGGGTAAGCAACACTCGCATGAACTCCAGGTCTTTTTCTTCGGTTATGGTTGGCCATTCCTCCAGGATTCGCTCCAGAAGCGCCGGGATGGCCTCCTTCTTTTTCTCGCACGACAGCAGGTTGAGGAGTATAAAGCGGTAGTTTCTTTTTAACTGCTGATGGTCAAATTTGATCTGTTTCTCAAAGGTGATTTCACTCAGCAGGTTGGCCAGCGTCTGACGGTAGATGTCGGTGAGCATCTGACTGGAGGTTCCGTAAAGCAGGGCTTTGATTTTCTTTTCCACCTCCGGCTTTCTGTTTCGGGGTTCATCGGATGTGAACAGCTCTTTCAGAGTAGTGGCTATGGTTTTATGCCGCTCGCGGTCAATGATTCTGGCGAAGATGGAAAAGCTCATGGTATCAAATTTTTCGTTGCTGATGACTTCTTCCCAAAGCGTTGAAGCCAGGTCCTGATCGCTCAGGGTGGAAATGATTTGCTTCAGGTTTTCAATCTTGGAGTCAGGCGGTATCTTGCGCGCCGCAATCAGAGATTTTAAAAGCTCCCGGGCGCAGCGAGTGTATTTGTCCTGAGCGGTTTCGCGCAGATGGTGAAAGAAATGGATCAGGTTCCGGTGCAGTTCTTCATTCTGAGTCAGGTCTTCGGTGTTAAAGCGGCCGACTACTTTTTCAAAGCTTCCTGCTAACTGGTCCAGCTTGTTGTGGTCGTCTTCAGCTACCGCTTCCATCAGCAGGTAGGGCCAGATATCTTTGATCTCCTCGCCTTCGCCCTGGAGAAGCTGGGAGTAATCAAGAATTTCCAGATTGATGTGGGAGAGGTTTTCCTCTTTCAGGATAGCCTGAGCGCCGCCGCGGCGGATAAATTCCTGGATGGGGGAGGTTAGGCGGGAGATAAAGCGCAGCAGTTCCTGGACGCTAAGGCCGCGGTAAATCTCTATCTTTTTTATTTTGCGGAAGTGGAAAAGCCGGGCCAGTTCGGTGGTGGTTTTGTCCCCTCCCCAGAACTTTTCTCCGATGAGCAGAGAATTGGGGCTGAAGCCGATTTCTAAAGGGCTGAAGTAGGCAAAAATGGTGTTCAGGCTGGTCATCAGCTCGTCAATCGTTCTCTTAAACGTTGGATGGTCCTGGTGGTAGATGCTGGCCATCTTGAAGGTCAGACGGAGGATTTTTAGAAAATCAAGAAGATGCCGGTCGCGCTCGTAGTCGGCCTCTGTTGGCGCTGCCGGCTGGCTGACTGACGGTTGACCAGCTGGCTGGGTAGCGCTTTTCGGTCCACCTTCCTTCAGTTCATCCATCGCCCATGGCTGGTGCAGGTTCCCTCCCTTAAGCCCTTTTTTGAGCCAGGTTGCCATTTCCCTGGTTCCGTAATTTATCCTTAAAATTGCCTTTAAGGCCTTTTGCTAAGTTTATTATTTTATGAAAAAGGCAAAAAATTGTCATGCTCAGCCAAGATGATTTTTAGGGTCAGGCAAATTCACCCCGTGGGGTGGAGCGCGCGGAGTGCGCGTGGTTTATTGAATTCAGCACACCTGTAAAATGGAATATTTTATTGATGATTTGTAACATCCATTAGTAGCTTTTAAGGCAACGGCCATGTCCAAGTGGCTTTTATTTAGGTTTCTTGGTTTTGCCTGGTTTCAATTAACCTTCTGGATGACGATTATTACTGGACAATCGACAAAAATATCGAAGATAAAGATTTAATTAACAGAGCCAATTTGGCTGATTATGAATTGATAGAGCATACCTGGCGCCGGAAGTGCCAAATTAAAAAAAATTCTTGACAAAATCGTATCTTTGCCTAAATTTATTATCGGCATCAGGAGAGGCTCCGAAATGGAGCCCGGCAACCTGGGACGGACACCCAAGGTGCCAGCTCGCTGAAGGCGAGGATGTGGCCGTAACCGGCGGTGTCGCCGGTGGAGAAACGGCAACTAAGTGTCCGGAGCGTGGCTAACCCGCTCACCTGATGCCAGGTGAAGCGGGTTTTTTTGTGCCCAAATTTTGAAGGTCTTAGGCCGCGCTAAAGCCCGCCGTCGTTTCTCCCCATCCTCCCGAGCCTGAAAATGAACAGGCAACAGAAGCCGAATCAGGTCGAACACCTGATTCTTAAATTAACCAAAGGAGGTTTATCATGAGCAACAATCAAAACAAAGGGGCTTTTTCGGGCAACAATCAGGGGGTAATTTTAGGCAGCGCCGGACAATTTGAGCCCGACAAGGAGATGGAACTTTTTCCGCTCAAACCAGAGCAGTTCTACGATGTCGGTGATTGGTTTAATGCCTGCCGCTCAGCGGGCATAATGGTTCCTGTGCAGCTGGGTCAGGCTGTCAGTCAGGTTGAAGAAAAGCTGGGCCTGAAGTGGCCTGAGTCGTTCTACATCCTGCGCCGGAGTCGTTATGTTGAGATACTGGCGCCAAACATGCTGGCGGTCCGTTTGAACTGGAACAAACTGATTGAGGAACACAAGGGCGCAAAGAAGTAGGGGAAAAGAGTTAGGAGCAGATGCTGGTGCAAAAATGAGCCGGCGGGCTTCACTGCGGCTGTGGCTGCGACGAAGGCGTGGGCCCTCGGCAAAAGCGGGGTTGTCGGGGGACAACTATGCGTGCCCCACAAACTATATTTCCATTTTTTTATTTGTGAAATAGGGGACAAAGTGGGGGGAGGACCTACGTGTCTCCTAATTTTCGTTTAAAAATAGAGACATGATAAAAAATGGTGACATGATACATATTTCCTGATTTTCTCCAGGAAAATTGGGGGACAGAGTAGAATTTCCCTCGTTTCTCTCTGGTTTCTGAACGTCCTTAGTTTCTTAAAATTCAGGGACAGAATAGAACGTCACCAGTTTTTGCCTTTTAAAATTTCTTCTGGTCTGACATCAAGCCGTTGGGGATGATTCTTGCCGTAATAGTAGCATTCCAGAATGCGGCCCTGCCTGTCCACGGTCAGAATGAGTTCGTCGTCAAAGAAAATCTTGTAAAACCCGTCCTGCAGGCCAAACTGCTGACAAACAGCCGGAGCCATCCCGCAGGAGAAATAGGCATAGCTGTATTTCGTTTTTGGTGTGGCTTTAAAAGCTTCGCCAATCGTCTCCATGATCAGCTTCTCTCTGCTTTGGGCATCCATCCTTGAAGCTGCCAGGGCGGCGATTTTCTGCTGGAGCTGGTCATAGAGAGGATTGGTTGTCGCCGCGCCTGCCCGGCCCTGGCCGGCGACTCCCTGGTTAGCTTGTGCGCCCGGCTGCGAACCGGCGGCACCGGCAGGCCTCATCTTGAGCTGACCCGTCAGGATGATGCTCAACGTCTTCAGGTTTATCACCCTCAGGTTGATGTCAACTTCATTTCCAGCTCCCCGGGAAACTGTTCCAGCAATGATGGCTCCAAGACCGAGGTTGCTTGTCCACCTGGAAGCTATTTCCGGGTTTAATTCGCCGACGCTTTTCAGGTTGAGAAAAGCTCTGTCCACTATCTCAAACCGGCCTGAATTAACCAGGGCCTGAACCAATTTTTCTGAAGCAACGGCGGCTTCTCTTTCCAAGCCCGGCCCTTCCAGTGATTCAAAAGCCAGTACCGCCAGCTTTTTATTGCCCAGCTTGCTTAAAGCCTGGTCCAGGCTGTCAATGAAGGTTTCCAGCGGCGGTTTTTGCTCCTGAGCTTGAGCGGCTGGAGTGCCGGTTTTTTCCTGCAACTGCCCAATAGAGGAGCTGGCTAAAATTGAAGGCCAGAAATTCAGCCACATAATAAATGTTAGAAGGATTAAAAAACTCAGCCAAAATTTCTTTCTCATTTTTGATTTCCTATAACTTTTTTTATTTATTTTCTTATAAAATTTTCAGACTGGAATCAAGGTTGGGCAGGCTCATCCTTAAAAATTGTGGTGATTTCAGCAATTTCTGGTCATGAACATCCAGACTTATTTTCGACAAAAGGAGCTCTGGTGTAGGGGGAAAAGCGGTGCTTTATAATGCCTTACCATATTTCATTTTAAAGGTTAAAATGGAATTAGATTGTCCTTAATTTTTAAAATGGATTTATAATATGTTTAAATTTATGTAATTTGTTGATGTTTAAATAAATACAGCCCATATAAACCTAATAAATTACCACACTTTTCACGAAAGAGCCGGTTGGGCATATTACTTTATCGTGATCGTTTCCATCATTGGGGGGCTTGGTGTTCTTTCTCACCGCTTTGGGAGGTATTAAAGGCTATCGCCAGGAGAAAAGCCTTCCTGTTCTTGATTAGTTCCAGCTAAACGAGTAGAATCACCTGATATTGATAGTTAAAGCCTGGCTTGAGAGACGGACAATCAGTCTGCTGTATTAATCAAGTTTGGGCAATAGATCAAGGAGTGAAATTAATGCAATTTCGGAGACATTTTAATTATTGTCAGAAGGCGATACTAATCAGCCTGATGGTTTTCTGTATTCTGGGCCTGGGCCTGGTTTCGCCTGCTCATTCTCAAGCCCTCGGTCAGAGCTGGAAGCCGAAGGCTCTTCAATCGGTGGCTATGATTCAGGTTCAGCAGAAAGACGGAAGCAAGCTGAGGGGAATGACCTTTCTGGCTTTGAAGGATGGTCTGGGGATAACTGCCTTTAATGTGGTAAAGGATGCAGTCAAGGCTTCAGTGGTCTTTCCTGATGGCGAAGAGTATGGGTCCACGGGAATTGTGGACAGAGATGAGAAAAATGGTGTAGCTCTGGTGAAGCTGAGGATTTTCGGTAAGCCACTTCTTTCTCTCAGAGCAGCTCAGCCGACAGTTGGCGAGCAGGTCTTCTGTCTGGTAAATAAAGACGGTGACTTCGGAGTACTGGAAGCTTTGGTTGGAGAAATGACTTCAGCTGGGACGGCGGGGACGGCTGGCAGCTTCCTTCTTAAAGGCAGCTTGCCCGAAGGTAACAGCGGCGCACCGGTTTTTGATAAAAGTGGTGCTGTAATCGGGATGTTGCACTGGAAGTTAGAAGGAGACAAAGGATATTATTTTCTGATACCGGCTGCTGCGATTATGGCTCTGGATAGCACTCTTCCGACTCAGCCCTGGCCCGCAGCAGGAGTCGTGGCCGCCAGTGAAGCCAGAGAATCAGCCGCTCCTTCAGAGGTTGAACCTCTGGAGAATGTGGATGCCCTCCTGGCTGAAGCTTGCCTGATTTTGGATACTTTGAGAGCACATCATGATTTTGAAGATATCAGAACTTCTGGCCAGGGTTATTTATCGGGAGTGAGCACAGAGCTTTATGCCGCCCAGCAGAAGACTGAACAGATTCTTAAAAAAATTGCCGGGCTTAAGATTAACGACCCAGTGAGAAAGAAGGCAGTCCAGGCCGTCCTGGAAATCGGAAGCAAACGGTATGAAGCAGTTGACGCCTTTATCAAGGCCGTAGTAATCGGCCAGCAGTATAAAGACTGGGGAGCCTCAGCTAAAGATATGTACAACCGCTCCCAGGCCTCCTGGCAGATAGCGGACAATCTGATAGAAACCAAAAAGAACGACCTGATTGAGCTTTACAACAACTCTACGGTTTTTAAGGAGAAGCTATTAAAGCCGTTAGCTTTTTCTTTCGGAATCCTGGAGCCCTCCACCCAGCTGGATTTGGGCGTTGTTTCCTTCCCTCAAGCCCCTTTTTATATCATCACTACTAAAAAAGTATCTTTTGCTGAGAAGCTGGGCTTCTGGTCTGGTGATAGGATTATTTCTGTAGCTGGGCGGACATTCAGTCCTCAAGACACGCTGGAAGACTTAAAGGAAACTTTAATGAATAACCTCGGCCAGCAGGTGGAAGCTGTGGTTGAGCGCAACGGCAAAGAGAAAATTTTAAAGCTCAAAATTCCCAAAGAAATCCCAGCCGAGTATCTGAGAAGATAAAAAAACGGGGGATACAATGCTCATTCCCCGATTTCTGCTGACAAAACAGGATTTGTTAACTCGTTTCCCAATTTTTCTCATTTACTTCCAGTTTTCCTGCCAGAACCAATAAGGACTATTTTCATTGATCGAACCTGCCTGCTTGCTTGCTGCCTCCAATCGTCTTCTTCTGCCTTGTTTGATCCTGCGCCTTCAATATGCCTAGAATTCGGACACGATTAAGTAGTATATTTTTAAGAACAGGTTGTCTTTTAAACTATCCGGTCTTTATGAAATAACAAAATCCTTTCTTCCCGAGCCTGTTTGATTATAGTCTCCGTAAAACCGCTTTTTGAGAAAAGGCAATAGTATTCCTTTCTTTTGCTTCGTTCCCAATCAATCAGGCTGGACTTTCGTTTTAGCTCTTCAAGAATGTTAAGGCCCACCGGCTTATTGCTCCATTTGACTTCACCCAGAAGAATCTTTTTTTCTTTTTCATTCAAAGCCACTAAATCTATTTCTTCGTTTCTGTCCCACCAGCGGCCCAGCCGATCAAAGCTGAATATCTTAGTCTGGTCTCTGCTTAAAATTTCCCTGGCCACCTGCTCATAATTCTCAGCGACCAGAGAAGTTATATCGTTTCTGATGATTTCCAGGACCAGGTCCTCTCTCCCTTCTTCAAGGCGACTCTTATTAGGAAGCACATACCTGAACCAGAATTTAAAATATTGGTCTTGGAGCCGATAAAGACCTTTTTTGGACTTTAGAGGATTTTTCTCAGTCACGGGGTATTCTTTCTGGATAAGCTGCAGGTCTTCCAGCACGAATAGGTATTTATGCAATATTGATTTATCAAATCCGGTTTCGTTAACTATTTCGCTAATTCTTGTCTTGTTAAGAGCAATGGCTTTTAGAATTGAAAAATAATTTCTGGGTTCACGCAGCTCTTCATGGAGCAAAAATTCAACTTCAGAGTAAAGAGGTGAAGCCGGCGATAAAATCAGACTAACTATATTTTCTTCCCAAGATTTTTTAGGGTTAACCCGGCTCAAATAACTTGGATTTCCGCCCAGGACCGAGTAATATAAAAGCCGATCTTCAAAAGAAAGCCCAGAAAAAAATTCTGAGGCTTCAAAAAAGCTAAACGGCTTGAGCCTGAGCTGGCCTGTCCTTCTTCCGTAAAGGGGAGCTTTAAAACTAAGGACTTCGCGTTCCATCATAGCCATGCTTGAACCGCAAAGGATTAAAAATATGGGCAACTCCTTCAGGTGCTCATCCCAACCAGCCTGAAAAACAGATGAGATGCCTTTATTGGATTCGGCCAGGTAAGGAAATTCATCTATGGCGATTATTAATCTTTCTTTGACATGTTTTTTCAGGTATTCAAAAAACGTGGACCAATTGTCAAAGCCTTTTTCCTTTAATATCATATCGTCAAAGTATTCGCCCACGATTTTTCCGAGAGTTTTTAAATTTTCTGCCTCACTGATCTGCTGAGCAAGAAAATAGATATGGGGTTTGTCTTTGATAAAGCGTTTGATTAGCTCAGTTTTTCCGATGCGCCTGCGCCCATAGATTACGATCAGCTGAGCATCTTTGGAGGCCCACCAGGCCTTCAAATTATTTAATTCCCTTTCCCGATCGATGAATTTCATTCATCCCTCCAAATAATCTACCCTAAAGTAGACTACTCAAAAGTAGACTATATGTCAAGACGGTGGTGTAGCCGGTGGAGAAACGGCAACTAAGTGTCCGGAACGTGGCTAACCCGCTCACCTGATGCCAGGTGAAGCGGGTTTTTTTGTGCCCAAATTTTAAAAGCTTTAGCTGTCCGCTCAGCCGGCATAAACGTTCCTGTGCAGCTGGGTCAGGCTGTCAGTCAGGTTGAAGAAAAGCTGGGCTTGAAGTGGCCCGAGTCGTTCTACATCCTGCGCCGGAATGGTTATGTTGAGATACTGGCTCCAAACATACAGGCGGTCCGGTTGAACTGGAACAAGCTGATTGAGAAACACAGCGGGGCAAAGAAGTAGGGGAAACGAGTTAGGAGCAGATACTAGAAAAAAGGTGAGCTGGCGGGCTACGCTGCGGCTGTGGCTGCGACGAAGGCGTGGACCCTCGGCAAAAGCGGGGTTGGTGGGGACATGATGGGGGGACACATTACTGTGTCCCCCTTTTTCATCCTTTAAATATGTTTTCGTTATGCCAGATAAGGTAATCTTTTAGGGGGCGGTCCTCGGGCCGGTCAGGTAACACGATTAAAGGATTGCCGTGATACGCATAATAGTACTTTCAAATTAAGCGACCTCTATCTTATCCCAGTATTGGTTTTTAAGCCAGGGTAACTCAGTCAAATAACTCCTATTTAAATTTCTTTCGTTGCTTTTGCACCACATAAAGGGAGTTATATAATACAACTTAAAAAGCCAAATCTTGACATTTGGAGTAATAATATATAAATTTAGGAAGGAGACCATATCTGCAGCACATAAGTAACGACCTAATTTCAACTTAAGCGCCTTGATAAAACGTGTCTTATTTTGGCGTCATTTATAAGGGAGGCTAATATGGAAATTACTCAGAAAGAATTAGCCCGCCGGTTGCGTGAAGCCCGAGAAAAAGCCGGTTTTACACAAGAACAGGTGGCTAAAGCCCTTGGCCTGGTGCGGCCGGTAATTGCCCAGATTGAATCTGGAAAACGCAAAGTTTCGAGCCTTGAACTTGCCGCTCTGGCGCGCCTTTACGGGCGGCCTATTAGCAGCTTCTTTGAAGAGGCCTTCGAAGCGGATGGAATTTCGTTTGTCTTGCGGGCCATTCCTGAACTACGCGAGCAGCCGAAATCTCAGCGGGCCATCAGCCGAGGCCTGGAAGTTATTAATTCTATACTTGAGCTTGAAAACAAGCTGGGGACC
>Ga0308419_1002271_pt1 | contig 12456 bp, 9 predicted proteins | sample HotsprSampleMS50_FD_203674 | JGI IMG/M metagenome (GOLD analysis project Ga0308419, IMG submission 203674) | Hot spring phototrophic mat microbial communities from Mushroom Spring, Yellowstone National Park, Wyoming, United States - 20090730_MS50 ... | reverse complement strand
CGTTCGGATTCTCGGCGGACTGGCGCTCGTCCTCAAGCTCGGCAGCGGGAATGACGCAGCGCGCGCGGGCCAGCCGGCGATCAGCCAGATTGGACAAGATGCGCAAGTTGACCCGCCCACCGGTCAGCGCCTCGATCTTCGGCGTCAACGCTTCGCACACGGTGTTGACCATGTTGGCGCCCATGGCGTCGCCGGCATGGTACAGCACATGCACGACCAGCATCTCGATTTTGGATTTTGGATTCCGGGTTTTGAAGTCAACCTCGCCGGCGACAACGCGCGTTTCGATGCCGACCGAGCGCGTGTAGGGATCGCGCGTGGGCGGGTTGAGCACATTCAGCCACTGCATCAACTCCGGCGTGGCATCGGCAATGGCCCGGCGCGCGGCGTCCATGTCCGGCACATCCAGCACCTGAATCTGCCCGATCATGATTGGCTCGTCGCTGCTGGCAATGAAGCCGCCGCCGGCGCGCGCCAGTTTGGCGGCAAAGTTGCACCCCGCCACCACCGACGGCTCTTCAATGACCATCGGCACAAGCACTTCGCGCCCGTTGACCACCAGGTTGGTTATAATTCCCAGCGGGAGGGAGTAAGTGGCCACTACATTCTCGATCATGTGGTCAGCCTGGTCGAGCGACAGGCCGTTGCGCAGGGCTGCGGCTTCCGCTTCATCGAGGTTAGCCATTTGGGCCAGGATCGCCAGCCGGTCTTGCGCCGGCACATCACGCAGTTTGGGAAGGAATTGGTTGGTCATGGATCATCACATCGCCGCGACGCCCCAGACAAAGCGCCCAACGAGCGCCCCGGATTGTACAACCGGACGCAAGGCAAACTTGCGGCCACGACCCAGACGCAACCCATGAAGCCGCCAGTCTGCCCCCGCAAACCCGAAATCATGAGTCCGGCTGGCTACTGGCCGCAGTTGAGGGCTGCCGTCGAAGCCGGGGCTGACGCCGTGTACTTTGGCCTGCATCACTTCACCGCGCGCGCCAAAGTCGGCTTTGCCCTCGAAGAGCTGCCGGATGTCATGCGCACATTGCATCAGCGCGGCATGCGGGGCTATCTGACCTTCAACACGCTGGTGTTCGACGAAGAGTTGGACGAAGCCGCCCGCCAGATCACCGCCATCGCTGAAGCCGGACCTGATGCGCTGATCGTGCAGGACATCGGCGTCGCCCGGCTCATCAAACAGATCGCCCCGGATATGGAAGTGCATGGCAGCACCCAGATGAGCCTGACCAGCGCCGAAGGCATCCGGCTGGCGCATCAGTTCGGCGTCAGCCGCGTGGTGCTGGCGCGCGAACTGTCACTCGACGAGGTGCGCGCCATCGCTGCCGACCTGGCCGGCGACGGCGTGGACTGCGAGCTGGAAATGTTCGTTCATGGCGCCCTGTGCGTGTCGTACTCCGGCCAGTGCTTCTCGTCCGAAGCCTGGGGCGGGCGCAGCGCCAATCGCGGCCAGTGCGCGCAAGCCTGCCGGCTGCCCTACGAGCTGATCGTGGACGACCGCCTCAAGCCGCTGGGCGACGCGCGCTATTTGTTGTCGCCCGGCGACCTCTACGCGCTGCATCAGATTCCGGACATCATCCAGATTGGCGTCGCCGCGCTGAAGATCGAGGGCCGCTACAAAGACCCGGACTATGTGGCGCTGACCACGCGCGCCTACCGCAGAGCCGTCGATGACGCCTGGGCCGGGTTGCCGCTGACCATCACCGCGCACGAGGAATTGCAACTGGAACAGGTCTTCTCGCGCGGGCTGGGGCCGTGGTTCATAACCGGCACAGATCATCAGGCGGTGGTGAAAGGTCGAACGCCGCGACATCGCGGGGCGCTGGTCGGGCGCGTCTCGCGTGTGCTGAGCGACGCTGTCCTCGTCGAGCCGGCGTCGGCCCACACACTTGCGCCCATCAAGCCCGGCGACGGCCTGGTGTTCGACGCAGCCGATTGGCGCAGCCCGCAAGAGCCGGAGGAAGGCGGGCGCGTGTACAGCGTGACGCCACGGACGAAATCCGCTGCGCCGCGCACATCTCGATCCACGCTCGAATTGCGTTTCGCCAATGGCGCCATCCGCTTCGACCGCATCCGCCCCGGCGACCAGGTGTGGCGCACGCACGACCCCGACCTCGACAAGGCGACGCGCCCGTACATCGAAGCGAGCGCCCCGCTTCGCAAACAGCCAGTGCGCGTGCGCGTCGTGGCTCGCGCTGGCGAGCCGCTGACCACAGAATGGTCACTGGTAGATCAGCCCGAAATGCGGATCACGACGACGTCTGCCGAACCGCTGGCAACCGCGCAGCATCAGTCAATCACGCTCGATCAGGCGCGCGAGCACCTGGGCCGGCTTGGCAACACGCCCTACACGCTGGCCGAGATCACGCTGGACGCGCGCGGCCAGCCCTTCGCACCCAACGCGCTGCTGAACCAGACACGCCGGCAGGCCGTAGAACGGCTGACTGAACTGCAAGGCCGGCCGCGCGTGATTCCAACCCGTGACCCGCACGCCGTGCTGGTCCGCGCATTGTCAGGCATAGAGATCGATCCGGGCGCCGTCGGCGGCGCGCCGCAGCTTCATCTGCTGGTGCGCGCGCCCGAACAATTCGAAGCCGCGCTGGCTTTCAGGCCGGCCAGCATCACGCTGGACTACCTCGACCTGTATGGCTTGCGGCCGGCGGTTGAACGCGCCCAAGCCGAAGGCGTTGCTGTTCGCGTTGCCAGCCCGCGCGTCCTCAAGCCAAACGAGCAGCGCATCGTGAACTTTCTGCGCCGGCTGAAGTGCGGGATTGTGGTGCGCTCGACCGGCTTGTTGCACGCACTGCGCGACGCCGCGCCGGAGTGCGCCGCGCCGGAGAAGGGCTTGCCTCAGTTGATCGGCGACTTCAGCCTGAACACCGCCAACGCGCTCACCGCGCGCGCCTTGCTCGAGCTGGGGCTGACGCGCCTGACGCCAACCCACGACTTGAACGGCGCGCAAATCACCGCGCTGGCCCGCGCCATCGGCGGCGACCGGCTGGAAGTGATCGCCTACCACCATCTGCCGGTCTTCCACACCGAGCACTGCGTGTTCTGCCGCTTCTTGTCCACAGGCCATGACTACCGCGATTGCGGACATCCCTGCGAGCGGCATCGTGTGGCGCTGCGCGACACGAATGGCCGGTCGCATCCGGTGATGGCCGATGTGGGATGCCGCAACACGGTGTTCGGTGCCGAGGCGCAGGAAGCCAGCCGGCATCTTGAGGCATGGCTGGGCGCCGGCATTCGCCACTTCCGGCTGGAGTTCGTCCACGAATCGGGCGAGCAGGTCACACAGATTGCGCAGGCGTGGGCGCGCGCGCTGGCGGGCGAGTTGCCGGCCGGTCATCTGGCGCGCGTCTTGCGCGAGGCTGCCCCACAGGGCACAACGGAAGGCAGCCTGTTCGTGCCGCTGTCGTCGATTGCCGGATGACGGCGTCTGCGCGCAAACCCTGAGCGGAGCACATCACATGAGCATTCCCTATTTGGTCGATCAAATGGCGCATCGCGCCGAAGCGATTCGCGCCCTGACGCTGGGCGTCTCTGAGGAGCAGGCGCGCTGGAAGCCGGACGCCGAGTCATGGTCGATTTTGGAAGTCATCAATCATCTGTATGACGAGGAGCGCGAGGACTTCCGCATGCGCGTGGACTACACGCTTCACCGGCCCGACGAGCCGTGGCCGTCCATCGATCCTGCCGGCTGGGTGACGCAACGCCAGTACAACTCGCGTGACCTGGCTCAATCTGTCGCCGGCTTCATGCAGGAGCGCGACCGGTCGCTTGTGTGGCTGCGCGGGTTGCAGACGCCGGATTGGCAGATTGCCCGCGCCGTGCCGTGGGGTCAGATCACCGCCGGCGATGTGATGGCCGCGTGGGCAGCGCACGACGCGCTGCACCTGCGCCAGCTTGTGACGCTGCACTACGCCTGGATCGTCCGCGCAGCGCAGCCGTATCAGGTGGTGTATGCGGGGGAATGGTGAACAGAATTGACGATTGAAGATTGACGATTATGCGCTCAGCAGGGCATCATAGACGGCCAGGAGTTGTTCGGCGGCGCGGCGCCAGGTAAACTGCCGGGCGCGCGCCAACCCGCGCGCAATGGCCTGCGCGCGCCATGCGTCATCGGCTGCAGCGCGCACCAGCGCCTCGGCCAGACCATCCACATCCAGCGGGTCAACCAGCAGGCCGGCGTCGCCCATCACTTCCGGCAACGATGAAGCGTTCGACGCAACAACCGGCACGCCGCACGCCATCGCCTCCAGCGGCGGCAGGCCGAAACCTTCATACAGCGACGGAAACGCAAAGACCCGCGCCGCGCGATACAGATCGGGCAGATCGGCGTCATCCACAAAGCCGATGAAGCGAACGCGCTCGCCCAGGTCGAGGCGGGCGACTTCCGCGATCACCTGGTCATACATCCAGCCCTTGCCGCCGGCGATGACCAGATGCAGATCGGGCAGCTGGGGCGCAACCTGCGCAAAGGCGCGCACCAGTGTGAGATGGTTTTTGCGCGGTTGCAGGGTGCCAACGGTCAACACGAACGGCGCGCCGCCGGGCGCAAACGAAGAGGCCGGCGAAGGCGCATCGACCGGGCGGAAACGCGCATCGACCCCGCTGTAGATCACCGTGATGCGCTCGGGTCGCACGTCGTACAGCGCCATCAGATCGCGCGCCGTAGCCTGCGAGTCGGCGATGAGATGATGCGCCCGGCGCACCGCCTGTGGCACGACGCGCTTCAGAAAGCGCAACAACTGAGGCGGCGCGGCGTCGGGCGCGCGCTCGAAGGTCAGGTCATGCACCGTCAGCACTGTGCGTTTGCCCGGCGTCACCGGCGGCAACACAAAATCGGTGGCGTGGTAGAGATCGCCCCGGCCGGCGAACAGCTCAACCGGCAGGGGCAGCCTGGCGCGATGCCACAGCCGGTATAGCCAGCGATCGTTCAGCGGCGTCACAGCCAGCGACGCGCGCGGTGTCAACGCGGCCGGCTCTGGATGCTCTCTCATCCATGACTTGCCAGAGCGCCCCATGCAGAACAAAGTGAAACGATGCGGCGCGTCAAGTTGCAGCAGCGCGCGAACGACCTCGCGGGTGAGCCGGCCAATGCCGGCAGACTGCTGAACGGCCGGCGTGTAGTCAATCGTGATGCGGGCCATGCATCTACTCGATCTCGATCTCACCGAGCAACAGCCGGTCGCCGTGCGCCGCGCCCTCGCGCACCCGGTCCGCGCGGACGACGTCCGCAGCAGCAGTCACCGGCAGGCGCTGGCCGGTTGCGCTGTCGTACAGACCCAGGTAGATGCCATAGCGCCCCGGCGGCGCGCCGGGTTTCAGCCAGACGGCGCGGCGATCAACGATCACCTCGTCCGGCTGCCACGTGTCGGTCGGGCGCAGGCCGCCTGCCGGCTCGGCATCGTTTTGCGCGACCGGTGGCGCATCGGGCGCGCCCACATGCACGAACACCTTGTAGCGCGCGTCGAGATGCGCCCGCGCGCGCCAACTCAGTTCCAGCGCAATCAGGCCGCGCGATGACTGCGCATCGAGAGTGACGAGGGCGTTTTCGAGGCGGATGGCATCGCCGAAAGTGGCGGTGACAGCCGGCGTGGCCGAGAGAAGCCGGGTTGCGTACACCGCAAGGCGAATGTTGCCCACCCATTGCTCGTCGGCCTTGAAAGCGTTGTGCGCCAGCCAGCGTTCATAGCGGCCATCAGGATCAGACTCGCGTTCGCCATAGTACAGCACGAATAAGCGCGTGTGCGCTTCGACAATCCGCCTCATCTGCGCCTCGACCACGCCATCGTCCGCAGGGTGATAGGTGAGGGGAATGGCCGGCGCCATCTCGCGCTCGGGCCGATGGTAGTAGGTGAACACCTCCCATTGATTGGGGGCGTTGAACAACACGGCGTCGCCGGGGCGGGCATCGGCCTGGACAAGCCGGGCGATGCCGCGATAGTCGTCGCGGGCATAGGCCGGGTTGTGATAGAGGTTGTCGAGCGAGGGCCACAGCAACGCGGCAACACCGCCCATGAGGGCGACGCCGAGGGCGGCGGACAGCAGCCGCCAGCCGCGCCCGGTGTTCGCAGGCAGCCAGGCCATGGAAAGGCCGGCGATCCCGCGCGCAGCCAGCGCACACAGCGGCGTCACGACAACCAACAGAAACTTGAGATAGGACTCTCGATACAGGTTGAAAGCAAAAAGCAGCGCGAACGGCACGAGCGCCATCAACGCCATGAGCAGTCCGGGCAGAAATTGACGATTGCCGTCTGGCGATTGACGACTGGATCGCGCCAGCGGCCACAGTCCGATCAGCGCCAGCGCGCTCAGTGTCAGCATGGCCGGCCCGGCTGCGTCGAGCGGCAATGTCCGTCCCACAACAATCCAACGCCAGGCGTCGAGCATGGCCGGCCCCAACACATAGTCTGGCCGCGCCACGCTCCACGACGTGATTTGATGGAGCGCCGTTGGCAACCAGGGCAGGAATAGCGCAATGGCTGCCAGGTTGCCGCCGGCAAAGGCCGCGAGCGCGCCACAGGCTGGCTTGAGCGGGGCGCGACGCGCAATCTGAGCCGCAAACCAGACGACGACGCACACGCCTTGCGCGATCATGACAAACGGATAGGCGTAGTGGGTGTACAGGCCAGCGGCGGTGGACAAAATAAACAGCCCCATTTTCGATTTTGGATTTTCGATTTTGGATTTGAGGGAAGAATCCAAAATCCCAAATCCAAAATCCAAAATCCGAAGCAGGGCATAGGTGGAGGCGGCTGCTTCGAGGGCGAGCAGGGCGTACATGCGCGCTTCCTGGCTATAGTAGACCGCAAACGGCGAGACAGCAACCAGGCCGGCGGCTGTCCATCCAGCGCGCGCGCCAAAGAGCGCCCGGGCGGTCAGGCCGGCAAAAAGCGCCAGACCGACACCGCAGACAACCGACAGGCCGCGCAGCGCCGCCTCAGTCTCGCCAAACAGCGCGCGCCAGACATATAGCGCAAGGTAGTACAGCGGAGGATGGATGTCGCCGGCCGCGCCTTCGATGATGAGCTGCGCGGAACGTTCGGCGATGCGCGCGCTGTTGCCCTCGTCATACCAGAACGACTGGGCGTCGAGCCGGTGCAAACGGAGAATGAGCGCAGCCGCCAGCGCCAGCAGCATGCCGAGAGTGAACCAGGGCACGGGCTGGCCCCGGCGCGCCAGGAGGCTAGTAACGGTTTTCAAAGCGCAAGCCGTGGCCGCGCACGGTGACGATGTATTCGTGGTCGGGGTCGCGCTCGGCAATGCGATCGCGCAGCCGGCGCACCAGCGCGTCGATGGCCTGCTCGCTCACGCCGTAGGCGTTCTCGCCCTCCCACACGCGCTCGACAATTTCCTGCCGGCTGACCAGCGCGCCATCGGCGTCGATCAGCAGTTCGAGCAGGCGGTACTGCTGCACAGACAGAGGCGGCTCCAGTTCGTGCTCGGCGATGAACACGCGCCGGCTCTCCTTATCCAGCCGGATGCCGCGCGTGACGGCCCGCATGCCCTGGCTGATCGGGCGCGCATTGAGCGGCGCAGTCGCGTCGCTCCCCACAAAAGCGATCTTGACACACAACGCAATCTGGATTTCATCGCCGTCCTGCAGCACCTGTGGCTCGCGGACTTGCTTGCCATTGAGATAGGTGCCGTTTTTGCTTTCGAGGTCAGTCAGCACAAAGCCATTGGGCGTCCGCTCAATCTTGGCGTGCTTGCGCGACACCTGCCGCTCGGGCAGCAGCAGATGGGCCGCATCCGCCTCCCGACCGATGATGACACAATCACTATCGATCAGCCAGCGCTGGCCGGCCATCTGGCCATTCTCGATAATCAGCATCGGAGAGTCCTGGATCATCGGGGTAATTGTAATGGATTGAGCCATTGGGCCATCGGGCCATTGGGCGATTGAGCCATTGAGGCATTGGCGATTGGGTCATCGGGTCAATGACTCAATGACCCAATGACTCAATCACTCAATCACCCAATCACTCAATCAATGGCTCAATTACAATGGCGGCATGTTGGCGCGCGGAACCATATTGCGCAACCGCTACCGGATCGTTCAACCCATCGGCCAGGGTGGCATGGGCGCTGTGTATCTCGCCGAGGATTTGCGCCTGGAGGGCCGCAAGTGCGCCATCAAGGCCGTGCGCATCGACCCCAACGTGGGCGAGGAGATCGTGGGAGAGTTGCAGCATCAGTTCTCGCGCGAGGCGAGTGTGCTGGCGCAGCTCGATCACCCCAACCTGCCCAAGGTGTCGGATTACTTCACCGAGAACGATCTGGACTACCTGGTGATGGATTACGTGTCGGGCAAGAATCTAAAGGAGATCGTGGACGAAGCCCGGCGCGCAGGCCGCTTCCTGACCGAGGTGGAGGTGCTCACCTGGGCGCGGCAGCTATGTGACGCGCTGGAGTACATGCACACTCAAGAGCCGCCGGTGCTGCATCGCGACATCAAACCGAGCAACATCAAGCTTGCGCCCAGCGGGCTGATCAAGCTGGTCGATTTCGGCCTGGTCAAGCTGATGGCCAAAGATGATTCGCGCACGGTCACGGTGCTTCAAGGGCGCGGGACGGCGGCCTACACGCCGCTGGAACAATACGGCGAAGATGACACGCACACAGACGTGCGGTCCGACATCTACTCGCTCGGCGCAACACTGTATCACCTGTTCACCAACCATCCGCCGGCTGAGGCCAAACAGCGATTTCTGAAGCCGGAATCGCTGGCGCCGGTGCGCGCGCTGAACCCGGCGGTCTCGGAAGCCGTCGAGCAGGCGATCATGGCGGCGATCGCCATGCACCCCGACGACCGGCCCTCCACCGTGGCCGAGTTGCGCGAGATGCTTTTCAGTCCGAAAGCGGCAGAGGGAGCGTCAGCCCGCCTGGCGCCCATCATTCGTCAGGAGACTGCCGGCGACGTGGTGCGCAACAACCTGGTGTGGCTGGCGCTGGCCCTGATTGTGGCCGTGGTGGCCGCCATTGTGACCTTTTTCCGAGGCTGAATCATGCCCCATCAACTCGCGGCATCGTTGCTGGCAATCGCCGTGGCGTGCTGCGCGATTGCCCTGCGCCCTGCCGGCGCCCGACTGGATGAAACGGATGTGAGCCGCACAGAGCCGGCGCCAGCGTCGCAAACGAACAGCGGCTTTCAGGCGGATCCGTCCATCGCCGGCATGATCTCGCAGGTGCAGGCCGCGCGCCTGTACAGCCTGACCGCTGAACTCACCGGCGAATGGCCGGCTATCGTGGCAGGCGAGCCATACACCATCAGCACGCGCTTCACCAACTCGATCACGCCGATTCAGAAAGCCACCCAGTACGCTTACGAGTGGATGGCCGGCGCAGGCATCGCGGTTGACTACCATCCATGGAGCGCCGGCGGTTACAGCAATCGGAATGTGGTGGCCGTCATCACCGGCGCCGTCAGGCCGGATGAGATCGTCATGGTGGTGGCGCATCTGGACAGTATGTCGCTGGCAGACAGCCGCATGACCCTGGCGCCCGGCGCAGACGACAACGCCAGCGGTTCGGCGGCGGTGCTGAGCATGGCCCGCATCTTCAGCCAGTATTCATTCAGCCGCACCCTGCGCCTGGCGCTCTTCACCGGCGAAGAACAAGGGCTGCTGGGCAGCAGCGTCTACGCCGCAGAGGCCCGCGCGCGCAATGACACCATCGTGGCGGTGATCAACATGGACATGATTGCGTGGAACACGCCCGCCACGTCGCCCACACTGGATGTTCACATCCGCCCGGAGACCAGCGCCGGCTACACCGACGATCTGACGCTGGCCGGCGTCTTCACCAACGTTGTGGCGGCCTATGGACTGTCCGATCAACTCATTCCCAAAATTGAACTGAGTGGCATTAGCGCAAGCGACCACGCTTCGTTCTGGCAGCAGGGTTATCCTGCCATGCTGCTCATCGAAGACTACGCTTTGCCTGACCGCGATTTCAATCCGCATTACCACACCGTGTCTGACACACTTCAGCATCTGGACATGGACTACTTCACGGCGTTTGTGAAGGCGGCGCTGGGCGCTGCGGCGCACCTGGCGCATCCAATTGCCCCGGCGTATGTCGTTTTCCTGCCGTTAGCCCAACACCCCTGAAGCGGCGCGGGCGCGCGACACCCCACACAAACGCCCTCGGCGATAGAGAGTGTTTTGTCCGTTTCGCGCCAGGGCGCAATGAACGATGCCCCGCGCCCGACAACCATGACCCTGGGTTGGATATACTTGCCGGCATGATTCAAACCGAGGAACTCATCCAAACCCTCACCAATGCCGTCGGCCTCAGCGGCTACGAATCCTCGATCCATCAACTGATCAAATCCAGATTTGAGCCTGTGTCGGACGAAGTGCGCGTCAGCAAAGTGGGCAGCGTGATCGCGTGGAAGCGCGGCGCGCCTGCGGGCGACCGCCCGGCCAAACGATTGATGCTGGCCGCGCATGTGGATGAGATCGGCCTGATTGTGAGCGGCATTGAAAAGGGCTTTCTGCGCGTTTCGCGCGTCGGCGGGACAGACGCGCGGCACATGCTGGGCCAACGGGTGCTGGTGCATCCGCAGGGAGACGGCAGCGGCAAAAACAAGCCGGCCCCCATCCCCGGCGTGATTGGCTCGCGCCCGCCGCATGTGTTGCCGCCGGCAGAACGCGAGAAAGTGGCCGGCTTTGACAGTCTGTTCGTCGATGTCGGCTTGCCGGCGCGGCAGGTCGAGCGCCTGCTCCAGGTGGGCGATCTGGTGTCGTTCGACACGCAAACCATCAAGCTCAAGGGCGACCGGCTGACCGGCAAAGCCATGGACAACCGGGTGGCCGTCGCCGCCGAGATCGTGTGCCTGGACGAACTGCAACGGCTCAGGCACACCTGGGACGTGGCCGCCGTCGCCACCGTGGGCGAAGAGACTTCTTTCCTCGGCGCCAGAACATCGGCCTACGAATTGCGCCCCGACGCCGCCATTGCTATCGACGTGACCTTTGCCGCGCAGCACGATTACGCGACGCACATTGAACTGGGCAAAGGCCCCGCTATCACCGTTGGCCCGAATTACCACCCCAAACTGACGCAGCGACTGATCGACACATGCAAACGGCTGGAGATGGACTATCAGATCGAGCCGGACATCGGCGGCGGCACCGACGCCTGGCCGATCCAGGTCAGCCACGATGGCGTGCCGGTTGTGTTGATTGGCGTGCCGCTGCGCTATATGCACTCGCCGGTGGAAACGGTGAATGTGAAGGATGTCGAACGCATTGGCCGGTTGATGGCCCATTTCGCCGCCGGCCTGGACGACAAGGTGTTCAATTGAGCAGATTGAGCGATTGAGTCATTGAGCCATTAGCATGATTCTGGAAAAGCTCTCCAACGCGGTGGGTGTCTCTGGCAACGAAGACGCCGTGCGCGACCTGATAGTTGATGCCGTCAAGTCGCATGTGGACGATGTGACGATTGACTCGATGGGCAACGTCATCGCTCACAAGGCGGCGCGCCGCAAGGCCGGCCAGGCCGGCCTGCGCGTCATGCTGGCGGCGCACATGGATGAAGTGGGAGTGATGGTCACCGGCCACACCAGCGACGGCGGCGTCAAGTTCCGCTATGTGGGTGGAATGGACGATCGCGTGATGCCCGGCCTGCGCGTGCAACTGGGCAAAGAGCGCGTGCCGGGCGTGATCGGGCTGAAAGCGATTCATCACACCAAAGGCGGCGAGCGCGAGAAAGTGACTGCCGTGGAATCGATGGTGATCGATATCGGAGCAACCAGCAAGAGCGAGGCAGAAGGTCTGGCGCCGCTGGGAACCTATGGCACGTTCCTGGTCGAGTATCGCCGGCTGGGCAACCTGGTCAGCGGCAAGGCGTTCGACGACCGGGCCGGCTGTTCGGCGCTGGTCGATCTGCTGCAAAAAGACGCCTACCCGTTCGATGTGTTCGGGGTGTTCACCGTGCAGGAGGAAGTTGGCCTGCGCGGGGCCGGCATCGCCGCCTACCGTGTGAACCCCACGCACGCCTTCGTGCTGGAGGGCACCATTGCCGACGACCTGCCCAAGAAAAAGGACCAAAGCCCGACCACACAGTTGGGCAAAGGGCCGGCGCTCAGCGTGCTGGATCGCAGTGTAATCGCCGACCGGCAGCTGGTTGACCATCTGGCGGCAACCGCCGAGGCGCACGGCATTCCCTGGCAGTTCAAGCAGCCCGGCGTCGGCGGGACAGACGCCGGGGCGATCCATCTGGCGCGCGAGGGCGTGCCCAGCGCGCCGGTGTCGGTGCCCTGTCGGTACATCCACTCGCCTGTGGCGGTTCTGGACCTGCGCGACTATCGCAACACCGTGAAGCTGATGGAACTGGCGCTGCGCGATCTGCGCGCCTGAACTGGAGCGCATAGCATTCGGGGCGCCGGCTAAGAAATTATCTCAAAAACCCTTTGCGGCTGTATGATTTCTG
>Ga0308419_1002270_pt1 | contig 12457 bp, 20 predicted proteins | sample HotsprSampleMS50_FD_203674 | JGI IMG/M metagenome (GOLD analysis project Ga0308419, IMG submission 203674) | Hot spring phototrophic mat microbial communities from Mushroom Spring, Yellowstone National Park, Wyoming, United States - 20090730_MS50 ... | reverse complement strand
ATACACCCCTTGCCATCGCAGGCCTTTAATTTCCGACCCTCCATGGGTGAGGGAACTGCCGCAGCGAAGGAGAGAGGGTTATAAGTGTATTAGATTGGGTACGCCTCTACTTCATAAAGGGCACTACGGTATCTCGATCCCGACGACCAGCATGTCATCGGTCTGGCGGCCTTTGGCTTTGGCTTCTGCAAAGGCCTTCTCAAGCAGGGATTTTTGCTCGCTTAGAGAATAGCTTTGTAAAGATTGCAGGAACTCCCGCCATCCTTTTTGCCCCCAGCGCTTGCTTTCGCCGTTTTTCTTCTGGTCAGATACCCCATCCGTGAAAAGGTACAGGCGGCTACCTTTGGGTAAGTCCATTACCGTTTCATGGGCCGAATGGCCTAAGTACTCGCCAAAACTGAAAGGATATTCAGGTAGCGCCGTGATTTCACCGTCTTTGTAAAGGAAGTTTTTCCGGTTGAGGGCGAGGTAATGGAGACGTTTGCGATTCAGGTCAATGAGGGCAATGGCGCCATCTACGGTGAGGGAAATAGGCAGGCGCTTGGCGAAAAGCCGGCCCAGCCGACTATCCAGCTCTTCGGCTAAGAGCTCTGGCGACCAGATTCCCTTCTCCTCCACTAAGTGGCGAAGCTCCTGAATGAAAAGCGCACTAACAAACCCCCCGCTAACTCCATGGCCTATGCTATCGCCAATGAAAAACAAGAAGCGGTTTTTGTCATGGTGCTCATAGACAAAGTCGCCACTGACATAAGCCAAAGGCTGATGCAAAATGAAATAAGGCAGGGTGGAGTCTTTGGCCAAATCCTGAGAGGGCATGAGGAGGGTTTGTATCTCAGAGGCAAATCGCAGGTTAGCTTCCAAGAGATCTTCTACGCGCTCACGCTCTCTTTGAAGGGCGATTTCCAAGTCTTTTTGGGCGGTGATGTCCACCCGCATGGAGATGTAAGAGCGGATTTCGCCTTTATCGTCGAGGATGGGGCCGACGGTAGCAAGCACCCAGTAATGGGAGCCGTCTTTGCAGCGGTTTTTGATTTCGCCCTGCCAGATTTTGCCGGCTTTGAGGGTATCCCATAGTTCTTTGAAGACTTCTTTGGGCATGTCGGGGTGGCGAACGATATTGTGGGGCTTCCCTATTAGCTCTTCCAGCGTATACCCCGACACCTCGCAGAAGCGGGGATTAGCATACTGGATGACTCCCCGTGTATCTGCCTCGGAAATCAGCGCAAAACCATCCGTAATCTTTTTACGGCTATTGAATTCCGCTTCCAAGAGGGCATGCTGCTGGGCCATATCCTGAACCCCGGCTACTTGCCGCATGAGGCTCTGCATGAGCTCCATCATCTGCTGAGAAGAGGGCTGGCTCATAGGAGTGAGGGATTTGGAAGGTTTCTAAGCGGCGAAGTGGTCAGCACGCCGGTGCTCCCAAAGCGAGGGGTTATGAGGTTCCCCCCCCCCTTAATGCTACTTTGATGCACAGAGACATCTCGGACTGCATGGTAATGTGAGGTTCGCATAAAACAAAGGTAATGAATATCCTGCAAATGCAAGCGGTGTTTATCAGCATCCAGAGGCCTCATTGCTCATGGGGCGGGCTTTCCCCTGCGGAGGGGCTGCATCCTCTCTTCCTTTTTTTCCTCTCTGCGTGCGACTTAGGGATGGGTGGGTTTTGCTTGGAGGTGAAGCGCAGAAGGGCGGTTGAGGTAAGGGGGGGCGAGGCGTCCCGACCTCTAAGCGGTTCTCTGCTCTTGATATGAGAAATCTTTCCTACCTTTGCACGCCACTTATGCCGACGATTCAGCAGTTAGTGCGGTTGGGACGCCAGCCGAAAAGACGCAAGAGCAAGTCCCCGGCTCTTAAGGCCTGTCCGCAGCGGCGTGGGACCTGCATCAAGGTGTACACGACCACGCCGAAGAAGCCGAACTCCGCCTTGCGCAAGGTAGCGAAGGTTCGGCTCACCAGCGGATATGAGGTGATTGCCTACATCCCCGGGGAGGGGCACAATTTACAGGAGCACTCGGTGGTGCTGGTGCGGGGTGGGCGGGTGAAAGACCTGCCCGGGGTACGTTATCATATTGTGCGGGGTGCGCTGGAATGTGCTGGGGTAGATAAACGGCGTCAGGGCCGTTCCCTCTACGGTGCGAAACGGCCCAAGAAAGGAGCCGCCGCGCAAGCTGCCAAAACCCCTCAAAAAGGAGGTAAAAAATGAGACGAAGTAAGCCGGAGCCCCGCGCTATTCAGCCGGACCCGAAGTTTAGCAGTGAGCTTGTCGCTCGCTTTGTCAATAAAATCATGCGAGAAGGCAAAAAGACGAAAGCCTATAAGATATTCTACACGGCGCTGGATGTCATTGCTCGTAAGACGCAGCAGAATCCGCTGGATGTTTTTCAGGCGGCCGTGAATAATGCTATGCCGCTTTTGGAGGTGCGGCCCCGGCGTGTGGGGGGTGCCACGCTGCAAGTGCCCGTGGAGCCCACGCCGCATCGGCGCCTCTCGCTCGCTATGCGGTGGATCATTGATTCGTCCCGTAAACGCCCCGAAAAAACCATGGCCGAACGGCTCGCTAATGAGCTCATCGCCGCCGCTAAAAACGAAGGCGCTGCTATCAAGAAACGCGACGAAACCCATCGCATGGCCGAAGCCAACAAAGCTTTCGCCCACTTCAGATTCTAATTCATACGCTTATGCCGATCGACTCGAATATACCCTTAGAGCGCTGTAGAAACATCGGTATCGCAGCGCACATCGACGCCGGGAAAACCACAACCACGGAACGTATCCTTTACTACACCGGTCTTACCCACAAGCTCGGTGAGGTCCACGAGGGAACCGCCACCATGGACTACCTCCCGCAGGAGCGTGAGCGGGGCATCACCATCACGGCGGCTGCGACGACCACCTACTGGAACTGGCAAGATCAAAAATACCGTATCAACATCATTGATACGCCTGGTCACGTAGACTTTACAGTGGAGGTGGAGCGGTCTATGCGGGTACTGGATGGGGCGGTAGCGGTCTTTTGTGGTGTAGCGGGGGTACAGCCCCAGTCCGAAACCGTCTGGCGCCAAGCCAACCGCTATCAGGTTCCCCGTATCTGCTTTGTAAATAAAATGGACCGGGCGGGGGCAAACTTCTTTGCCGTGGTGGAGCAGATCCGGGAGCGTCTCGGCGCCAAAGCTGTCCCCATACAGGTCCCCATCGGTGCCGAAGAGAACTTTAGGGGCGTAGTGGACCTTATCACGATGGAGGCCAAAATCTGGAATGAAGAAGACCTCGGCATGACTTATAAGGTCGTACCCATACCCGACGAGCTCAAGGCCGATGTGGAAAAATGGCGCACCTTCCTCCTGGAAACTGTCGCCGAATATGACGACGCCCTGATGGAGAAGTACTTCTCTGACCCGACGTCTATCACGGCGGATGAGATTCGGGCGGCCCTCCGCAAGGGCACCGTAGCCCGGGAGCTTTTCCCGGTCCTGTGCGGCTCGGCCTTTAAAAATAAAGGTGTGCAAGCGCTTCTGGATGCGGTTTGTGCTTTCCTGCCCAGTCCGCTGGATATTGAGGCTGTGAAGGGCACTAACCCTAAGACAGGCGAGGAAGAATCCCGTCCCGTGGATATCAACGCCCCCTTTGCTGCTTTGGCCTTCAAGATCGTCACGGACCCCTATGTCGGGAGGCTCACCTTTATTCGGGTGTATTCGGGTGTCTTGAAGGCAGGTTCGTATGTCCTCAATACGCGCACGGGCCAAAAGGAACGGGTGAGCCGCCTTATTCAGCTGCATGCCAATAAGCAAAACCTCGTAGACGAGCTCGCTGTGGGGGATATTGGCGCTGTCGTCGGCATCCGAGAAGTACGTACCGGGGACACCCTCTGCGACGAAGCGCATCCTATTGCGCTGGAAGCGATGACCTTCCCTGAGCCTGTTATTCAGAAAGCTATTGAGCCGAAAACCCAAGCCGACTCGGATAAGCTCTCCACGGCCCTTTCCAAACTTTCCGAGGAGGACCCCACCTTCCGCTACTGGGTGGACGAAGAATCCCTCCAGACTATCATCGCGGGCATGGGTGAGCTGCATTTGGAGATCATTGTAGATCGCCTTCGTCGGGAGTTTAAGGTGGAAGTTAACGAGGGCGAACCTCAGGTGGCCTATCGGGAGACCGTTACAACCTCGGTTACGCACCGGGAGCTCTTTAAGAAGCAAACCGGTGGCCGGGGTAAGTACGCCGATGTGGTGATAGAATTCTCCCCGTATGACAAGGGCCACTTTGAGTTTGTGAACGAGATCAAGGGCGGGGTGATTCCGAGGGAGTTTATTCCTTCGGTGGAGAAGGGGATCCTGCAGGCCATGCAGGATGGGATTATTGCGGGGTATCCAACGACGGGGATTCGGGCCCGGCTCTTTGATGGGAGTTATCATGAGGTAGACTCGGATAGTCTCTCGTTTGAGATTGCCGGCCGCTATGCCTTCCGAGAAGGATGTAGAAAGGCCAATCCCATCATCTTAGAGCCTATCATGAAGGTCGAGGTAGAAACCCCGGACGAATACACGGGCGGTATTGTGGGCGATCTCAATCGCCGCCGAGGCCAGATTACGGGGATGAACGCGCGCGGCGGCCTCCAGATCGTCACGGCCCTCGTCCCGCTCAAAGAGCTCTTTGGCTACGTGACGCAGCTCCGCACCCTCTCCTCGGGTCGGGCCTACGCCGTGATGGAATTCTCCCACTATCAGCCCGTGCCACCGCACATCCAGGAACAGATCGTCGCCCAGTCCAAAGGCCTCAAAGCTATCAAAGAACAGGTATAACTATGACCCAGATACAGCGTATCCGCATCAAGCTGCGCTCCTACGACCACAACTTGATTGACCGCGCAGCCGAAAGAATCGTCAAAGCCGTCAAAAACGCTGGTGCCATCGTCAAAGGCCCTATTCCCCTCCCCACCGAAAAAATGCTCGTCACCGTCAACCGCTCCCCCCACGTCCACAAAGAATCCCGCGAGCAGTTTCAGATCAAGCATCACAAACGCCTCATTGACATCTATAACAACCTCGCCGAGGTGGTCAATGAAATCTCCAAAATAGACCTTCCCGAAGGCGTAGAGGTGGAAATCAAGTAAGCTTATGTTGGGCCTCATTGGAAAAAAACTCGGGATGATTTCTGTGTACACGGAAGACGGAGGCGATGTCGGATGTACGGTCATTCAGGCCGGCCCCTGTCCCGTTGTAAATGTGCGCACCCCCGAAAAAGACGGCTATGCTGCCATCCAGCTGGGATATGGCGTGATTAAGCCGAAGCACCTTACAAAACCTATCGCCGGATACTTTGCTAAACAAGGTGTAGAACCTGTAAAGATCTTGCGGGAATTCCGTGTAGAAGACCCCTCAGCCTACAAGGTTGGCGATACGCTGACGGTATCTATCTTTCAAGAGGGTGACATCGTCTCGGTAGTGGGCTGGACGAAGGGGCGTGGTTTTGCGGGGGTGGTGAAGCGGCATAACTTTGCGGGGGTAGGGGGGCGCACGCACGGTCAGCACAACCGCGAGCGTCACCCCGGCTCCATGGGCTCCAATACCTTCCCCGGCCGTGTGTGGAAAGGCAAACGCCTCGCCGGCCGCTATGGCAACGAACGCGTCACCATGGACAACCTCCAGGTGATCAAGGTCATCCCCGAAAAAAATATCCTCGTCGTTTCCGGGGCTGTCCCCGGCCCGAAAAATGGCCTCCTTCTCATTCGGAAATAGCCTATGCAACTGCCCGTTTACAATCTTTCCGGCCAGCCCACAGGAGCGGTCGTAGAAATACCCGAAGCGCTCCTGTCCTTTGAGCCGCATGAGCATCTCATCTGGCTGGATGTGAAGCGCATCCTTGCCGATAGGCGCCAGGGTACCCACAAAACCAAAACCCGCGGCGAAGTCCAAGGGAGCAAACGTAAGCTCTACCGCCAGAAAGGCACCGGCCACGCCCGCATGGGCTCCATCCGAAATCCCATCCGCCGCCATGGTGGTACCGTCTTCGGCCCGGTCCCCAGAGACTATGCCCTCAAAATGAACAAAAAAGAAAAAATCCTCGCCCGTTGGAGTGCTTTCATCCTCCATCTCAAAAATAACGCCCTCTGGGTCGTAGAAGATATTCAACTGGAGAAGCCTAAAACTAAAACCGTCGCCAGTCTCCTCTCTGCACTCCAGTGGGATGGAGAGCCCCTCCAGATTTATACAAACGGCTACAACCCGAACTTCTACCTCTCCGCTCGTAACATTGCAAAAGTTTCCATCTCACCCGCCGAGGCTTGGAACACCTACGACTTGACCAAAGCTTCCCGCCTCCTGTGGGAAAAATCCGCCTTAGAAAACCTCTTAGGTCAGATAGAGCTATGATAGACGTCATCATTAAGCCGCTCTTCACCGAAAAAGCGACCAGCTTACCTGCCAAAGCTAACAAGAAAGGCGTTTACACGTACGCCTTCAAAGTGCATCGCGACGCCACCAAAGACCAGATTAAGGCCGCTATTGAAAAAATGTATGGTGTGCAGGTAGATGAGGTGCGCACGGCCCTTCTCCCGGCGAAGATTCGCACGCGTTACACGCGCAAAGCTATCCGGGAAGCCCGCATCCCCTCTTACAAAAAGGCCTATGTGCGCCTGAAACCCGGTCAAACCCTCAATCTATACGAAAATCTCTAAGCGCTATGGGAATCAAGAAGCTCAAGCCTACTACACCTGGTCGCCGATGGATGACGGTATCGGACTTTTCGGATATCACCAAGTCTGAGCCGGAAAAGTCCCTGCTTCTTCCGTACAAGAAAAGCGGCGGCCGGAATAACCAGGGACGGCGGAGTGCCCGCTATATTGGTGGCGGCCACAAGCGCAAATATCGCCTCATAGACTTTCGTCGGGATAAATATGGCATCCCCGCCAAGGTCGCAGCCATTGAGTACGATCCTAATCGTACCGGCCGCATAGCCTTGCTTCATTATGCCGATGGGGAAAAGCGCTATATCCTTGCGCCCCAAGGCCTTCAGGTGGGGCAGACTGTTATGTCTGGTCCCGATGCCGAACCTAATATCGGCAACGCCCTGCCTCTGCGTCGTATCCCCCTCGGTACCTTTGTGCACAACATTGAGATGCTGCCAGGGCAGGGAGGGAAGCTCGTGCGAGCCGCCGGCACCGGCGCCCAGCTCCTCAGCAAAGAAGAGCGCTATGCGGTGCTCAAAATGCCTTCCGGTGAAACTCGCCGTATCCTCTTAGATTGCTACGCTACCGTCGGGGTGGTGAGCAATCCCGACAACATCAACATATCTATCGGGAAAGCAGGACGCAATCGTTGGCTCGGGCGCCGGCCGCGTACGCGGGGCGTAGCCATGAACCCGATTGACCACCCGATGGGTGGGGGCGAAGGAAAACACTCCGGTGGCCATCCCCGTTCTCGCACTGGCCTTTACGCCAAAGGTCAAAAAACCCGCAACCAGAAAAAGCCAAGCTCGGCGCTTATCATCTCTCGTCGTGCGAAAAAATCTAAAAAGAAATAACCTATGGCACGCTCACTCAAAAAAGGCCCTTACGTTCATCCCAAGCTTCAGAAGAAAGTCCTGGAGCTCCAGCAGACTCGCCAGCGAAAAGTCATCAAGACGTGGTCCCGCGCCTCTATGATAACGCCTGATTTTGTGGGTCTCACCATAGCTGTCCACAATGGCCGTCAGTTTATTCCCGTTTACATTACGGAAAACATGGTTGGTCATCGACTGGGCGAGTTTGCTCCCACACGTACTTTTCGTGGGCATCCGGGGCAAAAAACCGATAAATCCAAGTAAGGTATGACCCGACTTACGCGCAAGGAAAAGATTGCCCAGGGCATGGAAAAGCCCTATCGGGGCCGTCGTAAAGCGCTGTTGGCCCAAAAGCTTGACGAGCAGCGTAAGCAGCGCTATTATGCTATTTATAGGGGGTGTCCATATCCGCCCCGGAAAGTTCGCCTGGTAGCTGATCTAATCCGCGGCCTACCGGTGGAGAAAGCCATGGCCTACCTCAAGCTCTCTAAGCGCTGGGCCGCCAAAGCCATGCTTAAGACGCTCCGGAACGCTATCAATGACTGGGAGCAGAAGACTGGTGGCGCTGGCAGCCTCGACGAGATACGGGTCGTACGGGTAGAGGTAGATGGCGGTCCCTTCCTCAAGCGCATTCAGCCTGCCCCGCAGGGACGCGCCCATCCGATCCGCAAACGAACCGCACATATTCGCATATATATAGGCTAACTATGGGACAGAAAACACATCCGATTGGGTTTCGGCTCGGTATCACGAAAGGGTGGGAGTCTAACTGGTATGCCCGCCGTTACTTGGCGCCGTATCTGATTTTAGACCAGCTTTTCCGCGAGCATATTGAGAAAGAGTACCCTAAAGCGCAGATTTCACGCATCCTCATCAATCGCACATCTCTCCAAAAGACACATGTGATGATTTATTGTGCGCGGCCGGGGATTATCATTGGTCGGGATGGAGAAAATATTAAGCGGCTGACGGCGGAGCTGGGGCGGATTGTGCGGCGCTTTAATCGGGATTATGAATATCTTTTGGCTAAGGGCAAAGTTCAGCCGGGCGTGTCTACGGAGGCCCTTCAGCACGATAAGATAGAGGTGAGTTTGATGGAGGTGCGCCGGCCGGAGATAGATGCGGTGATTGTAGCGAAAAACATTGCTTCGCAGCTTGAGTCGCGGATTTCGCATCGGCGGGCCATGAAGCAGGCTATGGCGCAAGCCATGCGGGCTGGGGCCGAGGGCATCAAAATCCGCTGTAATGGGCGGTTGGGCGGCTCCGACATGTCCCGTTCTGAAGAGTACCGTGAAGGCCGCATCTCCCTCCAGACGCTGCGCGCAGATGTGGATTACGGTTTTGCTGAAGCCCATACTATTTATGGCGTCATCGGTGTAAAGGTCTGGATCTCTCGCGGCGAAGTCTACGGCAAAGTAGACCTTTTTCCCTGGATGGCTGAAAACACCCCTGCTACCTCTACCAAGGCGGGCAGTCGGTCCGAGCGCCGCGCTGGAAAAGAAAAAACCAAACGTCGATAGTCTATGCTGCAACCCAAGCGTACGAAGTTTCGCAAAGACCGCAAGGGCAAGCTCCTGCATGAGGGCATGATCCGGGGGATAGCCAGTCGAGGCAATCAGGTCGTATTTGGCTCCTTCGGGCTCAAGGCCATAGATGGGGGCCTCATTTCGGCCCGCCAGATTGAAGCAGCCCGGGTGGCCCTGACACGCTACCTGCGCCGGGAAGGCAAAGTTTGGATTCGTATCTTCCCGCATAAGCCCATCACCCGCAAACCCCTGGAGGTGCGCATGGGGAAAGGAAAAGGCAATGTAGAGTTTTACGCGGCGGTGGTCAAGCCAGGTACCGTACTTTTTGAGTGTGAGGGCGTCTCCGAAGAAGCCGCTCGGGAAGCTTTCCGCTTAGCCGCCCATAAGCTGCCCCTCAAAACCAAATTCGTCCATCGGGTAGATTATGAAGGCTGAAGAACTCCGTGCCTATACCTTAGCCGAACTGCATAAGCTGCTTCGCCAGAAGCGCGAAGAGCTGTCAAAGCTGCGCTATCAAAATGCGCAAAGCCCCTTGCCAAAGGCGCCTTCCCTCATACCAGCCTTGCGGAAGGATATTGCCCGGATTTTGACCGTTATCAATGAAAAACGTCGAGCCTATTCGCAACCTAAATAATCTATGTCCGAAGAGACCAAATCCATCATGCCAGAGGGGGATACTTCTCAGAGGCCCCAGCGTGGCCGCCGAAAAGAGTTTATCGGCGTGGTCGTAAGCGACCGCATGCAAAAGACCATTATCGTTCGGGTGGATCGGCGTGAGCCCCATCCCCTCTATAAGAAGTCTGTCAGGAGATTCAGTAAATTTGCGGCCCACGACGAGCGCCAGGAAGCGCGGGTTGGGGATGTGGTGCGGATCATGGAGACGCGCCCCCTGAGCCGGACTAAGCGCTGGCGCTTGGTGGAAATCATTCAGAAAGCCAAGTAGCTTATGATTCAGCAGGAGTCCAGACTACGCGTAGCAGACAATACCGGTGCGAAGGAGCTTCTTTGCATTCGGGTGCTGGGGGGTAGCTATCGTCGTTATGGCGGATTAGGGGATGTCATCATCGCCTCCGTCAAGGATGCCCTCCCAAGTGGTCTCGTCAAAAAAGGCGATGTAGTTCGCGCGGTGGTCGTGCGCACACGCCGCGCCTATCGCCGCCCGAATGGCACCTACATCCGGTTTGAAGACAACGCCGCCGTTATCATCAATGCCGAAGGTGAACCGCGAGGCTCTCGTATCTTTGGCCCCGTGGCTCGGGAGCTGCGAGATAAAGGCTTTATGAAAATCGTCTCATTAGCGCCAGAAGTCCTATGAAAAAGGTCATCTTCCAGCAAAAACGTCGCCAAAGTAGCCCTAAACTCCACGTCAAAACCGGCGATCAGGTCAAAGTCCTCTCCGGTGATGACCGGGGCAAAGTGGGCCGGGTGATTCGGGTCTTCCCGAAAGAAGGTCTGGCTATCGTAGAAGGCGTCGCTATCATCAAGAAGCGCATTCGCCCTAAAACCAACTCCCGCTTCCCGCAGGGCGGCGTCATAGAAATGGAACGGCCCATCCCCGTGTGCAAGCTCCAAGTGATAGACCCCTCCATCAATAAACCTACCCGTATTGGCCGCCGCTGGGAAAACGGCCAATGGGTGCGATACAGCAAAAAATCCGGTAAAACGCTATGACATACGTCCCCAACCTTCTTCGCCTTTACCGCGAGACCGTCGTCCCCGCGCTCATCCAGAAGCTCGGCTATAAGAACGTCATGCAGGTTCCCCGCCTGGAAAAAATCGTAGTTTCCCGGGGTGTAGGGGCGTCTATATCGGATAAGAAACTCCTGGAGCAAGCGGTAGAGGAGCTGACGCTCATTACAGGGCAGAAAGCCATCATTGCGCTTTCCCGGAAGGATGTGGCGGGCTTCAAGCTCCGTAAGCGCATGCCCATCGGCGTCAAAGTGACCTTGCGCGGCGTACGTATGTACGAGTTTCTGGAGCGGCTTATCCATATTGCTATGCCGCGTACGCGGGACTTTCGGGGGATTTCACCGCATAGCTTTGATGGCCGGGGAAACTACACCCTCGGGATTGCGGAGCAGCTCGTCTTCTCTGAAATAGACGTGGATCGCATCTACAAGATTGCGGGGATGGACGTTACGATTGTAACGAACGCTAAAACCGACCGGGAAGCCTACGAGCTCCTCAAAGCTCTGGGCATGCCTTTCGCTGAGGGAGAACCAGTCAAAAAGAAAAAATAACTATGGCGACAGATGCTGTAATTGCGCGTGAACGTAAGCGGTGGAAGCTCTACAAGAAGTATGCAGCCAAGCGTGCCCAGCTTAAGAAGGAAGGCCGCTGGGAGGAGCTGGCGCACTTGCCGAAAAATGCTTCCCCGGTCCGGCTTCGGTTTCGGTGTCAGCTGACTGGCCGGCCGCGGGGGAACTACTTCGCTTTTGGGCTGTGCCGGATAAAGCTGCGTGAGCTGGCTCTCGCTGGAAAAATACCCGGAATGCACAAAGCAAGCTGGTGAGTATGGATACGATAGGGGAATTTCTGACGAAGATTCGGAATGCGTATCGTGCTTCCCATCCCGTGGTAGAGGTTCAGTTTTCCAAGATGCGGGAGGCGATTGCACGGGTTCTCAAAGAGCAGGGGTATATTGAAGACTATCAAGTTCGGGTAGAGGGGGCTAAGCAGTATTTACGGCTGCTTCTGCGATATGGTCCCCGTGGGCAGGCGGCGCTCAAGCAAATCACCTTATATAGCAAACCGGGCCGACGTCTTTATAGCTCTGCGGCAAACCTACCTGAAGTAGCAAATGGGCTCGGTATCACTATTGTTTCTACCTCCCAGGGCGTCATGACCGATAAAGAGGCGCATCGGCGAGGCATCGGCGGTGAAATCATCTGTTTAGTGCAATAAGCCTATGTCACGCATTGGAAAGTTACCTATAACTGTCCCGGCTGGTATCAAGATAGAATGGCAAAATCCCCTCCTCAAAGTGAAAGGCCCAAAGGGCGAACTCGTGCTCACCCTTCATGAGGGCTTTGACATTCGGCAGGAAGCTGGTCAGCTCGTGGTGACGCGCCCCTCCGATGAAAAAAGCGACAAAGCCCTCCACGGCACCTACCGCATGCTCATCCACAATATGTTAGAAGGTGTCTCAAAGGGCTATGTGCGAGAGTTGGAAATCGTCGGGGTAGGGTATAAGGCCGAAAAGAAAGGGGAGAATGTGCTGGTCTTTACATTGGGCTATTCGCATGATGTGGCGGTGGTCTTGCCCCCGGGGATAAAGGCGGAGATCATCCAGGAGCGGGGGCAGCCGCTACGTATTCGCCTCGAGAGCGCTGATAAGCAGCTCATCGGACAAGTGGCGGCGATTATTCGGGGCTTGCGCCCGCCCGATCCCT
>Ga0308419_1002268_pt1 | contig 12464 bp, 10 predicted proteins | sample HotsprSampleMS50_FD_203674 | JGI IMG/M metagenome (GOLD analysis project Ga0308419, IMG submission 203674) | Hot spring phototrophic mat microbial communities from Mushroom Spring, Yellowstone National Park, Wyoming, United States - 20090730_MS50 ... | reverse complement strand
TGCGCGGCGAGTTGCAGATAGATCTGCCGCGCCCACGTGACCGTGTTGCTGCACGGTTTCAGGCGTTAGTTGACTATATCTATACTGTGATGACCAATCCCGAAGCCGAAGTCACCGGCGTACCGCAGACAAAAGCCACACCCCCTTTTCCACCACTGCCCCATGCCCGCAGTGGCGGCATCAGTGGCTTGCTGGAAATCTTGCTCGAAAGAGGGGGACGGGACGATCTGCCATTACTGGCCCAACGGCTCCGCCTAGAAATTGATGATCTGCTACCGATTGTTGACGCGGCGGTATTGCTCGGCTTTGCCAGCGTCGTCGAGGGCGATGTGATCGTCAGCGACATGGGGCGTGCCTTTGCCCAGGCTACCATTCTGACGAGCAAGGAGTTGTTTCGCCAGCAAGTGTTAGCCCACGTACCGCTGATTGTCACCATCGTCCAGACCCTGCGCGAAAAGCAGCGCGGGGGCATGCGCGCCGACTTTTTTCTGGATATTCTGGACGAGCATTATCCCTACGACGAAGCGCAGCGCCAATTTGCGACCGCCGTCGATTGGGGGCGCTACGCCGAGTTATTTGAATATGACGCGGTTGAGGAGCGATTGTATCTGCCTGAGCCATCCTTGCTTAACCAGGATCAGGGCGAATGATCAGGTCGATAGTACTCCAACGAGACTTTACTCTGGCCAGGGGTAGCGAGGTGGTCTGAACGTCATCACAAACAAGTTTGACCACAGCCGTTCCCTTCATACCATTCATTTTTGTACAAGATTTCTACTTTGTTAATACGTGAATAGAAAGGACGATGTGGTTCCGTCTGTTGCCTGAAGGCAACAGTCTGCACCGCAGGGTTTTTTATGAATCGAACCGACATTCAACTGTTGCAGGCCATACGGGGCTACCCCGCCCTGTCCATCCTGTTGCCCACTCATCGCACCGCACCTGCAAATCACCAGGATCCGATCCGGGTCAAAAACCTGGTGCGCCAGGCCCAGGAGCGGCTCCTGGCTGAGTTTTCACAACGTGATCTGGCCGGGTTGTTTGCGCGTCTAGATCAACTCGTGAACACGATTGACTACCGCTATACGCTGGATGGTCTGGCGCTGTTTGTGAATGCCGATATAGCCCGAGCCTTTATGCTGCCGTTTACACTGAAAGAGCGGGTGGTGGTCGATGAGTCGTTTGCTACTCGCGATCTGGTGTTCGCCCTTAACCGCACGCCACGCTACTGGGTGCTGGCGTTGAGCGAACAGCCGACGCGCCTGTTTGAGGGTACCCGCGAGACGCTGATCGAAGTCACCGGCAACGGGTTTCCTATCAACCACACCGGGCCGGGCGGTCAGCAAGCGATCTCCAATAAACCGGATATCAATCGTTCGGCCTATCGTGATGAGCATCACCGGATATTTTTTCGCCAGGTGGATGCAGCGTTCAAGCCGTTTATGGTTGCTGACCCGTTGCCACTGGCGGTAGTCGGTGTGGATCGCTATCTGGCCTTTTTCCAGGAGGTCTCGGCGTATACAAACGAGATTATCACCACGATGACCGGCAATCACGACAAAACCACCGCGCATGAACTGGGCAAACTGGTCTGGCCGCTGGTCAAAAGCAGCCTGGCGGCACGACGGCAGGGCTACTTGCAAGAGCTTGACGCGGCGGTGGGCGCGCAGAAGTATGTCTCGACGATCGGTGAGGCCTGGCGGCTCGGTCATGAAGGGCGTGGTGCCCTCTTGTTGGTCGAAGAGGATTTTCACTATCCGGCGCGAGTGGATGCAAGTGGCATGCACCTCACGCCAGCCGACGATCCGTCCGCGCCCGATGTGCTGGATGATGCCGTGGATGATCTGATCGAGGCCGTGCTGGCGCACGGCGGGCGCGTAGCGTTTGTGGACAACGGGGCACTGTCGCAGCATCAACAGGTTGCGCTGGTGCTGCGGTATTAGTGGTCAGCCACACTGCATATGCACAGAGCATGTCGTAACGACTGCAGTCGTTACGACGTACCTGTTCCCATCTGGGAGTACGCGCTGTCGTCAGTGTTCATAGTGCGCCTGAGAGCACGGGCGTCTCGCCCGCCTGGGAGCATGGTGCGCCTGGGAGCGCGGGCGTCTCGCCCGCCATCACGCTCCCCCATCTTCCCCTTCCAGGGGGTGTAGTTCCGCACAGGTGTCGGTCTGGTTGCACACCGCTCAGCTTTGCGGCATCAGGACGCCTCCCCCAGCGCGGGGCCGCATCAGGACGCCCCCCAGCAGGGTTGCCACACCAGGACGCCCCCCCCAGCGGGGGGGCTGGGGGGGCCGGGGCCACATCAGGACACCTCCGCGTAACTCGTGGAAATGCGTTGGAACAAATTGAGCCAGGCTTGCGCTATCAGCGCTGAATCAGCGGCAGATACACACGCTGCTGATTGTTGTCTAACGGCACAGGAAAAATATCGGTACGCCATCAGGTGGCTGGTCAGTATGCCGATCCGCCTCAGTGCTAATGGTAATGAATTGTGAGATGGACTGGTCGCCTTGTCGAGCCTGGACTTCATAGATACCTGCTGGCACATTGGGCAACATATACAACGCAAAAACGAAGTCAGCAGCAGCAATGTCACCCGATATACCGAGAGTCGCCAGGGGAATAAAGGTGGTCTGATCCGGTGGTCGAATAGCAATCAACATATCCACATTGGTTGCGCCAATGACCGTAAAGCGAAAGATGCTGCCCGGTGCGCCATTGAGAACGTTTACATCCATGTGAAGCGCAACTGGCGGAAGTGTTATTGTAGGGTCAGGCGTTGGGGTGGGACTGGCGGTGGTAGTAGGACTCGGCGTTGTCGTCTGGTCGGGCGGTGCCGTGGGACTCGGCACCGGTGCATTTAGATCGGCATGCCGTGTAATCCAGTCGGTATAGGCAGTTACCCTCGTGAAGGTAGTGGTAATCTTTCTGTCAGCACCAATCTGGATAAAACTTGCCACACCCGCCAGCGCCGGGCCAGTGTTTGTCTGCACCACAAAAGGGCCGCCACTATCACCCAGAGCACCACCCATAAATCCCTCTCCGCCTGTGCAAAGCAAGGATTGCCTTATAGCAACAGGTTCAAAGGGAAAGCACTGATCAGAATCCTGAATAGGTAACGTCACTTTGCGCAAAGCATCGGTGTTGGTCAGATCATAGCCCGAATCGGGTGGGGCTTCCATCAACCCCCATCCGCTCAAGATCCCTGACCGACCCGGAGCAGCATACGTGGCTTCCTGTGCCAGCGTAAGCAGTGACAGCGTCGCCAGGTTCGTTGATGTTATGTCAACCGGTGCGGCCAGGTGGAGCAAGGCAATATCACGAGGTTTCAGTGTGGTTGTATGGTACTCATAGTCTTCATGTAAAATAACCCGATCGACTGGAATATACACACCGTTGGATACACGACCGGCTTCGTAATCGAGATAATCACCAGGGCCATAGGTCAGTCCGCCCAGAAACACATGCAACCCGGTGCGATCCATCAGTTCACCGGTTTGCTTGTCATAGAAGCAGTGCGCAGCGGACACAACCCATTCGGGATGAATGAGCGTCCCACCACAGAAGCTCACCAGCGTAACCATGTTATCAGTGCTATTAATCGTCATCAGGCGTGCCATCCAGGGGAACTCCTGCGGAGCGGCCAGTTCTCCGCCTACAACCGTCAGATGGCCCTCAGCAGAATGCAAGGCCGTTGGTGTCGGGCCAGCCATACTGCTTTCTGCCTGTACATAAGGCATATGGGCAGCCAGAGACAGTAAGGCCAGAACAACCATGAACAGCGTAACGAGGATAACCAGGTGTGATTGGCGATGAAGAGTTGCATACGTTGTGTTGATCAAAGACCTGAACATGCGCATTACTCCTATACGTGCGTGCCATAATAGAGGCGGAAGCGAACATATGTCCGTCTCTACTTACTTATACCGCTTACGATTGACATCTACCGTGGGATCAGCGCGGTGAAATAGATCATCATAGTTAACAAATAGTATACACCTGGGATGCCTGATAATATACCAAAAAATTCAGAAAAAAGAACTATATTGAATTAGTACCATTGTCTGTCGAACCGTAGGACTCATGGCATTTATGTTTACCAAGTCTGGTACTACAACGAGACTTCATCCTTATCCTGAATATCGGGTGACAGGTGACAGAGTTGGAACTGAAAGATTAACTGGAGACACGGTAAATGCCTTCCATGCTATAATATCTTCTGTATGGGGAGTAGCCATCTATGGTGTCCTCAAGGCGCGAGATGATGAAATTTGAGGCACACCTCTCTTATTTCATCACGGCAACTGGTATACAATGTCGGCATCACCCATAAGCGTACAGCCAGCCGCACTCCTGGTAACGTCAACCGTAGATAGCACGGTTGATGATCTGAATACGCAGTTGCAGCCCTACGGTTTGTGCCTCCCTATAGCACCTCTCATGCCAGGCCTGACCCTGGCCGACCTGGTGGCACGCAATGCTGGTGGGCGGCGACGGCTGCGTTATGGTACCATTGCCCGTTATCTACGTGCCGGCACCCTGGTTCCGCCCACTGGAACCATTGCAGACGCATCAACACCACCAGCCATCACCCTCGGCGGGCCAACCTTAAAGCGGGTCACTGGCTACGGCTTGCCGCGTGCCCTTGTTGGTAACTGGCTTGCCGTTGGCGACTTGCGCGACGTCACCCTGAATCTGCGCCCCCTGCCCGCTATACGGCAGTGCCTGCTCCTTTCCTGTACCGATCTCGCTCAGGCCACCCGGTTTGCTACTCGCCTGCTTACGGCCGGTCTTAGTCTCAGCGCTCTGGCATTTCTCACTGAACACGCTGATACAACATTGTTGCTGGCCGAACTTGAAGGCAGCCTTACCACGGTCGAACGACAGGCAACACAGCTTGCCCAACTGGCGCTTCAGGCCGGTGTTGATCAATTAGGGGTCAGTGATGCCGGTTGGCAACGCTGGGAACAGTGGGCATGTCAGCACAATGCTACCACGACACAGCAACTCACCGTCACGCTGCCTCGCGCTGATCTGGCGGCCTGTGCGCAACGGGCACGTATGATTGCTCACCGCTACGGTCTAACGTTGGCGCTGGGAGGCGATATTGGCGTTGGTGCGCTACAGATAGCACTGACCGGCGCACAGGCCAGTGAAGCCACACACGCCGCTGCTGGTATCTATGATGATATTCGACGCAGAGGCGGCACACTCTCAACTGAGAATGGCCTCTCCCCCCTGGCACAGATCATCTGGCAGAACGAACAGCGGCAGCGAGGGATAATCATTGATCAGCCGCATGCAGCCGATACAGCACGGCCAACGAGACTCTTCGTTCCGGGATCGGAGACAGCATTCGTTGATCGAAGGCCGTATCCACCGGTCATTTCAAACCAGGCCTCATTGCTGGCTACCATCGCCACCGTCGTCGGAGCCAGGCATGTCTTGACCACTGCCGAAGACCGGGCATGCTACGCGACCGATGCCTCAATTGCGCAGCCATCGGGTGAGCCACTGGCCGTGGTGCTGCCCGCCAATACTGCCGAGGTGAGCGCCGTAGCGCAGTTCGCCGCTGCCGCTGGCATACCGATCGTCACCCGCGGCGCGGGCAGCGGGCTGGCAGGCGGGGCCATACCTACACCTGGATCGCTCATCCTGGCATTGACACGCATGCACCAGTTGCATATAGATGCACAGCAGATGGTCGCCTATGCCCACGCTGGCACCATCACTGCCGATCTCCAGCGAGCGGCCGAAGCGCAAGGCCTGTTCTACCCGCCCGATCCATCCAGCCAGGGTATCTCGACTATCGGCGGCAACATTGCCTGCAATGCCGGTGGCCCACGCTGCCTCAAATATGGCGTGACTGCCGACTATGTCCTGGGGCTGACAGCGGTGCTGGCTGATGGTCGCGTCATACGTGTGGGTGACGGGACTGCCGCACAGTCGCCCGATGCTGGCCTGCTGCAACTGCTGATTGGATCTGAGGGCACCCTGGCGATTCTGACCGAAGCCACACTCCGGCTCATCCCAATGCCCGCGACACGCCGCACAACGCTGGCGATCTTTGAGCACCTGGCGGATGCATGCACGACGGTTGAGGCGATTATGGCCTCGGGCGTGCTGCCCGCCGCATTGGAACTTATGGATGATACCACCATTGTGGTGGTAGAAGATTATCTCCACATTGGTCTCCCCCGTGATGCCGGCGCACTGCTGCTGCTACTCGCTGACGGTGAGCCAGAAACGGTTGCACAGGAAGCCGCGGCCCTGGCCGATCATGCGCGGCGCGGTGGGGCGCGGACAGTACAGGTGGCCCATAATGCAGTGGACGAAGCGGCGCTCTGGCAGGCGCGGCGGGCGATTGCGCCTGCCCTGGCACGCTTGCGACCCAACCGCCTGGGTGAAGACATTTGCGTGCCACTGCCACAGATCGCCCACGCTGTACAGCGGATCAAGGACATTGCCTCCTGTTATGCGCAACCGATTGCCATCTTTGGCCATGCCGGTGATGGCAACCTGCATCCCAACATCCTGTTTGATGCCCGCGATGCCGCCCAGGTCACACGTACCTGGCAGGCAGCCGAAGCGATCTTCGCCCTGGCGTTAGAACTCGGTGGCACACTTTCAGGTGAACATGGGATTGGTACCCTCAAACGCCCTTTCCTGAGAACGGCATTAGGCCCGGATTTACTCCAATTACAACGGAACATAAAAGCCAGGTTTGATCCCGATGGACAACTCAATCCAGGCAAGCTGTTGCCCTGATTATCCAGCCTATGTGTGCAGGCGCTCCCACACCGGGCGTTGTTTCACGCCAATACCAGAAGAGGAAAGAGCAAATAGATGAGGAAATAGTGGTGGGAGCGCATCGTGCCAGGAGGAGCGTATCTGATACATCCTCTGCTTCCGAAGATGACGCTCCTCTTTCCTATCCCCGACTTCCTCTATGCCCCTGGCTCAAGCCCGGAATCCTGAACTTCCCAACTGATATATGCGATCCCGTCTGGTATAATGCGGCTATGAGTATGGTGCCGATATGATTCGTCCTGGAGGATCGACGATGGATCAACCCTCTATAACTGTTCAACCACCGGCAGCAAGACCGACTCAGCGACGACTCTGGGCTGATCGAGACGGTCGATCGGCTAAGTCCGACAAGGCAGGCAATCCATGACATCACTCACAGCCATGCGCACCATTCTGCCGCTGGCGTTGACCTCAGGCATCAACTTCTACCTCACCATCCTCGTGGTTGGCCTGAGTATTCGCTTGGGCTGGGTACCGAATGCACCAGCCGGCCTGGAGGTGCTGGCGTCGCTGCCGGCGTTGATCACAGCCGGGGTGTTTTATGTGCTGGAGTTTTTTGCCGATAAAATGGAGTTTGTCGATAACCTCTGGGATCTGATCCACACCTTTATTCGCCCGGTAGGTGCGATTGCGCTAACTGCTGTCAGTCTGAGTGGGATTGATCCCGTCATTATCGAAGGCACGGCTGAGGTGATTGGGGTCAGTCCCCAGGCGGGAATCACCGTGTCGCTTGTAGCCGGTGCGGTGGCACTGGTATCGCATAGCGGGAAAGCTGGCACCCGCACCGTCGTGAATGTCACTAGCCCGTTTGAAACGTTCAGCAACATTGTGATCAGCCTGCTCGAAGACCTGGCCGTGGCAATCCTCGCGTTTCTAGCACTACGTTACCCATTGACGGCGAATGCGATTACGGTGGTGATCCTGGTTGTAATCATAGTATTGGTACCGCAGTTGTTACGCTGGGCCTGGTTTACGCTCCAGGCAGTTCTCGCATGGCTACGGGCCTTTGTGCTACAGGTACGGCAGTCTGATCCGCTCCCCCCCGAACATGCGGCGCTCCTCAACACCCAGACGCCTGACCTGTCCATGCGCTGCCAGGCCTACCTACCACGGGTACACGGACGGCGCGGTTATGCATCGTTGTGCGGCCCTACCCTGATGTTTACCTATCGTGCCTGGTTCTGTTATCATGCCTGGCGATTGGAATCGGAACGGATGACGAACATAGCAATACAACAACAATTTCTGGTTAATGTGCTGCAGATTAACTATCACGATCAGCATCAGCAGGCGCGTGTGGCCCGCTTTGTGTGTACGAAGGATCGTGCCCCGCTGATCGTACAGTTTGTGCAACGCATCCACGTGGAAGGAATGGTTGGTACATAGAAACCCTAGAAAGAGAGTATTGTGCAGCGTATACCAAAAAGTTATAAAAACCTCAGTGAATTCGTGTCGTTATTGGAACGACGCGGTGAACTGCGTCGTATTCGCACGCCGGTCTCGGCAGAACTAGAGATCAGCGCCATTACTGATCGTGTCAGCAAGAGTCGTGATGCCAACTATGCTCTGTTATTCGAGAACGTGCGTGGCTATGATTTGCCAGTATTGATCAATGCTCTAGGTTCCGCACGACGCATGGCCTGGGCGTTGGGGCTAAACGACCTGGAAGAACTACGGCAGCGCATGGCAAATCTGGTGCGCCCTGATATTCCGCATGGATTCCTGGCAACCGTCAACAAGCTAAATGAGTTATCCGAAGTAGTGCGCTATCGCCCCAAAATGGTGGATCGTGGCCCATGCCAGGAAGTGGTCTATACTGGAGCCGAAGTGAACCTGACACGTCTGCCGATCCTGAAGTGCTGGCCAGGCGATGGCGGGCCATATATCACACTGCCAATGGTGATCAGTCGCGATCCACAACGCGGCTCACGCAATGTGGGTATGTACCGCATTCAGGTCTACGACCGCAACACGGTCGGCATGCACTGGCAGATCCACAAAGGTGGGGCCGAGCAACAGCGTGTGGCGCTGGAGCAGGGCCAGCAGCGCATGGAGGTCGCAGTGGCAATTGGCTGTGATCCAGCCTGTATGTACAGCGGGAGCGCTCCCTTGCCTCCCGGCATTGATGAAATCATGTTTGCTGGCTGGCTGCGCCGCGAACGGGTGGAGATGGTGCGCTGCAAGACGATCAACCTGGAGGTGCCAGCCCATGCCGAGATTGTGCTGGAAGGCTGGCTTGATCCCACGGAACAGCGTTTAGAGGGGCCTTTTGGCGATCATACTGGCTACTATTCGCTCCCGGATATGTACCCGGTCTTGCATGTGCAGGCCATCACGATGCGCAAGCGACCGATCTACGCCACAACGATTGTCGGCCTACCACCCCAGGAAGATTACTGGATGGGCAAGGCCACCGAGCGGCTCTTCCTGCCCCTTATTCAGCTTGTGGTACCAGAGGTGGTAGACTATCATATGCCCGCAGCCGGAGTCTTCCACAACCTGGTGATTGTCAGCATCAAGAAGCGCTATCCTGGTCAGGCACGTAAGGTGATGTATGCCCTGTGGGGTCTGATGCTGTTATCGCTCTCCAAGTATATCTGGGTCGTCGATGCTGATGTCAATGTGCATGATATGGATGAGGTGTTATTTCATGTGACTGGCAATACCGATCCGACTCGTGATGTGGTGATTGCCGAAGGCCCACTGGATGCGCTCGATCATGCAGCCGACCATTTTGCCTATGGCGGTAAAATGGGGATTGACGCTACGCGCAAAGATCCACGTCTGGATCACTTTCCGCGTGAATGGCCGGAGGATATCCGTATGACACCAGATATTCTGACTCTCGTTGAACGTCGCTGGAAAGAGTATGGGATTGACTAAGCCATGAACGCCTGGGCCAGTGGTCTACGAACGAGCCTGGCTATCATACTGGGATATACTCCTATTGCCATCGCATTTGGTGTGGCAGCGAACGAAATTGGGCTGAGTGTCCAGACAACGCTTCTGGTATCCGGTGTCGTCTTTGCCGGTGCCAGTCAGTTTGTCATGGTCAGCCTGTGGGCCACCGGTACGCCTCCCCTGATCATTGTCCTGACAACATTGCTCCTTAACCTGCGGCACGTTCTCTATGGGCCACTGATCGCGCCCCATCTGCGGCATAGTCCGGGGTGGCAACACCTGCTGGCCACTTTTGGGCTGACCGACGAGGTGTTCGCTGCTGCAACTGGTCGTGTGGACGAGGTGCCAGAATCCGACCGTATGGCCTGGCTGCTGGGCCTTGAGGCTGGTGCCTATGGTGCCTGGTTATCTGGCACCTGGCTGGGGGCCACTGGCGGTGCCGCGCTCACTACGCTGCTGCCGGCCATAGCCCCTGCGCTGGCTTTTGCCTTGCCGACGCTCTTTCTGGTACTATTATTGCCAGTGCTTCAGGGACGTGTACTGATAGCCGCACTTGTGGCAGCGGGTGTAGCTGGTATTGCTCAATTTCTAGGTATGGCGACGGTTGGCTTATTAGCAGCAGCCGTTGTGGGACCATTAGTGGCGCTGGTCGGGAGCAGGTGGCGATGCCAACAGACAAACTAATCTTGACTCTGGTAATTGGTGTATTGACCTATACCCTGCGTGCCGTACCATTCTTTCTTGCTGCTCGGCGTGCGCCGGAGAAACCGTCAAACGGTGGCATGCTGGCCGAACTGCTCAACCTGGCTGGCCCGGCGCTGATAGCAGCACTCCTGGCACTGGCTGTTGTTCCGGCTCCAGCGGTACCAGAGCGCTCGATCACATTCCTGCGCAGCTTGCTAGCATTGGCAGTAGTAGCGCTGGTCTATCGCCGTATACAACACCTGGGCCTGCTTGTATTGCTAGGTGTACTGGTCTATGGCATGCTGCTCGTGTTCATGCCCGGTTAGCCCACTTTTGCAGCCTGCATGTCTCTGGCCTTCCGAAACATATTCTCGCCGCACGCCTTGCGCCTTGCGCCGCACGCCTCCCGCATCCTCGCATCCCTCTGTTTTAACGCAAAGACGCAAAGGCGCACAGATACCGAAGAGGAAACGTGCCAACGTGAAGCTGCCTCGCACCGCACGCATCCGCGCCTCCCCGCCTCGTCGCATCACGCCGCACGCATCCGCGCCTCCCCGCCTCGTCGCATCACGCCGCACGCATCCGCGCCTCCCCGCCTCGTCGCATCACGCCTCGCGCTGTATGTTCTGCGCCAACACCAGTAATCGATCCGCCAGTCCCGTCAGCGTGTCATACAGCGCCAGGCGACTGCGCCATAATGACTGCACAACATAGCCCGTACCCCGTATCTGCGGTGGTTGACGGACTTTGAACGAACCTTGCGCAATCGCATCGATTTCGGGATGCAACGGATGCGCCGCCCAATATCCTGGTACTGGACTGTAGTGCGGTGCCAGAACCTCTTCCCTGGTGGCACTATTCAGCACACCAACCAGCAGTGCACTCAGATAGCGACAGGCATCGACTGCCGTGGTCGCACCATGAGTTGTGCGCGAACTATCGGCACAACGCGCGATAGCGATTGGCGGATACTGGGCATACATCAGAGCCACTGGTGCCAGGCGCATGATTGACCCGTTCCCCGCCGTATGACTATCGGTTGACCCCGCATACGGATTCCTTGTCTGCTCGAAGCGGTGCAACGCTCCCGCAGTCGTATTGCCGATGTCAAAGCAATAGCCTTTGACACTGAACTTACCGTGACGCATCCACGCAACATAGCGTTCCATTTGATCGTGGGCATCAAAGCCTTGTCGTTCGACCAGACTCTCCGCCAGGCAGAGCGCCATCGTGGTGTCGTCCGTCCACTCACCTGGTTGCAGATGAAATGGCCCGCCGCCGACCATATCGGTGATTGGTGTAAATGATCCCGGTGATTTAAACTCCAATGTCGTGCCAACCGCATCACCTGTGGCCAGGCCGAGCAGCGCACCGCGATAGCGTTCGGGCAGCGTCGGTGAAGATGAGCAGGACATACTGTTATCCTCCTTAATCGTCATCGCACCCCATAATGCTCATCAATGTCAAGCCGATGGCATTATACCTCATACCTCCCGTGATGCGTATCCGATCTCTGTGAGAATCACGTCCCTCGGCAAAAAGGGTCTTGACAGGTTTGCTTCGGTTTGCTATACTATCTCTCACCTGGTTAAATCGTTCCGCGTCCAAGCGGGGCGGTTGAGTAATTTTTGATGCTGGTTCGTCCCGTATCACAAATACACCAGGATCGGCGTATTATACGTCGATGGGATCTCACGGTAGTTAAGCCGTAGATCATCCCAATCCGGTTCGTGAGTGCCACGCTTTTGCGAAACGCGCCAGGCTTGACCTGGAAACGTCGCCAGGCAGATCCGGGGTTACACACTCTGAATCACCTGGTTTTTTTGTGGCCACGAATCGCCCGTACCTTACCAGTTGCATACTGAAAACCATCATGCATGGCCTCCATAGGGGCATCCATTTTACGGTAGTAGGATGGAACTTATCTTTAATATTCACGCAGAGTTTGATCCTGGCTCAGGATGAACGCTGGCGGCGTGCCTAATGCATGCAAGTCGTACGCAGCGCGCTTCGGTGGGCTGCGTGGCGCACGGCTGAGGAACACGTGGGTGATCTACCCGGGT